>Ga0310811_10000815_pt1 | contig 40060 bp, 31 predicted proteins | sample YCmetagenome_FD_207642 | JGI IMG/M metagenome (GOLD analysis project Ga0310811, IMG submission 207642) | Soil microbial communities from experimental microcosm in Duke University, North Carolina, United States - YC | ecosystem: Engineered > Artificial ecosystem > Soil microcosm > Unclassified ... | reverse complement strand
CGCAGCTGACAACATCTGCCTCGTCACCAATCCCGACGTGCCATCTGTACGCAACGCACAGCGGCTGATGGAAAAGATCGGCCAGCTCGGCACCTCGAGCGAACGCGTCATGGTGATCCTCAACCGCGCGGCGGAGCCCTTCCCGATTCCGATGGCACAGATTGAAGCGGCTCTCGGACATCCGATCGACCAGACCTTCCCGAGCGACTACAAGCTGGTGTCGTCGGCGCTCAACTCGGGCGTGCCACTGGCACTGACAGGCAATACGGATCTTGCGCTGCAGTTCGATCGGTTTACGCAGCGAATTCTCAACCCCGATGCGGAGCCGGAACAGGCAGTCGTCGGACGCAAGAGTCCGCTGCGGTTCGAACGCATCACGTCCATCTGGTAACCGGCCATGATTCAGGGTTCCCTCGGCATCTCGCCCTCGTCCCTTCGCCCGGCGCCTGTAGCCACAGCGCCCACGCCGTCCCAGGCTGCACCTCGCGTGGTACAGCCGCCGCGGCCGCAGTATCTGGAGTTGCGGGCGCAGGTCCATCGCAAATTGCTCAACCGGTTGAACCTCGAGGCGCTGGCGCAAACCGAGCGTTCGCGGGCTGAGAGCGAAATCAAAGCGCTGCTTGGCCAGTTGATTGTCGAAGAGAACACCCCAATCTCGTTGTCGGAGCGCGAGACGCTCTTCAGCGAAGTGCTCGACGACGTGTTCGGTCTGGGACCGCTTGAACCGCTGCTGCGCGATCCGACGATCAACGACATCCTCGTCAACACGCATAAAAGCGTGTTCGTGGAGCGCCGCGGTGTACTCGAGCGCGTGCACGCCTCATTTCAGGACGACCGGCAGCTGCTTCGCGTAATCGATCGCATCGTCAGCGGCGTCGGCCGCCGGATCGACGACAGCTCGCCGATGGTGGATGCGCGCTTACCCGATGGTTCCCGTGTGAACGCCATCATCCCGCCACTCGCGGTAGACGGACCGTTGCTGTCGATTCGTCGTTTCCCAGCGGAGCGCTTGAAGGCCGAAGACCTCGTCACGCTGACAGCGTTGACGCAGCCGATGCTCGATTTCCTCGGTCACTGCGTCCGCGCGCGCCTCAACTGCCTTATCAGCGGCGGCACTGGTGCCGGCAAGACCACGCTGCTCAACGTCCTTTCGAGCTTCATTTCCGAACACGAGCGCATTGTGACCATCGAGGATGCCGCCGAACTGCAGCTGCGGCAGGAACACGTCGCGCGCCTCGAAACGCGTCCCGCAAACGTCGAAGGCAAGGGTGCCGTCCGTCAGCGCCAGCTAGTAGTCAACGCCCTTCGTATGCGTCCCGATCGCATCGTCGTTGGCGAGGTCCGAGGCGAAGAGGCGCTGGACATGCTGCAGGCGATGAACACGGGTCACGACGGCTCGCTGACCACCGTTCACGCGAACTCTCCGCGCGATGCGCTTATGCGTATTGAAACGATGATTGCCATGGGCGCGACGAATTTGCCGGAGCGGGCGATGCGGCATCAGGTCTCCTCCGCCATCCAGGTCGTTGTTCAGCAGACGCGACTCAGCGACGGCACGCGCAAAGTGACGAGCATCTCTGAGATCACCGGCATGGAGGGGGACATCATCACCATGCAGGAAATCTTCGTCTTTGAAAAGGTTGGCGTCGGACCCGAGGGGAAAGTCATCGGACGTTTCCGGGCGACCGGGGTGCGGCCGAAGTGCTCGGAACGACTGAAGGCAGCGGGCATCCAGCTTCCGACCTCGATGTTCGAGGGCGTGCACGAGGTGCGGTGATGCTGGCTTCGATTGTTGTCTTCTTCCTCGGCAGCGGCGCGGTTGTCGCCGCGTTCAAGCTGTGGGAACGCGTTGCCGCGCGAATCGCCGAACGTCGTCTCAAAGACCGGCTGCGCGACGTCGGCCAGACGGTGGCGACGGAGCCTGGCGAGACCACGGTTCTCAAACAAACCAACGAAGGACCGCTGCCGGCGATTGAACGGGCGGTCGGCCACACACCTCTCGGCCCGAGGTTGACGAGGCTCATCGAACAGTCCGGCGTGCACACCACACCCGGTGTGATTGTGCTCGCCAGCTTCGCTTCCGCGTTCGTCGTGTCGTTCATCACCGGGCGTTTCGTACATGTTCCGTTTGTCGGTTGGGCGGCGTCCGGCGCAGGCTTCTCACTGCCGACAGTCTTTCTGATGCGGAAGCGGACGCTTCGGATTCGCCGCTTCGAAGAGCAGTTCCCCGAGGCGCTCGACCTGCTGTCGCGCGCGATGCGAGCCGGTCACGCACTGCAGACAGCGCTCGGCACCGCGGCTGACGAGCTGGAGGAACCGGTCGGCGTCGAGCTCAAGAAGGTATTCGATCAGCAGAACTTCGGCCTGCCGCTCAATGATGCGCTGAAGGAGCTCGCCGAGCGCATCCCGCTCGTCGATGTGAAGTTCTTCGTCACCGCCATCGCCATTCAGCGCGAGAGCGGCGGCAACCTCGCCGAGATTCTCGACAACCTCGCGCACGTCGTACGTGAGCGGTTTAAGGTACTGCGACAGGTTCGGACGCACACGGCGCACGGGCGGTTCACGGGCTTCGTCCTGCTCGCACTGCCGGCCGCGCTCGCGGTCGGCCTGTCGTTTGTTGCGCCGGACATGATGGACCTGCTGTTCAAGGAGCCAATGGGCAAGATGATGATCGCCGGTGCCATCGTCGCGCAGACAATTGGATTCTTCTGGATCCGCAAGGTCATCAAGATCGAGGTCTGATCATGCTGCTGCCTGTCATCGCGTTCATCCTTGCATCGGCCCTGGTAATGGCCGCGGCGTACGCGCTCACGCCGCGGACCGCGACGATCGAGCAGCGTCTCGACGAGTTGACCGGCGTGCAGCCCAAGGCAGCCGATTCATCGCGCTTCCACAAGGTGATGCTCGACACGTTCAAGCGCATCGGCGAGGCCGCGCCGAAATCCGCCTCGGAGATGGGGAAGCTGCGCGCCAAGTTGATCTGCGCCGGCTACCGCGCGCCGGACGCGCTGATCCTCTTCGTCGGGCTGCGGCTTGGCTGCGCGCTCCTCTTCTTTGCGTTCGCCTCGATCATCCTGCTCGGCAGCGTGCTGACGAGCCTGGTCGCGGCGGCCATTGGATACCTGCTCCCGAGCATGATGCTGGGCCGGATGGCGAAGCAGCGCCAGCATCGCATCCGCCTCTCGCTTCCCGACGCGCTCGACTTGATGGTTGTCAGTGTCGAAGCCGGTCTGGGTCTCGATCAGGCTATTCAGCGCGTTGCCGATGAGCTCGGCATGGTCCATCCAGAGCTGTCCGAGGAATTGCGGCTGGTGAATCTCGAGCTGCGGGCGGGCACGGCCAGGGCTGACGCGCTGCGCAACCTCGCCAACCGCACGCAGGTCGACGACCTGTCATCGCTTGTCACGATGCTCGTGCAGACGGATAAATTCGGCACCAGCGTGGCGCAATCGCTGCGCGTTCATTCGGACACATCGCGCACCAAACGCCGGCAGCGTGCGGAAGAGGCGGCGGCGAAAACCGGCGCGAAGATGGTGTTCCCGCTGGTGTTCTGCATCTTCCCGGCGATTTGGGTCGTGACGATTGGCCCTGCCGCAATCAAGTTCGTTGAAGTTCTTGTTCCCCTCGTCCAGCAACAAAAATGACGATGGCCACCAACTCGCTCGCGACCATATCGCACGAAGGCCTCGCGGCCCCACCGCTGCCACATACCATCTCGGAAACGGGACTAAGCGGCGATCAAATCGAACAGCTGATGATCAAGACGCTGCACACCGGCGAATTGAGCGGTGTGCTGCTGGCAGAGCGTGTCTGCCTGCCATATGCGCTGCTCGAGCCGCTGGTAGAACGGCTGCGCGCCGAGCACCTCGTTGAGGTGCGCGGTGCGACTGGATCGGGAACTGCGGGCTATCGATACGCGCTCACCGACCTGGGTCGCGAGCGCGCACATCAATATCTCGAGATTAACCGTTACACCGGTCCGGCGCCCGTATCACTCGCCAGCTACGTTTCCATGATGGACGCCGTACGTCAGGCGCGCGGCTTCATCGATCGCGAGCGGCTGCAGCAGGGCTTTGCACACTTGGTGATCGCCGACGGGCTGTTCGATCAGCTCGGTCCGGCGCTCAACGCCGGCAAGGCGCTGTTTCTCTTCGGACCTCCGGGCAACGGCAAGACGGTCATCGGCGAAGGGCTCGGACGAGCGCTCGGCGGCGACATGTACGTGCCGCATGCGATCGACGTGGAAGGACAGCTCGTCACGGTATTCGATCCGATTTGTCACGAGACGTACGAGGAAGAAGGGCTCGCATCGCGGCTGATTGCGGAAGCGCCGCGCGATCGCCGCTGGGTCCGCATTCGCCGGCCGATCGTGATCGTGGGTGGAGAGCTGACGCTTCCGATGCTCGATCTGTCGTTCAATCCGATTTCGAAATATCACGAGGCGCCGTTGCAGATGAAGGCCAACGGTGGCGTGTTCCTCGTTGACGACTTCGGCCGCCAGCGGATGCGTCCTCAGGACCTGCTGAACCGCTGGATCGTGCCGCTCGAAAGCCGCGTCGACTACCTGACGCTCCACTCGGGCAAGAAATTCCAGGTGCCGTTCGACGTGCTCAGCGTCTTTGCGACCAACCTCGATCCCGCCTCGCTCGCGGACGAAGCATTCCTGCGGCGCATCCCGTACAAGATCCCGATCGGGAACCCGACGGTGGAGCAGTTTACGCGGATCTTCGAGATGTACTGCGAGCGCCGCCATATCCGTTTCCATCAGGTGATGGCTGCGTATCTGCATCGCCGGCATTACCTGCCCGGCGGTCGCCAGCTGCGCGCATGCCATCCCCGCGACCTGGTCGACCAGATCATGGCGCTGTGTCGCTATCGCGGCATGCCGCCGGCGATAACCCGCGAGCTGATTGACGAGGCGTGCGCATCGTATTTCGTCGACCCCTCGCCCGAGGTCGGTCCGGACGGTAATCCGTTTCCGGCGCCGGGCGAGTTCGGAGAGTTGGCCTGATGCTCGAACGCCTGCGGCGGTCGGGGTTGACGGACTTCGCCGGCAAGGCGACGGTGGTGGCGCTCTTTGCACTGCTGTCGATCAACCTGTTGCGCGAGTTCCTTCGTACCGGCCACTTGACGGGAATGCTGCTGCTGGCCAGCGAGTCGCTCATCGTGATCCTCACGATCGTACGGCGCCGCGCGATGTTCATCGACTCGTCACCGAGTGCAGCGGTCGTGACGGTCGTGTCGCTAGTGGGTCCATGGGCGCTCCGTACTGCCGATAATTCCGCGTTGGCGCCCGACAGCATCACGAGCGTGATTACGGCCACCGGCCTGACCATCGTCGTCATCTCCAAGCTGACCCTCGGCCGCAGCTTCGGCCTCGTGCCCGCCAATCGCGGCGTCGTCGTTCGCGGTCCATATGGATTCGTACGTCACCCCATGTACATGGGCTACGTGCTCAGTCACGTCGGTTTCTTCCTGGCGCAGGTGACGATGTGGAATGCCGCCGCCATTATCGTCGGCGACGGCACGCTGATCGTTCGCGCGCTAATGGAAGAGCGGCTGCTCGGTCGCGACGCGGCGTACGCCTCGTATTGCCAGCGTGTGAGCTGGCACCTTGTTCCAGGAGTGTTTTAGGTGGCCCTCGCTTTGATGAACGACCGCACGCATCGCGTTGTCGCTCTCGAAGTGGGGGTTGCGACGACGCGTGCCGATCGACGCCGCGGCCTGCTTGGTCGCAACAGCCTGGGCGTGAGTGAGGGCCTGATGCTTTCACCCTGCGCCGCCGTGCACACGGCATTCATGCGTTTCGCGATCGACATCGTCTTTGTCGACGGTGACGGCAGGACAGTACGCGTGGTGCCCCAGGTCAGGCCATGGCGCATGACCGCATCGCTCCGCGCGCGGTCTGTCATCGAGCTGCCGGCAGGGACTGCAACGGCCGCAGATATTCGGGTCGGCGACCTCCTCTACCTTGCCCCGCCGCCGCCGCAGAGCCGCGAGGAACTGGTGAAGGCGCACGCATGCTGACGCGCTTCGAACCGGAGCGGCGCGCGGTCGCACTTGCTCCAGCCGCGCCGAGGCCGGTGATGTCGCTCCAGCCCTTCGGGCTGGGGCCGGATCCGCACTTCATCTATCGCAGCGACCCTTACATCTGGGCGTTCGAACAGACCATGACGGCGGTGCGCCGACGTGAGGGCCTCGTGCTCGTGACCGGGGAGCCAGGGACCGGCAAGACACTCTTCTGTCGCACGCTGTTCTCGAAGCTTTCGGGTCGCCACGCGGTCTCGGTGATCCTCGATCCGTGCGTCGGGTTCGAGGAACTGCTGCTGCAGGTGCTCCGGGATTTCGGCGTCCTGCCGGATATCCCGGAGACCGACGGATTGCGACGTCACGAACTGATCGCGACGCTGCACCGCTACCTCGCGTCACTCATCCCGCTGGACACGACGGCTGTCCTGGTCATCGACGAAGCGCAGCACCTCCGGCCGGAAGTGCTCGAGCAGCTGCGGTTGCTGTCGAACTGCGAAAGCGACCACGCGAAGCTGCTGCAGATCGTGCTGGTCGGCACGACGGAGCTCGAAGAGATCTGCCGGTCGGAACGGTTGCGTCACCTCGATCAACGCGTCGCGCGGCGCTGCCGCCTGCGGCCGCTCGAACCGGAAGAGATCGCGGATTACATCGAGAACCGCCTTACCGCGGCGTCGCTGGCCGGTGATGCATTCTCACCACATGCGATCAAGACCGTGGCCGTGCTGTCCGGTGGTGTGCCGAGGACCATCAATCTGCTTTGTGAGCGATCGCTCGACATCGCGCGGCGTCGCGGTGTCACAACGGTGGATGCGCCTGTCGTCCGCTCCGCGGCCAGGCAGCTCGATATTCCCGTTCCGCGCACATGGTTCACTCGCAGTCGCGCTGCGGTCGTCGGGTCGGCCATGCTCGTCATGCTGGTTCCGGCGGCGTGGCTGTGCGCGTCAGTGGTGCGGGCGTCGCATGCACCGGCGACGTCGACCGTCGCACCGGCGGGTAACCCAGGCGGTGGAGGTGCATCGGCAACGGTCGCGCCTGCGGCATCCGCAGCCGCGGCGGTGGCACCCATTCCGGTGATACCAGGCGATAGCGCGACAGTCGGCACGCTCGCACTTGCTGACGGTTTCACCATTGAGGTCGCGGGTTTCCGCGACGTCGACCGTGCGACATCGGTGATACAGCAGCTGCACGACAGCGGATTACCCGCATTCCATCGCATGGATGCGAACGGCCTTCGGCATTTCGTGCTGGTCGGGCCGTACGTCACCCAGACCGAGGTTGACGCTGTCAAACAGATGCTCGCGGCGCGCGGATTCACACAGACAAAGGTAAGGCGCGAAGACGCCGGCGTGCTGCTGCCATGATCGCGGCCGTCATCGCATTCGTTGCGCTGTTGCTTCTGCCCGCTTCCGACGCGCTCGCCGCGGATCCGTCCCTGATGCGACTGCTGGTTGTCCCATCGGCCGGGCAGCTGTCGCTGGTAGTCGAGCTGTCGGACGAGACGCGTCGAGTTTCGACACAGCAGACCACTGCCACAACGCTCGTCCTTGACGCCGGTCCCATCGCGGCACCGCTGCAGCACCAGGTACTGAACGCGCCGTCCGGATTGTCGCTGGTGCAGCAGGTGGCGATCGACGAATCGATCAGCGCCGAAAAGGAACATCTGCTGCGGCTGCGTGTCACGATGAAGCGGCCGGCACCCAACAGCGTTCGCGTCGTTGGTCGCCGCATCTACATAGATTTCATGGTGCCGGACGTGCCGATGCCAGGCACGACGGCGCGAACGACGGCAGCTGGCTCCCGGCCGGAAACGCAGAAAGCAGATGCGACCGGCTTTCGACAGACGATGAGCGGAGCCGCTTCGCAATTCGAGCGAATTGGACCGTTTCTTCTGTCCGCGACGTCCTCTCCGACGCCCAATCCAGCCGTACTGAGTGCGGTAAGCGAAGCGATAACCGAGGTGCAGCAGTCGCTGCGCGGTGTGAAACCTCCGGCCGAGCGTGCTTCGTCGCTGCAGTTGTTTACGTCGGCGGTGTCGCTGGCGGCCGACGCCGTTCGCCCTGACTTCCAGGGCGACCGGACCGCGAAAGCGCGACAATCACTAGCGATCTTCGCCGAGGCAAAAGCCCAGCTTCAGTAGGCAGGCGATTTCAGCGGCCTAGAACGACAACGCCGCCTTGAGGCGCCTGGCAATCGCGTTCTCCACGTCCGCCTCGCCAAGTGCGAGCAGAGCGCGGCGGAGACGTTCAATGTGCTCAGGGTTCTCGCGCTCTCGGGTGACCAGGTCCTCAATAATGACCAGCGCCTGCGTGGCGGCGCCGGTTTTCAAGTAGGCGTCGGCAAGTTGTCCCTGCACTCGTGAGGCGAGGTCGGGCAGCCCGGCGTCGATCGCGACCTCGACGAGCCGAACCAGCGCGGTCGTCGATTCCGGCATTTTGGAGACGAACTCCTCGAGAGCGGCGGCGGCCTTCGGCAACTCACCATACTCAATCCACACGTCGACGGCGACCGATACGAGTCGCCACGCCGTAGCGGGAAGCGCGTCTGTGGCTCGCATGGCGAGCGCTGCGACGTCGCCGACCAGCTCCGGAGCCGCAGCGACGCACCGCTCAATCAACGCCAGGGCCTCCTGCTCGCGACCGCCGCGCAGCTGGATTTCCGCTATTGCAAGCACGAGCGCCGGATCGTCTTCCGCTAAATCCGCGTGCAGGTAGCCTGCCGCGCCCGCCGCGTCGCCACGGGCGACGTACCAGCGGGCGAGGGATGCCTGCAAGCCGAGATCAGCGGGCTGACGGCCGGCGGCTTCGCGCAGTACATCGAGCGCGCTCTCTTCGTCCACGGCGAGAAGGATCGTGGCAAGCCGCTTCCAGTGTGTCCCCGTGCACGCTGCCTCTCGGGCCGCAGGAAAGTTATTGGCGAGAAGGTGCGCATCGAACAGGCGGTCGCGAAGCGTTTCGTCGTGCGGGGCGAGGACCGTCGCCTCCTTCAACATCTCCGCCGCCTCGGAATGCCGCCCCGCGGTTAGCAAGTCATCGGCGGCGCTGCGCAGCTCCGCAACGGCTCCGTCGACGTCGCCAAGCTCCTGGCGTGCGCATGCGCCCGCAAGACGGGCTGTGAAGTCCTGAGGATCGAGCGCCGCGATGCGAATGATGATCTCGGCGGCCCCGTGATGATCGCCGCGTCCGCGGCGACGCCGTTCGAGCGCCGTCAGGTGGGTCCGCGCGTCGGCAACGTTGTGAAGAGTCGATGCGATCTCCGCGAGGTTGAGCAGCGCCTCTTCGTTGCCGTCGTCGAGCGCGAGGACGCGGCTGTACGCCGCAGCGGCCTGGGCATCAATGCCGCGAGCCCTCAGGCTGCCGGCTACGGCAACGAAATGTTCCACCGCCCGGTCCGTCGCCCCGGCACGAAGATACAGGTTGCCAAGTGACGCGGCGGTCGCAAAATCATCGGGACAGTGACGAACGACCTGCTCGTACTGCTCAATGGCCGGCTCGAGCTGGCCGACGCGCAACATCTTTTCCGCCGTACGCAGTGCAGCCGCGCGATCGAAGCCTTGCGTCGCGGCTAACGCGTCACGTTTAGCGCCAGAGGACATTGTTGAGGGTCTCAAAGTGAGTCACGTAGGCAAACAACGTTCCTTCGACGCAGACGCTGATGGCGGGAGTCGACGCGAAAAACACGCGATTTTTCGAAGATCCCGTCGCGCGATCCCAAGCGCGACTTCGCGGCGATTACGGAAGCGGCGTTTCGGCGACGAAATTGAATTTCATGACGGGTGGCGGTGTGAGTTATGCGCACTTCCGCGCGGATGTGCGAGCTTACACGTCGGAACCGCCATACGATGGTGTCGAAAATCGTTGTTACTTCGGCGCCATGCGAATCGCGCCGTCGAGGCGGATGACCTCGCCGTTCAGCATCTCGTTCTCGAAGATGTGGCGTACCAGCGACGCATACTCCGGCGGCCGTCCGAGGCGTGAAGGGAAGGGAACCTGCAGCGCGAGCGATTCGCGCGCGGCTTGAGGGAGCGCCGCAAGCAGCGGCGTATCGAACGTGCCGGGTGCGATGGTCATCACTCGAATACCGATGCGCGCGAACTCGCGCGCCAGCGGCAGTGTCAATGCGACGATGCCGCCTTTCGATGCCGCATAGGCAGCCTGACCGACTTGTCCATCGAATGCAGCGACGGACGCCGTTGTCACGATGACGCCGCGTTCGCCCGCTTGGGTCGGCGCGTTATTCGCCATCGCGGCAGCCGCGAGACGGATGATGTTGAACGTTCCAACGAGATTGATGTTGATGACATGCGTGAAGTGCTCGAGCGGCTGAACGCCCTCTTTTCCGAGCACGCGCTCGGCGGCGGCGACACCGGCGGCGCACACCGCGCCGTGCAAGCTTCCGAATCGCCCCGTCGCCGTGTTGACCGCGCGCTCCACGTCTGCAGTGCTGGTGACATCGGTACGCACGAATTCGGCGGCCCGGCCCAGCCGATCGGCATGCGCTCGGCCTGTCGCTTCGTTCACGTCTGCGATGACGACGTTGCCGCGCGCTGCCACGATCATTTCAGCGGTCGCGCCGCCCAGGCCCGATGCACCGCCGCTGACGAGGATGGTGCGTCCTTCGATTTGCATCGCGCGCGATTCTATCCGGTATGAATTTCTGCCGTCATTCTCCCGACTCGCCGAGCTCTCTGTCGACATGGCGTCGTCCTTGCTGCCCGAACGGAACTCGTGACCACGAAGCTCCCCGCACATCCACTTAAGTTGCGGAGGTACAGATGAAAAACGTGGTGTCGGCGATGTTCATCGCATGCGCAGTCAGCGTCGCGGTGAGTGTGGCCGCTCAGGAACCAGCCACACAGAGTCCACAATCAGGGGTAACTCAACAGCCAGCCGCCGGGAGCCAGCAGCCGGCGACAGATGCTGCGCCGGTCGGTACCGCGGGGCAGCGCTCGACGGAACAGCGTCCGTCAACGGCGGCGCAGCGGCCGGCGCAGGAGAAAGTAACCATCAGCGGGTGCATCGAGAACGCTCCGGCGCCGGCGGGCGGCGCGGCGGCGTCAGCGTCGGGGCCGAAATACTTGCTCTCGAACGCGAAGATGAGCAGCGCCGCGTCCAGCGCTGCTGTGGGGACCGCGGGGACGGCCAGTGCCGCCACTCAGTATCGTCTTGATGGTGAGGACAAGACGATCTCGCCGCACGTCAATCACCAGGTCGAGATCACGGGCACCGTGCAGACCAGTTCGGCTTCGGCGACCGGTGCGGCCAATGCTGCGCCAGGAGCGGCTGCCGCTGGCCCGATGCTGAAGGTCGACTCGTTGAAGATGGTTTCGGCGACCTGCCAGAAGTAACGGCTGAGATGTGTAATCTTGGCGCATGAGTGCGTCAGATTACGACAGAGCCCGGCAACCTCTTCGGGAGGCGCCGGGCTCTGTTTTTTCTGTGGATGCCGACCGCTAGACGGTCGGCTTGTGCACGACCTCGGCGACGTCCTGCTTCTTCTTCGCGCCACCCAATCCCTGAATCTGAATCGTCGGCTGCTCCTTGAGCACCTGCTGACGATATAGCCGCTCCATCTCCTGGTGATGGTGCTGCTCTTCGGGTGTCATCTGCTTGCGCGCGCGCAGCTTCTCCTCGCGCGCGTTCTTCGCGATGCCGAGCTCGTCGAGGTCGGTCTGCTTGCCCTTGGCGACGGCTTCGGCGTTCAGCACCAGCGAGTGCTGTGTGCTGGAGAGTGGCACCGTCTTGTTGCCCGCGAAGATCTCGTGGCGGCCATGCTCCTCGTACCACTTCGTGAGCGTCGCCGTCATGTGCATCTTCTCGATGATGTTCCGCCAGCCGATGCCGGTGTTGTACGCGCAGAAGGAAATCTCACCCTGCTGCGTCGCATACGGAATGATGCACATCTCGGTGCGGCGGAAGTCGTAGTTGAAGAGATCCTGGAACCACATGCCGGCGATGAATAGGAAGTTCCAACGGTCCGAGCGCCGCTTCTGGATGTCCTCCATCGTGCGGTCACCCGACACCTTGCCGTAGCTTTTGCCGGTCGCACCGAACGTCTTGTCGAACTTCTTCATCAGGTCCGTCAGGCGGAAGTGCGTCGGCGCCTTGAACGGGTCGTAGTTGCGCATCAGCGCCAGCGCCATGCCGACGACCGATAGCGTCCTGCCGCGCGCTGCGTCGTTGACCTGCGCCACGTCTTTCGCCAGCTGCTCGGCCTTCAGAAACGCCGTCACCGGAACGGCTTCCTTCGTTTCCTTGTCGATCATCACCGCCATGCCGATGCCGCAGTTCGGGTGACAGCCGCACGTCAGCTGACCCCACTCGCGGTCCGGTCCGTGGACGACGTCCGCCCAGTCGGTGAAGGTGGACATGAACGAGATCGGGAACCAGTCGCGCGTCGGCTCGCCGAGGCCGACCTGCTTCTTCACGTCGTGCGCGAGGTGCGACAGCGTGTAACGCTGCGCCGCGCGGCGTTCCGGCGTGATTTCCTCGTCGCGGCCGGTGAACGAGACCGGCTGGAAGGAGAGGAAGTTGATGCGCTTCGGGTTGTCGAGGGCGAACTCGATGACGCGGCCGACCTGCTCGTTGTTGACGCCGTTGACGATCGTAATGACCGGAACGATGTCCACGCCCGCGTTATAGAGATTCTCGATGGCACGCAGCTTCACGTCGAAGAGATTGCCCACGCGCCGGTGCGAATTCGCGGCGTTGCCGATCCCGTCAAACTGCAGATACGCATAGCGGAGCCCTGCTTCGGCGGCCGCCTTGGCGAACTCGGGCGACTTGGCGAACTCGATGCCGTTGGTCGCCGCCTGCACGCTGTTGTAGCCAACCTTGCGTGCGTAGCGCACCGCATCCAGGAAAAACGGCGACATCGTCGGCTCGCCGCCGGAGAACTGAACGGACATCTGACGGCGCGGCTTGATCGTGATCGCGTTGTCCAGGACCTGCTTGATGTCTTCCCACGAGAGCTCATGGACGAAGCCGACCTGGTTCGCATCCATGAAGCACGGGTCGCACATCATGTTGCAGCGGTTGGTCAGGTCGACCGTCAGCACCGAGCCACGGCCGTGCAGCACGGTTGAACTGCCGTGGTTATGCAGCGTCGCGTCGTTGTGCGCGCGGATGTCGCGACCGGGGAACACTTCCTCGAGGTGCTTGAAGAAGGCGGTGTCGATCGCCATCACGTCCTCGAAGTGGCCGTGAATGGCGCAGTCCTTCTCCATGACGATCTTGCCGTCTTTCTCGCGGATGGTCGCCTTGATCTCGCCGACCTTCTCGTTGAAAAGCACCGAGACGTCCTTCTTGCCATCGAGGATTTCCTGCCGCGCCTCGCGCACGCAGGTCGGGCACAGCGAGTCGGTCTGACGCGGCCAGCCGAGCGGCGGCTTCGTCTTCTCGTAGCTCTTCAGGAGCGGCTTATCCGACCACCGAGGAATAAAAGAAGGGTTCTGGCTGATCTTGTTGACCGTCGAGAATACCTGCCAGGCGCCATTGGCGGCGAGTGACAGCCCCTTCTCCACGTATTTCATCGGTGCATGCATCGGCATCCTCCTCCGCGACAAGGACAATCTTGGAAATGTTAGGGGGAGTAGGCTGAAAATCGACCGAGATTCCAGTGGACGGGCAAAAAACAGCGCTCGGCTGGCTCTAGGCGGGAGGGGCTGGAGAGGCGGAATGGGCTAGCGCAGCAAAAGGCAGCCTCTTCCCGCCCCTTCCTGCCTCTACGCCATCTCCGCCCATTCATGCGCCTAGCGCATGACCATCTTCAGATCATTGTATTTCCCTCATGCGGCCTGGCTCGTCAAAATGTCCGGACCATGTTCAGCCCGCAAGACTTCCCGCCTTCTGCACAAGGTCTCTACAACCCGAACGACGAGCGCGACGCCTGCGGCGTCGGCTTCGTCGTCGACATCAAGGGTCGGAAGTCCAACGACATCGTGCGCAAGGCGATGGAGGTCCTCATCAACCTCGAGCACCGTGGTGCGTGCGGCTGCGAGGCGAACACGGGCGATGGCGCCGGCATCCTGATCCAGACGCCGGACAAGTTTTTCCGCAAGGTGCTTCAGTTCGCACTGCCGGAAGTCGGTTCGTATGGCGCGGGGCTCGTGTTCCTGCCGCATGCCGAGCGCGATCGCGAAACGATCCAGAGCCTGATCGCGCAGGTGGTCGAAGAGGAAGGCGCACGGCTGCTCGGATGGCGCGACGTGCCGAACGACAACGGGTTGATCGGCGACAGCGCGAAGGCCACGCAGCCGGTGTTCCAGCAGATGTTCATCGGCTCGCCGTTCGCCGTGAAGACCGCGGACGATCGGCAGCGATTCGAGCGCAAGCTATACGTCATCCGCAAGCGGATCGAATCCGCTGTCGATGCCGTTTCGATCAACGCCCTCTCACGCCGCTTCTTCTATATCGTCAGCCTGTCGTGCAACACGCTCACCTATAAGGGGATGCTCACAGCGCGACAGCTCGCGCCGATGTTTCCGGATCTGTCGGACGGCAGCCTTGAATCGTGCCTGGCGCTGGTGCATCAGCGTTTCAGCACGAACACCTTCCCGTCGTGGCCGCTCGCGCATCCGTATCGCTACATCGCGCACAACGGCGAGATCAACACGCTGCGCGGCAACATCAACTGGATGCGTGCCCGCCAGGGGCTGCTGCAGAGCGATCTCCTCGGTGACGACCTCAAGAAGATGTTGCCCGTCATCCGCGAGGGCGGTAGCGATACGGCGACGTTCGACAACGTTCTCGAATTCCTGACCATGACTGGGCGGTCGCTGCCGCACGCGATCCTCATGATGATTCCCGAGCCGTGGAGCGGGAACGACATGATGGATCCTGATCGCAAGGCGTTTTACGAATACCACTCGTCGCTGATGGAACCGTGGGACGGCCCGGCGTCGATCGCGTTCACCGATGGCACGGTCATCGGCGCGGTGCTTGATCGCAACGGCCTTCGTCCATCGCGCTACTACGTCACCAAAGACGACCTCGTCATCATGGCGTCGGAAGTCGGCGTGCTCGACATTCCGGCCGAGGACGTACTCGTCAAGGAGCGCCTCCATCCCGGGCGTATCTTCCTGGTCGACACGGCGAAGGGTCGCATCATCGATGACGACGAGATCAAGCGCGAGCTGGCGGCGCAGCATCCGTACGGTCAATGGCTCGACGACAATGTCGTCGACATCAACCGCCTGCCGCCGGCGCGCGCCGAGCAGCCGGATCATCACACGGTCCTGAAGCGTCAACAGGCGTTCGGCTACACGCAGGAAGACTTGCGCGTGCTCATTACACCGATGGCGCTCAACGGTGAAGAGCCCGTTGGATCGATGGGCACCGACACGTCGCTCGCGGTGCTGTCGGACAAACCGCGGCTGCTTTACGACTATTTCAAGCAGCTGTTCGCGCAGGTGACGAACCCGCCGCTCGATGCGATCCGCGAGGAGCTCGTCACCTCGATGGGCTCGACGATCGGGCCCGAGCGGAATCTGCTGAAACCCGAGCCCGCGTCGTGCCGGCAGATTTTCATCAAGTACCCGATCGTTCACAACGAGCACGTCGCAAAGCTGCGTCACCTCCCGCCTGACTCGCCATTCCGGTCGACGACGCTGTCCATGGTGTTCGATCCGCAGAAGGGCGGTGCAGGGCTCGAGGAGGCGATGACGGAGTTGTGCCGCCGCGCGAGTGAAGCCGTGGCGGCGGGTTACGACATTCTCATCCTGTCCGATCGCGGCGTCAGCCCGAAGCTGGCGCCGATCCCGAGTCTGCTGGCGACGGCCGGCGTGCACCATCACCTCGTGCGCGAGGGAACGCGGACGCGCTGCGGTCTGGTCGTCGAATCAGGCGATGCGCGCGAAGTGCACCACGTGTCGCTGCTGCTCGGCTACGGTGCGGGTGCGGTGAACCCGTACCTCGCGTTCGAATCGATCGACGACATGCTCGCGCACGGTCTCATCGCCGGCGTCTCGCGCGACGACGCGATCGATCACTACGTCAAAGCGCTCAACAAGGGCATTCTCAAGGTGATGTCCAAGATGGGCATCTCGACGCTCGCCAGCTACTGCGGCGCACAAATCTTCGAGGCCATCGGCCTGCATCAGGAGTTCATCGATCGCTTCTTCACGCACACGACGTCGCGCATTGGCGGCGTGGGCATCGACGTGATCGCCAGGGAAGCGTGCCTGCGCCACGAACGTGCGTTCGGTCGCCAGCCGTCCGGTGTGGACGAGCTGAATCCGGGCGGCGAATATCAATGGCGCCGCGACGGCGAGTATCACCTCTTCAATCCGGACACGGTGTTCAAGCTGCAGCATGCAACGCGCAGCGGACAGTACGCGATCTTCAAGGAGTACACCCGCGCGGTTGACACGCAGAATGAGCACCGCGCGACGCTGCGCGGTCTCTTCCGCCTGAAACCGGCCGGACCGGCGGTTCCAATCGACGAGGTCGAAACCGCCGAATCGATCTTCAAGCGCTTCTCGACGGGCGCGATGTCCTACGGATCGATCAGCGGTGAGGCACACGAGACGCTCGCCATTGCGATGAATCGGCTCGGCGGCAAGTCGAATACGGGCGAGGGGGGCGAGGATTCGGCGCGCTACGTCCCCGACTCGAACGGCGACTCTCGGCGCAGCGCGATCAAGCAGGTGGCGTCGGCGCGCTTCGGCGTGACGAGCGAATACCTGGTCAACGCCGACGACCTGCAGATCAAAATGGCGCAGGGCGCCAAACCGGGTGAAGGTGGTCAGCTGCCGGGGCACAAGGTGTATCCGTGGATCGCGAAGGTGCGCTACTCGACGCCTGGCGTCGGCCTGATTTCGCCGCCGCCGCATCACGACATCTACTCGATCGAAGACCTGGCGCAGTTGATCTACGACCTGAAGAACTCCAATCCGCACGCGCGGATTCACGTCAAACTGGTCGCTGAAGGTGGTGTCGGCACGATTGCGGCTGGCGTGGCGAAGGCGCACTCGGATGTCGTCCTGATCTCGGGTCACGACGGCGGAACAGGTGCGTCGCCGCTGACGAGCATCAAGCATGCTGGCCTGCCGTGGGAGCTCGGTCTCGCCGAGACCCAGCAGGTCCTCGTCCTGAACAAGCTGCGCGACCGCATCGTCGTGCAGGTGGACGGCCAGATGAAGACCGGCCGCGACGTGGTCATCGCCGCACTGCTCGGTGCCGAAGAGTTCGGATTCGCCACCGCCCCGCTGGTCGTGATGGGCTGCGTGATGATGCGCGTCTGCCATCTGAACACCTGCCCGGTGGGCATCGCGACGCAGGATCCGGAGCTGCGCAAGCAGTTCACCGGCAAGCCGGAGTTCGTCGAGAACTTCTTCCGCTTCATCGCACAGGAAGTGCGCGAGCTGATGGCGGAGCTCGGCTTCCGGACGCTCGACGAGATGATCGGGCGCGCCGACTGCCTCGATATCGACCGCGCGGTCGATCACTGGAAGGCGAATGGCCTCGACCTGCGGCCGCTGCTCTACATGCCGGACTTGCCGGCGAGCGTCGCCCGTCGCCGCGTGCGCGCGCAGGATCACGGTCTCGACGTCGCGCTCGACAACGATCTGATCAAGAAGAGCCGGCCGGCGCTCGAACACCGGATGGCGGTGGAGATCAACGCCTACATCCGCAACGCGGATCGCACCGTCGGCACGATGCTCGGCTCGGAGGTGACGCGTCGCTACGGTGCGGCCGGCCTGCCGGACGACACCATCAGAATCACCTTTACGGGCGCGGCGGGGCAGAGCTTCGGCGCGTTCGTGCCGCGCGGCATCACCATGACGCTCGTCGGCGATGCGAACGACGGCTTTGGCAAGGGACTTTCGGGCGGCAAGGTGATCGCGTATCCGCCGAAGCGCTCGACCTTCCGCTCCGAGGACAACATCATCGTCGGCAACGTCGCGTTCTATGGCGCGACGGCCGGCGAGGCGTACGTCCGCGGCGTGGCCGGCGAACGCTTCTGCGTCCGCAATTCCGGCGCGCATGTGGTGGTGGAAGGCGTGGGCGATCACGGCTGCGAATACATGACCGGTGGGCGCGTTGTCGTGCTCGGCCGCACCGGGCGGAACTTCGCAGCGGGCATGAGCGGCGGGATTGCTTTCGTGCTCGATCGCGACGCCATGTTCAACCGCAAGTGCAACCGCGAGATGGTGGACCTCGAGCCGCTGATTGACGCCGAGGACATCGACTACGTACGCGTGGCCATCATGAAGCACGCCACACTGACCGGTTCGCGCTACGCCGAGGCGATCCTCGCGGACTGGGCGAACCTGCAGAAGAAGTTTGTCAAAGTGATGCCGCGCGACTATAAGCGCGCGCTTGCCGCAGACGCGCGACGCCGCGAGGCGGAAGCGCGCGAAGCGTCGATGGCGGCGGTGCCGGTTGTGGCGGCGCAAAAGATCAGGAAATCGAAGCGGGGCGTGTCGACAAAGGCACTGCAGCAGATCCATGGGTAAGCCCACAGGGTTCATCGAAATTCAGCGCAAGAAGCACCCGACGCGCCCAATCGAGGAGCGCATTCACGACTGGCGCGAGGTCTATCTGCCGTCTCCGACCGGCGACCTGATGGAGCAGGGCGCGCGCTGCATGGACTGTGGCATCCCGTTCTGTCATCAGGGTTGTCCGCTTGGAAACCTGATTCCTGACTGGAACGACCTGGTCTACAAAGACAAATGGCAGGGGGCAATCGACAGGCTGCACGCGACCAACAACTTTCCGGAGTTCACCGGGCGGCTCTGCCCGGCGCCGTGCGAAGGCTCGTGCGTTCTGGGTATCAACAACGATCCGGTCACGATCAAAGACATCGAGGTCTCGATCATCGATCGCGCCTATGCCGAAGGATGGGTAACACCGCAGCCCCCCACCACCCGTACGTGGAAGAAGGTCGCTGTGATCGGGTCGGGACCCGCCGGGCTGGCGGCCGCGGACCAGTTGAACCGCGCCGGTCATCTCGTCACCGTGTTCGAGAAGTCCGATCGCATTGGCGGCCTGCTGCGCTACGGCATTCCGGAATTCAAGATGGAGAAGCGGATCCTGGATCGGCGCCTGGCACTGATGGAGACCGAAGGCGTCGTCTTCCGGCCGAGTGTCAACGTGGGCGTCGACGTGTCGATGAGCCGGCTGCGATCTGACTTCGACGCGATTCTGCTGGCGGGTGGTGCCGGTCAACCGCGCGATCTGAACGTGCCGGGACGCGAGCTGCAGGGCATCCACTTCGCGATGGAGTACCTCACGCTGCAGAATCGCCGGTGTGAAGGCGACGAGATCTCCGACGATCGGTTCATCTCCGCCAAAGGGCGCGACGTCGTCATCATTGGCGGCGGCGATACCGGGGCGGACTGCCTGGGCACCGCGCACCGGCAGGGCGCGCGGTCTGTGTTTCAGCTCGAGCTGCTGCCGCAGCCGCCCGAGACGCGCGCGGACAACAATCCATGGCCGACTTGGCCGCAGATCTTCCGCGTCTCGCCCGCGCATGAAGAAGGCGGCGAGCGGCTGTATTCGGTTTCGACGCAGCGGTTCGTCGGCGATCGGAAAGGCCGCGTGCGCGCGCTGCAGGCGAGCAAGGTGGAGATGGTCCGCCGCGACGGACGCATGGAGTTCGTGCCTGTGCCGGAATCGGACTTCGAGATCAAAACCGATCTCGTACTGCTGGCGATGGGCTTTGTCGGCGCAGAACGCGGTCCGTTGCTTGGCGATCTGGGTGTGAGCGTCACCGCGCGCGGCAACGTCGGCCGCGACGCGAAGTGGATGACGAACGTCCCGGGCGTTTTCACCGCCGGCGACATGCAGCGCGGTCAGTCGCTGATCGTCTGGGCGATTGCGGAGGGCCGCTCGGCCGCGCGCGCGATTGATGAGTACCTGATGGGCGAGTCGCAGCTGCCTGCGCCCTTGCAGTAGTTCAATCGATCCCGAACGCCAGCAAGACGTTTCCAGGTACGAGCCCACCATGGTGCGAATAGCCGGAGTTGGTGAAGACCATCCCGCCGACGACGGTTGCGCCGGCATTGCTCATCGAGCCGCCGTTGGCTTTCACGCCATCGACGGTTTGAAACTCGTGCGCCGTGTCGTACTCCCACAGCAGGGTGCCGCTCTGCGACGAGAACGCCTGCAGGCGGCCGTCCCATGTGGCGGAGAGAACCATTCCCGGCAGCGCCGTTACCGCCGCCGCACGCGAGGGCTTGCAGGCCTTTCTGGTGCCACAAGGAGGTGGTGTCGTCGACCACACCTGGCGTCCCCGATCGATCTCGAAAGCTGAGAGTGTCCCTGTGGCCTCTGGCTCGGAGGCATTGAAGTAGGCGTTGGCGACATAGACGTTCGCGCCGTCTACGGCTACGCCCCACATGACGCCGCCGCCGGTATTGCCTTTTCCGGTTTGCTGGTGCCAGAGAACTCTTCCCTGCTTATCGGGGTCGAGCGCGTAGAGCGTGCCGGCCTTGTTCGCCGCCAGGATCACATCGCGTCCATTCGCTTCCACCAGCACCGGCGAAGCCGAAAAGTCGGCATCCGGTGCATCGGCGTCAGGGCAGACCATGTCATTGCGCGTCGGCAGGCGGCAGCTGCCGTTCCACACGTCATTGGCGCTGACCTGACTGATCCAGCGAATACGACCGGACTTCATGTCGAAGGCGACGATCGCATCCGATGCATCGGTGGCGGGTGTGGAGTAGTTGTTTCCGGTGCCAGCGTAAAGAACGTTTCGCTTGCGATCGACAGTCGGCGCGTTCCAGATGGGAACGCCCGATGGTCCCCAGAGCTCGGTCCCCGTGCTGTTCTTCCCGAGCCGATGCGCTTCCTCGCCGATGGTGTATCTCTTCCACAACACCTTGCCCGTTGACGCATCGAGGGCGGCCATGCTCCCGCGGAATCGACAGCACGGATACCTGGGATCACCGACCTGCGATTCTTCTCGCGAGGATACAGGCACGTACAGCCGCCCGTCGCTGAGGGCAGGCGCGCCCGTTATCGCTGCGCGAGGATTGTCGTCGATCCGTTTTTTCCACAGCAGCCTCCCTGTGTCAGCATCGACGGCGTAGACATAAGCCGACTGATCGCCGAAATACGCGGCGAGCGTGTTGCCGGTGAACCTTCCGATGCTCACTGCGGACCGGATGCCCGCTTCGGCCTGAAAGGTCCAGCGAACGCAGCCGCTCTTCGCGTCGAGCGAGTAGAGATCACCTTCAGCCGTGCCGACGTACACCCGGTTGCCAACGACGACAGGTTGCGTGCCGCCGGATGCGGCGCCCGGGTAGCCAAACGCCCATTTCAGTTTCAGGCGGGGGACATCCGCTGCCGTGAGCTGCGCGGCAGCCGCCGGCTGAAACCGCGTATTGGCAATGTCCACACCCCAACCGTTCCACGCGACTCCAGCGATTGATGCGATCGGTGGAGCGGTACCCGAGCAGAACGCGGATCGTGGAAGCAGATCCGGCGGCGGACCTCCGAATGACTTGCGCGAGAGGTATTCGGCGAGCGTTCGGCGTTGCGCCCGGCTGCGCTCGGCGGCCTGGGCTTTCATGACTCCCGATTCGAGCACTTGCAGGATGTGCTCGGGCGTCATCTGGCTCATGACGTCCGGGCTGGGGCCGCGCGTCTCGGTGCCTGACGATCCGTCATGGCATATCGCGCAATAGGTGTTGAACAGGTACGCGCCATCCTGCTGCGCGTGCAACGGAACAGCCGCAGCCGCGACGACGCTGCACGACACCATCAGATGCCGCCAACTCATGGTCCGCATTCTCGCACCGGTGACCGCCGTTATGATTGAAGAATGTCTGTTCGCGATGTCCTGATTGTGGGAGCCGGGCCTTCCGGCCTCGCCACCGCGATTGCCGCCAAGCAGCACGGCCTCGACTACGTCATTGTCGAAAAAGGCGTGCTCGTCAATTCCATCTTCAACTTCCCGATGCACATGGTGTTCTTCACGACGCCGGAGCTCCTCGAAATCGGAGGGCTGCCGCTGGTGACGCCGTACGACAAGCCGACGCGCCTCGAAGCGCTGCGCTATTACCGGCGGGTCGTGGACACCTACGATCTGCCGATCTCATTTCACGAGAAGGTGACGTCAATCGAGCGCGAAGCCGATGGTCGCTTCATCGTCGAGACGGAGACCACGCGCGGCAACACGCGGGTGCGCGAAGCACGCGCGGTGGTGCTCGCGATTGGTTACTACGACTTTCCGAACTATCTCGGCATTCCGGGCGAAGAGCTGCCGCACGTATCGCACTACTACACCGATGCGCATCCGTATTACCGTGGCCGCGTCGTCATCGTCGGCGGCAAGAATTCGGCCGCCGAAGCCGCGCTCGAGCTGTTCCGCGCCGGCGTGCACGTAACGCTCGTGCATCGGCACGCAGCACTCGGCGAGTCGATCAAATACTGGGTGCGGCCGGACATCGAGAACCGCATCAAGGAAGGGTCCGTTCAGGCGCGCTTCAACGCGTGCGTGACTGAGATCACACCGACGCACGTCGTCATCACGCAGCAGGGCACACGCGAGGAGATTCCCGCTGACGGCGTGTTCCTGCTGACTGGCTATCACCCGGATGTCGATCTGATGCGCACCGCCGGCATCAACGTGGATGATGAGACGCTCGCGCCGGAGCTGAACATGGAGACATTCGAGACCAACGTCCCGAATCTGTTCATTGCGGGCGGAGCGATTGCCGGGAAGAAGACCGGCAACATCTTCATCGAGAACGGCCGTTTCCATGGCGTGAAGATCATCGAGCTTCTGGCCAAGCGACTGCGTGCCGACTAGTGCGAGACTTTACCCGTCCAGCCGCCGCGCGGCGCGTGCAGCTTCATTTCCAGCAGATCGATCAACGCGCGGCAGCGCGCGAGGACTCCGTTGCACTCGAGCAGCGCCTGATGCTCGAGCGTCTCGAGATCCAGGTACTGCGCAAGCGCGTTGACAAGATCCTCGTCGGGAACTGACGGCGGGAATTTCGGCTCCGAGCGGACACGTTCGATGGCCGCGGCCAGCACGGCTTCGAGCCGCTGGCGCTGCTGACGCAGCGGCTGCGCCTCGTCTGCTGGAACCACCTCAGGAATCGACTCGACGAGGCCGACGCGGTACGGCTCCGATTCGTTCTCCGACACCACGCGGAACTTCTCCATCCCGCGCAGCACGATGTCATAGCGTCCGTCGGCGAGCGGCTGCGAATGCGTAATCACGCCCGCGCAGCCAACCTGGTAGATCGGTGGACGCCCATCGTAGTTGGTCTCGTATCCCGGCCGCAGAAGCACCATGCCGATAATCCGATCGCCCGCGAGCGTGTCGGCCACCATCTTCCGGTAGCGCGGCTCGAAGATGTGCAGCGGCAGAAAGACGTTGGGGAAGAGGACGACGTTGGGGAGCGGGAAAAGGGGGATCGAAGCAGGCAGCATACGATTCGTGATTGGTGATTTGTGATTCGTGATTCTCAAAATCACAAATCACTAACCGCAAATCAGTGAATAGTCTTCGTCTTGCGGTCCATATAGTCCATCAACACGTACTGACCAAGCGTGTACGGCGTCGTGAAGTAGGCCTTGCCGCGACAGATCGCCGCGACGCGGCGCACGAACGCCACCAGATCCGGATCGCGCGCCAGCATGAACGTATTGATCATGATGCCCGCTTTCTGGCACGCGTTCACCTCCGCAAACGTTTCGGAGACGATGAACGGATCGAGGCCGAAGGCGTTCTTGTAGATCTGGCCGTCGGGCCGCGTCAGCGCTGACGGCTTGCCATCGGTGATCATCACGATCTGCCGCATGTCCTTCTTCTGCCGTTCGAGGATGCGGCGCGCCAGGCGCAGCCCTTCCCGCGTATTCGTGTAGTAGGGGCCGACGCGCACGCGCCCGAGCTGCTTCAGCGGAATCTCCTCGGCGGAATCGTGGAAGAGCACGGCGTTCAGTGAGTCGCCCGGATACTGCGTCCGAATCAGGTGCGAGAGCGCCAAGGCGACGCGTTTGGCCGGCGTAAAGCGATCCTCGCCGTAGAGGATCATGCTGTGGCTGCAGTCCAGCATGATCACGGTGGCGCACGAGCTCTGATACTCGCTCTGCGCGACCATCAGATCCGGGTAATCGACGTCGATCGTCGCGGTCTGCGTTGATTTCCCTTCGGAGTGCAGGCGCTGCACGGCGTTGAGGATCGTCGAGCTCGGATCGAGATTCATCGTATCGCCGAACTCGTACGGCTTGGGCGCGGCCGCCGCCTCGACGCCGGTCGAAAGATGGCGGGTGTCGTGTCGTCCGGCGCTGCTGCGGCCGATCGACCCGAGGAGATCGCGTAGTGCACGATAGCCGAGGAAGTCGAGCGCCTTGTCTGTGACCTCGAACTTCACCGGACCCGCGTCCTCACCGTAGCCGCCGCCCGTGCCGCGTTCGCGCTGCTCGCGTTCACGATCGAGATCGGGCGCAGCGGTGACGAAACCCTGCTCCATCATCTTGTCGATGATCTGCTGAATGAGATCCTCGAGCTGCTGCCGCGCCTTTTCCTGATCGCCGTCGGCCGGCTCTCCCAGCAGCTGCTCGAGCGCTTCCTCTGATAGCACGCCGCCGCTGAACAGCGCTTCCAGAATCGCATCGTGCAGCGCCTGCATCGTCCGGTCTTCGTCGCCAGAGGACGGATCACCCCAGGGATTGCTGAACCCGCTCGAGAGGAGAAGGTCGGACAGCTTCGAGACCAGATCTTCGAGATCGATCTGATCGAGCAGGTCGCCGGTGTACTTGGTGTAGCGGTACTTCATATTCGGATCCGCGTGCAGGCGGACCTAGTTGTAGTACTTTTTCTTCCCCTGCGGGATGGAAGGGATAGTCCTTTCCTCATCCCTGAACTTGTCCTCCCGCGGCCGACGCACCGGCGATTCGGTGGCGTGGTATCCACGCTCGTCGCTGCGGCCGATCTTCTTCAGCGCGTACAGACCTTCGAGCACGAAATCGACACCCGCCGCCAGCAGCTGCGGCGACGCCTCTTTCGGAATGCCCGCCGCCTGCGCGAGCTCAATCAGACCCTGCACCTCGCGTGCATGCGTGAGCACTTCCTTCGTGCTCATCGTGTCGGCAAGCTGCAGGCTGCCGCCGAGGTCGAACCATTCGATCACCTGTCGCGTCTCGAGGTGCGACAGGTAGCCGTCGGCAACGTTCGCGACCGCAGACTTGATCAGTTCGCGCCCCACCGCTTCCGCGCCTTTCAGCTCGCCCTCGTATTCCATCTCGAACTTGCCGGTGATCGAGGGCAGCGCTGCGTAGACGTCGTTCACCCTGGCAACAGCACAGTCCTCGCGATTCGTCAGCGCGCGCCGCTCCGCATTCGAGACGACGTTCTCCATTGCGGAGATCGGCAAACGCTGGCTGACGCCGGAGCGCTTGTCGATGCGGCGATCCTGGCGCGCCTGAAAGGCGATCTCTTCGACGACTTCCGCGACGAACGTCGGCACCTCGGTTTTCGGGCCGACACCGTCGCGCTTCATCCACGCTTCCTGCGCGGTAATGGCCATCGCGTCGCTGCGACCGGCCGGATAGTGCGTGCGGACTTCCGAGCCGATGCGATCCTTCAGCGGCGTGATGATCTTGCCGCGCGCCGTGTAATCCTCCGGGTTCGCGGTGAACGCCATCATCACATCGAGCGGCAGACGCACTGGATAGCCCTTAATCTGTACGTCGCCTTCCTGCAGGATGTTGAACAGGCCCACCTGAATCTTCCCTGCGAGGTCGGGCAGCTCGTTGATGGCAAAGATGCCGCGGTTCGCCCGCGGCAGCAGACCGTAATGCATGGTCAGCTCGCTCGAGAGCTGCAGGCCGGACTTGGCCGCCTTGATTGGATCGATGTCGCCGACCATGTCGGCAATCGTCACATCCGGGGTGGCGAGTTTTTCGACGTAACGCGCGTCACGTCCCAGCCACGCGACCGGCGTCTTGTCGCCGTCCGTTGTAAGGCGTGTGCGGCATGCACTGCAGATCGGATCCAGCGGGTCGTCGTTGATCTCGCAGCCGGGCATCACCGGGATTTCCTCGTCGAGCAGCGTCACCAGCGCGCGCAGCAGGCGCGTCTTCGCCTGACCGCGCAGGCCAAGCAGGATGAAGTTGTGCTGTGAGAGCAGCGCGTTGACGAGCTGCGGGACGACGGTGTCGTCGTAGCCAACGATGCCGGGAAACAGCGGCTCCCCGGAGCGCAGCTTGACGATCAGGTTGTCGCGCACCTCCTGGTGCACGTTGCGGCGCCGAACGGTACCTTCGGCTACGGCGCGCCGCAGGTCGCCGACAGTCGAAATCCCAGTGGGTCTGGCCATAGATGAATTTTATCCGGCTTACGGGTCCAAGCTTAAGGCTCATCGTACGTGGTTCAATGTTCTTCCTGAAGCCCTAAGTCCTAAGTCTGAAGCCGTGAGCAGCTTTTTTAACGATAGACCGCAGGTCTTCGCGCATCGAGGCGGATGCGATCTGGGGCCTGAGAACACGATCGCCGCATTCGACATCGGCATGTCCACCGGCGCGGACGGCCTGGAGCTGGATGTACACCTGTCCGCCGACCGCGTCGTGGTGGTTCATCACGATAAGACGCTCGATCGGACGACAAACGGTTCCGGACCGCTCTCGGCGCGTACGGCGGACGAGCTCGCGCGGCTCGATGCGGGTTACTGGTTCAAACGAGGTGGGGAGTATCCGTTCCGGGGCCAGGGTCTGGGCGTGCCGACCCTACGCGACGTTCTCGCCCGCTACCGCGGCGTGCCGACGATCATAGAGATAAAGGTGTATACCGCCGCCATGGGCCAAGCTGTGGCAGACGAGGTTCGCCGCGCCGATGCCGACGATTTCGTATGTATTGCCGGATATGGCCCGGCCAGCGCCCGTGCCGCGCGGGCCGCGCTTCCGCGCGTGGCCGCGAGCGCCCACAAGGGCGAAGTGCGCCTGGCGCTGTATCGATCGTGGCTTCGATGCCCTGTCCGTACCGCGCCGTATCAGACCTACCAGGTTCCCGAATGCGCCGAGGGTATTCGCATTGTTTCGCCGCGGTTCATCCGCGATGCGCACGGCGGCGGCTTCAAGGTGCAGGTCTGGACGGTCGATGAAGAAGCCGACATGCGGCGCCTGCTCGGCTGGGGAGTCGACGGATTGATCAGCAACCGTCCCGATCTCGCTGTTCGTATCAGAGATGAATTCCTGGCCAACCGTTGACGAGGTGCGTGGCGCAGCGCCGCGCGTCTATGCCGTCATGCAGGCGTCGCCGATGCTGCGCCATCCGCTGCTCGAGGAGTGGCTTGGCTGTGAGGCGTGGGTCAAGCACGAGAACCACAATCCGACCGGCGCGTTCAAGATTCGCGGCGGATTGAATCTGCTGGCGCAGCTCTCGCCCGAGGATCGGCGCCGCGGCGTGATCAGCGCCAGCACCGGCAATCATGGCCAGTCGATCGCGTTTGCCAGCCGCATGCACGGAGTGCGCTGTCGCATTGTCGTGCCGGTTGGCAACAACCCGGACAAGAACGCCGCGATGCGTGCCTACGGCGCGGAAGTGATTCAGCACGGGCGCGATTACGACGAGGCGCGCGTTCGTGTCGAGCAGATGGTCGAGGACGAAGGATGGCGATACGTCCACTCGGCCAACGAACCGCACCTCATCGCCGGCGTCGGCACCTACGCGCTGGAGATGCTCGAAAAGGTACCGGCTCTCGATTACCTGTTCGTCCCGATCGGCGGCGGCAGCGGCGCGGCCGGCTGTTGCATCGTCCGCGACGGCCTTGGCGCGAAGACAAAGGTGATCGGCGTGCAGGCATGCGGCGCCGATGCGTTCACTCGTTCATGGCGCGGTCTCGAGCGTGTCACCGCTGAACACGTCAACACGTTCGCCGAAGGGATGGCGACGCGCGTCACCTTCGATCTGACCTTCGCTATTCTGAAGGAAATGCTCGACGACATCGTTCTGCTCGACGAGGCGGAGCTGGAGGAAGGCGTCCGCGCGGCGCTGCGCTACACGCACAACCTGGCAGAAGGATCAGGCGCTGCGGCGCTGGCCGCGGCGAAGAAATACGGTCAGAACCTCGGCGGGAAGACGATCGGCTGCGTGATGAGCGGCGGAAACATTGATCTGAAGAGGCTCGCCCGAATCGTGGCACAATCCGCACTCACGTAAGGAGGGACGCCATGGTCGATCTGTTCAGACGCAAGCTCCTGAAGACGGGTGCCGCGGCGACGGCGATGGCGGCCGCAGCGAAGGGCGCGCTTGCGCAGCAGCCGGCGCCAGCTGCGGCGGGCGGCACGTTCTTTCAGAAAGGCGCAGTGAAACTGCGCTACCAGGTCGCCGGCACGGGATTCCCGCTGCTGATCATTCCCGGCGGTGGATTGAACTCGGCGCTGTCAGGGTTGAAGAATCCCTTCGACACCTTCGGCGAGCTGCAGGGCGAGTATCGATGCATCTCGGCAGACCTGCGCAACGCGAACACCGGCGAATCGTCTGGACCGCTGGAAGTCGACCGGCCGTGGGATTCGCACACCGACGATCAGCTCGCGCTGCTCGATCACCTCGGCGTCAGGAAGTTCGCGGTGATGGGCTTCTGCATCGGCGGCCCGTTCATCTGGAACCTGCTGAAGCGCGCTCCCGATCGCGTCGTCGCCGCGGTGCTGGCGCAGCCGGTCGGCTTCAGGCCGGAGATGCCGACGCTCCTGTACGACGGCAGCATGACGGGCTGGGGACCGGACCTCGTGAAGCGGCGGCCCGAGATCACGATGGACATGATCGAGAAGTACCTTTCGAATATGTACAAGAAGAACGCCGACTTCGTCTTCACCGTGACGCGCGACTTCGCGCGCAGCTGCCAGACGCCGCTGTTGATTCTGCCGGACGACATCCCGGCGCATCCGTACGCGGTGGCGATGGAAGCAGCGATGCTCGCTCCGAAGTCGGAAGTGAGTCTCTATCCGTGGAAGCAGCCGCCGGAGCGGATTCCGATCGCCGTCCGGCAGATCAAGTCGTTTCTGAAGGCGCATCGCCCCGCTTCGACTTAAGGAGGTCGCCATGGTCGATCTGTTCAGACGCAAGCTCCTGAAGACGGGCGCCGCCGCGACCGCGATGGCGGCGGCCGCGAAGGGCGCGCCGGCGCAGCAGCCGCGGCCGGCCGCGGGCGCCGGAGCCTTCTATGAGAAAGGTTCCGTTCGCATCTACTACGAGGAGTACGGCTCGGGCTTTCCGCTGCTGCTGATTGCCGGCGGTGGACTCGGCGGCTCGACGATCCGCGGCCTGACCAATCCGTTCGACGCGGTGGGAGAGTTCAAGGGCGAGTACCGGTGCGTCGGATCCGATCTTCGAACGGCCAATGGGAAATCCAGTGGCCCACTCGAAGTGGGTCGGCCATGGGACCAGTTCGCCGACGATCACATCGGTCTCATGGACCACCTCCGCATCGACAAGTTCATGGTGCTGGGCTTCTGTATCGGCGGCCCATTGATCTGGAATCTCCTCAAGCGTGCACCCACCCGGGTCGTCGCCGCGGTCCTCGCGCAGCCGAGCGGCTGCCGCGCCGAGGCGCCGACGCTGATGTATGACACCAACATGCAAGGCTGGGGACCGGACTACGTGAAGCGCAATCCGGGCGTGACGATGGCGCAGGTCGACCAGTTCCTGACGAAGATGTACAAGAGCCCGGCGGACTTCATCTGGCCCGTGACGCGAGATTTCGTGAAGAACTGTCAGACGCCGGTATTGATCCTGCCGGACGACATTCCGGCGCATCCCTACGCGGTTGCGATGGAAGCGGCGATGCTCGCGCCGAAGGCAGAGGTCAGCATGTTCCCGTGGAAGGAGCCGAAGGAGAGGATTCCATTAGCCGTGCGTCAGATCCATTCGTTCCTGAAGGCGCATCGGCCTGTGAACACATAGGTACTACGAACCAATCAGCTTCTTCGCCTTCCGGAAGACCGCTTCCATCATCGGTGGCGTCAGCTTCCCCGTATTGGTGTTCTGCCGGCTTGGATGAAAGCAGCCGACGAGTGTCGGCAAGCCATTACCGAACTCCACAACTTCACCGTGGCCGAACTGCGGCTTCGGCGACAGCCTGACGTCGCGGCGTTTCAGCAGCTGCAGCCATGCGTCGAACCCGATCTTGCCGAGAGCGACAACGACACGGACGCGCGGCAGGTGCGTGAGCTCTACCTCGAGGTGATCGAGGCAGCGCGTAATCTCTTCCGGCAGCGGCTTGTTGTCCGGAGGCGCGCAGCGCACGGCCGACAGGATGTATGCGTCGGTGAGATGCAATCCATCATCGACTCGTTGCGAGGTCGGGATGTTGGCGAAGCCCGTGCGATGCAGCGCGGACATCAGGAAGTCACCTGATCCGTCGCCCGTAAACACCCGGCCCGTGCGATTGGCACCATGTGCGGCGGGCGCGAGTCCTACTAAGAGAAGCCGTGCGTTTGGATCGCCGAAGCCCGGAACTCCCCGGCCCCAGTAGGTGTCGCCGCGGTGGGCTCGCTTCTTCTCGCGCGCGACGTTGCGACAGTACTGTCTGAGCCGTGGGCATCGTTCGCATGATGCAATCGAATGATGTACCTCGGCGAGTCCCGACGGCACGTTGACGCTGAGCGGTTTAAACACAGATCAATGGCGCTACAATTGAAGGTTGTCGTCAGTGATCTTAGAGGATTAATGCGGAACACTGCCCCAAAGGATGCGGCCGAGCTCGAAGCGCTTGAAACCCGTGAGTGGCTCGAGTCGCTCGATTACGTGCTGCAGTCCGGTGGACCGGCACGCGTCGGCCGCCTGCTTCGCGAGTTGGGCGATCACGCACGGCGCAAAGGCGTCAAGCAACCGTTCACAGCCAACACCCTTTACGTCAACACTATCCCCGCTACAGAAGAACCACCGTTCCCCGGCAGCCGCGAAATCGAGCGCCGCATCAAGAGCCTCGTGCGCTGGAATGCCCTCGCCATGGTCGTCAAGGCGAACAAGGCCGAGGACGGCATCGGCGGACACATTTCGACGTATGCGTCGGCCGCGACGCTCTACGAGGTGGGCTTCAACCACTTCTTCAAGGGCAAAGGCGACAACCACGACGGCGACATCATCTTTTTCCAGGGGCACGCCGCGCCTGGTATCTACGCACGCGCGTTTGTCGAAGGACGCATTCCTGCTGAGAAGCTCGAGAACTTCCGCCGCGAGCTCAAGGCGGGTGGCGGATTGTCGTCATACCCGCACCCATGGTTGATGCCGGAGTTCTGGGAATTTCCAACGGTCTCGATGGGCCTCGGCCCGATCATGTCCATCTACCAGGCGCGGTTCATGCGCTACCTCGAGGACCGAGGCCTCAAGAAGCGATCGGATTCAAAAGTCTGGGCGTTCCTCGGCGACGGCGAGACGGATGAACCGGAAGCGCTGGGGGCGATAACGCTTGCGTCGCGCGAAAAACTCGACAACCTGATCTTCGTCATCAACTGCAACCTGCAGCGGCTCGACGGCCCCGTCCGTGGCAACGGTCAGATCATCCAGGAGCTCGAGGCGGTGTTCCGCGGCGCCGGCTGGAACGTGATCAAGGTGCTGTGGGGCAGCGAGTGGGACGCGTTGCTCGAGAAAGACAAGGACGGCCTGCTCGTCAAGCGAATGGGCGAGGTCGTCGACGGCGAGTATCAGAAATACGCTGTCGAATCGGGCGCCTACGTCCGCGAGCACTTCTGGGGCAAGTATCCGCAGCTTGCCGAAATGGTCAGTCATCTATCCGACGAGCAGTTGAAGAAGCTGACCCTCGGCGGCCATGACCCGACGAAGGTGCACGCTGCGTATGCGGCAGCCGTCAAAACGACTGGTCAGCCCACCGTCATCCTCGCTCGCACGATCAAAGGCTATGGGATTGGTGAGGCCGGCGAAGGCAAGAACATCACGCATCAGCAGAAGAAGCTGAACGAAGACGAGCTGCGCGCATTCCGCACCCGCTTCGGCATCCCGATCGCCGATGCGGAGGTCGCGAAGGCTCCCTTCTATCGGCCGCCGGACAACAGTCCGGAAGTGACCTACATGCTGGAGCGCCGCAAGCAGCTCGGGGGCTTCGTGCCGCGTCGCATCATTACCTCCGAGCCGCTGAAAGTCGATACGCTGCACGATTGCTTCACGGAATTCGAGAAGGGCACCGAAGGGCGCAAAGCGTCGACGACGATGGTGTTCGTGCGGATGCTGGCGAAGCTTCTGAAGGACAAGGAGCTCGGCGAGCTGGTGGTGCCCATCGTTCCAGACGAGGCACGCACGTTCGGGATGGAAGCGCTCTTCCGGCAGGTCGGGATTTACTCGCACGCCGGCCAACTGTACGAGCCCGTCGACATGGACACGCTTCTTTATTACAAAGAAGCGAAGGAAGGGCAGATTCTGGAGGAGGGCATTACCGAAGCCGGTTCAATGTCCTCCTTCATCGCCGCCGGTACTGCCTACGCGACTCATGGCATCAACACCATTCCCTTCTTCATCTACTACTCGATGTTCGGCATGCAGCGCATTGGCGATCTGGTGTGGGCCGCCGGCGATTCGCGCACGCGCGGGTTCCTGCTTGGCGGCACCGCTGGCCGGACGACGCTGGCGGGAGAGGGACTGCAGCATCAGGACGGCCATAGCCATCTGTTCTCGATGGCCGTGCCGAACTTGATTTCCTACGACCCGGCGTTTGCCTACGAGATCGCAGTCATCATCGAAGAGGGTATCCGGCGAATGTATGTGAAGGGCGACAGCGTCTTCTACTACATCACCGTGATGAACGAGAACTACGAGCATCCGCCACTGCCGCAGGGCGTGCGTGACGGCATCCTGAAAGGGATGTACCGGTTCAAGGCATCGGAGAAGAAGGATGCGAAGGCTCGCGCGCAGCTGCTCGGCAGCGGCGCAATTCTGCCGGAAGTGATCAAGGCCGCGCGCATCCTCGAAGACCAGTACAGCGTCGCCGCCGACATCTGGAGCGTTACGAGCTACCAGGAGCTCTATCGGGAAGGACACGCGGCGGAGCGGTGGAATCGTCTCCATCCGGATCAGACACGGCGAGTGCCGTACGTGCGGCAGTGCTTCGAACGGATAGACCAGCCAATCATTGCGGCCTCCGACTATGTGAAGGCGCTGCCGGATGCGATCGACCGCTGGCTGCCGCGGCCGCTGGTCTCGCTCGGCACCGACGGCTTCGGCCGCAGCGAGAACCGCGCGTCGCTCCGTGACTTCTTCGAGGTCGACAGCCGTTTCATCGTCCTGGCGACGCTCGACGAGCTGGCGCGCGAGGGGAAGCTCGATGTCGCCGTGGTGACGAAAGCCATCAAGGACCTCAACATCAACGCTGAAAAACCAAATCCCGCCACCGCCTGATGCAGGAATTCAAAGTTCCCGAACTGGGTGAGAACGTCGAGCAGGGCGACGTCACCCGTCTGCTCGTCAAGGTTGGCGACACGATCGCGAAAGACCAGCCGGTCGTGGAGCTCGAGACGGACAAGGCGACTATCGAGGTGCCTTCGTCGGTCGCGGGCACCGTCAAGGAGATCAAGGTCAAGGCGGGCGACAAGGTGAAGGTCGGCGCCGTCATTCTCACGGTCGATGAGAATGGCGCGGGCGCGCCGGCACCCAAGCAGGAAGCGAAACCGAAGCAGGAAGAGAAGGCACCGGAGAAAGTGGTGTCGATGCCGAAGCGTGACTCGGCACCTGCTCCAGCACCAGAACCCCCGCCACCCGCGCAACCAGTTCAGGCGAAGGCGCGACCCACTGAAGGCGCAGCTGCACCTGCATCGCCGTCTGTTCGTCGCCTGGCCCGCGAGATTGGCGTCGACATCAACGACATTCAGGGGACGGGCCCTGGTGGACGGATCTCCGACGAAGACGTCAAGGAGCAGGCGAGACGGATCCTGAGCAGCGTAGGCACGGCGGCCGCGCGTCCTGCTGGTGCACCGGCCGCGACCGTGCCGCTGCCCGACTTCGCGAAGTGGGGACCGGTCGACCGTCAGCCCATGACGAACATCCGCCGCAAGACGGCGGAGCATCTCAGCCACGCGTGGAACACCATCCCGCACGTCACGCAATGCGACAAGGCGGACATCACGCCGATGGAGGAGCTTCGGTCGAAGTTCCGCAAGCAGGTGGAGCAGGCGGGCGGCAATCTGACGGTGACCGCGGTGCTGGTGAAAGTACTTGCCGCGGCGGTGAAGCAGTTCCCACAGTTCAATGCGTCGCTCGACGAGGCGAACGGCGCGATTGTCTACAAGAAGTACGTCAACGTCGGCGTGGCGGTGGACACCGAGTTCGGCTTGCTGGTGCCCGTGATCCGCAACGCTGATCAGAAGAACATCACGCAGATCGCTATCGAACTGCATCAGCTCTCCGAGAAGGCGCGGTCGAAGAAGCTGACGCTCGAGGAGATGAGCGGCGGCGGCATCAGCATCAGCAATCTGGGCGGCATCGGCGGCACCTATTTCACGCCGATCGTCAACTGGCCCGAGGTCGCGCTCCTCGGGGTCTCGCGCGGCATCATCGAGCCCGTGTGGAGAGACGGGAAGTTCGAGCCGCGGCAATTGCTGCCACTCTCGCTCTCCTACGATCACCGCGTGATTGACGGCGCCGACGCCATGCGCTTCCTGCGGTGGGTCGTGCAGGCGATCGAGCAGCCGTTCCTGCTTTCGCTGCTCGGCTGACGTCATGGCGCGCGAATCCACACAACTGGCCGTCCTCGGCGCGGGGCCCGGCGGCTACGCTGCGGCCTTCTACGCCGCCGATCTCGGCATGCAGGTCGCGCTCGTCGACATGGAGAAGAATCCGGGCGGCGTCTGCCTGTATCGCGGCTGCATACCGTCGAAGGCGCTGCTGCACGTGGCCAAGGTGATCGACGAATCTCGGCACGCCAGCGCGTGGGGCGTGACGTTCAGCGATCCGAAAATCGATCTCGATAAGCTGCGCGCCTTCAAGCAGGGAGTCGTCGACAAGCTGACGAGTGGCGTCGGCCAGGTCGGGCGGATGCGCAAAGTAAAGTTCATCCAGGGGCGCGCCACGCTCACCGGTCCGAAGTCGATGACCATCGCCGGCGCCGACGGCGATTCCGAGCTCGCCTTCGAGCACTGCATCCTCGCCACCGGGTCGAGCCCGACGCGCATTCCCTCGCTCTCACTCGACAGCCCGCGCATGATGGATTCGACCAGCGGTCTCGACCTGCCGGACGTTCCGCAGTCGTTGCTCGTCATCGGCGGCGGCTACATCGGTCTCGAGCTCGGCACCGTCTACGCCACGCTCGGCAGCAAAGTGTCCGTTGTCGAGATGACCGGCGGCCTGCTGCCTGGCGCCGATCGCGATCTGGTGAACGTGCTGCAGAAGCGCCTCGACAAGCTGTTCACCAGGATCATGGTGAATACGAAGGTCGTAAAGGTGGCAGACGGAGGGCGCGGCATCGAGGTCACTCTCGAGGGCGATACGTCCGGTCAGCAACTGTTCGATCGCGTCCTTGTCGCCGTCGGCCGGCGGCCGAACTCGAAAATTCCCGGACTCGAAAAGACCGCGGTGAAGATCGATCAGAGAGGGTTCATTGAGACGGACGCGCAGCGCCGCACATCCGAGCCGACGATGTTTGCCATCGGCGACGTCGCCGGCGAGCCCATGCTGGCGCACAAGGCCTCACACGAAGCACGCGTCGCGGTGGAAGCCATCCTGGGTCGCAAGGCGGTGTTCGCGCCGCTGGCGATTCCCGCTGTCGTCTTCACCGATCCGGAAATTGCGTGGGCCGGGCTGACCGAAGCGCAGGCTCAGGCCGACGGTCGCGACATCGAAGTTGCGAAGTTCCCCTGGGGCGCGAGCGGCCGCGCTATCAGCATCGATCGTGTGGACGGTCTCACCAAGCTCGTGCTCGACAAGAAGAGCGGACGCATCCTCGGCGTTGGCATTGCCGGGACCGGCGCAGGCGAATTGATTTCAGAAGGGGTGCTGGCGATCGAGATGGGTGCGACCGCCGAGGACATGCGCCTGACGATTCACCCGCACCCGACACTGTCCGAGACGCTGATGGAATCGGCCGAGGTGTTCTTCGGCCAGTCCACTCATGTCTACAAGCCGAAACGGAACCAGGCAGCTCACCCGGAACCGAACGCAGCCTTCGAACCTGCGGACCTGCGAGCCGACAAACCATCCTCGCGCTAGGGGAGTACCGCCGTCGCGTTTCGTTTAGGAACGTATCCGACCGGAATCTCCTTCACCACCTTTCGCGAGGCGATATCGACGACGGACACACTGTTCGAGCCGGCGTTGGCGATGTATACCGCTTTGCTGTCGGGCGAGAACGTCAACCAGTCGGGATGATGTCCCGTCGGCGCTTCGCCCATCAGCTTCAGATCCGGCATGGAGTACTCGTAGATGCGGCTGTTCATCTTGCTCAACACCCACAGCGTCTTCTTGTCGGGCGTGACGCCGATGCCGTGCGAGGGAGAGCCCTGCAGGCCTTCGGTGACGCGCTCCTTCTCGGGCACGTCCGGCAGCTTCACGCGCGACACTTCCTTGCGCTGATCGAAGTCGACAATCGCGAAGCCATTGAAATCCGACAACTGCACGAACATCCGGTTGGTCGACCCGTCCGGCTTCTGATCGAACGTGATCGGCCGCACGCCGGCGTCGAACGCGACGGTCCATACTGGTTCTTCCGTCTTCTGGTCGATGACGGTGATCAGCTTGCCCGCGACGGACCCGCAGATGACGTACTTGCCGTCGGGCGTGACATACGTGTTGTGGGCTGCGCCCTTGACCGGAATGCTCTTCGCGCGCGTCAGCGTCGTTGTATCGATGACGTCCACCGCTCCCGGAGCCGCGGCGATGGCAACGTAGACGCGCTTGCCGTCCTTGCTGATCGAGACGTTGTTCGGATGCGCGGTCAGCTCGATCTTCTTGACGATCTTCAGCGACTTCGCGTCGACGACGTCGAGCGTCTTGTCGGCTTCGTTGCTGATGAAGAATCTCGAGCCGTCGGACGTGGCGCCGTGATTGACCTCGATGCCCTTGATGACGCCCACCACGCTGTTGGTGGCCGGATCGATCAGGTGCACGGTTGTTCCTGCGGAATTCGTCTGGATGATGCGAACCGAGGCCGCACCCGCGACAGCTGAAAGTGCGAGGGCGATTGCAACGGTCAAGGCAGCGCGATACATGGAAGAACCTCCCGGCGCGACTACTTTACACCAGGCCGCGCGCCGTATATAACAGCGCGCATGCGCCGAACGTCCTTTGTCCTCGCGGTTCTTCTTGCTCTCGTTTGCGCCCGGTCCACTCTGCAGGGACAGGGAACCCCGACGCCGCAGACCGGTCCGAAAGGACTCGACTTCGATACGTTCCGCACGAAGGTTCAGCCGATCTTCCTCGCGACGCGCGGCGAGCATGCGCGGTGCTACGCGTGCCATTCGCAGGGGACGCCGCTGCGCCTGCAGGAATTGTCGGCCGGCGCGAAGGACTGGAATGAAGAGCAGTCGCAGAAGAATTTCCAGGCGATGCAGCGGGTCGTCGTCCCGGGTCAACCGAAACTCAGTCGCTTAGTGCTGATGCCGCTGGCGCATGAAGCAGGCGGTACCGAGTTCCATCCAGGCGGCAAGCACTTCAACTCGATGGACGACGCGGAAGTGAAGACGCTGGTCGCGTGGATCACAGACGTCAAGAAGTGAGAAGTTGGAAGTGAGAAGTTTGAAGGGTACGTTCGCGGCGGCGTCAGTCGCTCTACTGGTTGCCGCGGTAGGGCTGCAGGCGCAGCAAAAGATCGACGGCACTGTTGAGAGTCATCTGGCTGCTGCAAAGAAGGCTGCTGGCACGCAATTCACCGCGCTGCAGGAGCGCGTCTGCGAATCAGCGATACCGGCTCCACCGAGGACGGGTGGGGCGGGTCCGGCTGGTGGGGGAGGGCGTCAAGCCGGACCACCGCCCGCTTCTGCGTGGCACGTCGAGCCAGCGAAGGTATTCGACAATCTCTACTTCGTCGGCATGACCGACTGGTCGGCGTGGGCACTCACCACGTCACAGGGCATCATCGTCATCGACGCGATCTTCGACTACTCGGTCGAAGATGAAGTCGTGAACGGCCTGAAGAAGCTGGGACTCAATCCCGCCGATATCAAGTACGTTCTCGTCAGCCATGCACATACCGATCACATCGGCGGCGCGAAGTATCTGCAGGATCACTTCGGCGCGCGCCTCGTCATGTCCAAAGAGGACTGGGATCTTTCCGATCGCACGATCCCCGAGCGCATCCGACCGAAGCGCGACATTGAAGCGAAGGACGGCGACACGTTGACGCTCGGCGACGCGACTATCAAGATGTACATCACGCCCGGACATACGCCTGGCACCGTGTCGAGCATCTACAAGGTGAAGGATCGCGGCGCGACGCACACGGTCGCGACGTGGGGCGGAACGACGATTCAAGGCGGCAAGCCGGAGACCTATCTCGCCTACATCGCTTCCGCCGATCGGTACAAGGACATTGTCAAGAAGGCGGGCGCGGACATCGTTCTGTCGAATCACACCGCGTACGACAACACACCTGCCAACATCAAGCAGCTCGCGAGGCGCGGTGCGTCCAATCCGTATGTCGTTGGCAACACAGCTGTGCTGCGCTACATCACGACGGCGGAGGAATGCGCGAAAGCCGGCTATCTTGCCACCACCAAGCTTGCGGGGACGAGCAGCCGCTGAGTAAGATTTCTGATTGGTGATTTGTGATTAGTGATTGAAGTGCGGGGATCCGCCAAATCACTAATCACCAATCACAAAATCAAGAATATCTGGAGGTTGGATGCAAGTCATTCCGGTGACAGATGTATCGCGCGGATTTGGTTCGACCAGCCGCCGCGATACATGGTGGGTCGCACCGCTCGCCGTTTTTCTGGGTCTCGGGACGTTCGTTGTTTACTCGACGTGGGCGGCGTTTCAGAACGCGCATTACACCTACGGTCCCTACCTGTCGCCGTTTTACGCGCCGGTCCTCTGGGCGTCGGCTGACAATGCCGGTGGAATGGAACACGCGTGGTTCGGCGCCAAGCCGGCGTGGTTTCCGGCGCTGGTGCCGTTCTCGCCGGCGTTGCTCATCCTTCCGTTCCCCGGCCTTTTCCGCTTTACCTGCTATTACTACCGCGGCGCCTACTACAAATCCTTCTGGGCTGATCCGCCGTCGTGCGCGGTGGGCGAACCCCGCAAGAGCTACTGGGGAGAAAACTCCTTCCCGCTGATCCTGCAGAACGTTCACCGCTACTTCCTCTACATCGCGTGCATCTTCCTCTTTCTGCTCTCGTATGACGTCTATCTGGCGACGCGATGGCCCGATGGCAGCGGCGGGACGACGTTCGGGATTGGCGTGGGCACGGTCATCCTGGCCCTCAACGTCGTGCTTCTCAGCTCCTACACGCTCGGCTGCCACGCGATGCGTCACCTGGTCGGCGGTTCGCACGACGAGGTATCGAAGCATGGCGCCTGCGAGATGGCGTACGCGTGCTCGAGCGCGCTCAACTACAAGCATCAGCTGTTTGCCTGGTTGAGTCTCTTCACCGTCGGGTTCTGCGATCTCTACGTCCGCCTCTGTTCGATGGGGATCTGGACCGACTTCAGGATCCTCTGATGGCAGACACGACTTCGTTTACCTACGACGTCCTGGTGATCGGGGCGGGCGGCGCGGGACTGCGCGCTGCCATCGAGGCGGCCAACGCCGGCGTGTCGGTCGGTCTCATCTGTAAGTCGCTGCTTGGCAAAGCACACACCGTCATGGCTGAAGGCGGCATGGCCGCGGCAATGGCGCACAACGACGATCGCGACAGCTGGAAGGTGCATTTCGCCGACACCATGCGCGGCGGACAGTACGTGAACAACTGGCGCATGGCGGAGATTCACGCGAAGGAAGCGCCGGATCGCGTCCGCGAGCTCGAAGGGTGGGGCGCGGTTTTCGATCGCACACCAGACGGCCGCATCAATCAGCGCAACTTCGGCGGCCACCGGTATCCGCGGCTTGCGCACGTTGGCGACCGTACCGGTCTTGAACTGATTCGAACGCTGCAGGATCACGCCATCTACCTCGGCATCACCGTGCATATGGAACACA
>Ga0310811_10000814_pt1 | contig 40061 bp, 28 predicted proteins | sample YCmetagenome_FD_207642 | JGI IMG/M metagenome (GOLD analysis project Ga0310811, IMG submission 207642) | Soil microbial communities from experimental microcosm in Duke University, North Carolina, United States - YC | ecosystem: Engineered > Artificial ecosystem > Soil microcosm > Unclassified ... | reverse complement strand
CCACCAGGGCGAGATCGAGCCCGCAATCCCTTCAAACATCCACATCTGGCTTTCCGGCACCGCCTTGGTGGTCATGCGCGGGCCATAAAGCGCTTGCGAGGCGGTCACGATCTTGTCCCAGCCCATGACGCCATGGGTGAGCTTGCCGTCCTCGGTGAATTGCTGGAAGCCGCTGGCGTCGGACCGGTTCTGGTGATCCTGGAAAGACACCGGTGAGCGCTCCAGGATGCGCAGCATGTTGCGCTCGGTGACGACGCCGCGTGTCATGCCGACCCAATAGCAATCGGGGCCGCCGGCGGTACGGGTGACCTTGTTCTGGAAGTCCCACAGGGCGATCACCTGGTCGGCGTTCCACTTCACCCAATCGCGGTAGACCGGATCCTGCCAGTTCACCGCCCTGGGCAGATCGTGGCCGGTCTTGTCCTTGAACAGCTTGGTGCAGACCTGGCAATAGCAGAGCTGGTAGTTGAGACCGCCGCCGCCATTCACGGCGAATCCCGCCGGCTTGTAGCGGGCGATGATCTCCTTCATCTGCGCCGGCACCCACTCATAGAGATAGCCGCCATTCATGCAGGCGCGGTTGGTGCGCTTGCCGGCCGCGTCCTGACACATCCATTCCGGATGCATCTTGATGGTTTCTTCGGTCGGCGCATTGGTCATGCGCGCGACATAGACGATGCCGTCTTCGCGGCCGGCCTGAACCAGTTCACCCAGCAGGTCGCGATTGCCCAGGGTGAGCCCTTTGTGGGAGCCCGGAATTTTGGAATCGTAATAGTTCACCACACCGCCGGAATTGATGATCGTGCCTTGGGTGTTGGTGTCCTTCAGGTACCGGCGCCAGAAGCCGACATCCATATTGCCGTCGTCTTCGGTGATGTTGATCTGGCCCCAGCGCTTGACCCGGCGATACCAGGGCTCCGCCGCGGCTGCGGCATAGGATGGGCCGGCCGCCAATGCGGCGGCGGCGGCGCTCAAAACCACAAATTCGCGCCTGGTCGTTTTCATGTGCCCTCTGTGATCTCTGTCTTTGTTATCTTTTGCTGTCTTTATCTGGCCGGCAAAAAAAGGTGGCCGGCCACGCCAACTTAAATCGTGTCGCGGCCGCCCACCAGTTTCCCCTAGACGGTCTGTTTATTCAAAAGTGTAGCGCACACCGATGCCGAACACCCGGCCCAGATCGTATCCCGGATAGAGGGACGAGCTGTCCGCCAATGCCTTCAAGGTCGCGTTGTTGGCGATCACCGGCGGATCGGTGTTCAGCAGGTTGTTGATCTTGCCATAGACCTGAAGACCGTCGGTCACTTGATATTGGATGGAAAGATCGAATATCGACCTGCCGTCGAAGTGATATGGGTAGATGTCCGCCGCTGTCTTGAGGGTGGGCGAATAGCGGCCGGCACCTGTGTAATTCCACAATAGGCGCGCGGTGAAAGGCCCTTGATTGTAAACAAGGGTCGTTATGGAGCGCCAATTCGGGGTCGAGTTACCGCCGGTCAGGAAGCCCGCATTTTCCTGGGTGACGTTGTTGGCGGTGGTGGTGATGTGTTCGAAATAGGACGTACGGTTGCTGATTGCGAGAGAGCCTTCCAGCTCATTCCAGATGTCCTCCAGCGAGAAGACATAGGTCGTCTCGAAATCGACGCCGCTGACCTTCAAGGTCTGAGCGTTGAACTGCGAGGACTGAACCACAGTGATGACATTGGCGGCATTGCGGGTGATGGCGCTGCAGAACAGCGCGCTGCCCGCGGCGCAATTGTCCACCACATTCTGGGCGGTGAAGGTGGTGAGCGCGTTGCCCATGTCAATGTTGTAGTAGTCGACCGAGGTGGTGAAGCCGGGGATGAAGCGGGGCGACAGCACCACGCCAGCGGTGAAGGTGTTGGCGGTTTCCGGTTTCAGCTTGGGATTGCCGCCCGACAGGGTCTGGATGGTGGGGCTGCCCTGATAGTTCGGATTGGCGGCGCCATTGATGGTCTGCACACTGTCGCGGATCACCGTGCCGTTGGAGATCAGCGGCGTGCTGTAGAGATCGTTGACGCTGGGCGCCCGGAAGTCGCGCGAGAAGGTCATGCGGTAGCGGAGATCGTCGACCAGGGTCCAGTTCAGACCCGCCTTCCACACAAAGGCAGCGCCGCTGCTGTCATAATCGGCGATACGGCCGGCGGTGTCGACTTCCAGTTTCTGCATCAGCGGCATGTTTGGGATGGTCAGCGGAACCACGAACTCCACATAGCCTTCGCGGACCTCGTTCGCGCCATAGAAGGGCTGCGCGCTGGCCTGGCGCCAGCCCAGAACATGGGAGACCGGATCGGAAGACTGGTTGATGGAATCCCGGCGATATTCGCCGCCGATGGCCGCGGAAATCGGGCCCGCCCAGGTGCTGAACAGGTCGCCGCGCAGATTGGCGCCGAAATTGAGCTGGTTGTCGCCGTCTCTCACATAGGAGGTGCCCCGGTAATAGTTCAGCCCCGACTGGCTGATGGTGCCGGGGCCGAACACATTGATCGGGACGCAGCCATTGGTCGGGTTGGCGATGGTCGAACGGCAGACGGGCTGTCCCACAGGCACGCCGCTCACACCGCCCGCGGCGGGGTTCGCCACCGCATCAACCGCATTGAAGAAATTCGCCTGGATACGGTTGTTGGCCGACTGGTTGTAATAGAGGGACTGGGTATAGGTCACATGCGCATCCCAGCTCCAGCCGCCGAGCCAGGAAAGCGTGCCCTGCAAGCCGGCATTGTACCGCATATAGGTGGTGAGAGCGTTGTTGACCGTCGAACCGTCCTCGAAATTTTCGCGGCCAAGATTGAAGCTCGCGGGAAGCGAGCCGCCATTGCCCGCGATAAGGATGTTCCTGATGTTGTAGGCGGTCGGATTGGTGGGGTTCCAGTTGGGAGAATTGAGCAGGTAGTAATTGTCGGTGGCGATCTTCAGGTCGCCGTTATTGTAATTGGGAACATTGGTACCGATTTCGGTATCCGAGGAATACAGCACCGAACCGAAGATCTGGATCGACGGCGTCAGATCGTAGGAGAGATGCGTATAAAGATTATAGCGCTCGGCTTTCGGCAGCAGCACGCCACCCGGTGCTGAAGTCGGCTGGGTGGACGTCATGACGCCGTCGCCATTCTGGCAATAGTTGGTGGCGCCGCAGAGCGCGCCCTGATTGAAAGGCGCCAAGGCGCCGCCCGACAGGAATTGATAAAATTGGGTGGGCGACCCGTTTTTCTGCGGGACTTGCATCACCCCGCCATTGGTTACAACCGCCAGCGTGCCGCCCGGGGCGATGGTATAGGTCGGGGCGCCGGCCGCGACAGCGGCCTTGGTGTTGGTGAACTGGGTCCAGCCCTGCCGTCCCCAGGGACGCCGCGCCTGGTAGATAATGTGCGGCTGATTGTAGTAGGCCGCCGCGAACACGACTTGCCCCTTATTGCCGGCGAAACCATGGCCATATGTAAAGCTCGCCGACAAGGCATGGTCGTCGCCATAGTTTGAGCCGGTGGCCTGCAGGTCGAGCTTTCCGCCGGTCATTTGCGGCGTGAGCGACACGTTAACGACACCGCTGATGGCATCCGAGCCATAGGCGGCAGAGGCGCCGGCCGTGACGACGTCAATATGGCTGATCAGCTGGGCGGGGATCACATTGACGTTGAAGCCGCCGGTGGGGCTGGTGTCCTGGACCCGCATTCCGTCGAGCAGCACCAGGGTCCGGGTGGAACCGATACTGCGCAGGTTGAAGGTGCTCAGACCTATATTCTGGGAATTGTTGTTGTTCTGGTTCGGCGCCAGGGACGGAATCTCGGAGATAATGTCGGTGACCGTCACCGCCGCCTTCTGCTCCAACTCGACACTGCCGATGGCGGTGGTCGGCGTGGGCGCCTCGAAACCCTGGCGGGCGACGCGGCTGCCCGTGACCGTCACGACTTCCGTGCCGGAATCGGCCCCTTGCGCCCAAGCCGGAACCGTCAGGGCCCCAGTAAGCGCCAAGGTGCTCACGCCCAGCAATAGTGTTGCGATCTTGGAATTCTTCATTTTCCCCCGCTTTTGGCCCAAAGCGCTTTTGCGCGCCGAAGCCTTCTTCAAATGATTGTTTTCTCGACCGTAGTCCGCGGGGGATTCCGTGAAGAAGGCAGAAATGCGCGAATGGGATGTGCAAAAACGCAAATAGTGGTATTGCCTCCCAGGTGCGTGACCGCACTCTCGCGAACCTGTTCTGCATACAGAGTGCAATGCAGCACCGATCCTGTGTAGCCCGGGACAGCGCGCGTGGGTCAATCAGCTTTAGCCGAGGCCGTGCGTGGAAAACTGGGATGACATCCGCATCTTTCTGGCTGTGGCGCGGCAAGGCGGCCTGACCTCCGCCGCTCAACATTTGGGCATCAACCACACGACTGTGGCGCGCCGGCTCACGGGATTGGAAACCGCTCTTCACACCCGGCTGGTGAACCGCACACCGACCGGCGTGACACTCACGCCGGCCGGGCAGAATTTCCTGTACCATGCCGAACGGATCGAGATTGAAGCCCAGGCGGCAGAACAGCGCGTCTATTCCGCCGACGGCACGGTGTCGGGCAAGGTGCGGCTGGCAACGCGCGAAGGCGTGGGCGCCTGGCTGATCTGCCCCAAGGTCGCCCAGCTCAAGCGGCGTTATCCCGCGCTCAACCTGGACCTTGTGTCCGAGGCCCGCACCATCAGCCTGCTCAAGCGGGATGCCGACATCACCATCTCGCTGCAATATCCGTCTCAGAGCCGCGTCATCGTGCAGAAGCTGACGGATTACCGGCTCGGCCTGTTCGCCTCCCCCGGCTATCTGAGTGAATATGGGCCCATCAACAGCATCGAAGAACTGAACAATCGCGATGTGGTCTGGTATGTCGATGACTTCGTCGACATCGAAGAGCAGCGCTATATGCAGCGCATTGTGGCCAATTCGCGCGCCGGTTTCCGCGCCACCAACATCCTGGCCCAGTATGCCGCGCTGGTCTCGGGAATGGGGGTCGGCATCATTCCGGTCTATCAGGCCGGCCAGGACCCCAACCTCGTCCGGGTGTTGCCCGACCAGGTCGAAGAGATGCGCACCTATTGGCTGTCGGTCCATCCCGACGCGCAGGACCTGCCGAATGTCCGCGCCGTGATCGATTTCATTCTTGAGATCGTGCGGGAGAAAAAAGCATCGTTTTAATTCGCCTGGTGATGCCGCCGGGCGCAATATCTACGGCCGGAACAAGGGCTGGCCGGAATAATGTTGCCATAACAAACATATGGCAGAACGAGCTGTATACCGTCGATGAATTGTCAGCGGCCCGAAAGGTTAACTTTCTGGCTGGGACAATGGGTTGCAGCCCATTCCGGGTGGTCAAGGAACGTGATCTTATTGGCAACGAGGCTGGCACTCACAAGACCATTCATGTTCGGGGAAGCGACAGGTTTCAGACCCCAGGATTGGACCATCGCAGGGTTCATGCCTGCAGGCCGCTGGTCGCAGTCATGCGGTCCTTTCAGCAACAATCGCGCAACGTCCGGGCGGCTCTAGCATGGTCAGCCAGCGCGCGACATTGACCAGCCTCGCACGTGCCGGCGCGGTGGCGATCCTGGTGATCTGCGCCATTGCCCTGACCGGATGGGTAACGGGGACTCCAGTATTGGCCAGCGTGGTACCCGGCTGGCCGCGCATGGCGCCGATCGTGCTCCTTTGTTTTGTGCTGTGCGTGGTCGCACTGCTCGAATCGACCACCCGGATGGAGCGTAAATCTTTTGCGCTGACGCGCAGGATCGCAGCCGCAATCGTACTGGCGGTCGGCGCCTATACGCTGATCGACTTTGCGATAACCGGCGAATTCCGCGGCGCGGCGCCACACGAACTGCTCGGCTCGAAATTCGGCCGCCCATCGCCCGCCTCGGCCTTCAACTTCGTGATGGCTGCTATCGCCCTGATGCTGCCGCGCAGTGACCGTTGGGGGCGGGCCTATGGCAGCATGATAGCCGCCGGACTGGTCGTCACCGGGATCGATTTGGCGGGCTATACCTACGGCATTGCGGCGCTCTCCAGGGGACCGACCGTCTCGGCCATGTCCCTGCCGACCATGACATGTTTCATCCTGCTGTTTGTGTCCGCACTCCTGGCAAGACCCTATGCCGGCTGGACCGCCATCATTTTCGCGCACAACAGCGGCGGCATCGCTGTGCGCCGCATTCTACCCACGGTACTCATTCTTCCACTGATCATGAACGGGCTGGTGGTCCTGGTCTATCGCTTCCGGCCCTTCGAAGCGCCGTTCGGGTTTGCGATCCTGTCCGTGGCAACCTCGGTCGGGCTTGTGATCGTCGTTGTCGCGATCGCCAACTGGCTTGCAAGCCACGAAGACGAGCGGCAGCGAAGCCAGCGATTGCTGGAAGCGATCGTGGAAAACAGCATGGCGGTGATCTACGTCAAGGACCTGGCGGGGCGCTATATCATGGTCAACCGCAGGTACCTGGACGTCTTCCGCGTCGCGCGTGAGGCCGTGATCGGCAAGACCGACTACGATGTCTTCTCCAAATACGAGGCAGCCGCCTTCCGGGCGATGGATGAACGGGTGCTCCACGCCGACAAGCCCATCGTCGGGGAGGAAATTGCCACCCAGGAGGACGGATTTCACACCTATGTCTCGATCAAGGCCCCGCTGCAGGATGCTGCGGGCCATCCCTATGCCGTTTTTGGGATATCGACGGACATAACCGACCGCAAGCGTAGCGAAAAGGCGCTGGCCGCAAGCGAGCAGCGCACGCGCCGGATCATCGAGACCGCGCTGGACGCGGTGATCACCATCGACCAGGACGGCGCAATCACCGGCTGGAATCCGCAGGCCGAAAAGATCTTCGGATGGACGCTGGGCGAAGCGCTTGGCAGGCCCGTGGAAGAAACCATCATGCCGCAGGGCTATCGCGACGCCCATAAGCGCGGCCTGGCCCGCTATCTCGCTACCGGGGACGCCCGGGTGCTCAACCGGCGCATAGAGCTGACGGCGCTGCATCGCGACGGCCACGAATTTCCCGTCGAACTTTCGATCACCCCTACCCGCTCGGGGGATGGGATCAGCTTCAGCGCCTTCGTGCGGGACATTACCGAACGCAAGAATGCCGAAACCAGGCTGCAGGAACAACTGGAACGCCTTGCACTCCTGGAACGGATCACCCGGGCAGTCGGCCAGCGCCAGGATCTGCGGAGCATTTTCCAGGTCGTTGTCCGCACGCTGGAAGACCGGCTGCCGGCGGACTTCGCCTGCATCTGTTCCTACGATCCGGTCAACGCATCCCTGACGGTCGACCATGTCGGCATCAACAGCGCGGCGCTGGGACTCGAACTTGGCATCGTCGAACGCGCCACCATACGGGCGGACCAGAATGGCCTGGCGCGCTGCGTGCAAGGCGCGCTGGTTTATGAGCCCGATATTGCCAAGATCGATTTCCCCTTTCCCGAGCGGCTGGCGCGCCGGGGCCTTCGCTCGCTGGTCACGACACCATTGATGATCGAGACCAATGTCTTCGGCGTTCTGATGGTTGCGCGGAAGACGGAAAATGCCTTTGGCAGCGCCGACTGCGAATTTCTCAAGCAGCTTGGCGACCATGTTGCCCTGGCGGGCCAGCAGGCCAAGCTGCGCGGCAGTCTGGAGGCCGCTTACGAAGACCTCAAGCAGACACAGCAGACCGTATTGCAACAAGAGCGTCTCAGGGCGCTGGGGCAAATGGCGAGCGGCATCGCCCATGACATCAACAATGCCATTTCGCCGGTTGCGGTCTACACGCAATCCCTGCTCGAGCGCGAAACAGATCTTTCGCCGAGAATTCACGGCTATCTGGAAACCGTGGGACGGGTAGTCAAGGACGTCTCCGCCACGGTCAGCCGAATGCGCGACTTCTATCGCCGCAACGATTCCGATACCGAGATGGAAGCCCTGAGCCTTAACGATCTCGTTCCGCAGGTCGTGGAACTCACCCGGGCGCGATGGAACGATATGCCACTACAGCGGGGTGTCGTCATCAGGGTCTCGACCCAGCTCGAGGAAGGTTTGCCGCTGATAGACGGCAATGCCACTGAACTCCGCGAAGCCTTGACCAACCTTATTTTCAATGCCGTCGACGCCATGCCGCAGGGCGGCAAGATCACGATCTGCACCGCCTCCGGCGCGAAATCCGATCCGCAGCGCGTGATGCTGGAAGTCGCCGACACCGGCCTGGGCATGGATGAGGATACACGCCGCCGCTGCCTCGAACCTTTTTTCACCACCAAGGGCGAACGTGGCACCGGCCTGGGCCTGGCCATGGTCTATGGCGCAGCCCAGCGCCACAAAGCGGTGTTGGACATCGACAGCATGCCCGGCAAGGGAACGCGCATGCGGCTGGAATTCGCCTCGACCCAGGCGGAGGCAAAACGTCCGGCGACCGTCAAACCGCTGGAAGTTTCCGCGCTGCGGCTGCTCTTGGTTGACGACGATCCCGCCGTTCTGAATTCCACTCAGGTTGTGCTGGAACTGGACGGTCATTCCGTGGTGACGGCTGACGGAGGCCAAGCCGGTATAGAGATCCTGCAGGAAGCCAAGGATAGCGGCCAATTCTTTGACGTGATCGTGACTGACCTGGGCATGCCCTATGTCGATGGCAGCCAGCTGGCTCGCACGGCCAAGGAACTTTTCCCCGCGACCACTGTCATCCTCCTGACAGGATGGGGAAGAAGAATGAGTGAAGGTGACAATCAATCAGCGCATGTCGACTGTATACTTCCCAAGCCGCTGGATCTTGACGAATTGCGCTCCGCCTTTGTGCGCCACTCCGGATACGAGAATTAAGTCTCTCTACGGACTATCCCGTGTCATGGCGCAGTGCAGCAGAAGCATGGTTGTCACGAAAAGTTAATTGTACCAAATCGAACCGGAAGCGATGCGCGCATGGCGTGCTTGTCTCGTCACCGTACGAGGAATAAATTTGGGCATCTGAGAGCGCGTGTTTGATCGCGGCGGCCACGTCCAAGACGCCGTGCAAAGTCAGGAGAGCTCGATGCAGTTTGCCGACAGGGAAGCCGAAAAGAAATTCGCCGCCAGACAAGTGGAAGTCGATGAGCTGAAGCACCTCATCCACAAACTGAGATGGATGGGATTGGACCAGGAAGCGGAAACGGCATGCGCCCGGCTGTCGCGCCTTTCGCCAGCCACCACAATCCTGGCAGGACCTCACGATACCGATTGAGGTCCGGCTTTATTGCCGCCTGCGGCTTGCGGCGCGGGCCTGCGCCGCTTATCACCGCAGCTGAAGATCCTATCGGGATCGCCCGTGAGCGATGCCTTTATTCCCGTGGGCGCGCCGATCCACCGGCGCCGCCTGAGCCGGCTGGAAACCGCACTTGCGGCCCGGCGCAATGTCCTGGAGCTCATTCCGGCCCTGTCTTACCGCCAACCCATCGTATCGGGCGAAATGCTGATGCGCTGGCACATGCTGGCCGACCCAGCCGGCATGAAACGGGTAATGCTCGACAATCTCTCCAACTATCCCAAATCCGAGATCATGCGTCGCATGCTGCGGCCCGCAATCGGCGACAGCCTGTTCAATGCCGACGGCGCCGACTGGAAATGGCAGCGCCAGGCGGTGGCGCCCGTATTCACCCATCGCAATGTCCTGGCGCTGGCGCCCGCCATGACCAGGACCGCGGGCCGCGCCTGCGACCGGCTGCGGGCCTGTGGCGGCACGGCGGAAATGGTGGGCGAAATGCTCACCGCCACCTTCGACGTGATCTGCGATGTCGCCCTTTCGGGCCGGGAGCATTTCGACTCCCACACCTTTGGGCAAGCGATCATCGACTATTTCCGCACCGCCGGCCGGGCCTCGCTGCTGGATTTCCTCGGCGCGCCGGCCTGGTTGCCCCGCCCGGGCGAGCTTTTGGCCGGGCGCTCGGTCAGGACCATGCATGAAATGGTCGGGGCGGCGATCGAGGCACGACGCCGCCAGACAGACGCGCCTGCCGACGACCTTTTGGCGCATATGCTGGAGGCCCAGGACCCGGAAACCGGTCAGCGCATGGGCCCGCAGGACCTGATCTTCAACATGCAGTTCTTCATCGTCGCGGGCCATGAAACGACCGCGCTGGCATTGGCCTGGTCGCTCTATCTGCTGGCCAACAGCCCGGAGGAACAGGAGAAGGCGCGCGAACAGGCGCGCGGCATCCTTCAGGGCCGCGAGGCCGGGCCCGACGACCTCTCCGCCATGCCGTTCATCCGCGAGATACTGGAGGAGGCCATGCGGCTCTATCCTCCAGTGGGTCTTTTGGCGCGCACCGTGATCGCGGAAGATGTCCTGTGCAGCCGCCTCATGCGTCCGGCGGATATCCTGTTCCTGCCGGTCTGGGCGCTGCACCGCCACGAACTGTTATGGGACCGCCCAGAACAATTCCGGCCCGAACGGTTTGCGCCAAACAGCAAGGAAGTCCGGGACAAGTACCAATATCTGCCGTTCGGGGCCGGCCCGCGCGTCTGTGTCGGCGCGGATTTTGCCATGATGCAGGCCCAGATCATCCTGGCCACCATCCTGCAGCATTTCCGCTTTGCACCCGGCCAGCCCCACCCCTGCCCGGTCATGATGATGACGGTGCGGCCCGAGCCGGGCGTCTTCGTGACAGTGACGCCGATCTGACGTCTATCGGGAAACGGGGCGGGAGTCCGGCGGAATGAAGATCACCTGGTCGACCAGGATGCGATCCTTGTTGCGGATGCCGGGATTTGCCGACTGGATCAGCCGGAACTTGGAAGCATCGCGGTAAACCTGGAATGCGATATCCGACAGCATGTCACCCTTCACCACTTTGTACTGCGAACCGGCGACCGGCGCGGGACGGGTGTCGGACTGTGGCGGAGCATCCGCCGGAGCATCCGGTTGCGCGGAAGCCGGACGCAGCGGCGGGCTGGATGCTGCGTTCCTGTCCGCCTGGGCCGGCATGGCGATATCGACCGCGGGCGCAGGCGCATGTTGTGCGGCGGGGGCGGGCGCCGCCACAGGCGCCTCCGTCGGCTGTGCAACCGGGGGCGCAGCAGCAACCCGGCTTTCGGGCGCTTTTTTTCCGCCGATCAGGCCGGGCACCATCACCACAAGCCCCACCGCCGCAACCAGGACAACAGCGGCGATGATGGCCAGCGGTTTGAGGTTTCGCTTTTCTTTCGGGGCGCTTTCTTCCGATCGGATCTCGCGGCGGATTGCTTCGCCCAGGATAGGCTGAGGGGGCGCCTGTTCCTTGCGAAGCGGTACGACAACGGCTTCGATGGGCTGTTTGGCGGATTCTTTGGCAGGCTTTGGGGCGGGCTTTGAGACAGGCTTTGGAGCAGCCTTTGGGGCAGCTTCCTTGGCAGGCTCCGGGGCGGGCGCTTTGGTGTGTTCTTCGGTCGCGCTCCTGACCTGATCCTTGGCCCCCGCCTCAGCCGGTTTGACCGGGCTTGTCTTTCCTGACCGGATCGCGGCGACCACCTGGTCCAATTGCGCCGGCCTGCCCGTCGCCGCAACCAGCCGCTTGAGCTCTTCGCCAAAGCGCGGCTCTTCCGCGGTCAGCACGATCAGCGTCCGCTGCAATTCCTCATCACCGACAAAGGCGTCGCCCTGCAGGCGCCGGATGGATTCCGCCTCATAGTCCTTCACCTTGCTGCGGTCGCGGCTCTTGAGCAGCAGGCTGCGAAACAGATCGACATTCTCCGTCGACAGAGCGCCCAGCCGGCGCACCGCCTGGCCCACCGACTGGTCATAGTTGAGATAGGTCAGCCACAATTCCTCTTCCGCGCCGCCGGACGCGGTGGGTTGGATCGTGGATGTCTCTGACTCGTTGGCTGTCACGAAACGCCTCTCAACAGGCCGGGATGGGTCCCCAGCCTAGCCTTTCTCTCGCCTTTGGGGGCGACAATAATATCATGGCGACGCAGGTTGGTTAATGCGGCCACCCCATTAACCAGACACCGCAAGCTAAAGGATGCGGTGAAACCAGGCCAGCGAAAGGCCGGCCGCCGTCAGCATCAGCAAAGCCGCCAGGGCGGCAAAGAAGCTGGTGATCTCCATTTCCCGCACCTCCACCACCAGTTGGCGCGACAGCACATCATAAACCGCCTTCAGGTCTTCGGCGCTGGTGGCGTGGAAATATTTGGCCCGGGTCATGTCGGCGATCTTCTTCAACGCCACCTCATCGAGCTGGGCGCGCATGGACCAGCCGCCGAAGCCGACAATATTGCCATGCGCGGTGCCGAAGCCGACGGTATAGACCCGCAGCCCATATTCGCTGGCGGTGCGCGCAGCCTCGATGGGATCAAAGCCCGCATTGGTCTGGCCATCGGTCAACAGGATCATCACCGCGTTCTTGTACGAACCGGGCTCGACGGGAACGTGTTTCTTGGGCGGTCCGTTGGGGTTTTGGCCCAGCGCAGCTCCGCCATAGCGTTCTCGGGAATCGTAATTGCCCCAGCGGCCATAACCACCGAAATTCTGGGAATTGAACTGGTTGATGGGAAAGTTGTCCTGCGGGAACAGGGTCGACATGCCCACCATGATGCCGCTTCCCACCGCGGTACCGCGCTGCAATTCAAACCGGTCGATGGCCGAACTGAGCGCCACATGATCGTTGGTGGGGGACTGGACCAGAAGTGCGGTGGCGGCAAAGGCGACAATGCCGATCCTGACGTCGCGCGGCTGGTTCTTGATATAGGCCTTGGCCGCGCTTTCCGCCGCCACGATCCGCGACGGGTTGACGTCGGTGGCGCGCATGCTGCCCGACACATCCATTACCAGCATCACGGTCGCCACCCGCGACGGCAGGCTCACTTCCGCGGAAGGCCGCGCCATGGCCAAAAGCAGCAGGGTGAAAGCGGCCAGCATCAAGGCGGGCGGGATATGCCGTCGCCAGGTCGGCCCCTGCCCTGCCTCCCGCACCAGCGCCAGATTGGAATAGCGGAAAGCGCTCTTGCGGCGGCGGAGCAGCAAAAGGACGTAGACGGCAATGATCAGCGGCACCAGCAGGAGCAGCCAAAGCGCGATCGGCCAGTCGAAAGAGATGCTGGGAATGAAGCCCCAAAGCCGCGACCAGGACATGTTTTCGGGGAACTTCATCCGGACCTGCGCAGACTTTGCTTGCGCATGTCACAAAAGCGGATCAGCGCATCGGTTACGTCATCCTCGGTAGCAAGTTCCAGCACATCCACCCCTGCCCGTTCGAAGGCCTCACGTAGCGCCCGTTCCCGCGCATCCGCGGCGGCCGCGAAACGGGAGCGGAAGCTCCTGGCATGGGTGTCCACGAAAAGCTGCTCGCCGGTTTCCGCATCTTGAAACGTCAGGAAGCCCAGATCGGGCAACCGGGTTTCCAGGGGATCGGTCAGCCTGACCGCAACGACGTCATGGCGCATCGAAAGCGGCGTCAGGCTTTCTTCCCAGCCCGGCGTGCTGATGAAGTCGGACACCACGAAAACCAGCGAACGGCGGCGGATGGTGCCGGCAGCATCCTTTAAAATCTGCCGCAGGTCCGTCGTGCCGGGGCTCGGGCGGTGGGTGGCCACCTCATTGAGGATGCGCAGCAATTGACGGCGGCCACCGTTGGCCGGGATCAACCGGTCGACCTTGCCGGAAAAAATCATCGCGCCGGCGCGATTGCCGCGTCCCAGGAGCAGCCGGCACATCAGGGTGGTGAAATCGACCAGCACGGTATGCTTGGAAACGCTCACGCCTTCGAAACGCATCGAAGGGCTCATATCCAGCAGGAACCAGACGGATATCTCCCGGTCCTCCAGATAGTCCCGCACATAAGGCGTATCCAGCCGGGCAGTGGCGTTCCAGTCGATGCGGCGGACATCGTCATGGAACTGGTATTCGCGCAGATCGGCGAGATCCAACCCGTCGCCGCGCGAAGGGCTGCGATATTCGCCCTGCAGCAGCCCTTCCAGCCGCCGCACCACCGGCAACTGCAGCCGCCTGAGCAGATTTTCAGAGGTTTGCGGCACGAAGGGTCTCCAGTACCGGCGGCGGCACGGCGCGCATGATCTGGGCCAGGATGCCGTCCGAGGTCATGCCTTCGGACAGCGCTTCATAGGATGGCACCAGCCGGTGGCGCAGCACATCGGCAGCGACATCCACCACATCGGCGGGCAGCACATAGTCACGGCCACGGATGAAAGCGAGCGCCCTGCCCGCCTCGATCATGGCAATGGAGGCGCGCGGAGAGGCGCCATACTGGATGAAGCGCTGATATTGCGGCAGGCCGCATTTCTCGGGCGCGCGCGTGGCGGCCACCAGCTTGACGGCATAGATCATCAGCGAGGGATCGATATACAGCTTGCGGCACGCCGCCTGCATTTGAAGCAGCTCCTCGGTGGAAGTCACCGCCCCCACCGCGGCCGGCTCGCCTGTCACCCGCTGGACGATGACGAATTCCTCTTCCTCGCTGGGATAGCCGATCAGCACCTTCATCATGAAGCGGTCGACCTGCGCTTCCGGCAGGGCGTAGGTTCCCTCGGTCTCGATGGGGTTCTGGGTCGCCATCACCACAAAGGGCCTGGGCACCGGAAACGTCTCGCCGGCGATGGTGACCTGGCGTTCCTGCATCACTTCCAGCAATGCGCTTTGCACCTTGGCCGGGGCGCGATTGATTTCGTCCGCCAGCACCAAATTGGCGAAGACCGGCCCCAGCATGGTGACGAATTCGGAATTCTTCTGGTTGAAGATACGGGTGCCGGTGAGATCGGCGGGCACCAGGTCAGGGGTGAACTGGATGCGCTTGAAACTGCCCCGGCTGGCGCGCGCCAGGGTCGATACCGTCAAGGTCTTGGCCAGGCCCGGCACGCCTTCGACCAGCAGATGCCCGCCTGCCAGCAGCGCCACCAGCACCCGCTCCAGGAAATGATCCTGGCCGACCACCACTTTCTTCACTTCATAGAGAAGATGCTCAAGGCCTGGATGCGCGGCGGTGGTGCTCATACTGCAGTCCCCTGGAAAGCGGTCTAAAGTGGATTATCTCCCACGGCCTTGGCCGCATTCTCGATGGGCACGGCGAACGCCATGCCGGCAAACACATGTTGTCCGGTCGGATTGAAGATCGCCGTCACGATGCCGACCACTTCGCCGTCGCGGTTGATCAGCGGCCCGCCCGAATTGCCGGGATTGGCTGCCGCATCGAACTGGATGAGGTTGGTAAGGCGCCCACCCTGCTCCGGTTTGCGGTCGGGATCGACAAATTCGCGCTTCAGGCCGGAAATCACCCCCGCCGATACCGATGGGCCCAGCCCAAAGGGAAAGCCGACCGCCACCACCGTGTCGCCCGGATTGAGGCCGCCAGTGGAGGCCAGGGTCGCCGGCTTCAGGTCGTCGGGAGCGGTCTTCGCTTTGATGACGGCCAGGTCGTTCTCGGGCTGGATATTGACGATCTGGGCGTCGGATTTCGTGCCATCCCAGAAGGTCACTACCCAGCGGTCGGTGGAACGGATGACATGAAGGTTGGTGAGGATGTCGCCCTTGTTGTCGATCACCACACCGCTGCCGGTGGCGTCTGGCTTGTCCTCCTTGCCGTCGGGAGAACGTAGCGGCATCGGCTTGAAATTCTTGTCCTTTTTGGCCGCATCTTTCTCGGCCTTGGCTTCCGCGGCGGCGCGCTCCGGCGACAGATAGCCTTCGACCCGCACGACCGATGGGGCCACCACCGCCGCGGCGATCGCGGTGTCGGCGGGCGGCGGATCGGTATGCGACAGGGTGTATTTCACCGCATTGTCGATATCCCATTGGGTGAATTGTCTGGGCGACGGATGAAGAAGCTGCCAGCCGCCGATGAGGGCAAGAACCGCCAGGCCTGCCGCCACGGCAGGCAGGGTGCGCTCGTGACGCCGGGCGAATTTTTTGCTCCAGGATGACAGTTGCGCGACAACGGACGGCGCACCGTCCTTCTCCGCCCAATCGGACGCAGCAGGCGACGATGCGCCTTCCGGAGAAACCCGCCGCCGCTCCGCACGGCTATAAAGCGGTTTTCGCTTCATACCGACTTAACCCGAAGGCCACAGAACCGAGCCTATTGGCCTTATGGGGCGACTTCAAGCTGCCTGGACGTGGGTTTAAGGGCCAATGCCGGCGCCTGACCGCAACGTCCCGGTGCGATAAATGACAGCGCGGACACCTGCTTGGGTCAGATTTTGCGCGGCCGCAGCTCCAGTTCCCTCAAGTCGCGTCCCCTCGTCTCGCGTCCGAATTTGAGAATCAGCAGTACGGCAATACCGGTCGGAATGGCGATCAGGGCGGCCGCGATCCCGATGGCAGGAACCAGCGCCAGCGCACTCAACAACTGGGCGATCAGGCCGCCGATCTTGCTGCAGCCAGCCACCCAGCCGGTGGCCCGTCCACGCACCTTCACCGGATAATTCTCGGATGTATAGGGAAGCAGCATGGAGATGATGCCCGCCGCTCCAAGGATCAGCAGCACGATGGGAAGGACCGGACTGTGGAGAAATGGGAATAGTCCGGTGCCGCGCAGCAAAAGCGCACCCAGCCCCAAAGATGTCACCGCCGCCATGCTCAACAGCGCGCCCTTGGTGCTCCAGGCGCTGTAAAGCCAGGCGGCGACCAGGATGGTGGGCGCCGCCAGCAAGGTCGATTTCGCAATAATCGAACTGGACAGCGCAACACTATTGCCTTCGGCCACCAATTCGCTGGGCAGCCACAACAACAAGCCGAAATTCACCAGCCCCCAGCTCAAAGCCAGCAGAGTCAAGGCCGCGGTGGTGCCGGCAAAACCAGCAGGTGGCAGCGGCGCGTGGCCGCCAGCATCCTCGTCCACATCCTGGGCCGGTGTGGCGACTGCGCCAAACTCCGCCAGCACGGCGCGGGCCTCCGCGATGCGGCCCATATGCTGCAGGAAACGGGCGGATTCCGGCAGCAAGGGACTGAGCGCAATCAGGATCAGGCCGGTGGGAAGATTGAGGAACCACATGATGCGCCAGCCGAACAAAGGCTGCAAAAGCGCCGACAGCGCACTGGCCGCAAAATAACCGCCGATGGCGCCGATGCCGCCGACCAGCACCAGGCTCCAGCCGCGATGCTTGGTCGGCATGGTTTCTGCGAGTAGCGCATTTGCCACCGGCAACAGACCGCCGGCCGCAGCCCCCATCAGGAAGCACATGAAGATATTCCACCAAAAGGACGGCATGGCGCCGCAGATGGAGGTGCCGACAAACATCACCGAAGAAAGAAGGATCGAGGCGCGCCGGCCATAGAGATCGGCCAGCAGGCCCCAGATAAAGGAGCCCGCGACCGTGCCGCACAGCGCCGAGAATGGCAGCAATGCCACCATGGCCTTGTCGATGCCGTATTCCTCACGCATGCCCGGTGTGACAAAACCAAGGCTGGCGGGCTTCATGATGTCGATGATCAGGGCGGCGCTTAAGACCAGCATCAGCCGCCAATGGGCACGGTTCAGCGGCGCATCTTCCGGCGGTGCGATGGTGGCCAGTGGCCCATCACGATGCAGAGACGGCGGCCCTTTGGGCAACAGGCCATATCCCGCCACCCCGGTGCCCAGCACGATCAACGCCATTCCCGCCAGCATGCCGTTGTCCATCGGCATGCCGGCCAGCATGTAGCCCATGTCGCGCGCCATCAGGAACATCGGCAGGTGCAGACCTACGCCGATCGCGACGACCAGAGAACCCAGCCAGAAAGCGGCGGCGCTGCGCCGGTCGCCGAACATGAAACCGCTGCGCGATGTGTCGTCCATACGTCCCCTCGAATATCTCCCGCGCCTCTGCAGACGAATGCCTGAGGTCCCCGCGCAAAACGGGCCGCTTTGTGTTTCAGCTTGGATTGGTTTGCAGCGGCCCTCGAGCGCGCTTGCAGGGAGAAAGATAACGCTATCTTTTATGGCTGCGCAATTCAAAAATCACTTGCCAGACGGGCTGTGAAGGCGCATATAAGCCATTGTTTTATAATAATATTTTCGGGGAACGCCATGCCGCTCGATCCCATCCGCAGCATCGTGATTGTCGGTGGCGGCACGGCCGGCTGGATGGCGGCCGCCAGCTTCGCCAAACATCTCGAAAAGCTGAATTGCAGCATCCGGCTGATCGAGTCCGAACAGATCGGCACGGTGGGCGTGGGCGAAGCCACCATTCCGCCCATCATCGATTTCATCCGCCTGCTCGGCATCAACGAGAACGAGATCGTGCGCGAAGTCAAAGGCACGTTCAAACTCGGCATCGCCTATCGCAACTGGACGCGGCCGGGCGATTATTTCTTCCATCCCTTCGGTCCCACCGGCTTCGGCATGGGACCGATCTCCTTTCCCTCCTATTGGCTGAAGATGTTTTTGGACGAGCGCGCTTCGCGGTTGGAGGATTATTCCATCCAGTGCGTGGCCGCGGCCGCCAACAAATTCATGCGCCCCGTTCATGCGCCCAACACCCCGCTCAACAAGATCACCTATGCGCTGCATTTCGATGCCTCCCTGTTCGCGTGTTATCTGCGCAAATTTTCCGAAGCACGCGGCGTGGTGCGCACCGAAGGCAAGGTGAAGAACGTCAATCTGCGTCCCGAGAACGGTTTCATCCAATCCGTCACCCTGGAAAATGGCGAGACCGTCACCGGCGATCTGTTCATCGACTGCAGCGGCTTCCGCGGGCTCCTGATCGAAGAGGCTCTGAAGACCGGCTATCAGGACTGGACCAAATGGCTGCCCTGCGACCGGGCGCTGGCCGTGCCCAGTGAGAATGCGGGTCCGCCCGCCTCCTTTACGCTCGTGACGGCGCGCGACGCCGGATGGCAATGGCGCATTCCGCTGCAACACCGCACAGGCAACGGCCATGTCTATTGCAGCGGCTTCATCAGCGACGAAAAGGCGCGCGAAACCCTGCTGTCAAATCTGGAAGGCAAGGCGCTGGCCGAGCCCTTGCCGCTGCGCTTCACCACCGGCCGCCGCAACAAAGCCTGGAACAAGAATTGCGTGGCGTTGGGCCTGGCCTCGGGCTTCCTCGAGCCGCTGGAATCCACCAGCATCCACCTGATCCAGCGCGGCATCGCCATGCTGCTGAAATTCTTCCCCGACCGGAATTTCGAGGCGGCCGATATCGACCGCTACAACAAGATTTTCGAATTCGAGTTCGGCCGGGTGCGCGATTTCCTTCTTCTGCATTACACCCATACCGAACGCCAGGGCGCCTTCTGGGAGCATTGCCGTAATATTCCGCTCACCGACACCTTGCAGGAAAAGATCGATCTCTTCCGCAGCCACGGCCGAATCCTGCGCGAAGATACCGAGCTGTTTCCGGCCCAGAGCTGGCTCTATGTGATGATCGGCCAGGCGATCCGGCCGCGCAGCTATGAGCCCACAGTGGATACGATCGATGAAGCGGCAATTCTTGCCAACCTGAATGATATCCGCGCCGTGGTGAAGAAATGCGTGGACGCCATGCCCAGCCACCAGGATTTCATCACCCAGAATTGCGCCGTGCCGGTTGAAGAGACGATTTAGGCACCGCCGCGCAGCAGATACATCACCCGCGCGCGTATCTTGCCGTAATTGTCCTTGAGCGGGCCCAGCAATCCGTGCTGGCGTTCGGGCAGATGCGCCAGCGGATGGCCCAGCTCGCGAAACACATAATGATCGAACCATGCCTTCCAGGCCTTGCGTTCGGGCAGCGGCCGTTCGCTGATGGCGATCATTGCCAGCAGCATGCTGGTATAGGGCGCATCGGGACCTGTGCTGAACGCGTCCCACCAGTAATTCACCAGTGCATTGAAAGGTGAAAGCGCCTCCACCCGATGCCACCACAGTTTGGGCAGATAGAGCGCGTCACCTGCTTCAAGTTCAGCCACCAGTGCCTGGTCGCGGACATTTGCAAAGCGCGCATATTTCGCGTCGTCGGGCGGCGCGGACGCCGCCAGGCTCACCGGCTGGCCCGCCATGGTGTTGTCGATGGGCCCGACATAGAGATTCCCGATCAACTCGGGCGCATAGAGCGTGAAACGCCGGCAGCCCATCACCACACAGGCCAGGTTGTCCACCGTGTCGTAATGCGTGGAAACATTGGAAGCGTGTCCAAGCCAGATGCGCGGTTCCACCGGCGCCGGCAGCAACGGCATGGGATTTTCACCCGCGAACCCCGGCAGATAGTCCCTCACCGGCAAAGAACCCGCATAGAGCGAAGGCGTGTCCGGCCGATCGAGGCCGGCGATCATTTTGTCCAGCGCGGCGCCCAGGCGCATCGCACGCCGCTCGAAATTGAAGCCTTCGAGATCATCGGCGTAATAGTATTTGCCCGCGATCCTGGGCTCGCCGATGAACGCCTCCATCTCAAGTCCGGCATCAAACCGGCCGATATAGTGGCGGAAGACCGACGGAGAGGAAGACGCCTTGACCGCCGGCCAGTCACTGACCAGCCCGCGCAGGACAACCGGCCTGCAGGGCAGTACGACATCGCGCAGAAAATCTTCCGGCCTGACGATGCCGGTGATTTCTGCGACCTGCGTCATGCGCCGGCAAGCGCGGCGCTGGCCTTGAGCAGGGCGTTGTTCTTGCGGCGCGCCAGGACCGGCACCTGCTTCAGCGAGGCAATCATCAGATAGATCGCCTGCAGATAATCCCGCCGGAACAGGTCGATGACACCGGCATCGGGCAAGGCCCGCAGCGCATTCTGATTAATGGTGTAGAGCCCGGTCAAGTTGCGCTGGCTGCCATCGTCAAAAGCAAGGTCGATGTCGATCGGTTCGATCAGTTTCAGCCCGGTGAGGGTCTGGACAAAGGTCTTGGTTATCTCCAGGCCCGGCTTGAGGTCGCGGAACAGCGCCATGATGCTTTGCAGATACTGGCTGGGCTCTCCCGCATCGGTAAACAGCGGCCTTCCGACCTGGTCGATGCGCGGGCTGTCCAGGTCGATGGCGATCTCGTTGCCGGCCGTGAAAAACGGCCCACGTTGCAGATTGAGTGGGCGATAACTTTCCATGCCGCGCGAATCCAGAAACAGATTCTCTCCCTCGTCAAAGCCCAGCATGGCGCCGATGAAGAAGGCGCCGGTGTTCTGGTCCTTGGTCAGAAGAATGGGATAGTGCACGGCAAGATGGGGAAATTCACCGACAATCACCGGAACAAAGCGCTGGTTGTCGCCGTATCGCGCGGCGGCGCCGGTCTGTACGCGCAGTGCGCGATGGGCATGATTGTTCAGGGGGACGACGTTTGTCATGTCAGATGGGCTGCAGTCCGTATTCATGGATCTTCTTCACCAGGTCGCGGTTCTTGGGCAGCTGGGACCGCAGCTTCCGGGTCATGGCGAAGTTTTCGTTCATGTAGCTGGCGGCGGCGGAGCGGGTACCACTATTGTCACCGGCCATCACCTCGGTTTTGAATCCCATGCCGTATAGCACATACTGATAGCTGGCGGCGGGAAAGACCTCTTCGATACGGTCGAACTCGTCAAAGAACCAGGGCGGCTGGTACTTCCACAGATGCAGGAGATTTTTCAGCCGGTCGGGCACACTCGCCGGATCGGTATTGTCCTGCCAGAATTTTTCCGGCCGCCTGGTCAGCACATAATGCAGTTTCAGGAAATCGATGATGCGGCCCCAGCGATAGTGGTTCACATCATTGAAGCGGGCCGCGACAATATCCATCACCTCGCGGTTGGCGGGCATCTGCTCGGAAATCAGCTTGGCCGACAGTTCGACCAGGACGATCGCCGAGGATTCCAGCGGCTCCAAAAAACCGGCCGCCAAGCCGACCGCCACGCAATTGTTCTTCCAGAAGGTCTGCCGATGGCCGGACCGGATGGGAATCTTGCGCGGCGTGAGGCCGTTTGACGCCGGACCGATATAGCGGCGCAGTTCGGCTTCCGCGTCCTCGTCGCTGATATGACGGCTGGAATAGACATAGCCGATGCCGCGGCGCGTCGGCAGGCCGATATCCCAGGTCCAGCCGGCGGACTGGGCGGTGGAAATGGTATGCGAGGCCATCGGCGTGTCCGGCGTTTCATAAGGCACCTGCATCGCCATCGCCGTGTCGCAGAACAGGACGTCGTTGCAATCCTTGAAGCCGACGCCCAGCGCCTTGCCCAGCAACAAGGACCGGAAGCCGCTGCAATCTACGAAGAGATCGCCTGCGATTTCGCCGGCCTGTTCGGTGACCAGGCTTTTGATATCGCCGTTCTCAGCCATATTCACCGACTGCACATCGGCCAGCACATGGCGCACGCCGAGCTTGCCGGTGCAATGTTTCTGGATGAAGGGCGCGAATTTTCCCGCATCCAGGTGATAGGCGTAATTCGCCACCGCCTGATATTCCGGCGTGGTGATCATCTTGGGAGCCAGCCCTTCGTCGCATAGCGCGCCTTGCGGTGTGACAGCGTCACAAAAGCTCCTGCCCTGTTCATCCTCAAGCCAGTGCGGCACCAGATTCACCTGGGTGAAACCCTGCGGCAGCATCAAGGGGTGATAGTAACCGTCATCTTCCGCGCCCGTGGTCCAGCGGGCAAAGCGCGCGCCCTGCTTGAACGCGGCGTCGCAATGGCGGAACAGATCCGTCTCCGACACGCCCATTTTTTCCAGGGTGGTGCGCAAGGTGGGCCAGGTGCCCTCGCCCACGCCGATGATCGGCACATTGGGCGATTCAACCAGCGTGACCGAAAACGTGCCCTTTTGTATGCGCCCCTGATGACGCGCTGCGATCACACCTGCGGTCAGCCAGCCGGCCGTGCCGCCGCCGACAATGACGATGTTCTGAACAGACTTGGTCATTTACGCGTACGCTCTCCCTGCCATTTGATTTTAGCGCTGGCAGGTCAAAAAAAGAAAGGGCCGCCAGGGGGACGGCCCTTTCCCACTATGGCCCCAGCCTCAGTACTTGAAGTGAAGACCTATCGTGAAGCGCCGGCCATAATCGACGATATCCAGCGGCTGATCGCCGAAGCGGCCATGGGTGCTGTAGGTCGCATCGTTGAGGTTCTGCGCCGTGAAATAGACGTTGAACTGGTCGGTGATATCGTAGCTGGTGCTGAAGTCGATCTGGGTGCTGGCATTCACGAAGGTCGGTTCGGTACCGAACTTCGATCCGTTCTGCGCCTGGCCGAATTGCTGCAGATAGGCATCGCGCCAGTTCGCCGCCACGCGAGCCTGGAAGCCGTCCTTGTCATAGAAGGCGACAATGTTGGCCGAATCCGCCAGACCGGTGACCGCAAAGCCCGAGATCGTGATGTTGGTCGGATCGTAAGGCTTGTTGGTGCCGACCACCGTGGCATTGGCCTGCACGCCGAAGCCACTGTCGTCGAACACATGCTGCACTGCGAACTCCGCGCCATAGACATTGGCGGTCGGGCCGTTGACGTTGGCGCTGATGGTAAATATACCCGGCGCCCCCGTGGTCGGATCGATGACCGGCGTGCCCGCGGGCGTGGCGATCGTGCCTTGCTTGGTGCCCTGGACGATGAAGTTCGTCACGTTCTTGTTGAATACGGCGAACGTCACATAGGAGTTCTGCTGGTAATACCATTCCGCACTCAAATCTGCGGAATCCGACAGATACGGCATCAGGCCCGGGTTGCCGCCGGCGGCCGTCAGCGCGCCGACACGCGGACTGGTGGGAACCGTCAGCACGGGTGTGATGGTATTCAGCGGCGGCCGTGTCAGGGTACGCGACGCGTCGAAGCGGACCACAAAGTCGTCGGTGACATTCAGGGCCAAGTCCAGGTTCGGCAACAGATACTGATAGCTGTTGGTGGACGTGACCGGAGCTTGCGGGCCGAAGCTTGTAACGAACGCGGTATGGTCGGAAGCCTGAACCGTCAGGGCGGTCGGCAGACGGCCGATACCAATGGCGGTCAGGTTGGTGAATTCCTGACGAAGGCCGGCATTGAGCCGCAGCGGCATGCCCGCAACCTGGGTCCGTGCCGTGATGTTGATATAGGCGGAGTTGGAATTCTCGATGATCTGCTGATAGCTGCCCACATTCAGCGCCGTGCGATAGACGCCATCAAAGGCGGGCGTGCAGCAGCCCACATTGAAGCCCGGAATGGTCTGGGTCTGCGGATTGCCTAGGCCCTGCAGATAGTTCAGGACTGAATAGGGATTGAAGGCCAGAACCTTTGGCGGCAAGCCTGCGCCACCCCAGCCATTGATGAAATCGCTGCCGGTGGAGAAGGAGCCGGTGAAGAGGTTCTGCGGCAAGACCGCGCCATGCGTGCCGTTGTTGTTGGAGGCCGGGCCGTAACCTGCATAGGCCTGCCAGTCATTGTTGGCGAAATCGTCATAGGTGCGCGCATTGTCATGCTCACCGACATATTGGTAGCCGAAGGTGATCTGGAAGTCGTCACTCTCTTTCCAGGCGCCTTCCACCTTGATCTGCTGAACCTTATCGACCCGGTTGGGCTGGCTGATGGGAAGCACGTGGCTGCCGATCAGTCCATTGTTGATAAAGAGTGCGGCATTGCCATTGGGACCGATACCGGTCGGGAACGGCAGCGCATGGCCACCGGGTACCGTAATGCCGACATTGGTGCCGTTGGTGCCACCCGGCGTTGACGGACCATAGCCGACGTCAACGTCGATGGAGGAAAGCTGGCCGCCGGGGTTCAACTGCGACAGCGCCTGATCGGCGTCAAGCATGAAAGACAGCTTGTCGCTGGCATCCCACTTTACGTTGACGCCATATTCGTTGTTCTGGATCACCGAACCGTTGATCTGCGATTGGAAGTCGGTCGGCGTGTTGGGCTGCACAAAGCTGGTGATGGTGCCGTTCGGCGAGGTCGTGATGTTTCGCAGGCTGCCGGCGTTGAACCATACCGAATAGCCGTACTGGACCTGGTGCAAGGTATCGCGCGAATAATTGTCGTTCACCGTGACGAGCACAGCATCCGTCGGGCGCCATTGCAGGGCTAGGCGGCCGTCATAACGTGTCTCGGTCGTGGTTTCCTGATACAGGCCATAGTCCTGGGTGAACCAGGTCGGCTGGGAATCAGGGGTCAAGGTGCTGCCGCAAGCGGTTGTAGCCCCGGCGCGCTGGCAGGGATCAAAATAAGCACCCTCCCATCCCTGATTGTTGATGTGATTGCCCCTGACCCGGTTGGAGGTATAGGCGGCGTCGAGCAGGATGCCGAAGGTATCGTTGTTGAAGGTATCGCTGATCAGGAAATCCGCGTTGGGCATCGGATTGCCCTGCTCGGGGGAAATCGTCGTCGATATGGCGCCCACGGCCCGGAAGCCGGGATGGTCGAACGGCTTGGGATATTTGATGTTGACGGTACCGCCGATCGCGCCGGAGGACATGGTGGCATCCGGCGACTTCATCACATCCACCTGGCTGACAAAGTCGGCGCCGACGGCGCTGAAGTCGAAGGTGCGGCCGGTAGCGCTGGAGATCTGACGGCCATCATAGAGTGTCTGGACGAATTGAGGACCCAGGCCGCGAATGGTGATCTGGCTGGCATTGCCGGTCGAAGTCGGCACGCCACCCATGCCGGAGGAAGTTCCACGGCTGATGGTGACACCAGGCACGTGCTGAAGCGCGGCCGCAATATCCACATCGGGGAATTTGCCGACATCCTCGGCGGAGATCGCATCCACCAGGCCGGTCGCATCGCGCTTGATATCGAGGTTCTTCTGCAACGAACTGATCAGGCCTGTAACGGTGACGCTTTCCACATCATTATTGGCTGGCTGCGCGACGGCAGGAATACTCGCCATGGCGACCAGGCAGGCGCCGCAAAGAAGCGCCGCACGGATACCGTGGCTGGCGATGACCGGATTCGACATATCATTCCCCTCTCTTGAGCGCGCCCGCAGGCAGCGCGAAAATCTGTCTGATTTTTTATGTGAAAAACGTCCGTCTACGGATTTCTTGCGCCGCAACCCCTCTTTCGCAGGACGCCATAAAGTGCCTTGTTTGCCGGTCGTGTTTGCGCTAACATTTTTCAGCGCTTCGAAAACCGGGCGAACAAAATTCCCCGCTCCGGAAAGCCGTGAATTCGGCTGTCCGGTTGTGACGGCGTCTTAGCTTTTGTCGTGCTTGAGGCGGTCAGGCCCCGGCACTTCCTCCATTTTCTCCGGCCTGCTTACGCAGCGCCTTTGTAAAGAGAAGACGACGGTCCCCGGAAAACCCTCCAAATTTTCTTCAGACAATGAAAAGTTTTTGCGGGTACCGGCGGTATACAAATGACGCCGATATTGTGCAGCTGCACCATCGCGCGACCGCGCGAAACCGGAGCGCTTGGAAAAAGACGAAATATTTGCGACGCTTTCCCGCCAATCTGTCGTAATGTTGCTGCGACTGGGGAAATGCCTGTGCAACTGAGCGGTTCGATACCAAATCGCAGCGCCATCAAGGAAGAGCTGGATACGCGCTTCCGCGCCTCGCTGCTCGCCTATTTCCTCCGCCGCACCGGCAACACCCAGGAAGCGGAAGACCTCACCCAGGAAACATTTGTGAGGCTGATCGGCTCCAGCACCTTCGAGACTGCCGATGAAGCACGCGCCTTTGTTTTCCGCGTGGCCAGCAACCTGTTGCGGGACCGGGCGCGCTCGCAGACACGGCTGCGCCGGTTCCCCACCCTGCCAATCGACTCTGTCGCAGGCGATGAATCGAAACTTGTGGAGGATATCGACCCTGAACGCGTCTTAATAAGCAGGGAAAACCTGACGGAGGTTCTGGCCTGCCTCGATGAGCTGGGCGAACGGACCAAGAATATTTTCATTCTTTTCCGGCTGGAAGGCATGCGGCACAAGGGTATCGCCGCCTTCTATGGCATCAGCATTTCGACGGTGGAAAAGCATGTCATGACTGCCGTCCTTCATCTTACCAAGCGATTTGGATCCCAGCGATGAACGGGCTTGAAGACTTGCAGGCACGTTTGGTTGAGGCGGCGGCGTGGCGGGTGCGCCTGACCGAATCCGGCACGCGCAGCACGCCGGAATTCGAAGCCTGGCTCCAGACTGCCGGCAACCAGGCTGCCTGGGCCCAGGTCTCCCGGACCTGGAACTATTTCGATGAAATCTCCCAAGCTCCCGAAATCATGGCGGCACGCGAGGCGGCCTTGAATGACGCAAGGCGCGCTTCGCGTCAGCAGGCGCGGCCGGCGCTGCTGCGCCGGTTTGCCACGCTCGCGGCAGCCGCCCTTATGATCGGCATCGTGGGCAGCGGCGGTTATTGGTGGCTGAACCGGCCCAGCGACTACAGCACCGCCGCCGGCGAGCGCCGCGTGGTGACCCTGTCCGACGGCTCGAAGCTGTCGCTGGATGCCGACAGCGAGGTCACCGTCCGCTATGAAAAGAGTGAACGTTCATTGCGGCTGCTGAAGGGCCAGGCCCGTTTCGATGTGGCGCACGACAAGAAGCGCCCCTTCTCGGTCATCGCCGGACATCAGAAGGTGATCGCCACCGGCACCGCGTTCAATATCGACATGGCGGGCCCCAAGGTCCTGGTCACGCTGATCGAAGGTCATGTCGTGGTCCTGGACGGATATGAGGAGGGCGTCGCACCGGCCCAACCGAAAGTCATCGAGCTCAAGGCCGGTCAGCAACTGTCCGCCGCGCCCCGCCTGCCGTCCGAAGTGGCCCAGGCCAATATCCAGAGGGTCACCGCCTGGACGATCGGTCAGTTGATGTTCGATGACGAACCGCTTTCCTCGGTCGTTGAACGCGTCAACCGTTATGGCGGAACCCAGATTATCATCACCGATCCCAAGGTCGGCGCCATGAAGATCAGCGGCGTATTCAACGCCGGCGATGTTCTGGGCTTTGTGGAAATTGTGACCCATTACCTGCCAGTGCGGGCGGTAACGGAAGACCCTCATACAATCGCCCTGGAAAGCCAGGCAAAAAAAGACGGAGCGATGTGACGAATACGCGGGGTTGGCGATGGATGCGCCCTTCGTCTCCATAACAGGACCTGGCGGCCTCCAAAAACAAGAACAGGAGGCGGGTCCGGATAATAAGCAAGGAATGCATGCGCAGGGGGGTAAGACGATGTTGGCTGCTGCGGACGGTATCTGTAGGCGGCCTGTGCGTCGCGCTATGGAGCGGCGGCGCGTTCGCCCAGCCGCCGTCACAGAAATATTCCTTTGATCTTCCGGCGCAGCCGCTCTCCGACTCGCTGAAGGAATATGCACGCGTCTCCGGCCAGCAGATCATCTTCACCGAAGACCTGGTCTGGGGCTATGTCGCGAAGCCCCTGCACGCAACCCTGACCGCCGATGACGCCCTCACCCAGCTTCTGGAGGGAACCGGCCTGTTTGTCGAACATACCACTGCCGGCGCGGTGATGATCCGCCGCGCCAGCCGCGCGGCCCAGGCTCCGCAAGCCCCCGAACCCGGCATGCCGCCCGAGCCGACGGAACAGGTGGTGGTGACCGGCCTGATCTATTCCCTGCAGGCCAATCTGGACATCAAGCGCAAGGCGGGCGGCCTGGTCGACGTCGTTTCCGCCGAAGACATCGGCAAATTTCCCGATGTCGACCTGGCGGCCGCCATGCAGCGCATCCCGGGCGTTACCGTCAGCCGCGGCGTGTCGATGATCGGCGGCGTCCCCACCTCCATCGGCACCGCCACCCAGGTCACCGTGCGCGGCTTCGGCCCAAACTTCAACGAGACGCTGTTCAACAACCGCAAGATCGCGTCGGGGGTGGGGCGGGCTTTCGATTTCAGCTCGGTCGGGGCGGATTTCGTCAGCGAGATCGATGTGATGAAATCGCCGGACGCCGCGCTGTCGTCCGGGGCGATCGGCGCGACCATCAACATCAAATTTCCCAAGCCGCTCGACCATCCCGGCCTTCACATTGTGGGCTCGGCGTCCGGCAGCTTCTCTCCGGAAGAGGGTAATGTCACACCCAACATCAAGGCGCTTTTCAGCGACACCTTCGCCCATGACAGTTTCGGCATCCTGATCGACGGCGCCTATTCGACCAGCCGCATCCGCGGCCATCATGTCAACATCCAGGGCTGGGAAGGCACGCAGGTCCAGCCCGCCCAGCTCGCCACGCCGGCCGGCAGCGATCCCCGCAATGCCTGGTTCATCCAGGATTACGGCATCTATCAGGAAACCACCCAGGACACCCGGATAGACGGCCGCGCCGTTCTGCAATGGCGGCCAAGGCAAGACCTGCTCATCACCATCGATGACAACTATTCCCGCGATACGCTGCATGCCTTGCAGTACGGCTATAGCGTCTGGTTCAACGCGGCCAGCCTGACCAAGGTGGTGCAGGACAGCCGCGGCACCATCACCAGCTTCATCCAGCCCAACACGCCCACCGACTTCCAGGGCCAGATCAATGGCTCGGTGCTGCAGAACAACGATACCGGCATCAATGTCAGATGGGATGCCGGCGACAGGCTGTCATTCGTGCTGGACTATGACCATTCCCAGGCCTGGCTCAATCCCGGTGGAAAGCTCAGCTCCATCGATGCGGATGTCGGCTATGGCCCATCGACGCCCGGCGGCACCAACGGCAACAATGTCGGCATCATGGTGCCCGGCGGCCACAACCTGCCCTTTCCCACCGGCTTTGGTCCCAATGGCGATGCTTCCCGCTTCATCAACAATGGCCTGATCGGAAGCCATGTCCTGCCGATCACCGCGCCGGAGCGTTTCGACCGCGTCCAGCAATTCAGGGCGGAATCACAATGGAGCGAAAGCGAGGAATTCAAGATCGCTCTTGGCTACCAGTATATCGGCGATCACGATAATGCGCAGGCGCGCTCCGACTTTCCCAACAACCAGTGGCAGGCCTATGCCGGCTATGGACCGGCCTCCAACAACAACGGCGCGCACGGCACCACCCTGCCCCAATCCTTGTTCACCAATTCCTTCGCCACATCCGATTTCATCAATGGCTTTGGCGGCAGTGGCAATCTTCCGCCCCGCATTCCGGTGTTCGATGCCTATGCCGTGCTGAACACTCTCCAGAGCCTGGGCAATCCGCAGGCCATGACGGTTCCCGGCTTCAATACCGGCTGCTGCGATCCTGCCTTCAACGGCACCTACGACCTGGTCAATGTGGCCAGCTCCTACTCCCAGGTGATCGAGAACACCCATGCCGGCTACATCACCATCGCGGCGGCTGTGAAGGTCGCCGGCATGCCGCTACGGATCAATGCCGGCCTGCGCGGCGAGTATACCGGCGTGACCACTATCGGCCTTGTCCAGCAGCCCGTGTCGCTGACGGTGCAGCCGTCCGATCACACGGCCTTTCTTGTGGGGACCGGCCCGACAAGTCCGGTAACCGGATACAACAGCTATCAATCCCTGCTGCCCAACCTGGACCTGGCCCTGGGCGTCACCGACGATTTGCAGCTTCGTCTTGACGTGTCGCGCACCTTGACCCGTCCGCCGCTCAACCAGATCACGCCGGCGCTGACCGTGCCGGCGGCCGAGCGCGTGGGCTCGCTGGTGGCCACCGGCAGCAATCCGAACCTGATGCCTTACATGTCGGACAATGTCGATCTCAGCGCCGAATGGTACTATCAGCACAATTCCTATGTGTCGCTCGACGTCTTCAACAAGAATGTCACCAATTTCGTCGTCCAGGGTTCGACCCAACAGCCCATCAACGGGGTGATCGATCCCACAACGGGGGCGCCCGCCATCTTCACCATCTCGACCAATGTCAACGGTCCCAACGCCAATGTTTATGGCGCCGAACTCGCCATCCAGCACGTCTTTGACGATACCGGCTTCGGTTTCCAGGCCAATGCCACACTGGTGGGCACCAACAAGCCTTACGACCCGCTGGACCTGACGGTCAGCGGCTTTGCCGTGACCGGCCTTGCCAACTCCGCAAACCTGGTGGCCTTTTACGACAAGGACGGATTCCAGGCGCGCATCGCCGCCAACTGGCGCGACGACTATCTCGACCATTTCGGCCAGCAGCAGAACAATTCCCGCTTCGGCACCGAGCCCACTTTCGCCAATGCCAATATGCAGGTCGATTTCAGCACCAGCTATGCGGTCACATCATCGCTGAATGTGTATTTTTCAGCCCTCAACCTGAACGGCGCGACCTTCAGCACCCATGGCCGTTTCCCCGAACAGCTTCTGGACGCGGTGGATTATGGCCGCCGCTTCACCCTGGGCTTTTACTTCCGCTACTAAGTCACCGCTTTCAGCAGCACTTCGCGCAGATGCCGGCCCACGATCAGGTCTTCGCCCGGCTGCAGCATCCACACTCCGACGACAATGGCGTCTTCGGCATTGGGCAGGCCGGCCGATCCGGACTTTCGGCCCGTCGCCGGATTGAGCTCGATCGCAGGCGTTCCTTCGCGCAGGGTCTGCGCCACCTCCAATGGGGTCTTGCGGACGCGATTGCTGTCATACCGCAGCACCAGATGCGGGATGGCGTTGGCCACAGGCGGCACGAATATCTCCTGCCGCAGGGTCGGGATGTCCTTCAACAACGCGACGATCCGCTCGGCACGGGCGTGGAATTCCTTCTGCATTCCCTCGTCGCTCTGCTCGAGCAGCCAATCCACCGCCGCCACCATGCCGATGATCTGTTCCTTGGCAACTTTCATGCCGCGACCCACAGTCTCGTCACGCGGACTGTTGCTCCAGGTGGCCGCCTCGATAAGGTCCTTGCGGCCCAGCAATAGCCCGGCATTCTGCGGTCCCCTGATGCCTTTGCCGCCGGAGAAAGTGACCAGGTCGAAACCCATCTGGGTGTAATTCCACAGATTGGAGATCGGCGGCACGTCGGCGGCGGCGTCGTTGAAGCACGCCACGCCATGACGGTGGGCCACCTCGATCCATTTTTCCCGGCCGATCTGACCGCCCTCGGCGGCATTGAAGAAGTGGCACATCACCGTGCGGTCGGTGAAAGCCTTCTCATATTCATCCAGTGTCTCCACCTCGACGAACTTGATGCCGCAATTCTTGATGGCATGGTCATAGCCATAGCGATGGGACTTCTGCACGATCACTTCATTCTTGAGGCCTGCGGTCTCCAACGGCAAAAGGCCGACAGACTTCTGGTTGCCCACCGTCATGCAGGCCGCCGTACCCAAGGTGAGCGCCGACGCCGCGCCACAACTGACCAGCGCCGCCTCGCATTTGAGCCGGCTGGCAATATGTTCACCCGCCTTGCGCTGCAGCTCCGCCAGCCGGACGGGATGTCTGGCGGCTTGCGCCACCGCCGCCTGGACCTGTGGCGGCATGATGGAGGCAGTCAACGCCGTATAGGTGCCGGCGGCATTGATGATCTTGGTGACGCCCAATCTGTCGTAATAGTCCACACCTTGTGCCAGCGGCGCAGCAGCGGCCTGGCCCGGTGACGCCCGCAGGACGCCGGTGGCGGCCAAGGCGTTGCGCGTCCAGGAAAAGAAATTGCGGCGTGTCGTGGACATTGTTCCCTCCGCTTGAGCGGTTTCTTTTGGCGCATCCTAGCCGTCACGGCGGTCAACCGCTAGCGGCCGAACCTGATCCGGCGGGCCTCAACCAATTGCCAAATCAGCAGAGCCGGCACGCCGACGGCGATATCCCGGGCGCGGCGCAACAGCGAAACCGCAACCCCGGTTTCCGGCGCAAGCCCGAACAATGGCGCCAAAGCGGCATAACCGGCCTCCTGCACCCCGATAGCGGCCGGCACGAACACGGTCGCGCTGCGCAAGGCTTCCAGCAGGCTCTGGATCGCAATGGCGGACGGCAGCGCAAGCGGCGCTCCCAGCACCTGGAACACCAGCCAAAGCCAGCAGCCGCTGGCGCACCAGCCCAGGTAATGAAGCCAGAATGACAGTGCCACGCGGCCGCGCTGGCGATAAAGCAAATGGATGGCATCCCGGAAAGACACAGCATGTCCGCCCAAAGACTCCGTGCCCAGAAGTTTTCCGGCCATCCGGCTGCCCGCAAGCTGCAAGTAGGCAAAGACGACAATCCCGCCCGCAAACAGGATGGCGCCGGCGGTGAGCCAGTCCAGATACGGACCCAAATGCGGGTCCGCCTTGATCGCGGGAGTGGCCAAAGCGATGCCGGTCAGGATGAACAGGCTTTGCGCCATCAGTTCCGTGGTGACATCCACCACACCCACCGCCACGGCTCGGGGCGCCGCAACACTGCCCAATGCCATCACCCGCATGCCGAGCGCGATACCGCCGATCTGGGTGAAAGGCAGGATGTCGCCCGCCGAATCCCGCAACTGGCGCACGGCCAGCACCAGGCCGATGGATGCCTTGTCGCCCAGCAGTGGGTAAAGCCCGCTGGCCAGACATGCCGTCAGCACCAGCCCGCTCGCCACCACGGCTGAGAAACCCGCCCCACCGACGCGGCCGAGCGATGTCATCACCGCGGCCAGGTCCAGCCGCAGCAAGAGGACCAGCAGCAGCGCGAAACCCAGACCCAGCAGCAGGAGCTGGCCAAGCCTTTTCATCAGTGTGCGGCCGGTTGGCCGGGAGGCGGAGCCGGGACGTCGAGGTTCAGATCGCCCGGCGCGATACCATTGGCAATCAGGCCGATGCGCAGCGAGGCCGCCCGCAGGAAGGGCGTGGGCCCTGGTTTCGCGCCATTGGCATGCAGAATAAAGGCCGTGAGATTGGCATAGGTCTGGTCATCCAGGCTGTTGGGCGCACCGGCCGGCATGGATGCATGAATGAGGTCATAAAGGTCGAGGCTGGTGCGGGTCGACCAGCCCGCCATGAATTGGCGGCCCATGTTTGGCTGATGGCAGGTGGCACAACGCGCTGTGAAAGCCTTCTGGCCGGCCTCGCTCTCCGCGGCCGTGAAGGGACCGGTGGCAAGCTCTGTCTGCGCCACCGCGTATCCGGCACACAGCACAGCCAGGCCGGCGCCCAGTGCAAGTTTGTTCCAAGCGATCTGAAATGTCCTTTTCACGGTTGGCGCAGCACCGGCATATTCCCCTATTGCGCCATACCCTGATAGACAAATTTCTGGAAGCGTCCCGCGCCATCGCCGACATAGAGATTGCCTTTGGAATCACTGGCGATGACATGGATGTTGGAGAACTGGCCGGGATAAGCGCCCGCATGGCCGATGGCCGAGCCGGGAATCTCGATCAGCGTCTGGCGGTCCAGCACGCGCACCCGCTCGTTATGGCCATCAGCGACATAGAGAAAGCGCTGCTCCTTGTCGCCCGATAGCGCCACGCCGAACGAGGTGCCGAAATCGCTCTGCGGCGTGGGCCGCGCCACCCAGCCCTCCTTGAGGAACTTGCCGTCCTGGGTGAAGGCCTGCACCCGGTTGGAATTGCGGTCGGCGACATAGACCGTGCCGTCTCGCGCGATGGTCATGCCATGCAGCAGGTTGAATTGCTGCAAGGGCGGATCGTATCGGCGGTCACGCGGCGCACTGTCGTCCGGGACGTTCCCATAAGCACCCCACATGCGCTTGAACTTGCCGGTGTCGGCATCCGCCACATAGACGCGGCGATTGACATAGCCGTCGGAGACGAACAACTCGTTGGCCTGGGCCCAGTAGACCGGCTGCGAGGGATGGCCGAGATTTTCGGTGTCCAGGCTGCCCTTGCTTTTGCCCGAGCGGCCGATCTGCATCAGGAATTTTCCGTCATTGGTGAATTTCAGGCATTGATCGTCATCCTTGCCGACCCTGGCATCGCGGCCATTGCCGCACACCCAGACATTGCCTTTGTTGTCCACCGCGATGCCGTGCTCCTGCACCGGCCAGTCGAATTTGGCGCGTTCGCTCTCACTCATCGCCAGAACGCCGCCCCAGCCCTGAACGAAACGTCCGTCGGAAGTGATCTCAACCACCGACGGCGCCGCCCTGCCGCTCATGTCATCCGGTGGATTGCTCACCGTCAGCCTGAGACTCCATGGACGAGTATAAATCCAGACATTGTCATGGGAATCCACGGTCACCCCGCCGCTCGACCCAAAGACATAGCCATGCGGCATTTGCTTGGGCCAGTTTGGATCGACCTTGAAAAGGGGACGCGCCGGCGCCGCGATGGCGGCAGACGCCAGAGTCGGCATCAGGGCGAGCGCCGCGATCGCCAGTATCAGTATTTGCCGGACGCTATTTGCCGAGACGGGAGAGCGCATTTTTGGAAACCTTGGCCACCACACCATATTCAGAGTCCACCACTTCCGCGATTTGATATTCCATTGCCGTTCCCAGCACGGCCGCAATGTCCTGCGGCGTCAAATGATAGGCATCGGCCAGCCAGCGGCTGAGGCCGGTGGTGGCAGCCTTCATGGCCGCATCCAGATCCCCGGCCGCACCCATCACCATCACATAATCGGCATTTTCCACCCTGGTCTGCCCTAGCGATTTGTTCGGGATCACATCCACGGTGAATTGAACATCCATCGATGTTTCCAGCCCCTGGCCCGGCAATTCGCCATGGCCTTGCTGGGCGTGAGCGTCCCCCATGTAGAGCAATGCGCCCGGCCGGAACACCGGCAGATATAATGTGGCGCCTTCGCGGATCTCCGGTGAATCCATGTTGCCGCCGAAGGGCCCCAGATGGCCGCTGCCCAGTGTTTCCTCGCCGCGAGGCGCGACGCCGACACAACCCAGCATGGGATCGAGTTTCACGCTGTAAGGCTTCAGTTTGTCGCTGGGATTGATAACGGTTGCGATCCCGGCGGCGGCGTCGATCTTCCACTCCGTGAAGCCGCTTTCATATTTCGCCAGCCCCCGCAGGTAGCCCGCTTCCAGCGCATTGGACGAGATCAGATTGCTTTGATAGGCGGTATCGCGATTGGTGCGCACGCGGGTCAGATGCACCACCAGCGTGTCGCCCGGCATGGCGCCTTCGACATAAAAAGGCCCGATCAGCGGATTGCCGCGCGGCGCCCGCACCTTGCCGTCGCGATCATGGCCGCGGCTGTCGAGCGTGCGGGTCTTTACCGAGTCCCCCGGGAAAAGGCGAAGCACCGGCTTCAGCGCAGGCGAATAGAAATTGGTGAAGGTCTGTGGATCATAGTCGTGCGCGGCGGGCGCGGGCGGCCGCGCCGCCGGGCGCTTTCCTTCCAGGGTCACCGGGATGACGATCTGCGGCGACCGCGCGATCATTTCGCCCTTGCCGGAAAGCTGGCTGCCGGTGAGTTGCAAGACCATTTGACCACAGGCGCGTCCCTGATCATTGCAAGCCAGATGCAGCCCGTCTTTCTCGACGCTTCCGGCGAAAGTGAGTTCGTTGAACCGCCCCGTGACATTGTTGCCCTGCTGCTCCAGCTGCAGCCGCCCGTCCTGTACCGGCAAATAGTAATTGGTGGCGCCGAATTCGCGCACCCCCACTTCCCAGGTTCCGGAAAAATCCGCTGCCGCCAGGACTGGCGAAGCAAAAGCGAAAGACAGGCAGCAAAGTCCCAGAAGTTTCTTCATATAATGCCCCTTAAACTCGCCGCGCTCAGTCCGGCGCTGCTCCTCACCCCGGTGCAGCACCTTGAATATTGACCTTCAACATGTAAAGCGACTGCGAGGCAGTCATGAACAGGTGATCCCGCTTGGGTCCGCCAAAACAGACATTGGCGCAGCCTTCCGGCAGCCGGATTCGGCCGATCAGCTTGCCGTCCGGATTCCACACCGTGACGCCGGAGTAGCCCAACACCGTATTGGAGCTGGCCCAGACATTGCCCGCCCTGTCCACCCGCATGCCATCGGGATGGCAATAGATGCCATCCACCATGCAGGCGGTGAATTCGCGCAGCCCCGTCACCTTGCCGTTCGCCACCTCGCCGACATGGATGCCGCCGCTGATGATGTAGACGCGCTTATAATCGGGTGAGAAACAGATGCCGTTGGGACGCAACCTGTCCCCCGGCACGACGACTTCCAGTTTTCCACTGGGATCCCAGCGATAGGTGTTGGTGGGCAGCTCGCGCCTTACCGCCTCGCCCAGCCCGGTGCCGATATCGCCCAGACGCGGATCATAGAGCCCGTCGGGATTCTGCGGTCCGCCCGCCACATCGGGATGACCTTCGCTCAAACCGGCGCCCGCCCCCGGATCGGTGAACCAGGTGCTGCCGTCCGGATGGACGGCGATATCGTTGGGCGCATTCAGCGTCTTGCCTTCGAACCTGTCGGCAATCACCGTCATGGAGCCGTCCAGCTCCCAGCGCACCACGCGCCGGAAATAATGCTGGCAGGACAGTTGCCTGCCCTGGAAATCGAAGCAGTTGCCGTTGCTGTTGAAGGAAGGTTTGCGGAACGGAATAACCAGATCGGTTCCCCAGATGTAACGATACTGGGCGTCGCCCTGCACGTCGCTGAACAGAAGATATTGTCCCTCCCCCGACCAGGCCGGACCTTCGGCCCACAGATAGCCGGTGCCCAGGCGCAGGAGAGGCGAATAGCGCACGATCAGCCGGTTGAAACTTTGATCGATCGCCAAAACATCCGGGTCGGGAAAGACATTGGGTGGCGCGTCCTTGCCCCATTGCCGAGGCGGGATGGTGACGACACTGGGCGGGACACCGGTTTCCGCCTTGCCGGCTGCCAGCAGCACGCGAGGTTCCATGGCCAGAGCGCTGGCCGTCAGGCCAAGCCCCTTCGTCAGCGCTCTACGATTGATGATCAGTGCCATAGGTTCCCCGGCCCGGGTTCGCGCCCAAGGCATGTGTTTTTTATAAGCGTATCGCCGGATAGCGGCCCCGCCAAGCGCTCGAAAGCCCTTCCAGGCATTGATTTGGCGCTCCGGCGTCATCAAACTCCATGAAAAGCGACCTGAATTGGTCAAGGGGGGACGGCGCGTGGATATCCGAAAAATCATTCCGGTCTTGGCAATTGTCGCGGCAGCGCCCCAGGCTCATGCGGACACGCGCAGTGACATCATCGCCGGTATCGAACGCTGTGGGGTGATGAATGACAACAAGGTCTGGCTGGATTGCGTCTATGGCGCGATACAGCCCATGCGCGCGCAGCTTGGGTTGCAGCCGGCGCCGGAATTCCAGCAACGCCTGGTCCCGCCGGTCCAGATGGCCACTGCGCCGGCCGCACCTGCACGGGCCAGCACTGCGCGTCCGCCGGCGCCGCGCAAAAAGCCGGGATTTTTCACCAACCTGTTGACCGCCCCGCCGGTAGCGGTCTCCAGAATGGCGTCTTATCATTACGAAAAGAACGGTGCCTTTGTCGTGGCCCTGGAAAATGGTCAGCAGTGGCGGCAGACCGAGCTGACGGCCGGCAACATCTCCTGGCGCGATGAGCCCTCCAGTTACACCGTGACCATTACCGAAGGTGCTTTCGGCAGCTATTCGCTGCGCACCTCCGACAATCCCCGCACCTATAAGGTCGAGCCGGTCAAATAAGTGCCGGCCAACATGGCTATTTGAGCACCAGCACCACGGGACCGGAGACCGGATCGGTCACGCCAAGTCCGCCGCCCAGATCTTCCAGCGTGTCGCGGAAGCTATCCAGGGTTGCGATCATGTGGGGACGCGCCGCGATCAGTGCGTCCATGTCGCGCCATTGCGCGATGATGCAATAGCTATGCTCTCCGGTCTTGACCATGTTGGCATGCTCAAGGCCGGGCCAATCGGCTTGGGCTTTGCGGTGCGCCTCGAGAAATTCCCCGTCCCGTCCGGCCTTGACGCGAAAGCGAACGGCATTGAATGCGGTCATGGCGATACCTCGCATCCCTTTTGCGCGGAAATGTTAATCCCGCAGGCTGCGGCTGAGAAGAGCGCTACTGCGCCGGCTGGGCGAATTTGCGCACAGACGTGAGCGTTGCCGCGACCACCGCCGCGGCAAGCGGGCCGAAGCCCAGCGCGACAATTCCCAGCGAGAAGCTGCCGGTGTGATCCTTGACCCAGCCGATGAAAAACGGTCCGACGAAACTTCCCACATTGGCAACGGCATTGATCAGGGCCAGGCCCGCCGCGGCGGCAGGTCCCGTCAGCATGGCGGACGGCACCGCCCAGAACACCGCGACATAACAGAACACACCGGTAATCCCGAAAGTGAGTGCGGCAAGGATGGCGACCGGATCGCGCAACAGGGCGCAGGACACCAGCGCTATGCCGGCGCAGGCAGCCGGTATCGCGGCATGCCAATTGCGCTCCATCTTCCTGTCGGAATGGATGCTCCAGAACACCATCACCACCGCCGCGATCGCATAGGGAATGGCGTTGATCAGCGGCGTCATAGCGCTGCTGACACCCAGGCCATGGATGATTTGCGGCAGGAACAGGATCAACCCATAGGCGGCCGCATTTATTCCCGTACCCGCAAAGGCAATCACCCAGACCACCGGATTGACCAGGACATCCACGACGCGGAAGTGCTGCACCGCCTCGCGCTGACTGCGCTCGGCCTGGAGTTGTCCGACCAGCCATTGCTTTTGCGCCGGCGACAGCCAGGGCGCAGCTTGCGGCCCCTCCGGCAGGGCAAGCCAGAAGACCAGGCCCAGCGCGATCGTGGGCAGCGCCTGGAGGATGAAAAGCCATTGCCACCCCTTCAGGTCGAGCAATCCATCCAGCAACAGGATGGGCTGGGAAATCAGCGAGCCCACCATGACCGAGAAAGGCGTGGACAGGATCATCAGCATCAGCATGCGCACCCGATACTTTTCGGGCGCCCACATCACCAGGATATAGAGAAGGCCAGGATAAAGGCCCGACTCTCCAATCCCCAGCAACAGCCGGACCAGATAGAAAGAAGACGGTCCCACAACCCAGGCGTTGCAGAGCGAGACCACGCCCCAACACAGCATGATGATGGGAATCCACACCCGCCCGCCGATGCGGGCCAGAAGCAGGTTGCTGGGAACGGCAAAAGCGACGTAGCCGGCAAAGAAAAGACCGGCGGCCAGTCCATATTGCTCGGCGCTGAGACCCAGATCCTGATTCATGGTCAGGGCCGCGAAGCCCACATTGACCCGGTCGATATAGGCCACGAAATAGGCCGCAAAGAGCAGCGGCAAGATCCGCCAGCAGACGCGGCGAACCGCTTCCTGTTCCGTGTCCATCAATCCCCCGAAGATTTGTCTTTTATGTTCTTTCGGCAGGTTATGCTGTTATGGAAGGATGCCGCAACGGCGCCGGAACGGGGATGAGAATGCGCGCTTTCGGATTTGCCGGTCTTCTACTTCTGGCATCGGTCGCGACCGTATCTGCGGACCAGCCGAAAGATATTCTCGCTGTCATGGAAAAGGTCGCGGATT
>Ga0310811_10000813_pt1 | contig 40094 bp, 27 predicted proteins | sample YCmetagenome_FD_207642 | JGI IMG/M metagenome (GOLD analysis project Ga0310811, IMG submission 207642) | Soil microbial communities from experimental microcosm in Duke University, North Carolina, United States - YC | ecosystem: Engineered > Artificial ecosystem > Soil microcosm > Unclassified ... | reverse complement strand
TGGAAAAACCGCTGTTGGCCTTGTCCTCCCAAGTGTAGTGGTAGCGGACGCTGTCGCCGTTGTTGTCTTTGTGCCACTCGTTGTTGAAGTAGCAGTCCAGGGTCACGAGCTGGGCGGAGGCGCCGCCGAAGAAGCCCCCCGCCAGGAGGAAGGCCGCGAAAAATTTATAGCTCATTGACTTACTTTGATTTTGATCACCAGTTTCTTGTCCTCCATCGTTCCGGGCACCGTGATACCCGGGCGATGGACGTCGCGCGGGAAGAACAGGAAAAAGACACCGGGCTCGGCCGTGTAAAATATGCCGGTAGCGTTATAGTGGGCGTTATCGCTTTTATCGGTAAAGGGTTCGGTGACCGTCGCCTTGCCTATCGATGCCACGCCGATCTTTTCCTTTCCGGTTATTACATAATGCAGGTCGATGTATTGCCGGTGGGACTCCCATTTGACGCTATCCATCGGCTTGGTGTGGCCCTGGCTTATCATGGCATAGGCGTTGTCCCCGTCGATGGGATATTTCCCCGGGGCCAGATGCTCCAGGTCTTGCGTCCGTAAAAACGTAAAGACCTTGTTCCAAAGTGCCGGGTTGCGGTGATATTGCAGGGTGAAATCGACGGGGTTCACTGAACCGTGCGGCTTTTGTGTCAACCCATTTTTCCATTCTCCTTTTGCCACCCAAGCCCTGGCGCGTTTGACGGTCCAGGCGGAGGCGGCGGTGTCCCCGGCGGGAGAGGCGACCTGTGCGGCAGCCCCCATGGACGCGGCGGAAAATACAGCTATAAGTAAGAACAGACGCATATCTTGTAAAATTTCATTTGCTAAGGTCACATTAAAACGCCCCCTGGACGGTTAACCGCACCACGCTGGCCACCGTATCCGGGGCCGCGGCAGGCAGGTGGACCAACAGCCCATCCGTGCCGGGTTCGGTATTCAGCGGCGTACCGCCGGCCAGCAACCGGGCCGCGACCACATGTCCTTTCACGCCCGGGACCAACAGGTTACCGTCCGCGGGCCAGTCGAATACCGAAAGGTACAACAACGTATGGTCTCCTTCGGTTTTTTGGGTGCACCTTCCCCAGGGAAGCGGGCCAAGCGGGCTGGCTTTTGTCCCGTATATCGCTTCCCCGTTCACTTTCATCCAGGCGCCCATCGCCTTCAGGATGTCGATGCTGCCCTGTGGGAACTCTCCCTCGGGCGTAGGGCCGACATTCAGCAGATAATTCCCCCCTTTGGAAGCGATGTCCACCAGGTTCCGGATCAGCGTCGAGGAGGATTTCCAATGAGTATCCGAAGGCTTGTAGCCCCAGGTCCCGTTCATCGTCATACAGGTTTCCCAATCCTTCCCGTCGAGCTCGCCGGGGTTGGGTATCTTTTGTTCCGGCGTTTTGAAGTCACCCGGGTAGTCGGGACGTTCCAGCCGGTCGTTGGTGATGATATTGGGCTGCAATGCCAGCAGGTCGTGGATCTTCCGGGCGTATTCGTCGGTCATCCCCGTCGGCGTATCCCACCAAAGGACCGCCACGTCGCCATAGTTGGTGAGCAGCTCACGCACCTGCGGGACGGCCACCTGGTCGATGTAATCGGCCATGGAGCGGGTCGTCTGCGCCGGGTCCCAATGTCCTCCGTGGGTCTGTGTATAGGCGTCGATCCTGGCCGAGTCGGGATTGGCCCAGCCTTCGGAGGTCGCTTTCCGGGACGCGGCGCCCCCGGCGTTATTCCAGTCCTGGGCCTGCGAATAATAGAACCCCAGTTTGACCCCGTATTTGCGGCAAGCCGCTGCCAGGGGCTTCAGGACGTCTTTACCGTAAGGGGTGGCGTCCACGATGTTCCACCCGCTCGAGGCGGTCTTGAACATCGCGAACCCGTCGTGGTGTTTTGCGGTGATGACGATGTACTTCATCCCCGCGTCGCGGGCCATGCGGACCCAGGCATCGGGATCGTATTTGACGGGATTGAATTGTTTCGCGTATTGTTGATAGGCCGCCACCGGAATCTTCCCCCGGTTCATGATCCATTCGCCGGCATGGCCGATGGGGTGGCCGTCATATACGCCGCCCGGGACGGAGTAAACGCCCCAATGGATGAAAAGACCGAAGCGGGCTTCCCGCCACCAGGCCATTTTGCTCGCTGTCTGCGCGCGCGTGGCGCTATCCGTGCCCTGGGCGCGCGTCATGGAAGCAACAACGATCATGGCAAAAGCAATCGACGGCATTTTCCGCATACGGGTGGCTTTACGTGCGCCTAAATTTATCGATTGAACCGCGCAACCGTCTTTTTATTTACGACAACGTTTTCGGTCACAGCGTCCGGTCGTCCGCGCGGTCAATCTGCACGTCCTTTACGTGTTGGACACGCTCCACGCCGATGTCCGTGACGTGCTTCAGCACCAGGCAGGGCGCGTCCGTGGCTTTTTGCACCTGGATGTGATGCATATCGATGCCCTCCACGTCTTCAATATAGAAGGGCGGACGGTGGTCTTCGGTGGCATAGCTCAGCTCGATGTCGTGCAGGTGCACGTCTTTGGCATGACGGATAAAGAACCCATAGGAAGGAAGGATGCCGAACCTGCCGGGCTCGGGGTAGTCTTTTTCAAAACCGGGTACTACCCGGGTTGCCATTTCCTTCGTACCACCGCCCTTGAAATGCAGGTGGATATCGCTCAGGTGAAGGCCCTCGATGGGATGTCCCGCGTCGCCGCTGATAATACAGGACTGGGGGAAGTCGGCATTGTATACCACGAGGTTGCTGATGGCGATCCTCCGGCAAACGCCCACCGCAATCGTATCGGGTCCGCGCATCCGTTCCCCTAACCGGATAAATAGGGGTATATCGACGTCGCGCATGGTGATATTGGTGATGGCCACGTCCTCCAGCTGCGCGCCGTCGACCGTTTCGAGCGCGAGCCCATGGCAATAGTCGAAGACGCAATTGGAAATAGCGATGTTTTTAAAACCGCCATTCGATTCGGTCCCCAGTTTTATACGGCCCGTGGGGATGTCTACGTGGTCCTTCCGGATGGTCCTTTTAAAGGTTCCGTCCAGCAGAGTCCCTACGTCATACCCGCTCAGCTGACAACCGGTGATCGTCACGTTCTCGGTCGACCTGGCCAAACCCAACCCGAACGAGCTCTTCAGACATATGCCGTCATCGAATGGCGAGTTGACATAGCAGTCCGAGACACGCACATTCTTACAGCAATCGATGTCCATCCCGTCCCGATCGGTATCGATTTTCAGGTTGCGGATCGAGAGATTGTCCACGCCCGTCGCCAGGATGCCGAAGTGCCCCGCCTTTAGGATCGATATATCCTGGATGGTGACGTTTCGGCACCATTTGAGCGCAATGGTCTTATTCCCTATCCCTGGCGGCGTTTTGCCCGTGGCGTCCCGGATAAGACCCCTGCCCCATATCATACCCTGTCCCAGTATCGAAATATCGTGCAGACCTTCGCCCCATATAAGGCTGTTTTTCCAATGATTGTGCCCGAAATCCTGGTAGGCGTCGTAGGCCGTATTGGGTTCCGGGGCGTCGTATCCCGCGCCCTCCGCGCCGATCAGGATGGCTCCCTGGTCCAGGTATAAGGACACATTGCTTTTCAGGTGGACGGTAAAGGAAAGGTATTTGCCCGCCGGGAAAAAAACCGTCCCTCCCCCGGCCTCCGAGGCTGCGGCAATAGCCTTGTCGATGGCGGCGGTTTCCAGCGTCGCGCCGTCGCCTTTGGCGCCGTAGTCGCGGATGTTGTAGATGCCGGGGGGCTTGGCCAGCGCCGGTATGGTCGCCAGGCACAGCAGGAGCAGGATGGTCGTTCGGATCATATCGATCGGGTGTGGGTTCCTTAAAGATACGTTTCCACGCCCAATGATCGCGCCGGGATTTACGGCGCCGGGATGTACGGCGCCGGCCTCACACTCCGGCCTCAGGCCCCGGCCATGTACTCCTCGATGATTTTCCGGAAAGATTCCTCTTTGAAGGGTTTGGGAACGACGGTATTGATCCCCGCCTTCCGGTACGTTTCCCAGTCGTCGCCCCACATTCCGGCGGTCAGCGCTACCACGGGCGTGCTGGCTTTTCGGGCGTCGGTATCGCGCCGGATCAGCGCGCACAACTCCAGACCCGTCAACCGGGGCATGTTGATGTCGGTCACGACCAGGCCGTATTCCCCGTCCTGGAACAACTGTGCCGCAGCCTCCCCGTCCGCGGCCACGTCAAAGGCGCAATGGAGGTTTTCGAGGAGGTGGGAGATGAGCATTACGTTGAGCTCGTTGTCTTCGACGAGGAGTATCTTCCCGGTCACCGGCGTTATCGGGGCGACGGGCGCCACCGCTTTCTGGTCTCCCGACGAGAGGTCCTGCGCCGCGATCACGAATGGGATCCTTACGGTAAAGAACGCTCCCTCCCCGGGGACGCTGTCTACGCGGATCGTGCCGCCCTGCAGCTCCGCCAGCATCCGCGATACCGGCAGCCCCAACCCGGTCCCCTCGCCGCCCTGGCCTTTGACCTGCGCGAATTCCTCGAAGATACGGGCCTGTTCGTCTTTGGGGATACCCGGACCCGTGTCCTTTACGGTAACGGTCACCCAAACGCGCGTCTTTCCCTGCGGCTTGACCTCCATGCGCACGGTTACGCGCCCCTGGCTGGTGAACTTGACCGCGTTGCCCACGAGGTTATAGAGTATTTGCTTGAAACGGTGCTTGTCCCCCATTACCGGCTCGGTGGCCTCCGTAGAAGATTCGAATGCAATACCCTTCTTCCTGGCCTGGAGGTTGTACACGAACATCACCTCCTGGACGGCTTCCGCCACGTCGAAGGGCGCATGGACCAGCTCCAGCTTGCCCGCCTCCAGACTGGAAAAGTCGAGGATATCGTTGACGACGTGGAGCAGGTGATCGGAAGACGTCTTGATGGCCCGCAGGTAGGAAGAGTCCCGGCCTTCCTTCAATGCCTGCTCGGTGAAACCCATGATGCCCGTCAGCGGCGACCGGATCTCGTGGCTGACGCTGCTGAAAAAACGGCTTTTCAGGTGTACCACCTTCTCGGCGTTCACCTTGGCGTCGAGGATCGCCTTCTCATAGGCGTTGGTGCGGTAGGTATTGTACGCCAGCAGACCGATCAGCACCAGGAGGGTCAGGATCGAAAACCAGCGGATATACACGATCGACGCCCTTGCCGAACGGTACTCCGCCCACATCCCGGCCCGCTCGGTCTGTCCCCGTGCTTCCGCTTGCCGAAGCATCTCGCCGATCTCCGACTCGACGCCCGACACGATGGCGAGGTTGGTTTCCGCCAATGCCCGCTCCTTGTCGCGGAGCGCCTGTTGGATTGCCAGCTGGTTGCCCATCGAGTGCGAATACAGTTGCATGAGTTGTTCAGACAGGCGGTTGGTTTCCGTGACCTGTTGGGTGCTATCCTTGGAGCCCTTGCCTTGATGGCCGCCCCGGAGGTATTCGTGTTGTACGCGAACATTTTCCTTATTGGAGAAAAGCGCGCCCAGCCGTTCAAAGAAATTCTTATGGCGCCGCACGACCAGCCTGTCGCGGACCGTGTCCGTCGCCTGCGCCATGTAGCGGTCGAGGAGCGTCTTGTCGACTTGTCTCAGGACGAGACGGGTAGACCCTGGCACGGTATCCGAAGGCATGCCCGACAGCACCACCGAATCCGAAAACCGTTTCAGGAGCGCGATGTCCTTTCTAAGATCGCCCGCCCGCTCCACGTTCTCCAGGGTCGTGCGCGCGAACCCGGTGTCAGAAAGCGCCTGAAGCGCCCCGATAGCCGTGTCCATCTGATCCAAAAAACGAAGCCGGTAGACGGTGTCCCCGGAGTTGATAAAGATCCTGTAGTAATCCTCCGCCTTATCGAGGGCGGCGTCTCCCTGCCGGAGCAGGCTGACGCCCCGGTCCCCTTCGGAAAAATATTGGGTGGAGCGCTGCAATACATCTATCGTCCTGAGATTCAGGTAGCTGAGCGACAAGAAAGTAAGCAATACGAGCAGACAAATGCTGATGACGATCAGAGAGGTCCGCGATAGATGTCGAGGTTTGCCAAACATAGCCGGTGCGCGAAGGTAAGTGGATAATTTTCCCCCGGTTTTTACTATTTCTTCGATAAGTTGTAAAAAATCGGCATACTTTTTTCCTTTATCCCCGCGTTAATTCTTACACTATGAACATCAACACCGAAAACACCCAGACACCCCTACAGAATCTGTTTTTCTATATCCGTGACCTGTACAATGCCCGGCAGGACTGTCTCGACTTCCTGGAGGAGCCCGGCGACCCAAAGGTTTCCGGGACAAACTTCTGGTCGTTTGGCGATCTCCTGGCGCTCGCGCAGGGTTGCTCCCGCAAACAGCTGCCCGAGTTCGACATGGGACTGGAAGGACCACAATCGGACTACCTGTTAAAGGTGCGGCGCGTGCCGCTACCCCCGAAGCCCGTGCCCGATACCACGCTGGAAGAAGACCCGGACGTACAGGCGCGGCGCCGCAAAGAATACGAGCAGGCTATCCGCGAGTACCAGAAGAAATACGCGCTACAGCTGGAGATCAACGCCTGCTACGACGCGCTCCATGCGCTCTACTACGAGCTGCGGGGCCGCGCGGGCAAACGGCTGCACTTATCCCTGGGCCTGGTTTCGGGGGAGATCGGCGGGAAGACCTACCGCAACTTCCTGTTTCACGTGCCCCTCCGGCTCCGGCTGCGCAGCCACGAGATCCGGATCGAGACCGACACGTTCGCCTACAAGATTTTTTGCGAGCAATATTTTACGGAGCTGCTCGACGCGCACTTCCAGCGTGAGTCGCCCTACGTGGTAGAAGAGCGCAAACGCGAAGTGCTCATCGCGGTGGACCGCTTCAATGCGCGTACGCTGGAGTGGAGCTTCAATCCGGAGTATATCCGGACGGAATTCTTCGAGCGCGGATGGGACATCCTATCCGTTTTCCCCGAGAAGGTATCGGCGTTCTTCGCAGCGGACGACGCCCTCGACTACGCCTTCCACGGCGAAACGCCCGCGCGCATCACCTTCAGTTTTTCACCGGTGTTGCAAACGCGCATGGTCGCCGATCAGCTGGCGGTTTCCAAGGACGCCTCGTCCATCATCCGCAACCTCAACGAGCTCCAGGCTGTGGGTGGCCTCGACCGCGTACCCGATTTTTTCAAAAAATTATTTGCCCTCCCGCAGGAGCATATCAGCCTGGCCAGCCTGAAGGAACAAAGCGAGCCGCGCTTCCTGTTCCCCCTCCCCTATAACCAGGAGCAGTTCGAGATCGCCCGCCGGTTGTACAGCCAGGACGCGGTGACCGTAAAGGGACCTCCCGGGACGGGGAAGAGCCATACGATCGCCAACCTGATCGCGCACTTCGTCTCGGAGGGCAAGTCCATCCTGGTAGTATCTCACAACGCCAAGGCCCTGAGCGTGCTGAAGGACAAGCTGCCCAAGGGTATACAGGACCTCGCGGTGTCGCTGGTGAACGACGGGAAGGGCAACGAGGGGTTGAAGGCCTCGGTGAGCGCCATCATCCGTCACATATCGCAGACCTACGAGGAAAGCCGGATCGAAAGCCTCGAGGGTCAGCTGTCCGCCATGGAGCATAAGTACGCCCTCCTGTTGAGCGACATGTACCGGGTGGTCCAAGCGAACGGCGAACGGCTGGCGCTGCCCAATCCGCAGAACGGTCTGCCGGACGACCGGAGCGCGTATGAATGGGCCATGTACCTCAACGGCGAACCGGCCTGGGAGCCTGTGCTGCTAAAGGATCCCCTGGACTTCAAGACCGATACCGGGGGCATTGCCGAGCGGCTGCAAACCATGACTGTGATCGCCAACCAGTTCCAGCCCGGCGACTTCGACCTCATCCACTACCACTTCCTGCAGGACCATGCTTTTCCGGAGGTACAGCAGCTCCGGCGCATAGAGGTGCGGCTGGAGGAGATCAACGCGGCCATTCAGCTGGCCGACTATACCCGCGTCAACCCGGCCGTGGCGGACGAGACCTTCCTGCAGGACTACCAGCAGCTCAACGAACGCTGGACCGCGCTGGGCAAGACCGCCTTTGCGATGGACCTGTACCGGCACAAGGACTTCAACCGCGAAGGTCTTTACCGGTTGTTGCAGGACAACGCCCCGCTGCGCCAGCAGGTGGCGGCGGCGGAAGAGCGTCTGCTGCCCTACGACCTCGACCTAACGCCCCTGCACGGGATCGACCCCGACATCCTTTACCGGCAGATCAACCAGCTCATCGTCAGGTTCGGCGACCATCAGCAACTGGGATGGATGAGCCGGAACCTGCTGGACAAACAGCTCCGGATCTTCTTTGCGTGCCGGGTGAACTATATCGCCGTTTCGGACCTCGATCAATTCCGGCTGATCGAAACCGCGATCAACCGCGACCGTTGTCTCAAACAGCTCCAGATCACCTGCCAGAATTATCTGCGCCGATTCGGTCTGATGGCCGGCGATAGCCTCGAGGTGCTGAAGGAGCTGGACCTGCTCACAGGTTTTGTCGACGCCCTGGCCGAATTCAACCGAGCCCTCCGCGAGCGCGACCTTCCGCTGCTCGAGCCGAGGGATGCCGATTTCCCCCGCCAGCAGCAATACGTCGGCGGTCTGCGGGAATACGCAGAGTACCGGAAGATCCGGGCTTTCCTGGAGGAAACCCGGGAGCGGCTCATCAACCATGAACAGGCCCACCCCCTCATATTCAACATCGCCCGCGCCCTCGAATATGTCAACCGGGGCAATTACGAGCTGTACCTGTCGCAATACCGCGACAAACGCCAGCGCCAACCCGCGGCCATCCGTTTTGACCAGCTGTACAAGGAGGTGGGACGCGTCCTGCCGCACACCGTGCTCTTCATCAAAGACCGGAGCGGTGCGGGGGTCAAGCTGTTTCCGACGGTCGAAGACCTGGAAAAGGATTTGTTTTTCGCCCGGTTGCAGAGCTTTATGGACCACGTCCTTTCCCGTACGAAGGGCGCTTCCGGGCTGCTCCAGGAGCTGCAATCGGTCAAACGCGGCATGGAGCGTCAGACCGCGGAGCTGATCTCCTACAAGGCCTGGTTCAACAAGTCCGGGAGCGTCAGCGACCTCCAGAAGGCCGCCCTGAACGCGTGGCTCAACGACCTGATCAACATCGGCAAAGGCTTTGGCAAGAATACCGCGCGCAATATGGCCAGCGCCATCCAGAACATGCAGATTGCCAAAGAAGCAGTCCCCATTTGGATCATGCCCCTGGAAACGGCGATCAGCTTCTTCCCCGAGGCCGCCCCCGGCCAGTTCGACCTGCTCATCATCGATGAAGCCAGCCAGTGCGACATCAGCAGCCTGAACCTGGTCTTCCGTTGCAAAAAATGTCTGATCGTGGGAGACGAAAACCAGACATCCGTTGCGGCCGACCGGCGTTGGTTCACCATCGCGCGCACCAACGAGCTCATGGACAAATACCTTATTTCCCACCAGTTCAAGACACAGTTCGACGTCAACAACAAGAACAACAGCATCTACACCCTGAGCGGGGTGATCTATCCCAACATCGTCACCCTGACCGAGCACTTCCGCTGTCTCCCCGAGATCATCGGGTTCTCGGGAGAACACATCTACAACCGCGAAATCGTACCCCTCAAGACGGCCACCGAGAAACCTTTCGGCGAGCCCATCGGCCTGGTGCGCACCGGGGACGACCCCGCGTCCGAGGAAAAGCCCCTGATCGTCCGGGCGGTGGCGGAAACGATCGAGGACTATATACGCCGTTACAAGGAAGGCGACCTCAAACGCCTGCCCACCATCGGCATCATCACCCTGGACAGCTCCAACCAGGCCCACCACCACGCGCTCTTGCGGGAGATCGCGGCGGGCGAGCTCATCAAGGATTATGAGGACCAGCTGGAGCTGCTCATCGGCACGTCCCGGGAATTCCAGGGGGACGAGCGGGACGTGATGCTGATGACCATTACGGCGTCGCACACCGTCCGTAAAGAGGGCGAGAACTATTCCTTCCGTCCGCCCCGCGCCGCCACGACGGAGGAGTATATGCGGATATTCAACGTCGCTTCCAGCCGCGCCAAGGAGCGGTCGGTGCTCTTCCACAGCATCCACCCCGACGCCGTGGCGCTGATGAACCCGGAATGCTACCGCAAAAAACTGATCGACTACTACCAGCTCCACGCTGCCCGTTTCTCCGAGCCCGCGGTCGTCACCGCCAGCCTCCCCGACCTGCTGGAGCAAGTCGATACATACGGGGGCGACTTCCAGGCCAGCGTTTGCCGGTTCCTGTTCGAACAGGGTCTGGGGGACTATCTGCATCCTCAACTGGAGGTTGGAAAATACCGGATCGACTTCGGCCTGATCGCGGCCAACCGCAAGCTGGCCATCGAGTGCGACGGCGACCGGCACGCCGCCGACCTGGACCGCGTACGCGAGGATATCGCGCGCCAGCTGATCCTGGAAAGGGCCGGGTGGCAGTTCTTCCGGATACAGAGCACCGACTGGTACTACCGGCGCGAGATCGTCGTGCAGGCACTGCTGGCGTGGATCAGGGAGAACGTGCCTGCTACCGTCGCTATCTAGTCTTTGTCCTTCCGCTGCGACTTTGGCGACACCGCCCATTTCGGGTAGGGCTTGTTCCCCATCGCCGCGAACCACAGGATATGGTTCAGGAGGTCGTCGTCACCGCCGTCGATGTGCGCGAACTGGGGCGACGCGGACAGCTGCGCATAGCGTTTAGCCTTCCCCGTTAGCGTGGCCACCGCGGGATTCATCTTGTCCAGCGGCACGCGGTTGGGCAGCCAGCGGTAAGCGGTGAGGTCCGGGGCGGCCGTATCGAAACAGTCCGTCATCGGCACCGCCGTCGCGTCGAGCATGTTCATGGGCGGGATACCCAGGATTTGCTCGACCGTGCGCAGCAGCGAAACCTGGTTGTAGTTGGTATGGATGGTTTTGTGCAGGCGTGAGTAAGGGCTTACGATAAACCCGGTGGTGCGGTAGGCCGACACATGGTCCCAGCCCGCCTGGGAGTCGTCCTCGGTGACGAAGATGGCGGTGGAGTCCCAGAACCGGCTTTGCGATACCGCGTCGATGATCCGGCCAAGGGCAAGGTCGTTGTCCGCCACCATGGCTTCAGGGGTGGGCACGTTGGGGCTGGTGCCGTCGGTGTGGTCGCACGGGAGCGCCAGGATCATCAGCTGGGGCCACTGGTCGCCCGGCATTTTCTCATAGTCGCGCAATTCCTGTATAAAAGCGTTGGCGCGGAACTGGTCGGAGATCGGCGGTCCGTCGAAACCGGGATACAAGGTATCCAGGATGGGACGTACCCGCGAAATGGTCGTCGTATTGAAGAACGATAGCGGCTGGTCCCTGGCCAGCAGTCCGTAGATGTCGAGCCAGTTCTGCGAACCGTTGACAAAGACCGTGGTCGCCTCGCCATAGATCCGCACGCTCTTTCCGTGGTCGAGGGCGTCGTTCCATATAAACCCTTCCTTGTCATAGGCCATCGCGTCGGTCTGGACGTGCGGATAGCTGCGGAACCAGGCGCGGACGTTCTTCTCGATATAGTCGTCGACCATGCCCTGGTCGGTCCACTGGTGACCCTCGGCGGAACACTTCCCGGAAGCATAGTAGTTGTCGAGCAGCAAAAAGTTGCGGGCGATCTTGTGCTGGTTGGGCGTAACGGTGTCCCCGTACATACAAAGAGCGGCGCTGCCGTTCCCCTCGGGCATGTCGCCGAGCACCTGGTCGTAGGTCCGGTTTTCCTTGATGATATAGATGACGTGTTTGAAGAGCGAGGGCTCGCCGATCCTTTCCGGGACCGGTACGGGCCGAACGCCCGTCCTCGGCGGCAGCCGCGTCAGGGCGGTACGGAAAACGAAGTTGTTCGCCTTTGCCCAGCTCGTATACGATCGCAGCTGCCGGTCGTTCGGGATCGGTATGACGGACAGCGTAGCCTGCTGGTGGTGGGTGTTATAGGCCTTGTGCGCGTTCGGTACGCTCGCGCCTTCGCCCTCCAGGTTGCATACATACAGGTAGCCGTTGCTAACGACCAGGCCGGCGGGGTAGGCCTCGGTGGGTATAAAGCCCCTGACCTTCCTGTCCGCCAGGGAAACCACCGCTACGGCGTTATCCATACCCGCCGATACATACAGCGTCTTTCCATCCGGGTCGATCGCCAGCCCGTCCGGCGAATCGCCGATAAAGGCGTCATCCCCCGCCAACCGGATGGCGATGGAGTCGGTAGCCACGTCACTAGCGGTGCTGATCAGCGTCACGTCGTCGCTGTTGCCGTTGGATACAAACACCGTTTGACCGTCCGGCGACGCCAGGATGGCGTTGGGGTGCAGCCCCACCGGGATTTCTTTTACGGGCGTGCCGTCTTTGGCATTGAAAACGGACACCGATCCCTCGGCCGTCGCCCCGGTGCGCGGATCGATAAACACTTTGCCGTAGGGGATACCGGCGGTTTCCCTGGGCGTCCCTTCGGGAGGCACCGGACCCGCCCAGTTGCTGACGTATACCTTTCCCTGAGCCAGCACGAGCCCGAAGGGGGCCATCCCTGTTGGCACTTCCCAAACCTGCGACCGGTCGCTCCAGCGGAGCTTCCGCAAACGGCTGTTGCCGTTCAATACGATATAGACGTAAAGTTGCCCGTCCTCCGTGCTCACTGCAATGTCGTTGGGCAGCGCCAGCGGTGACGGGTCTTCGGGCAGGAAGGCGTAGTACGACACGATCCGCGCGGTATCCCCTTCGCAGAGGGCGTCCATCAGGTAGCTTTTCCCTCCGCCCGCGGCGCTCCAGAGGACGTGGACCTGCCCATCCCCATCGGTATAGGTTTTGATCCCCGAATACGTACTCATGCTACGGCCGAAGTCTTTTCCGAAGTCCAGGTGATACACCAGCTTGTTGTCCGGCACCTTTACAAACGCGACCCCATACCGGTCTTCCACCGCCAGGACGTTCCCGCCCGGCAGGAGCACCGCATCGAGACTGTGGTTTTCCAGGGCGTCATTGCCAAACTTCAGTATCGTCCCCGCGGGGTTGATCAGCCGGTTATACGGCAACAGGACGGCGCCCTTCCCTGGCTCGAGGGTCGAGGTGTCGTAGGGGCGAAGGTATGTAGAGGGGTTTTGGGCGGCGGCCGTCGCAGCGGCTGCCAGGAAGATCATCAGAAGGGTTTGGCGCATGCGGGAAGATTTCCGCGCCAAGATAAGGTCTTTGCGTGAAGTCTGTGTTAACGGTTCACGTAGTCTCCGTGGCTGTCCACCGCCACCACCGGCAACCGGTGATACTCCTCGAAATAATCGAAGGACGTCTGGAGGCGATCGTTGAATTTCGCCCAGTCCTTGTCGTCCTTGATCTGGTTCTTCAGGAACGTCGTCGAATTGGCCAGGTTGTAGCGGATCGGGTAGATGTGCACCGGGATATAGTCCTGTCCTTCCTGGCGGGAGATGGCGGCCAGCATATAGACTTCCTCGATCTGGTTGTCGAGGATGGGGATACAGCCCACCGAGACACAGGAGCCGTGGATATAGATGTCGCCCCCGGGGTCGGTGGCGCCGCTCTTCATCCTATCCGACAGGTTGGGGTAGTCGAGTCCCAGGGCCAGGTGGTAGTTGCTGTTGGGGTTGAAACCGTTGATGTAGTAGAACCCCTCGGGCACCTGCATATCTCCCTGTTTGCGTTTGGGACCCATTTTACCCGAGGTACGGCAGATCTTGTACACCTTGAACAGCCGGAACGTGTCCTCGATGTCGTTTTTCACCCAGACCTCCAGCTCCTTTTCGTATTTGAAGGAGCGCATATAGATGTATTTGGCCGGCCATTGCAGGCCTTTTGCCTCGAATTGCTTGCGCAGGGTGTCCTCGCCCCCTTTGATGAGGGGCGCAAGCCGGGCATTGGTGGACTGTATGCCGACGTAGGTTTGGGCGTGCAAGGCGGAAATGGCCAGTAGCAGGAACAGGATTTGGATCGACGCGAATTTCAACCGGATAACTTTTAGCTATCAACGAAGGTAAACAGAAAATATTTTTCCGGTAACGCACTTAACCGTGAAATCACATATAGTATTTTTAACATATTCTACTGCGCTTTTCGCGGCGATTGGCGCGGCGGACGGCGGCGCCCCAGTTGGGATTTGCGCAACCGTTTGATCCACAATTCGTCAGCCGGGTGGTTACAATTTCCCCTATCTTGAACACATAAGTGACGACATGAGTACCACATCCTCTTCCCAGCGTGCCGGTTACGCCCTTTTCATTATTGGCGTATTGTTCTTCATCTTTGGTTTCGTCACCTGGCTGAACGGGACCCTCATCCAATACCTGAAGCTGGTGTGCCAGCTCAAGACCGACGTCCAGGCCTTCCTGGTTACTTCGGCATTCTATATGGCCTATTTTTTCCTGGCGCTCCCTTCCGCCTTCATACTCCAAAAGACCGGTTACAAGAATGGCATGGCGCTGGGGTTGCTCGTGATGGCGCTCGGGGCGCTTCTCTTCATACCGGCGGCGAATGCCCGGAGCTTTCCACTATTCCTGGTAGGGTTGTTCATACAGGCATCGGGGCTGTCCCTGCTGCAAACCGCGTCCAACCCCTATGTGTCGGTGCTTGGCCCCATCGATAGCGCCGCACAGCGGATGAGCATCATGGGGATCTGCAATAAGATGGCGGGTGGGGTGGCACCGCTGATCCTGAGCGCCCTCGTCCTGGGGAACGCAGCGATCATCGATAAGCAGCTCCAGACCACCACCGATCCACACCTCAGGGAAACGCTGCTGACGGAGCTGGCCGGGCGTATCCAGCCCATGTACATCGTGATGACGGTGGTGCTGGCGCTGCTGGCCCTGATGATCCGGTTGTCCAAGCTGCCCGAGATTCAATCGACGGAAGACGCCACCGGGGATGCCGTCGACCGGAGCAGTGTCCTACAATACCCCTACCTGCTGCTGGGCGTTGTCTGCATCCTGGTCTACGTCGGCGCGGAGGTCCTCGTCGGCGACTATATCGGACCGTTTGGCCGCGCGGAGGGCATGTCGCTCGGCGAAACCGGTCACTTCACGACCTATCCGATGATCGCCATGCTTGTCGGCTATATCACCGGTATCATTACCATCCCGAAATACCTGTCGCAGCAGGCCGCCCTAAAGATTTGCGCCATTTCCGGCCTCGTATTTACCATCGGCGTCCTTACCACCCACGGCTATATCGCCATCGGCTTTATCACCCTCCTGGGGTTGTCCAATTCCCTGATGTGGCCGGCGATCTGGCCGCTGGCGCTGAATGGGCTGGGGCGGTTCACCAAGATCGGGTCCGCGCTGCTGATCATGGGCATCGTCGGGGGCGCGCTGCTCCCACAATGTTACGCCTGGCTGAAGGACGTTCAGCACGTCCCTAACGGCCTTGCATACTGTGGCTGTCTGTTCCCCTGTTATGCCTATATCCTCTATTATGCCCTGGCGGGTCACAAGGCCGGCCGCCGGAAGGCTAAGGTCGTGCCCCTATCTTCGCGCGCATAGGACGGACTTCGTAACCTGCGGGAAAAATTCTGGGGAAAAAGTATATTTTCACGGCAAAATATAACCAATGAAACCATCTCTTCTCCAAAAATGTCTTGCCGAATTTTTTGGCACGTTCGTCCTCGTGCTCATGGGCTGCGGCAGCGCCGTGCTGGCCGGTAGCCATGTAGGATTCCTCGGTATCTCCTTCGCCTTCGGGCTGTCCGTCGTCGGGATGGCTTACGCCATCGGGCACGTTTCCGGCTGTCACATCAACCCGGCCATCACCATTTCGATGTGGGTCACGCGTAAATTGCCCGCCGCCGACACCCTGGGTTACGTGGTCGCCCAAATCCTGGGCGGCATCGTCGGGGCCGCCGTCCTTTATTTCCTGGCGTCGGGTAAGGCCGACTACAGCCTTGCGGCCAACGGGCTCGGTGCCAACGGTCTCGGCGACGCCTCCCCCGATCATTATTCTCTGGCGACCGGCCTGGTCGCCGAGTTCGTGTTCACCTGCATCTTCCTGGTCGTCGTCCACGGCAGCACCAGCAAAAACAACACCACGCCCATCGCCGGTCTTGGCATCGGGCTTACGCTCACGCTCATCCACATCGTCGGAATACCCCTTACCGGCGTATCGGTCAACCCCGCGCGGAGCATCGGGCCCGCCCTTTTTGTCGGGGGACAGGCGCTCAAGGACCTGTGGGTTTTCATCGTCGCACCCATTGCGGGGGGGCTCCTCGGAGGGGCGATCTGGAAGGTCGTCGACAGCTGGAAGCAGCGGGCCTGAGCTCGCACCGCCGTTTGCCGCGCCGCCCGCGCCTTATGCGAGCTGCTGCGTCGCCGGCTTGCTCACCCATGGCTTTACCCGGGGCGACAGCGCGTACAATGTCAGGAAGATCGCGCCCATCGCCAGACAGTTTAACCCGCTGGTCCATTGCGGCTCGACGTGCACGTGCGACGCCACCAGCGGCTCGTGCAGGATCACGACCCACGTAAAGAACATGATGGACGCCAGCAGCGCGGACAGCCGCACCAGCACGTTCAGGATGAGGCTGATGCTGGTCGCGAAGTAGGCGATCGCCACGAAGTACGTCCAGAAATACGGCCATGGGATCCAGGTCGGGATGACGCTGGCGCAGTAGTCGTCGTACAGGAAATGCTGCACCCCGAACACCACCAGACAGGCCGCCAGGATATACCGGCTGATGGAAACCCAGCGTGGCGCGGCGCCCGCCGCCCGCGCCATGAGCAACGCGCCGGCGCACAAACAAAGCAGCTCCGCGGGCCCTGTCCAGCCGGCCGGGTCCCGGGGATGCATGATTTCCAGCGGCAGGCCGATACAACAATAAATCAGGGCGAAAAAACCCGCCGCCGTGAAAGCGGCCCAATTCGCCGCGCGTACCGAGCCGCCAAAAGCGCCGGCCGCGATCACCGCCCCGGTTATCACCAGGAGCGCACCGTCGAGATAAAAAACCCACCCCTCCCCCATCGGTATCAAACCCGAGGGCGAATGTCCAAAGGCAAAATGGACGACCCCGATCGAGAGCAGGGCCAGGCCATAGATAAAGCGTCCAACACGGATGATTGGTTGCATGGCAAAGCAGTTTTTTGTTTAAGCTATCCCGCTTCCCCCGGAGATGCACGGTCTTTTCAACGGATGCCGTTTTTATTTTAACCAATCGTTAACTCGCTCTTTTTTTGGAATGTATTGCTACATAATACTACATGATAATACAGTGATACTAACGGTGCAGTATAGACGAAGTTTGACCGATGCAAGTGATGTTGTTGTGGTTTAGCTTTGTGGTATGAGACGGATCGACGACTCCCTTTGGAAGGGTTTACTCGAGGTGATTTTTGACGACGTCCTGAGGTTCCTGTTCCCTGGCGCAGGGGAATTCATCGACCTGGGCCGCGGGTTTGAATACCTTGACAAGGAACAACCGTCAGGTGGACAAGCTCGTGAAGGTGTATGCTTCTGGTGGCGAAGGCGAATGGTTCCTGGTGCATGTCGAGATCCAGGGGCAGTCATCGAAGAACGACATGTTCCCAAAGAGGATGTACGACTATCATTGCCGCATGTCCATCCGCCACGACAAGCCGATTACCGGTATCGCTCTCTTTACGGGGCCGGACGGCGGATCGATCACGGATCGCTATGGATACCGGATCTGGGGATCGCGGCTGCTGTACCAATATAACACTTATGCCATCACGGAAACCAGTGAAGAGGAACTCCTCGCAAATGAGAATCCCTTCGCCCTGGTCGTTCTGGCCGCCCGGCTGGCGTTGCCCGCCTATCAGACGCAGGAGGAGACGATTCTGGATAAAAAACTACGGATTGCCGATAGGTTATTTGAAAATAAACAAATCAGTATCAGGAAAAGAGACGCCATACTTGTGTTTCTGGAAAATATTTTCGTCTTCTCGTCGACCAAATTCCGCTGTATCTTCGATCAACACATCAATACACTCACCCATAAATCTGAAGCTATGGATATCTTTGAAGAACTAGCCGCCTACAAAGTAGAACGGGTCCAGGAGTCGGTTGTCCGCAAACTGCTCGCAAAAACCGATTTTTCCGACGAAGACATCGCCGCGATCGTCGACAACACGGTTGAATTCGTAGAAGAAGTCAAGGAGCTCATCGAAGAAGAAAAAGAAGGCCGGCCGCGATAGGGCCGGCCTTTTATATGGTGACTTTATAGGTTCCCCCTGGTGGCTTGCTCCCGTTCGATCGCCTCGAACAGCGCCTTGAAGTTACCCTTCCCAAAACTCTTCGCGCCCTTTCGCTGGATGATTTCGAAAAAGAGCGTCGGCCGGTCTTCCACGGGTTTTGTAAAAATCTGCAACAGGTAGCCTTCGTCGTCGCGGTCGACGAGCACGCCCAGCTCACGCAAGGGGTCGATGGACTCGTCGATGGCGCCCACCCTCGACAGGAGGTCGTCGTAGTAGCTGGGGGGCACCTGGAGGAATTCCACGCCCCGGTTGCGCAGGTCGCGGACGGTGCGGACGATGTCGTCCGTGGCAAGGGCGACGTGCTGGACGCCTTCGCCGTTATAGAATTCGAGGTATTCTTCGACCTGGGATTTCTTCTTGCCTTCGGCGGGCTCGTTGATGGGGAACTTGACAAAACCGTTCCCGTTGCTCATCACTTTGCTCATGAGGGCGGAGTATTCCGTGGATATATCGTTGTCGTCGAAGGAAAGGATGTTGCGGAAACCCATGACGTCTTCGTAGAAACTGACCCAGGTGTTCATCTGGTTCCAACCCACATTGCCGACACAGTGGTCGACATATTTCAAACCGGTTTCGGGGGTCTGGAAGTACGGCGTGCTCCAGGGGCGGTAGCCCGGCAGGAACGCGCCTTTGTAGTCTTTTCGCTCCACGAAGAGGTGGACGGTTTCGCCATAGGTGTGTATGCCGGAGAGCACGCACGCGCCGTGGTCGTCCTGTATACGGGTGGGCTCCATATAGGAGCGGCCGCCCCGGCGGGTGGTTTCGTTCCAGGCGGACGTGGCGTCGTCCACGCGCAGGGCCAGGAACTTGACGCCATCCCCATGCCGGCGTACGTGGTCGGCAATGGGGCCGGTCTCGTGTAAGGGTGTTGTAAATACAAAGGTGAGCTTTTGCTGACGGAGGGCGTAACTGGCCCGGTCACGCATACCGGTTTCGGGGCCGGCGTAGGCCAGCGGCTGGAAGCCGAAGGCGGTGCGGTAGTAGTGGGCGGCCTGTTTGGCGTTACCCACGTAAAATTCGACGTAATCGGTACCCTGGAGGGGGAGGAAATCAACGGGAGCCGTGGACGCGGTGGCGCCCTTTGGCTGTACGGCAGTAGACATGCTTTTGAAAATTGGGTGATGGAAAAAAGAGGGCGGGAAAAGGGCCTACACGCCGGCATCCATGGCCAGCGCTTCCATCAACAGGCAGTACGTAATCCGCTTGTCGTCGAATACTTTATGAGCGTAATCGGGGAGCATGTACCCAAAGATAATCCCTATCTTCACACCCACAAAAACACGCTATGCAGAAAGTGGGTATCCTGGGGGGTGGACAATTGGGCAGGATGTTGCTACAGGCCGCCGCCAACTATCCCGTAATTACCTATGTACTTGAAAATGACCCCGAATGCCCTGCGGCTCACCTTTGCCACCACTTCGTCCTTGGGGACATCAGGGACTACGACACGGTATATAATTTTGGCAGGCAGGTGGATACGCTTACCATCGAGATCGAGTCGGTGAATGTCGACGCGCTCGAGCGCCTGGAGTCGGAGGGGGTGAAGGTGTATCCCCGCCCCCGTGCGCTGCGGACCATAAAGAATAAGATCCACCAAAAGCTTTTCTATAAAGAGAAAGAAATCCCCACCGCCCCTTTTATCGTCGTCGAGAACCGGGCGGCGCTGGAGACGCATCTGGCGGAATTGCCGGCCGTCCAAAAGATCGGCGAAGGCGGCTACGACGGAAAGGGGGTGCAGGTGCTACGCGGACCGGAAGACCTCAAGAACAGCTTCGACGCCCCTTCGGTCCTGGAGAAACTGGTGCCCATCAAAAAGGAGCTGGCGGTCATCGTGGCCACCAACGGTCGTGGCGAAACCGCCATCTACCCGGCCACCGAAATGGTTTTTCACCCCGAGCTCAACCTGCTGGACTACCAGCTTTGCCCGGCCGACATCCCCCGGGAGACCTTGTGGAAGGCCGAGGCGCTCGCCATGATGGTGGTCCGGGGCCTGGAGTCCCCGGGTATCTTCGCGGTGGAGCTCTTTATGGACAGCCGGGGCGACGTATGGGTCAACGAAACCGCACCCCGCGTCCACAACAGCGGCCACCACACCATAGAAGCGGCCTTCTCTTCCCAGTTCGACATGCTGTGGCGCGTCATGCTCGGGTACCCGCTGGGGAACCCGGACGCCCGCCAGCCCTCCGCCCTGCTCAACATCGTGGGCGCGGATGGATTTTCCGGGGATGCAAAGTACGACGGCCTCGACGACGTGCTGAAGATGGGCAATACCTTTGTCCACCTCTACGGTAAAAAAACCACCAAACCGGGCCGGAAGATGGGTCACGTCACGCTCGTCGGAAAGGACCGGCAGGAACTGGTTTACCAGGCCGGCGTGATTAAGAAATTGTTACGCGTCATCGCCTGACGGGCTTTCCAATCATCCGGAGAATAGACCAATTATATAGTTCCCTAATGTTTAGCTAACGTAACGGGTGTTGATTGCAGCGGGATTCTACGCTCAGAGACAAACAGAAAACTAAATGCAAGCTCTACCCCACCTATCTGTCGCCGCCAAGGTGGCGATGGGTATTTGCGCCCTGGCCGCACTCACTGCCTGTCACGACCAGACGACGGCCAAAACCGCCGCCGCCGCTCCGCCGATAGTCGACGTCATCATCGCAAAAACGCAAGCCGTGTCGAACCCCGTCGAGGCTTCCGGGACCGTGGTGGCCAACCAGTCCGTCGCGCTCCAGCCGGAGACGTCGGGCCGGCTGATCTACCTCAACGTGCCGGAAGGCAAGCTGGTTGGGCAGGGCACCATCATCGCACGCATCAACGACTCGGACCTCGTCGCGCAGCAGAACAAGACGAAGCTCAGCCTGGACCTGGCCATACAAACCCGTAACCGGCTGGAAAAACTGCTGGCCATTAACGGCATCAACCAGACGGCATTCGATACGATGACCAACCAGGTCAACGGCCTTCAGTCGGACCTCGACTATTATCGCGCCATGATCGAAAAGACCATCGTCCGCGCGCCGTTCACCGGGGTGCTGGGTTTGCGGCAGGTGAGCCTGGGCGCCTATCTTTCGCCATCCAGCGTGATCGCCACCCTCCAGCAAACCGACAGCCTGCGCATCGACTTCACCATACCCGATCAATATTCCAGCGTACTGCACAAGGGGTCGGTAGTGACCGTGGTGGTCGACGGTCTGACTTCCCTCCGCGAAAAGGCGGTGATCCTGGCCATCGAACCCCAGGTCAATGTCAATACGCGCAACCTCACGGCGCGGGCGCTGCTGGTGCACAGCAAGGCGAATATCGGCGCTTTTGCCAAGGTCTATGTGGAAGGAGGCGGGGACAGGCAGGCGATCATGGTCCCGACGAGCGCACTCATCCCGGACGACCGGGCCAGCGACGTGGTCACGGTGAAGAACGGCAGGTCGGTCTATATACCAGTAACCACCGGGATCCGATCGTCCAACCTGGTGGAAATCACACACGGGCTGAACCCCGGGGATACGATCGTGGTGTCCGGCATCCTCTTCACCCGGGTCGACGGACCGGTCAACGTCAGAACCATTTCTTCCCTGGACGCCTTCAAGTAATTGCCCATGAACATTTCAGAACTCTCCCTCAAACGGCCCGTTCTGGCGACGGTCATGAACATCATGATCGTGTTGTTTGGCGTCGTGGGCTATACCTTCCTGGCGGTGCGGGACTATCCCAACATCGACCCGCCGGTCATCACGGTGCAGACCTCGTATACGGGCGCCAACGCCGACGTCATCGAAAACCAGGTCACCGAGCCGCTGGAGAAACAAATCTCCGGCGTACCCGGCATCAAAACGATCTCTTCCTCCAGCACCCTGGGCGCCAGCAACATCACCATCGAATTCAACCTCGGCGTCAACCTGGAGGCGGCTGCCAGCGACGTGCGCGACAAGGTCAGCCAGGCCGGCTATTCGCTGCCCAAGGACATCGACGCCCCGCCGGTGGTGAGCAAAGCGGACGCGAACAGCGACTTCATCCTCTTGCTGGCCGTCCAGAGTCGGACCAAGGGCATTATGGAATTGAGCCAGTATGCCGAGAACGTACTCCAGCAAAACCTGCAAACGATCAACGACGTCAGCTCCGTGTTCATCTTCGGCGACAAGACCTATGCGATGCGCATCTGGTTGAACCCCGACAAGATGCGGGCGTATAACGTCTCCTTTACCGACGTCAACAACGCCATCAACAACGAGAACTCCGACCTCCCTCCGGGGAAGGTCTATGGCAATCACACCGAGGTCATTATCCGTAGTCTCGTACGCCTTACCACGGAGGACCAGTTCCGCAAGGTCATCATCCGCCAGGACAGCGCGGGGATCATCCGGCTCGGCGACGTGGCCCGTGTCGAGATCGGGCCGCAGGTCGAGGAACAGACCTGGAAGCTCAACGGTGGGTATGGCATCGGCCTGGTGGTGACGCCACAGCCCGGCGCCAACATCATCGCGATCGCGGACGAGTTCAAAAAACGCGTAGCCCAGATCGAAAAATCGGCGAGCACGCAGGACATACAGCTAAAGCTGCTCGTCGACAATACGCTTATCATAAAACATTCGCTGGACGAGGTAAAGGAGACCCTGCTGATCGCCTTCGCCCTGGTGGTGCTGGTTATCTTCTTTTTCTTCCGGAACTGGCTGATTGCGCTCAGACCGCTGATCGACATCCCGATCTCGTTGATCGCCACCTTCTTCATCATGTATGTGGCGGGCTTTACCATCAATATCCTGACGCTGCTCGGGATCGTGCTGGCTACCGGTCTGGTGGTCGACGACGGTATCGTCGTCACCGAAAACATTTTCCGGAAGCTGGAGGACGGCTTACCCATCCGCAAGGCGGCCCTCGAAGGCTCCAAGGAGATTTTCTTTGCCGTCATCTCCACGTCCATCACATTAGCGATCGTTTTCCTGCCGGTGATATTCCTGTCCGGTTTCGTGGGCAGCCTGTTCCGCGAATTCGGCGTTGTCGTCGCCGCCGCGGTGCTGATCTCCGCCTTTGTATCGCTCACGATCACCCCCGTGCTGAACGTCTACCTCACCGGTAAGAATTCGGGTCATGGGAAGTTCTACGAACGCACGGAGCCGTTCTTCCGGGGTATAGAAGAAGGCTACCGGCGGTTGCTGACGGCCTTTATGAAGGTCCGCTGGATGGCTTTTGTGTTGATCGCGATCTGTGGCGTGATGATCTGGTACGCCGGTGCGAACCTCCAAAGCGAAATCGCGCCCATCGAGGATCGAGGTAACATCCGCAGCTCCATGATCGGGCCGGAGGGTACCAGCTTTAGCGCCATGGCGGCCATTTGCGACCAATACACCAACTACCTGGTCGACTCCGTGCCGGAAAGGAAGTTCGCCTATTTCTCCCTCCCCGGCGGCGGTTCGAGCGCCACCAATACGGCCAACGGGCGGCTGGGGCTTGTCGATGCCACCGATCGCACCCGGTCGCAGGACGACATCGCCAAGGACCTGCAACGCAGGGTGAGTCGGTTCAACGGCGCGCGGATATTCATCATCCAGGAGCAGACCATCGCGGTCGGTTCGAGCTCCCGGACCGGTCTGCCGGTGCAATTCGTCCTGCAGAACCTGGACCTCGACAAGCTTCGGGAGGCCGTACCGAGGTTTATCGCGGAGGCCCAAAAGGACAAGACCTTCAACAACGTCGACGTCAACCTGAAGTTCAACAAACCCGAAGTCCAGCTGTCGATCGACCGGATCAAGGAAAAGGACCTGGGGCTCTCGTCCGCGGACGTCCTGAGCGCGGTCCAGTCCGCTTACGCCGGCGGCCGGCTGGCCTACTTCATCATGGACGGGGAGCAATACTACGTGATCACCCAGGTGGAACGCGGCAGCCGCGACCAGCCCGCGGACATCACCAACCTGTACGTCCGCAACAGCCGGGGCTCCCCAATCCCGCTCAGCGCCGTCGTCCACCTCGAAGAAAGCAGCAGCCCCTCGACGCTGTACCACTTCAACCGGTTCAAGTCCGCCACCATCTCCGCCTCACTGGCCGAGGGCAAGACCATCGGCGACGGCGTCAAGGCCATGCAGTCGATCGCGTCCAAAGTGCTCGACAATACCTTCCAGACATCGCTATACGGACCTTCGAGGGATTATGCGGAAAGCTCTTCCAACACCAGCTTCGCCTTCATACTGGCGCTGGTGCTCATCTACCTGGTGCTGAGCGCGCAGTTCGAGAGCTTCCTGGATCCCTTTACCATCATGCTCACGGTACCGCTGGCCCTGGCCGGCGCTCTCATGAGCCTGCTGGTCTTTCACCAGACCCTCAACATCTTCTCCGAGATCGGGATGATCATGCTCGTGGGGCTGGTGACCAAGAACGGCATATTGATCGTAGAATTCGCCAACCAGAAGCGGGAGCTGGCGTCGATGTCGAAAAAAGACGGCGTCATCGAGGCCTCCACCCAGCGGTTGCGACCGATCCTGATGACCAGCCTGGCCACCTCCCTGGGCGCGCTGCCCATCGCGCTCAGTCTCGGCGCCGCGTCCACCAGCCGCGTGCCCCTGGGGGTCGTGGTCGTGGGTGGCGTGCTTTTTTCCCTGGTATTGACGTTGTTCGTGATCCCCGCGGTGTACACGTATATCTCCAGCGAACACAAAGGACATAAAACTGTCGTGACAGAATGAGAACCTTCCTGTTTCTACTGCTCGCCATGCCCTGCGGCTTTGTGGCGCCTTGCGCCGCCCAGACGTTGTCGCTCCGCCAGGCCCTCGACATCGCACTGGCGAACAACCTTGGCATCCGCGTCGCACGCTATAATGTGGACATCGCCCACATCAACAACAGCTATGGCGTCGCCGGCGGCCTCCCGCAGGTCAGCCTCACCGGCTCCGACATCGAGCAGACTGTGGACATCCGGCAGAAATATTCGGACCCCGCCAACAACTCTACCCGCAATGGCGCCACCTCCAACAGCCTGTCAGGTGGGCTCAACGCCTCCTTGCTCCTGTACAACGGCGAGCGGGTCGTCTACACCAAGCACGCCCTGAACCAGGTCGAAGTGCAAAGCAAAGACTTCCTGAGCTCACGCGCGCTGGCCCTGGCCTACAACGTCATGCTCAAATATTACGACGTCGTCCGCCAGCAAAGCTATGCGGGTACGCTCCAACGCTCGATCGACGTCTCCCGCGAACGCCTCCACATCATACAGGCCGAAATGGGTCTGGGCATGGCCAACAACGCCGACCTCTTCCAGACACAGGTGGACCTGAACACCCAGCTGGAAAACCTCAAGGCTCAGCAGCTCGTCATCGACCAGGACAAAACCGACCTCCTCACCCTGCTCACGCTGCGTCCCGACTCCACGCTCGACGTCCGGGACACGATCGTCGTCGACAGCACGCTTCAGCTCAGGGGCGTGCTCGCTTCAATCCTTAATAACCCCGACATCACTGCCGCCAACGACCAGATCAACATCAACCAGTTCGTCGCCCGCGAGACCGGAGCCCTCCGGTACCCATCCTTGACGCTCAACGCCGGCTATAACCTCAGCCGCACCCAGAACTCCGGCGGCTTCAGCCTGCTCAACGCCCAGTACGGCCCTTTCATCGGGCTCGGGATCACCATCCCGATCTTTAACGGCTTCTACTACCAGAAACAAACGCAGGTCGCGGAGATCAACGTGTCCACCGCCCGTCTGCTCCGCGACACCCTCGTGCTCGCCTACACCGCCTCCGCCGTCAAGAACTACCAGGCCTATTCCAACACCCTCGAACAGCTGGCCCTCGCCCGCGACAACTACCGGCTGGCCGGCCAGCTCCTCGACCTCGTCATCCAAAAATTCCAGCTCCGCCAGTCCACCATCGTCGACGTCAAGAACGCCCAGGACAGTTTCGAGGCCGCCGGTTTCCAACTGGTCAATTTGGCCTACGCCGCCAAAGCCGCGGAGATCAACCTCAAGCGCTATTCCAACACCCTTCGGTTCTAAGCACGCCAATACAAGCACCGGTCACCGCCGCGCCACCGCCGGCCGCCGGCACGCCTATGGGCCATCTGGAGCGGGGTGGGATGCCTCTTTTTCCCCGTTTTTGCGAAACGTTTCGCAAAAACGGGGAAAAAGAGGCATCCCACCCCGCTCCAGATGGCCCCGAAGCACGCTATGTCTGAGCGCCGAAAGCACGCCATGTCGTATGATTCAGTAATTTTGCGCCATGCCGGACACATCCCCTTTAATTGGCATCATTATGGGCAGCGACAGCGACCTCCCCGTCATGAAGCCCGCAGCCGAGTTCCTCGCCTCCCTGGATATCCCGTATGAGCTGACGGTGGTGAGCGCCCACCGGACGCCGCTGCGCATGGTGGACTACGCGACGCGGGCAAAAGACCGCGGGCTCAAGGTCATCATCGCGGGGGCCGGCGGCGCCGCGCACCTGCCAGGAATGGTCGCCTCGCTGACCACGCTCCCGGTAATCGGCGTGCCGGTCAAGTCCTCCAACTCCATCGACGGCTGGGACTCGGTCCTGTCCATCCTCCAGATGCCCAACGGCGTCCCCGTGGCCACCGTGGCGCTCAACGCCGCGAAGAACGCGGGTATCCTGGCCGCGGAAATCCTGGGCGCCTTCGACGGCCGGATCAGCATGGCGCTGGCCGGTTATAAACAGCAGATGACCCGCGAGGTGCAGGAGAAGATCGGGACGCTCCGCGAACAGGGTCTGCCGAACGCCTTCGACTAACGCGCCAAGCGGAACGCGCCACGCGCCTAATGCCGCGCCTGCGCGATCGCGCCCTCCAAAAAAGAAACGATGTCCGCCCGTGCGCCCACGGACCGGCTGACGACCGCGCCGGCACGGTCGATCACCATGTGTACGGGTATTCCCTCCACCTGGAACGCGCTAAACGTACCGGGCGGTACGCAAACCACGCGGTAGCGATACGGATGTTGCCGCAGGAAGGCGGGCAGCCGCGACGGTTCGTCGGCGGTCAGACCGAGGAAGACGACGTCCGGATACTCCGCCACTAGCTTGTTTAATTCGGGCATCTCCGCGACACAGGGGCCGCAACCGGTGCCCCAGAAGTTAAGGACCACCACCCGCCCCCTGAGGGCAGACAGCCGCACCGTATCACCCGAGAGGTCCACGCCCCCGAAGACCGGCGCCGCGTCCCTCACGTCGCCGGACTCCGCCGCCATCGCCTCGTTCCCCAGCGCGCGGTATGCCTCCGAGCGGACCTTTAGAAGGTCCGCTCGGAAGTTGCCCTCGGTGTTGCTGCCATGGAGGATGTCGAGACCCGCGGATGCGTGGAGCAGCGCCGCCGGCGGGTCACCCTGTAAGAGATCGAGGCGCCCGAGCTCGAGGAGCAAGCCTGGCACATAACTCTTGTAGTGACGCGCCGTCAACCGGAACTGGTGTTGGACCGACCCGTCCTCATAGGAGCGGAGGGCCGCCAGCAACAGCGACCGGGCAGAGTCGAGCCGCTGCCCTCTTTCCCGGTACACCTGCGGCAGGGCCGCGAACGCATAATAGGGGACCTTATCGTCCCGGTACAGCGGCTCATAGGCCGCTTCGATAGCAGACAGGGGAACCGACGTATCCTGTCCCATCCTATACAACACGTTCGGATCGGTGGATACACGGGCCCAGGGGTATCGAAGGAACAACGCGCGGAGCGCGCCGGACACAAGGGGATCTTCATCCCTGCCGCTGGCCTTATAGTACTCGTAGTCGTAAAGGCTATACGCAAACGCGGTTTCCTGCGTCTGCGGGTACTCCCTGAAAAGGTCGGATAAATAGCGGCGCGCCGTATCGAGCCTGCCCGTCTTGGCATACCCCACGCACAGCGCCGCCAGGAGTCCCGGGGTGTACGCTGCCTGGAGTCCCGGCGTGCGCGCCGACCGAAGCTTCGAATGGCGCGCCGCGCCCAGGCTGTCCAACCGCGACAGGAGCGGCGCGATCCGCCGTACCGCGTCGGTGTCGAGCATCGATACTACGTTGAAATAATACGCGTAAGCGAGATAGTCGTCGGGATGATAATGCAGCTCCAGCGCGAACAGGCTGTCGGGGTGGTCTCCGAAAAACGCGTCCAGGTAGGCGCCACGCACCGGCGTCAGCCGGTCTTTTTCATAGACCACGAACGAGCCCGTGGCCGTGTCGTCGTCCGCTTGCAGCGTATAGTACCGGATCGAGATCGAGGCGGTTTGGTCCGGGATGCAAAAGATCCCGGTATCGCCGCGTAACAAGAGGTGCGTCTTTGACACCGAGCCGTCCTGGCCGTGTAGCGTAATACCGACGTATACGGTACCGGCGTGCGTGAAGCGAAGCGTGTCACCGGATGTGAAACGCGGAGCGTCGCCGGCGGGGTGGCGCGGCGTGTCGCCGGTCATGAGTTGTGCGCTGGCGCGAAGGCCGATGAGCAACAGAAAAAATAAACGCATGTTTTTTCCGCTAAAAAAGGCTGCCCGCGGGCGGCTGCAAAATCTCGTTGACGAACCCCGCTCCGTCACCGGAAAACCCGGTTTCGTCAACGGAATTTGGTACATCCGCCGTCGAGCGGGATATTGCCGCATGAAGCTGATCCGGCACGTTTGGGACAAGTCATTTTCCGACTGGCGCTACCGCGTGTCGCTGCACGTCCTGTTCTGGGTTTTCCTGCTTTTCTTCTGGATGCGGGAAAACATGATCGTCAAGATCACGCTTGCCCAGCACTACTCCTTGACGCTGGTGGGCACATTGCTCAGTCTCTACCTGTTCTATCCCCTGGTTTACGGGATCGTTCCCTTGTTCCGGGAACGCCGGTGGGGCTGGGCCGTCCTGGCCACCGCCGTTTATTACCTGGGGGGGATCTTGCTGAGGACGTACAACATCGAGCTCCTCCTCCGGTGGTACAACGACGGGCATACCTGGTTCGCCGGACAGGACTTCTGGTCGTCCCTGTACAAAACCCAGCTGCGGCCGGGCCAGCTGGCGTCGTCGTTTTTCAGCAGCGTCACCGGGCTGTTGACCATCATCTACATCCCGCTGATCATAAAGTTCCTGCGGTATACCTACCGGATGGGCCTGGCCAGGGCGGAAGCGGAAAAGGAAAAGACACGGTTGGAGCTGGCCTTCCTCAAGGCGCAGCTGCATCCCCATTTTTTATTCAATACGCTCAACAACCTCCAGTCCTTTATCGTGCACGACGAGCGCGACCGGTCGGTGGCTTTGCTCGGGAACCTTGCGGACCTGTTACGATTTACCCTCTACAGCAGCCAGGCGGAATTGATCCCGCTCTCCCGGGAGATCGACGTGATCCGGAGTTATATCGCCATCGAAACCGCCCGGATGGACGACCCGGCGACGGTACGGTCACGGCTCGACACCGGGTCGCCCGATATGCCGGTTCCGCCGCTGCTGTTGCTGCCCTTTATCGAAAATGCGTTTAAACATTCGGCGACTGCCGGGGACCGTTCCATTACCATCGACCTCGACGGCGGGAACCAGGAGCTGGCCCTGACCGTCGTCAATACCTATGATACCGCTTCCGTCCGGGGGCACGGCATCGGCCTCGACAACGCCCGCAAACGGCTGGAATACTACTATCCCGGTCGTCATACCCTCGACATCCTGGAAGGCCCCCCCTTATTCACCGTCAAATTGGTTATCTTACCCCATGCAGTGTCTCATCGTGGATGACGAGCCCCAAGCGCGGAAGCTGCTGACTACCTACCTCACGGGCGTCAGCGGCGTGACCGTCCTGGGCGCCTGCGCCAGCGCGGTGGAAGCCTATGAAGCGCTCCAGACCCTGCCCGTCGAGCTGATGTTCCTGGACATCCGGATGCCTGTCCTGTCGGGTCTCGACTTCCTGCGCTCCCTTCGCCGGCCGCCCCCGGTGATCCTGACCACCGCGTATCCCGAGCACGCGTTGGAAGGCTACGAGCTGGACGTCCTGGACTACCTGCTCAAACCGATCGCGCTCCCCCGGCTGCTCCAAAGCCTGGAAAAGGCCCGGCAGCGCATCCGGCAGCAACACGAGTTCCTTTTTGTCAAGGTGGAGGGCAAGCTGGTAAACGTTCCCTTCGAGGAGATCGTTTGTGTGGAAGGGCTCCAGAACTACGTCAAGCTCCACCTGCGGGACCGCTTTCTGGTCGCGGCGTACAGTATGAAGGCCATGGAGGACCTGTTGCCCGCGCCCCGTTTTCTCCGGGTGCACCGCTCGTACATCCTGCCGATGTCAGCCATCCGTTCGATCCAGGGCAACGTGATCGAAACGCCCATCGGCGACGTGCCCATTGGCCAGAACTACCGGGAAGCGTTAATGGACATCGTCGGCAAGGGCCACTCCCGAACCGGCTAGGGGGTTTAGGAACCCGGTTGACGCTATTCCGTCCGGAGACTCTTCACCGGATTGGCCCGCGCCGCGCGGAGCGCCTGGTAGCTGACGGTGGCCAGCGCGATGACGATCGCGCCCGCGCCGGCAAGGATAAACACCCACCAGCTTACGGAGGTCCTGTAGACGAAGTCCTGTAACCATTGGCGCGCAAAGAACCAGGCGATGGGCGAGGCGATGACCAGGGCGAGACATACCAGGACGACGAAGTCCCGGTTGAGCAGCAGGACGATTTGGCCGACGCGGGCGCCCAGGACCTTACGGATACCGATCTCCTTGACGCGGCGCTGGGCGCTGAACATGGCGAGGCCGAAGAGACCCATACACGAGATGAATATGGTGACGCACATGGCGGCGGTGGCCAGCCAGGCGGTCTTTTGCTCGTCGCCGAAGAGCCAGGTGATGGATTCGTTCAGGAAGCTGTACTCAAAGGGTTGATCGGGGTATAATGCCTTCCAATCCGTCTCCATACGCGACAGCACGGCCTTTACCTGGTCCGGCGTCTTTATGGCAGGGGACAGCTTGATGGCCACTCCCTCTATGAAGTCGGTCCAGTTGACGATGACAGCGGGTTTGACGGCGGTGTGAAACGATTCCATATGGAAGTCGGCGACCACGCCAACTATCGGCAGGCGTTTGACGCCGTTCTTACCATAGGCCGACATCGTCCTGCCGATCGCGTCACGGGGCGTTTGGAAGCCCAGCGTCCTGGCCATGGTTTCGTTGATGAGCAGCTCGCCCGCGCTATCGGAATGGAGCATGTTCCGGCCCGCGATGAGGCGCATCTGGTAAAAAGGCACGAAGGCGTCGTTCCCGACCTCGATCGAGGCCTCGGTTTGTACGGTATCCTTATCGATATAGAAAAAAGTAGAGGTCATCTGGGCAAATCCCATGGGTGCGTGAGACTGGAGCAACACCTTGTCCACTCCCGGTATCCCCTTCAGCTGCTGCGCCAGCACGCGCAGCTCCTTCTGTGGCGGCGGTCCCCAGTGGTTCAGCGTGATCACGGCATCGGTGTTAAAGCCCTTGTCGGCCCTCACCATGAACCGGATCTGCTTGGCGATGATGATCGCGCCGATGATAAAGACGAGCGATACCGTGAACTGGAAAACGATCAGCGCCCGGCGGAGGTTCGACCGGGAATGCTGGGCGACGCCCTTCAAGGTTAGCGCCGGCAGATAAGACGACAGGACGCGGGCGGGGTAATAACCCGCCAGCAACGTCGTCACAACCACCACGGCGCCCAGGACCGCCAGGTTGACCCCGCTGTACGGGTGGTATTCGACGCCGTCGGGCACATAGTCCCTGAACAACCGGAGCACGGGCCGCACCAGGAAGACGGCTGTCGCGGCCGACACCAGCGTCAGTGTCAGCGTCTCGGTCAGGAACTGTCCCATGATGTTCGCCCGGCCGCTGCCCAGCACCTTACGCACGCCGATCTCCTTGGCGCGCTGGATGGACTGGGCGGTGGAAAGGTTGATGAAATTGATACACGCCAGCAACAGGATGAACGCGGCCACGCCCATGAGCACATACAATGTCGGAAGATAGGGTTTCCGCCAGCCGTCCCCGTCGTCATCGGTATGGAACCATTCGGCGAAGTGAGCGGATGTCAGGGGTTGCAGGTAAAACTTTACCGTTCCGTGCTTGTAATGGATGTTCTTTTTGATGAACGCATCGAACCGCGCATTTATCTGTTCCGGCGTCACGTTCTTGTCCAGCAGTACGAAGACATTGGACTGATGGGGCCCCAGGCTGCGCCAGTCGTCGGTGGGGATGCGTTGTTTGAGGTAGCTTTGGGTTGCCGTGGTATAGGAGATATAATCGGTAAACGCAAAGTCGCTGTTGTGCGACCAGTCTTTGACGATGCCGCCCACGTAGACCCTGATCGAGTCGGCATAGACCACCACCCGACCGATCATCTGCGCCGGCGCCAGGTTGCCGAAGTACAGCCGGGCGCGGCTCTCGGTCAGCACAACGCGAAAGGGCTCGTCCAGTGCCCGGGGATCGCCCGCCAGCCAGTCGTGTTGCATGATGTCGAAGTAGGATGGTTTTACCAGGACTGCCGTGGAAGCGTCCTGATGCGGGATCCGGTTGTCAAAGGGGATCAGCTTGCCCTGTGCATCGGGCACCGCTATACCCCAGCCAAAACCATGCACCCCCGCCTTGGCGGCAAACCCCGGTATCCCGGTTTCGAACCCGGCCACATCGCCGTAGACGCTGTTGAGGAATTCTTTTTCGTTGCGCTCGTTGGTGCGCTCGCCGACGATCCGGTATATCCGGTCCCGTTGGGGGAGGAACCGGTCGAAGCTGAACTCGTAGCTGACGATGAGGTACAGTACCAGGCAGGCGCATATCCCGAGGGCCAGTCCGAGGACGTTGACGGCGCTATAGAGGCGTTGGCGGAGGATGTTGCGCCAGGCAATTTTCAGGTAGTTGAGCAGCATGGAGCGGGCTTTGCGCAATGACCACGAAAGCCATGCCGGACGACAACCCCATGATTGTCAATGCGCGCTATGCGGGCGGTGTTCGGGGGCGATACAACTTCCGTCCGGCAACGCTCAGGTAGAGCCCCTAGGCGATAGTGAGGATACAGAATTTGGCCTCCAGCCCCAGCGAGTACCGATAGAGACACGCGATAAAGTCCTGCCCGTATTCCGCATAATAAGGCATCACGTTTTCCACGCGTTCCTGCAACCCTCCGTTAGGGAACAGCTGCGCCCGCAGCGTGTGGATCTGACCCTTCTGTTCCTCGAAGTGCCGTTTTTCGGCTTTGAGGATCTTTTTTTCCAGGACCTTGACGTGCTCCAGGGCCCGGGTTTGCAGGGCGGCAACATGGGGCGCCAGGGTCATATCCACGGCGGAAGCGATGCGCGACAGCCGCTCATACAGGGCGGTAAGCGCGGCCGTTTCGCCGGCCAGGGACAATTGATGCGTGCTGTCGCGGCGGACCAACCGGTTAACCAACTCGGCCTCGGGCGCGAACCAGGCCGGCAGCGGCAGGTCAAGCGCGGCTGATTTCTCCGCCCAGGCTTTGCGGATCAGCAGGAACGAGTTGCGGAGCACGAGCACCGGATAGGGCACGCCGGACTGGCGGAAGACTTCTTTCAGCTCCAGCCAGTACGCCAGCTCTCCCCCGCCCCCAATAAATGCCACGCCCGGCAGGACCAGCTCCTGGAAAACGCCCCGGAGGATGACGTTGGGGCTGAAACGCTCCGGATGAGCCTCCAGCTCGGCCGCCATACCGGCATCGGTAAAGGTAATATCGGTATCCACCACCGCATACCCGTTGTCCGTGCGGACGATGCGGTTTCGGATGTCGTCCTTGAGGTAAAACAGGTTCAGATCGCGCCCAGCGGCCTGGACCTTGTAGTGCTCGCCGAGTTTTTCGATGGTGCCCGCCACGGCTTTGTGGGAGAAGCCTTCCTCCAGTTCCCGCCGGAACAGCGGGACGAACAACCGCTTGAGCGCGGCGTTGTCGGGGATGAGGACGACGAGCCCATAGGTTTCGAACAGCGCATGGACAAGCCACAGCTTGGCGTCCTGGATGGTCGGGTGGCGGAGGTAGGCTTCCCGGACGAGGGAGGCCATTTCCGCGCCATGCGGCAGGCCGCCGAACTGGCCTTCCAGGCGGCGCACCAGCGGTTCCAGCCCTTTGGGGGACATCCGGCCGACGGCGCCTTTCTGTTGGGTTTCCCAGGTCAGGGTCTCGCCTCCCGCATATATATGGCCCAGCTCGTCCAGGTCGGCATCCTCGCTACCCATGAAGTATACCGGGACGAAGTCATAGGCCGGGAAAGCGGCCTTGGCTTCTTCCGCCAGCTTTACGGCGTGCAGTATCTTATAGATGAAATAGAGATGCCCCGTAAAAATGTTGGGCTGGTGCGCAGTGGTGATGGTAAAGGTCGTGGGTTTTTCCAGCAACGCCAGGTTGTTGTTCACGGCCTCCGAGGGCGGTAAAGGATGGTATTGCTCTTTCAGCGCCTTCACCAGGGTGCCGCGGTCCGTCGGATAAGCCTCCCGCTGGCGGATAGCCGACGCAATCCCGTCCAGGGATACCGGGTGTTGGTAAAAGGGGCGAAGCGTTTCCGCTCCGTTGATATAATCCAGTACGATCGCCGAGAAGGCGCCCGTATCCTTGTAGTCGATCAGCTGCGATGTACAGTCCATATGCTTGTGTCGCCGCGCCGACGGCGCGGCGTAGTCTACGACAGTTCCTTCCAGATCGTAATCATACGCCTTGGTGATCCGCACCTGCACAAACTCCCCGGGCGTCAGCCGCCGCTCGCTATGGATCACCACCTCGTTGTCCACTTCCACGCTATCGAATTCCGTCCGCCCCAGGTAGCGGCCGGCTTCCTTTTTGTCCACGATCACCCGAAGCGTCTGGCCGACCTTCTCCTGGTTTTTCTCGTAGGAAATTTCCTGTTGCACCTCCATGATCGACTGGGCCCTCCGTTCCTTTTCCGCGGCGGGGATGTTGTCTTCCTCCGCGTACGCCGGGGTGTTCTCTTCGTGTGAATACGTAAATATCCCGACGCGGTCAAACCGCATGCGTTCTAAAAAGTCCTTGAGTTCTTCGACGTCCGCCTCGGTTTCGCCGGGATACCCGGTGATCAGCGTCGTCCGCAGACAGATGCCCGGTATACGCTCCCGGATGTCCCCGATCAGCGTTTCCATTTCCTCCCGTGTGATCTGGCGGCGCATCGCCTTGAGCATGTTGTTGGAGGCGTGCTGGAGGGGCATGTCGAGGTAGTTGCAGATGTTGGGCCGCTCCTTCATGACGTCGATGATCTCCAGCGGGAACTTGGACGGGTAGGCATAGTGCAGCCGTATCCACTCCAGCCCCTCCACATCCGCCAGCGCGTGCAACAGCCGCGGCAGGTCGCGCTTTTTGTAGAGGTCGAGCCCGTAGTAGGTCAGCTCCTGGGCGATCAGCATGACTTCCTTTACGCCCATCCGCACCAGCTTCCGCGCCTCTTCCACTATCTGCTCGACGGGCTTGGAGACGTGCGCGCCCCGCATCAGCGGGATGGCGCAAAACGAGCAGGTGCGGTTGCACCCCTCGGATATCTTCAGGTAGGCGTAGTGCTGTGGCGTGGCCAACAGGCGCTCGCCCAACAATTCCGACTTATAGTCTACCTCGAATTTTTTCAGGATCAGCGGGAGCTCCATCGTCCCGAACCAGGCGTCCACCTCCGGGATCTCGCTTTCCAGGTCTCCCCGGTAGCGTTCGCTCAGACAGCCGGTCACATAGACCTTGTCCAGGCGGCCCTTCTTTTTGAGCTCGACCTGGTCGAGGATCGTATTGACGGACTCCTCCTTGGCCTTGTCGATAAAGCCACAGGTATTGACGATAACGATGTTGTGGTCCTTCTTCTTGCTCTCGTGGACGACGTCTATCTCCCCCGCGGCCAATTGTCCGCTCAGCACTTCGCTGTCCACGAGGTTCTTGCTGCACCCCAGGGTGATGATATTCACCTTATCCTTCTTAAGCGTTCTCGTCTTCATATCGTGTCGCGATTGCCCGCCCTCGGGGAGAGCGCTGCAAAGTTACCCATTCAGCTTGAACAAACTATCAACGAATTCGTGGCGGTCGAAGACGAGCAGGTCTTCGACTTTCTCCCCCACCCCGATAAACCGCACAGGAATCTTGAACTGGTCGGCTATGGCGAGTACCACCCCACCCTTGGCGGTGCCGTCCAGCTTCGTGATCGCCAGGCTGGTTACCTGGGTGGCGGCGGTAAAGTGACGGGCCTGTTCGAGGGCGTTCTGACCGGTGGACCCGTCCAGGACCAATAATACGTCGTGTGGCGCGTCGGGGATGACTTTTTGGATGACCCGCCGGATCTTGGTCAGTTCTTCCATCAGGTGCGCCTTGTTGTGCAAACGCCCGGCCGTATCGATCAGGAGCACGTCCACGCCACGGGCCACCGCGCTGTTGACGGCGTCGAAAGCCACGGAGGCGGGGTCGCTCCCCATTTCCTTTTTGACGATGGGTACCCCCACGCGGTCGCTCCAGATGGTGAGCTGATCCACGGCGGCGGCCCGGAAGGTATCCGCCGCGCCCAGCAGGACCGATTTGCCCGCGCGTTTGAATTGGTGGGCCAGCTTGCCGATCGAGGTCGTTTTGCCTACGCCGTTGACGCCGACCACCAGGATGACATAGGGTTTCTTCCCGCCCGGCAGCTCGAAGTCCTTATAGGTGGGGTCCGGGGCTTCCACCAACAGGGACTCGATCTCTTCCTGGAGGATATGGTTGAGCTCAGACGTGCCGAGGTATTTGTCCTTCGCCACGCGCTGTTCGATCCGACCGATGATCTTGACCGTCGTGTCGATCCCCACATCCGCACCCACCAACGCCTCCTCCAGGTTGTCGAGCACTTCCTCGTCGACCGTGCTCTTGCCGGCGACCGCGCGCGTCAACTTACCCAGGAAGCCTTCTTTTGTCTTTTGAAGACCCTGGTCAAGGGATTCCTTTTCCTTGCTGCCGAATAATTTGCCCAAAAAGCTCATAGTGCCAATTTACGTACAAAACGATAAGCGCCGCAGCCAGTTTCGGCAGCGGCGCTCACACCACAACTTTATCCCGTGAGGGAAATTATTTTTCGCTCAGGAAGTCCTTGACCTTGTCCTTGTGGATGATCCCTTCCTTGAAGGTATAGGCGCCGGATTTGTTGCTCCGTACGGCCTTGATCACCTTGGTGTAGTTCTTTGCCTCGGCGGCGAGTTTCGGGTCCTTCTTGATGGCCGTTTTAGCTGCTTTTGCCATGACTATTTAATTTCTTTGTGAACGGTATATTTCTTCAGGATGGGGTTGTATTTCTTCAACTCCAGGCGCTCCGGCGTGTTCTTCTTGTTCTTGGTGGAAATGTAGCGGCTGGTCCCGGGTTGGCCCGTGGTCTTGTGTTCCGTACATTCCAGGATTACCTGAACCCTGTTCCCTTTCTTTGCCATTGTATAATGAATTAGCGATTTTAAAAATTAGATAACGACGCCTTTCGCGCGCAGCTCCTTTACCACCGGGAGCAAGCCGTTCTTGTTGATCGTCCGGATCGCCTCCGAAGAAACCTTCAGCGTGATCCAACGGTCTTCCTCGGCCAGGAAGAAACGCTTGGTCTGCAAGTTAGGCAGAAAGCGCCGCTTGGTCTTAATATTGGAGTGCGACACGGAATGTCCCACGATCGGCTTCTTACCTGTTACCTGACATACTCTTGCCATGACGAATGAAAATTTTGGATCGCAAAGGTAGCGAAAAAAACCAATAAACCAAGTATTTTTGGCCCGTGGCAAAATCTCCCGCAGACACCCCCCTGATGCAACAACACCGCGCCATCAAAGGCCGGTTTCCCGATGCCATACTGCTCTTCAGGGTTGGCGATTTTTACGAAACCTTTGGCGAAGACGCGATCGTTGCTTCCAAGGTCCTGGGTATCACCCTGACCAAGCGCAACAACGGCGCGGCCGCGTCCTCGGAGCTGGCCGGCTTCCCCCACCATGCCCTCGATACCTACCTCCACAAACTTGTCCGGGCCGGGCACCGCGTAGCCGTTTGCGACCAGTTGGAGGACCCGAAGACGGTCAAAGGTATCGTAAAACGAGGGGTCACCGAAATGGTCACCCCCGGCGTCGCGACCAACGACAAGCTCCTGGAAGGCAGCAGCAACAACTTCCTGGCCGGTTTCCACAGCGAAAACGGGCGGGTCGGGCTGGCCTTTATGGACATCAGCACGGGCGAGTTCCTGGTGACCGAGGGCGACGCCGAATACGCCGACCGCCTCCTCCAAAGCCTGCGACCGGCGGAGGTCGTTTTCCGCAAGGACCTGCAACGATCGTTCAAGGAAAACTTCGGCGACCGTTTCTATACCTACCCCCTCGACCCCTGGATTTTCGAGGAACAATTCGCCCGCGAAACCCTGACGCGCCACTTCAACACCAACGGCCTGAAGGGTTTTGGGATCGACGACATGCCCCTGGCCATCATCAGCGCCGGGGCGGTCCTCCACTACCTCCGTGAAACGGAGCACCCTCACCTGGGCCACCTGGTGTCGATCCAGCGGATCGCCCCGGACGGGCACCTCTGGATGGACAAGTTCACGATCCGAAACCTGGAGCTGCTGTCTTCCACCGTCGAGGGCGGCTATAGCCTCCTGGGCACTTTGGATACGACCGTCTCCCCCATGGGCGCCCGGCTGCTTCGCCGCTGGACGGTCATGCCGCTCAAGGAAAAGGTCGCCATCGACCGCCGCCTGGACCTCGTTGAATTCCTGGTCCGCGAAACCGACCTGCGCAAGCGCATCCGCGAAGCCATCGCCGGTAGCGGCGACGTGGAGCGGCTGGTGTCAAAAGTGCCGCCGCGGAAGATCAACCCCCGCGAGGTCCTCCAGATCGCCGCGGGTCTGGCGGCCGTGGGGCGCATCCGCGAGGCCGGGCTTGGCGCCGCGCCGGAGCCCTATCTCCGCGAGCTCTGCGGCGCGCTGGACGCCCTCCCCGCCCTGCAGGCGCACCTCGCCCAAACCCTGGTGGACCACCCCAGCATCCAGCTCGGCAAGGGCCCGGTCATCCGGGACGGCGTCGACGCCGCGCTGGACGAGCTTCGCGGCATCGCGGGACAGGGCAAGGAGTTCCTGCTGAAGCTCCAGCAGCAGGAGAGCGAGGCCACCGGCATCGGGACCCTGAAGGTGAGCTTCAACAACGTCTTCGGGTACTACCTGGAGGTGACCAACGCCCATAAGAACAAGGTCCCGTCCCACTGGATCAGGAAACAGACCCTGACCGGGGCGGAGCGCTATATCACCCCCGAATTAAAGGAATACGAGGAAAAGATCACCGGGGCGGAGGAAAATATCCTGGCGATCGAAACCAGGCTCTATGACGGGCTCCTGGAGCACCTCCAGCGCTTTATCGCGCCCTTGCAGCGGAACGGCCACTTCCTGGCCGTCCTGGATGCGCTAGGGGGCTTTGCGGAGAACGCCCTGAAGTACCGGTACAAAAAACCGGAGGTCCACGAGGGCTACGAGCTCGACCTGAAGGAAGGCCGCCACCCGGTCATGGAAAGACACCTGGCGCCGGGCGAATCGTATATCCCCAACGACCTTTACCTGGACCCCTCGGCGCAACAGGTCATTATCCTGACAGGGCCCAATATGAGCGGTAAAAGCGCCCTGCTGCGCCAAACCGCCCTGATCACCCTGATGGCCCACATCGGGAGCTTCGTCCCGGCCACAGCCGCCAGGGTGCCCCTTACGGACAAGATCTTTACCCGCGTCGGGGCGAGCGACAACCTGAGCGGGGGCGAGAGCACCTTTATGGTGGAAATGAACGAGACCGCCAGCATCCTCAACAACCTCACCCCCCGTAGCCTGGTCCTGCTGGATGAAATCGGCCGCGGCACCGCCACCTATGACGGCATCTCCATCGCCTGGAGCATCGTGGAGTATCTCCAGCGCCATCCCGGCCGGCCAAAAACTTTTTTTGCCACGCACTACCACGAGCTCAACGAGCTGGAGGAACGGCTGGAAGGAGTTAAAA
>Ga0310811_10000812_pt1 | contig 40111 bp, 34 predicted proteins | sample YCmetagenome_FD_207642 | JGI IMG/M metagenome (GOLD analysis project Ga0310811, IMG submission 207642) | Soil microbial communities from experimental microcosm in Duke University, North Carolina, United States - YC | ecosystem: Engineered > Artificial ecosystem > Soil microcosm > Unclassified ... | reverse complement strand
CACCGTCATCGCCGTCGCTTTTCTTCGTTGGAGCGCTCGCCCCGCCGAGCGATTCGTGTGGACGACAGTGTCGCTGACCGCGATCTCGTTGGTCCCGCCCCTCCTCTCCGGGGCAAACACCGCCACAACCACCGCCCTCCTCGGGCTACACCTCGTCCCTGCGACGGTGATGATCCCCACCCTGGCGCGGAGCCTCCGCACCCGGACCGATTGACGATCCCGCAACGAGACGACGTGCGGCGCAAGGGCGTGCGTGGCGCCAGGACGCGCTCGCAGCCGAGCCCTGAAACCTACGCCTGCAGGAGGATGCCACGCCGTAGCCGGCGGGGCAGGGAGCGCTGTTTGTGACGTGGGAGGCTCAATGCTTCGGCAGTAGGTCCTGAGGCTCGGTCGGCGTATGACGCACTCCTCGACAAGATCGTTTACATGGCCCGTGGCATACGGGCCGGCGTCTGGGTCAGCACCGGTGCGACAGGCGCCTAAGGCCCTTCCCGCGCGCGGCGTAACTAGCTAGATCGACCTCAAGATCATCCCGTGAATATAACGTGGCCAACGGCCGAGGGCCGCTCATGGTGGCGTACGGCTGCGCGTCCCGGAAACGACGAACGGTGCCCGACCCAGGCGAAGCCACTGGTCAGACACCGTTTCGGGAGACAGAGCGGAGAGCGTGGGATTCGAACCCACGAGACCGGTCACCCGGCCTAGCGGTTTTCAAGAACACTACGAACCACGATGGCGTGGGCCGTTGACCTGTGGAAAGACCTCAAGCACTGGGGCGGGCCGGGAAGATCATCCCGCACATATCCCGCACAGCCACGAAATGCCCTTAAGCGCATCCGCATCGGGCTTCCCGCTCAAGCAGGTCGACGTACTCGGTGATCGCTGAGGCGGGAATCAGCCGGGTGCGACCTTGAGTTACCGATCGCTGGCGACCCGATCGGATCTGCTCGTAGATCACGCTTCGGCTGAGGCTAAGCAGGCGCATGGCGTCGGGGACACGGTAGAGGGCTCGGCCTCCAGGCAGCCCAACCGGCTCCATTTACCCTCCAGCTATGTCTCATCTGGGTCAACACCATGCGGCCTGAGATGCGGAAACACTGACCTGGGCATATGCCGATCGAGTGACCGTGAGTCCCCGTGATTCACCGCTGCTTGCCGACCGTACGGGCACGCAGCGGGCACGCCGGCGTCTCGGCTGCCGCAGTAGAACTCGAACTTCCACCTACGCTTTCCCACCTGCGTCGATCACACCGCTTAGTGTCCTGACCAGGCCATACACCTCCCCCATCGACTCCTCAATGCCGGTTCCGTCCGGTTTGAATAGCAACCCCTTGAGGTCTACCGGAGGGATGTGGGGCCTGGTGGTCTCGCTGGGCGTGCGCATCACTTTGATACGTGAGGAAAGCCAAGTTGGCTGCACAACTTTCGGTGACCGCGGGCTCGCTGCAGGTCGCCTTGTACCAGGGTGTTAGGCGGGCATCAGGGAATGCCGTGAGCAGGTGTTCGTAGAAGGTGACGATCTGCTCTAGTCCTTCCGCCACGCCTTCTGGGCCGACCAGGACGGCGCTTGGGCTGTAGTGCCGGCTCAGTCGGCGCAGGTCGTGGTCGTTGAACGCTCGAAGCACCTCGTCTCTGACGTCGTAAGCAGTGGACATTTCAACCGGCCCTCGCCGCGCACTTCAGCGCTCTATCCTGACTTCCGACTTGACAAACTCGGACAAATATAGATTTAGTGGACGCAATCGTCCAATATCGCCCAGCGCAGTGATCAGGCCCCTTGTTAACCGTCGTTCCGCGCAGCCTTGAAGATCCCGTTCAGCCCGTCGGTGTCATGGGGCGAAGCCCGGGATGATGACCGGCCAACGGCAGCGTGCTCGCGCCTGATCGAGCAGTCGCCGAAGTGGCCATATTGGACGATACCGTCCACTCAAGCTACGGTTGTCCGAGTTTGTCAAGTCAGGATGTCAAGCACTCGGAGCTGCTGAAGTGCGCGGCAAGGGGGCCTTACGTTCGGGGAGCAGATGCTGAATTGGTATCGACTATCACTACGGGTTCGTAGGACAGCGGTGACCGGCGCCCTCGCGGCACTGGTGTGCGTCGGGGTCAGCGTGCTCTTCCTCCTGTTCGCGGGCACCAAGGCGGCCGACAGCGCCCTGGAGCGGAGCATCGGGACCTGGAACCGTATGGTGCCCCTCATCACGCAGGGCCCCCTCCCGCCTGTATTGCGGAGTGGCAGGGTCGAAGCGATCCAGGTCCTGAACGCACAAGGCCGGGTGGTGGCGGCGACCCCACAACTCGTGGGCAAGCCGCCGATGGCCACCTTCCGGTCGACCAACAGCATCGTGCGCACCACACGGGTGCTGTGCCCTCCGGCCGGGTTGAAGGGCTGCATGAGGGTCTTCGCGTGGAAGGTCTACCAGCCGGACGGGGTCTGGCTGCTCTATGCGGCGGTCCCGGTCGTCCCCTGGTACGGGGACACCACAGCGGTGTTCCTGGCCATCAGCGTGTCCCTGCTGGTGACCACGATGATGACCGCCTGGATATTCCGTGATCTGACTAAGGTCATGGCTCCGGTGAACGCCATCCGGGCGGAACTGGCGGAGATCACCGCCACCGGCCTCGATCGTCGGGTCCCCGTACCCAGGAAGTACAAAGAGTTCAAGTCACTGGCTGAAACGGTGAACGACACCCTGGACCGCCTTGAGGGCGCCTACCAGCAGCTAGGGCGCTTCACCTCGGACGCCTCCCACGACCTGCGCAGCCCGATCACCGCCATCAGGGCTCAGCTCGAGGAGGCGCTCATGTTCCCGCAGGACACCCGCTGGCCGAAGATGACCGCGGGGGTGCTCGCCGGGGTGGACCGGCTCCAGGCGATCGTGACCGACCTCCTGACCCTCGCCCGGCTGGACGCGCGCACGCCCCTCAACCGCCATCCGACCGATCTGGGCCAGCTGGTCGACGATGAGCTCGACCGCCGGACCTACCGGACGGCGATCGTCAAGGATCTACGGCAGAACGTCTTCATCGACTGTGACCGGCTGCGGATCACCCGGGTGCTGGTCAACCTGCTCGACAACGCTGAACGTCACGCCACCTCAGAGATCACCGTCAGCGTGCGAGCCGACGGACAAACGGCGACCCTGGAGGTCCTCGACGACGGCGCCGGAATCGCCGCCGAACACCGGGAGATAATCTTCGACCGCTTCACCCGGCTGGACGCCTCACGCAACCGGGACGCGGGAGGGACGGGGTTGGGGCTGGCGATCGCACGGGAGATCGCCGAAGCACACGAGGGCACCTTGACCATCCAGGACAGCGAAGGAGGAGCACGCTTCGTCCTGCGCCTCCCCACATGCGATCACTCTCCAGCCGCTGACCCACATGGCTCTTCTGAGACACGATCCCTGAGCGCAGGCGACGGCGGCGGGGAGCCTCGGCCGGGACCACCTGCACGTCGGAGCTGGACGATTCCGCACTTGCGCAGGGGCGCCTGAGTCGGCGGAGGGGTGGCTCGCCACCTTCCGCACTGGCACGCCTATGACACCGGGTGAAACTGCCGGCGGTTTTACAGCGGTGACCTTTCCTGGTTCTTCCTTGCCCCTGACCTCGGGCGCAGCCCTTCCGCGGGGCTTCCGACGTCAAGATCATTACACGCGTATTGCGCGACGAGGTAATCAAGCTCATATGGCTTATGCGGTCCGCCGACTCCCATCGTCTGCGCACCGCCTAGCACTCGAGTGAAACTTCGCGATCTTCGCCGTTCAGGTGGCATGGGAGCGGCCACCACGTGATCATTCGGAGTTTGTGAAGACATCTGAAGATCGCGTGATGGCCGTGGCCGACAGCGTAGACCCTGACCGCTGGATCGGCACCCTCAACGACCTGCTGAGGCGGATCGCACCGCCATCAGGCCACCGCCTGGCGATGCCACTACCAGCGCAGATCCCAACCATGATCTCAATGTGTCGCTGGAGTACTAAAGGCACGGATCTTGGCCACACCGTCAGCGAGGTGTGCGAAGGCCATCCGGTGTGCGTACGACGCGTGGGCGCGCCACCGCAACGACCGACGGCCCTGGACGTGGGGACGTGAGGCCCTAGGTTTTCGGACCATGCACCCGGGAACTGACTGTCGTATGTCGCACAAGAGGCTCGACGCGTGAAGTCGACCGCAACTCCCGCCGGTCGGCTCGCTGCTGTTTAAGCAGACCAACCTGGCCTACAGAGGATGCGCCATGACGACTATCGAGCTGTACCCCGACGACGTTCACAACCAGCGGACGATCCGCCAGGGCCACCCATCTGACTGGGTCAACCGCGAAGGTGGTGACTACGACCTGGTGGTGCTCGGCGGCGGACCGGGCGGCCTCGTCGCCGCCATGACTGCTGCCGCAGGCGGGCACCGCGTCGCTATGACGGAGCAGCGACTGACCGGGGGCACCTGTGTCAACTTCGGCTGCACGCCGAGCAAGGCTCTGATTCGCTGCGCACGCGCGGTGCACGATGCGAGCCGCGGGGTCGAGTTCGGCTTTCGGCTCGACGCCCCACCACAAACTGATTTCGGCTCGGTCATGGATCGGGTCCGCAGGATGCGTTCCCTGAGCAGCTCAGGCGATGCGGTCGAGGTGGTCGAGCAAGCGGGGGCGGAGGTCTACCTCGGGCACACGCGCTTCACCGCACCGAATACCGTGGAGGTCGAGGGCCGGCTGCTGCGATTTCGCAAGGCTGTGATCGCCACCGGATCGGACCCCGTGATGCCCCCCATCGAGGGACTGCGGACCGGCGAGTACCTGACCAACGAGACCGTCTTCTCACTCACAGAGCTGCCAGCCAGGCTGGTCGTCATCGGCGGCGGTCCGCTGGGATGCGAGCTGGCCCAGGCCTTCCGCCGTCTCGGCAGCGAGGTGGACCTGGTCAGCCACTCCAGGGCCCTGCTGCCCAATGATGAGGCGGAGGTCGGTGAGCTGATCGGTCGCCTGTTCGAGCAGGAGGGGCTAAGGCTCCATCTGGGGTTCACAGCAGTACGGGCGGGCGCCGGCCGTTTGCTGGTGCAGGGCCCCGACGGGACGCGCGAGCTGCCTTATGATGCGCTGCTGATCGCCACGGGCCGCAAGGCGAACGTGGAGCACCTGGACCTGGGCGCGGCAGGGGTGCACGTCGCCAGGGATGGCGTGGAGGTAGATGAATACCTGTGCACCAGCAACCCTGACGTCTATGCCGTTGGCGATGCGACCTTCCCACAGAAATTCACGCACGCGGCCATGGCGACAGCGCGGCTCTGTATCGCGAACGCGCTGGATGGAGCGCATCGCCCGGCACGGGAGCTCGTCATTCCTCACTGCACCTACACCGATCCCGAGGTGGCCGAGGTGGGCCTGACTCCGCGCCGAGCCCGCGACGAAGGTGTCGCGATCGACGCTTACCGGCTCGAGCTGGCCAAGGTGGAGCGGGCGTTCATCGACGGCGAAGAGGAAGGGTTCGGGGCGATCTACACGCGCAGCGGCAGCGGCGAGATCGCAGGAGCGACGCTTGTGGCGGCGCACGCGGGTGAGATGATCAGCGAGCTCACGCTGGCGATCACGAACCAGGTGCCGCTGGAGGCGCTGGCCAACACGGTGCACTGCTACCCGACACAGGCCGAGGTCTTCCAGCGGATCGCACTGCAGTACGCCGGACCCCAGAGCGTCGCTGTGGCCCACTAGGGCGGGATCAAGATCCCGTCATGAGACGTGGCGGTCATCTCCTCGTCGGGCAGGCGTAGCCATGCCGGGCCGGACGCCTGGGGTCCAGCCGTCGTTTGCGTGTACATGCTCCCGGTGACCTTCCGTGCCTGCTGGTTGTCCTGCCCGCACTCGACGGCTTGACCCCAGGCGGCTGGTCTGGCATCCCTCGTGGTGGTCGTAGAGGAGATGACCACTCGTCCAGCCACGCCCTTTCGGCTCATCTCCGAGGAGGGCCGGGGGTTGCAGGGGGCGGAGCCCCTTGCGGTTCTTGCCTCTTCGAGGACTTCGCCGCGCTGGACTGTGTCGCCGTCAACGTCCTGGGCGTGGTGATCTTCGCTCGACTGGTGGGTCTCGCCCTGGCGGGCGTGAGCGCGTGGGCGGCGCCGGCCGAAGAGCCGCAGCCCGGCCGGCTGGCCGACCTGCGCGCGACGCGGGCCGCCGTAGGCGGGCCGCTTTAATAGACGTGAAGATAAGTTGCTTTCGATCACGGATTGGCTCTGTCGGACCTCGGTTGATGCTTAACGCTTCGGCCCCGCCTGATGCTTTACATGATCACGGCGAGGCTGCCGACACTTCCTCTTCTGCCGAGAAGCGGATGTCCATCAGCGGCTCAAGACCCATGTTCACGATGCTGTCGCCATCGATACGAGGATTTCGGTCCCAGGCCTGTCCACAGCGTGCGACGCAGTAAGTTCATCGGGACTGACGCGCAACAGACGCATGGCGGATGTCCAGTCGCAGTGATGCCGTGAAGATGCTGAGGGCCTAGCCTCGGGCTTTCGCTGTGAGTATCGCCCGGCTGATCATTGGACGGACCCGCCTCCGGTCATTGACGAGATCGTTGTCATCGGTGGCGCTGGAACCACCTCAACAACCTAAATATCGCTCCCCGGGGCCTCATGAGGCGGGTTATGTTCGGGCCATGGATCTGCTCAGCATGGCTGGTGTCGTTGCCGGGGTGCTGGCTCTTGGGGTTGGCTCGTTGCAGTTGCGGGTCGCGATTCTGGATCGCCGCGATGCTCGCGACCGCCGTCGACACCGGGCACCCGGGGACGCTGGGCTGGGGGTGACCGGCGCGCTTCCTGTCTCTGCTCCTCTGGGGCGTCTTCCGTCCGGGGTGCTGGGCAGAGCTGGTCTGCTGGAGGAGTTGGCGGGAGCTCTGGGCCGCACCAGGAAGAAGGATTCAGCAGGCGTGTGGGTGCTGGCCGGGATGGGTGGTGTCGGCAAGTCGACGGCTGCGTTGTGGCTGGCCGCGCGGGCGCAGCGACGGGGATGGGCGGTCTGGTGGGTGAACGCGGCCGACCCGGTGTCGTTGCGGGGCGGAGTCCTGGAGATCCTTCGCCAGTTGGACGCGCCCGCCCCGGTGATGCGTCAGGTGCGGGACGGCTCGGTGATCGCCGCGGACACCTTCTGGAGGTTTGTCTCCGGTACGGCGGGGCGAGCGCTTCTGATCTTTGACAATGCCGATGTGCCTGGAGTCCTGGCCGTGGACGGCGTGTCTGATCCTGGGGACGGAACGGGCTGGGCCCGATCTGGCGGCCGGGTGATGACCGTGGTGACGACCCGCACCGATGATCAGCGGATCTGGGGTACGGGCACGCATGTCAGGTCATTGAAGGTGCTTGACGACGTGGCCGGAGCGGAGGTGCTGGGCCGGTTGGCTCCGCAGGTTCCGGACCCCAGCGGGGAGGAGGCGCTGGCGCTGGCGCGTCGTTTGGGCTCGCTCCCGCTCGCCCTGCACCTGGCAGGCACCTACCTCGCGTCGCCTTTCACCCGCTGGCACAGCTTCGAGGAGTATCGGAAGGCCCTGGACAGCTGCATGGCACCTCTGGTGATCGCCGACCTCGACGCGGTCGGGTCGCAGACCCGGGCGGTCATCTCCCGGACCTGGGAGGTGTCTCTCGATGACCTAACCAGCCAAGGTGTGGTCCGTGCTCGTGGTGTCCAGTACCTGCTGTCGTGTTTCGCCGCGGCCACGCCCATCCCCCGAGAGATGGTGCGGTTCGCGGAGGACGGCGACAGGGCGGGATTCTTGGCGGCGCTGCGCGGCTTATCGCTGGTCGGACTGATCGAGGTCGTCGGCGCGGCCACGGACGGATACCCCGACATCATGATCCATCCGGTAGTTGTGGACACCTGCCGGGCTCAAGTGCTGGCAACCCACGAATCTGAAGGGGCCGCCACCATGAGTGCCGCCGTGGGGCTCCTGCGGAACGTCACCGCTCCTCTCGACGCGGAGCGTCCTGCGGACTGGCCTGCCTGGGAGCGGCTAATCCCCCACATCATGGCCATGATCACGTGGCTTCCCCCGGTCCTGGTGATCGACGACTTGGTCTTACTCTTGGAAGTAGGCGGGGCAGCCTTCCGATCTTTGCGGGGGATCGGCTGGCAGGCGACCACCGAAGGCGCAGCACTCGCCCAGGCCAACGCGACCGCGGCGGAACGACTCGACGACCTCCACCCAGCAGCCCTCGGGGCCCGTCACGACCTGGGAGTTTCGCTGGCCGACCGCGGTGCGCCCGGCGAAGCCGAGGACGTCTTCCGTGCGGTGCTGGCCGGTCGGCGCCAGGTTCAGGGTGACGACCACGTCGACACGCTCCGCACCCGCGACCAACTGATCCACGCGATCATGGTTCAGGGCCGGCACGACGAGGCCGAGCGGATGTACGTGGATCTGCTCTCCGACATGACCCGAGTCCTAGGCGCCGAGCACCGCGACACCCTCATCACCCGAGTAGACCTCGCATGGTCGATCGGCCAACAGGGCCGGTATGCGGAAGCCGCCCAGATCTGCTCCGAGACGCTTCAACTCGACCGCGTGGTGATGGGACCCGAAGACCCGAAGACCTTCGATGCCTGGGCGGATCTGGCCCGCTGGACCAACAAGCAAGGCAACCACATTCAGGCCGAGGCCATGTGCAAAGACACCCTGGATGTGGTCCTCAGGGTGGTAGGCGCCGGGCACCCGCTCGCGGTCTCCACTCAGGCGACCCTGGCCAGGAGCATCTTCGATCAAGGCCGGTACGGCGAGGCCGAACACCTTCTGCGCGCGACTCTCGCCGACATGGGGCACCCCGGCGAGGGCGGCTACTTCGCGATCATCGCCCGTGAGTACCTCGCTGACGCGGTCGCCGTACAAGGACGCAGAGGCGAGGCCGACCAGATCCTCCGCGATGTACTCGATCTCAAGCGACAATGGCTTGGACCTCAGCATCCGGAGACGAAGAAAACGATTCAGATGCTGGGGCAGACGCCAGAAGCGCTGGGGTGAGCTATTGGCGAGGTCGTGACGATCTTCCGCAGCCTCCCTAACGCTGTGCCCGTTATAGACCGCCGGGTCTGGCACGCCTGTGGCACGTGAAGCTCTGGGCAGGTTGGTTGTCGTCCGTTAGCGTTGTCACGCAATTCGTCACGCAGAGACGTCCCCTCTGCGACTCGCTGGGCCGAGGTCACGTCCGTCGAGTACCTCGATGTCGGTGATGGCCGTCGCGGTCGGATTCAAGCTCAGCCAGATGACGTCCTCGCCGTCGCATTCCAACTCCACCATCCAGGAACCCGACGAACCCGGTGGGCGGTCAAGAGGTTGGTGCATGTGGCGCTACAGGAGGTCGGGAAACACATCCACCAGGTGCGGGTGCTGTCCGGCAGTCACAGCGAGCACGATACACAAAGCAGCGCTGCCGCAATTCACTCAGTTGGTCACGCATCGAACCCACGCGCGTGAGGGGTTTGACGAATTGTTGGCCATACGCCGCCAAGATCATCCCGTATATATCCCGCGAACAGCGGCCGAGGGTCGCTCACGGTGGCGTACGGTTGCGCACCCTAGAAATGATCAACGGTGCCCGACGGCAGCGAAACCGCTGGTCAGGCACCGTTTCAGGAGGTTGAGCGGAGAGCGTGGGATTCGAACCCACGAGACCGGTCACCCGGCCTAGCGGTTTTCAAGACCGCCGCCATCGTCCACTAGGCGAGCTCTCCAGGTGACGCCCGCGAAGACGTCATGCTGCACCATACTCTCTCACCGCCTGTGTAATCCCCGCGACCGCATATCAAACGATCTTCCCCGGGCATCCGCGGCGGTGAGAGCGCCTACAGCTGGTCGGGGATCTCAGAGAACCTGCGCTCCCCCAGCGCGTGGGGCCCGGCGAAGCCGTCGCCCACACTGGCCGCCAGCTTCAGGTACGCCTCCCGCGTCGCCTCCTGGAGACGCTCGAGGTCGATCTCGGCGCCCTCCTCCAGGTGCGGGTCGTAGGGCACCCGGATGACGGCCCGGCACCGAGCGGTGAAGTGCGCCTCCAGCCTGTCCAGATCCACGGTCGACTTCGACCGCGGCCGGACGCTGCACAGCACCACGGTCGCCGCCCGCACCAGGTCCCCGTAGTTGTGAGCCTCAAGCCAGTCCAGCGTCGCGGAGGCCGCCCGCGCACCGTCGACGGACGGCGAGCTGATTAGCACGATCTGGTCGGCCAGCCCGAGAACGCCGGACATCGCGGAGTGCAGCAGCCCGGTCCCGCAGTCGGTGATGCAGATCGAGTAGAAGTTCTCCAGCACCTGCGAGACGGCGGCGTAGTCCTTCGCGCTGAACGCCTCGGACACCGACGGATCGCGGTCCGACGCCAGGATCTCCAGCCTCGACGGAGCCTGCGACGTGAACGCCCTTATGTCCACGTACCGCTTGATCTGCCCGCGCTCGTTGAGCAGGTCGCGGACGGTCGCCGCCGTCTCAAGCTCGACCTTGTCGGACAGGGTTCCGCGGTCGGGGTTCGCGTCGACGGCGATCACGCGATCGCCGCGCACCTGGGCCAGCGTCGCGCCCAGTCCCACCGTCGTGGTCGTCTTGCCGACGCCGCCCTTGAGGCTGAGCACGGCCACGCGGTGGTGCCCTGTCGCGACGGGCGTCCGGGCCCGGTTGACTAGTTCACGGCGCCGCCGTACCTCTGGAGGCTCGCCCGGCTTGATCCACCCGGCCGACGCCTTGTAGACGAGCCGGCGCCAGCCGCCCTTGGGAGCGTTCCTGCGGCCCTTGAGGAGGCTGACCGGATCGAGGCTGTCCGCCGACGGCTTGTTGCCCGCGACGGACCGCGACGGAGTGTTGAACGCCGGCGGCGGCGGGGCCTGACGGCGTCGCGGTTCGTACTGCGGGCGATCGTCGGTGTCGACCCCGTCACGCTCGTACGGCCGGCGCTCGTCGACAGCCAGATCCTCCCGGAGGGAGCCGGAGAACGGGTCGTCCTTGATCGGGGGCTTGGGCTCGACCGCCGGAGTCGTGACGTGGAACGTCGCGTCCGGGCCTGCGAAGCCGTCCGACCGCTCCGACCGCTCCCCGGGGAACAGCCGCTCCGTCCGGAAGGAGTGCTCCCCCGAGACCGAGGCGGAACGGTCCGCCGCGAACGGATCCGCAGGAGCGGCCTCTCCGGGGAAACGCTCCCCAGGGAAACGCTCCCCAGGGAAACGCTCGGGACGCGCCTGCTCCCCTGTGAAGGACTCGGCGCGCAGGGCCTCTCCGGGGAAGGACTCGAAGGGCTCCTGCGCCGCGGCCCTGCTGTCCGCAGGCAGCCGCTCGGGCATGCTCGGCCACTCAGAGTGCGCGGCCTTCTCCACCGAGGGGCGTGCATCCGCGGACTCCGCCGGGGCGATCTGGTCGACCGGTACGGCCGGCTCCAGCCAGCCCCGCAGCGGTTCCTCAGTCGCCGAGGCGGACGGCGAGGCAGGCGACGAGGGAGAAGACGACTCCCCGGCAGGCGCGGGAGTTTCGGAAGCCGCACCGCCCGGCTTGCGGGTGTCGGCGTCGGCGAAGGCGCCCAGGCTGAAGGAGTCGGTGTCAGCGGGAGAGTCGTTGAAGGCGCCCTTGCCGAAGCCGCCCCCGAAGCCCGATCCCGAGGTGGACTCCTGGTCACTGCCGGACGGCTTGGCCGTCCCCATCGCGTCGACGTCCTCGCGGGGTGCGGCCCGCTCGGCGTCCTCCGCCGTGGGCGCTCCGGCGACGGGGCCGCTCAGCGCGGACGTCCGGAACGCGGACCCGAACGGGTCGAACGGGTCGATGGCCGGCTCGGCCGGGCGTTCCGACGATTCGGCGCGGTCACCCCGAGTGGCCGGCTCCGACACGACCTCGGCGGGCAACGCGGCGGCCCCGAGGGCCGGTCCGGCCGCGGACTCCTTGCTGCCGGTGTCCTCACCGGGCGGAGCGGCCAGGGCGGCGTCGTCGGCCACGGCCACGGAGCCGTACATCGAGTCGACCGCGTTGCGGAACAGCGCGCCTGACGCGGGCTCCGACGGGACGAGGCTCCACGGGTCCTGGGGGTATGGCGAAGGGGCCTCGCGGCCTGCCGGCTGGGCGGGAGGAGCCGCGGGGGAAGACGCGCCAGGAGACGCGGCGGACGCAAGGGTCGCCGAAGTGACCGCGCTCACCGCGATCTCCACCTCGTCGGGCATTTCCTTGATCGCGTCCAGCCATGCGAGCTGGTCCTCGAGAGAATGAGGATCCTCTCGATCATGTCTCGCCACCGTGTACCCCCTCGGGATGGGCTAAAAGGGCAGCAAACACATTGGAGATTAGCGTCCCGTATTACGCTGAATGCGGGCAACCGTTGAGTTCGACCGCCACGCTACTTTAGGTGACATGCGTGCGATTGTGATTTCCGAGCCCGGCGGACCCGACGTCCTGAGCTGGCGAGAAGTGCCCGATCCGCGTCCCGCCGCAGGTCAGGTCGTCATCGACGTGACGGCGTCCGCGGTCAACCGGGCCGACATCCTCCAGCGGCAGGGCTTCTATCCGCCGCCCAAGGGCACCTCCGACATCCTCGGCCTCGAGTGCTCGGGAGTGATCGCCGAGATCGGCGACGGCGTCGAGGGGTTCTCCGTCGGCGACCAGGTCTGCGCGCTGCTCGCGGGCGGCGGGTACGCCGAGCGCGTCGCCGTCCCGTGGCAGCAGGTCATGCCGGTCCCCGAAGGGCTCGCACTGGACGTGGCCGCCTCCCTTCCCGAGGTCGCCTGCACAGTCTGGTCGAACGTCTTCATGACCGCCAGACTGCGCAAGGGCGAGACCCTGCTCGTCCACGGCGGCGCGAGCGGCATCGGCACCATGGCCATCCAGCTCGCCAAGGCGTTCGGCTCGCACGTGCTCGTCACCGCCGGGTCCGACGACAAGGTGCGGCGCTGCCTCGACCTGGGCGCGGACGAGGGCGTGAACTACCGGGAGGAGGACTTCGCCGAGAAGTTCAAGAACCGGGCCGACGTCATCCTGGACATCATCGGCGCCAAGTACCTCCGCCAGAACGTGGACGCGCTCAAGATCGGCGGACGGCTGGTCCTCATCGGCATGCAGGGCGGCACGGTCGGCGAGATCGATCTCGGCAAGCTGATGGGCAAGCGGGCCTCGATCTCCGCGGCCGGTCTGCGCGGACGCCCGGTCGATGAGAAGGGCGCCATCTGCCGCGGCGTAGTGGCCAACGTCTGGCCGCTGATCAGCGCCGGAGCGATCCGTCCCGTGGTGCACGCCGAGGTCCCCATGGCTGACGCCACCGAGGCTCACCGCATGCTCGAGGCGAGCGAGCACATCGGAAAGATCCTGTTGGTCCGGTGAGCTAGGTTGGATCGCGAGAGCAGGAAAGCGAGCCTGGCCGCTCAGCGAAGCAGGCCGCCGACGGCCGGCACGGGGCGGGGCGAGCCAGGAAGCGAATCAGGAGTGGTAATCGACCCATGAACGCAGACGAGAGCACCCCACAGATCGTGGTCGTGGGGCCCGAGGGCCTCTCGGTCTCCGGCGATGGCAAGGAGAGCGAGCAGGAGGAACGGTCCGTCGCCGAGCTCGTCGAGCAGCCGGCGAAGGTCATGCGGATCGGCAGCATGATCCGTCAGCTTCTCGAGGAGGTGCGCGCGGCCCCCCTTGACGACGCCAGCCGCAAGCGCCTCAAGGACATCCACCAGAGCTCGATCAAGGAGCTGGAGGACGGGCTCGCCCCAGAGCTCGTCGACGAGCTGGAACGGCTTTCGCTCCCCCTCACCGACGACAACGGCGCCCCTCCGAGCGACGCGGAGCTGCGGGTCGCTCACGCCCAGCTCGTCGGCTGGCTCGAGGGCCTGTTCCACGGCATCCAGACCACCCTGTTCGCTCAGCAGATGGCCGCACGGGCGCAGCTGGAGCAGATGCGCAGAGCGCTTCCCGGCGGCATGACCCAGCAGAGCCCCGACGAGGCGACCCACCGCGGCGGCGGCCCCTACCTGTAGGACTTTCGCACGACGCCCCCGAGCACGTCAGAACAGATCCTCAAGAATCCGGGCGACTCCGTCGTCGTTGTTGGCCGCCGTCACGTGATCGACGGCGGCCAGCACGTCTTTGTGGGCGTTCGCGACGGCGTACGACGTGCCGGCCCAGGTCAGCATCGGCAGGTCGTTGGGCATGTCCCCGAAGGCGACCACGTCAGCCGGCTTGATCCCCAGATCGCCCGCGAGCGCGGCCAGCGCCGTGGCCTTGGTCACTCCGTGGGCGCTCATCTCGATCAGCCCCCGCCCACTCGAGTGGGTGGGCGTCACGAGATCTCCGACGATGTCGAGCGCCTCGCGGTGCAGGTCGTCCGGATGCATCGACGGATGCAGGGCGAGCAGCTTGGCGCACGGCCGCGAGGTCAGCCTCGACGTCTCCACCCGCTGCCCGTTCACCCTCTGAGCGTCCCAGCCGCCCACCGGGAAGTCCGACTCGTGGGCGAAGCCCTGTTCGTACTCCACGGAGAACGTCAGGCCGTCGATGTGGCGCCGCAACCGCCGGACGGACTCCTCCAGGACGTCAGGGGCGATCAGGCGGGACTCCACGATCGCCTCGGTGTGGAGGTCGTAGACGAGGGCTCCGTTGGCGCAGATCGCCAGCCCCCGATGTCGTACGGCTCCCGCGACGGCGTGCATCCAGCGGGGCGGCCGCCCGGTGACGAAGACCAGCGTGCCGCCGGCCTCCTCCACTCGCGCGAAGGCGGCGGCCGTCCGAGCGGAGACGCTGCCGTCGGAGCGCAGCGCGGTGCCGTCGAGATCCGTGGCGACGAGACGAGGGCTGGTCATGACGCGTTCCAGTTTGCACGCTGTTATGCGTTGGCACACCTTCGAGGGGTGCCTGGGAGAAGAAATCTCACCCAGAGATGGAACACCAACGCGCGCCATAGTGTTAGATGTGATGGCGTTGTATTAGCTGTTCCCGTAGCGAAAACCAGCTTGACTGTTATGAGCCACCCGGGGAGCTGTGCGACACACCGGGGCCCACGAGGTGTGGTGCCCCAAGATTCACTTCCTTAGGGAGAGCATTAATGGCTCAGGGAACCGTCAAGTGGTTCAACGCTGAGAAGGGCTTCGGCTTCATCGCACCGGACGGCGGCGAGCCCGACGTGTTCGTGCACTTCTCGGCGATCTCCGGCTCCGGCTACCGCAATCTGGAAGACGGCCAGCGGGTGGAGTTCGAGGTCACCTCGGGCCCCAAGGGTCCGCAGGCCTCCAACGTGCGGGCGATCTGACCCACTGACTCACTGAAGGCGGGGTTCGCATTGCGAACCCCGCCTTTGGTGTGTACGGGCCAGACCATTCGTCTACTCGTGAACGCTCTCGGGAACACGAAGGAACATGGCGAATCGGTTAGGTACACCGAGTAAACGTTTTTTCGGACCGCTCCATCCGGACACGGACCGCACTTTCCCCGCTTAGCGCGCAATCGCCGATTACGCGCTAAGCGGACAAGAAATCAGCGCGCGACCCGTCCCTTGACCGGCTCGAGGATGTCGAGCCCGACATACGGCCGCAGGGCCTTCGGAACGATGACCGAACCATCCGCCTGCTGGTGGTTCTCCAGAATGGCGACGATCCACCGAGTGGTCGCGAGTGTGCCGTTCAGCGTGGCGACGTGCTGGGGCTTTCCGTCCGCGTCCCGATAGCGGACCCGCAGCCTGCGCGTTTGGAACTCGGTGCAATTGGACGTCGAGGTGAGTTCGCGATAGCGGCCCTGGCTCGGCACCCAGCCCTCGCAGTCGAACTTCCTGGCGGCCGACATGCCCAGATCGCCCGCCGCGACGTCGATCACGCGGTAGGGGACCTCGACCTTCTCGAGCATCTCCTTCTCCCAGGCGAGCAGCCTGAGGTGCTCCTCGTGCGCGTCCTCCGGCGGGCAGTACGAGAACATCTCGACCTTGTCGAACTGGTGGACGCGGATGATGCCCCGCGTGTCCTTGCCGTACGAGCCGGCCTCGCGGCGGAAGCAGGACGACCAGCCCGCGTAGCGCAGCGGCAGCGCACGGGGGTCGAGGATCTCGTCGGCATGGTAGGCCGCGAGCGGCACCTCCGACGTGCCCACGAGGTAGAGATCGTCGTCGGGCAGGCGGTAGATCTCCTTGTCGTGGGACACGTGGAAGCCGGTGCCCTGCATCGACTCCGGCTTCACCAGCACGGGAGTGATCATCGGGATGAAGCCGGCCTCGACGGCCTGCTGCATCGCCATGTTCAGCAGGCCCAGCTGGAGCCGCGCGCCGACGCCCTTGAGGAAGAAGAACCGGGCGCCCGACACCTTCGCGCCGCGCTCCACGTCGATCGCGTCGAGCAGTTCCCCGAGCTCCAGGTGGTCCCGGGGCTCGAAGTCGAAGTCCGGCTTGTCCCCGACCTCTTCGAGCACGACGTAGTCGTCCTCGCCGCCGGGGGGCGCCCCCTCCTCGACGAGGTTGGGCACGCTCAGGGCCATCCGGTCGAGCTCGTCGCCGAGAGTGGCCGCCTCGGCCTCCGCCGTCTTCACCTGCGAGGCGAGGTCCTTCGCACGGTCGAGCAGCGCCGCGCGCTCATCGCCCGAGGCCCGCGACACCGACTTGCCGATGCTCTTCTGCTCGGCACGCAACGATTCGAAGCCACTGAGGGCGCTACGACGGCGCTCATCGAGGGAGAGCAGCGCGTCGACGACCGTGTCGTCCTCGCCCCGGGCGCGCTGCGACGCCCGGAAACGGTCAGGTTCCTCGCGAAGGGTACGCAGGTCAATCACGGATCAAGGCTACCGGAGCCGGTACGGCCACCGCCCGCCACCGGCCGTCCGGCCCTCGTCGATCCCCGGTCGGGGGGACGTCAGACCCGGCCCTCGCGGATGCGGCTCAGCCAGCCGGCGGCCTCGGAGAAGTCCGTGTCGGCCGTGCCGCGCTTGATCTGCGTGGTGACCTGGTCGGCACGGGGATAGCTGCCGAGGAAGCGGACGTCGTCGGACAGGCGGCGCAGACCGGAGATGGCCTCGCCCACCCGCGCGTCGGCGATGTGGCCTTCACAGTCGAAGTGGAAGAAATACCGGCCGATGCCGTCGCCGGTGGGGCGGGACTCGATCCGGGTCAGGTTGACCCCGCGGACCGCGAACTCGCTCAGCATCTCCAGCAGCGCACCGGGATGGTCGTCCCTGAGGTAGACGACCAGCGAGGTCCGGTCGGCGCCGGTCGGCTGGGGCAGCTCGCCGGGCGGGCTCACCTTGACGAACCGGGTGACCGTGTCGGACCGGTCGCCGATGCCGGCGGCGACCTGGACCAGCCCGTAGTACTCGCCCGCTATGGCCGGGCTGATCGCCGCGTCGTACGGCGAGCCGGGGGCGGCCACCTCCTGAGCGGCGGCGGCGGTGGAGGACGACGCGACCACCACGGCGCCGGGCAGTTCGCGCTCGACGAACCCGCGGCACTGGGTGTGCGCCGCCGGGTGGGTGATGACCCGCTTGATGTGCCGCATCTCGGTGCCGGGACGCGCGAGCAGATAGAACTCGACCGGCAGCAGCAGCTCTCCGGTGATGAGGAGCGGCTGTCCCCAGGCGAGCTCGTCGAGAGTCTGGGTGATCGCCCCCTCCACCGAGTTCTCCAGGGGGACGACGGCCCCTCCGGCCTCGCCACGGCGAGCGGCGTCGAGAGCGGCGCCCACGTTGGCGGAGGGCACGCCTTCGGCGTCGGGCGCCAAGATCCGCAGGGCGGCCTCGCAGAAGGTGCCCTGCGGCCCAAGATAGGCGAGTTTCGACATACGACCAGGTTAGCCGCACAGAGGAGTCGCAAGTCGCACCTTCGCAGACCCGCGCCGACCCTCTCCGATCAGCGGGAGGTGACCGTCCATTGACGGCGCGTCCGCTGGGGCTCGACCTCCGGGCCGAGGCCGAGCCGGGCCGCCCGCACGGCCTGCTCCTCCTCGGGCGAGAGCGGCTGGCCACCCTTGCCTGCGTAAACGGAGCGGACGTAGGTGCGCGTCTCGGACCGGCCGTTGATCGAGGTGAGCACGACGCCGTCACCGAAGCCGTTGATCAACGCCACGGAGAAAGAGAGCCGCCCGGTCATCTCCTCGAGGGCGTCGTACCGGTACACCGCCACATCGCGGATGGCCCTGCTGTCGACGGCGCCCTCGACCGCGCTGCGCCGGGCCAGGGCGTCGAGACACTCCTCGACGGAGGCTCGCGCACCCCTGAGCGCGAGCAGGCCGATCGCCACACCGGTCGCGCCCGCGAGGACGCCGACCATCACCACCACGGTAACCAGCACGCCACCGAGCGTAACTACTCGGTCAAGGCGCCGTACGGAGAACCGGAGACCCGGCTCGATCGGCGTTTCTCCGCCGCGGCAGCCAGGAGGCGAGCAGCCAGACGAGGCCGATCGCGCCGAGGCCGAAGGCGTCCTGCACGATCTTGCCGATGACCGGGCTCACGACCGGGATCTCCAGGGCCTTGATCGACACGCCCCACCAGGGAATGGGCAGCACGAAGTAGAGCCACGCGCCCGCGGCGACCAGCAGTCGCGTACGGTCCCTCCCCGAGCCCGCCAGCGCCGCGATCACGATGACGACCCAGGCCAGGTGGTGGATCCACGCCACCGGCGAGAGCAGCACGGCCATCAGCCCCGTCAGCGCGACCCCCGTCATCGGGTCTCCGTCGCGGAACGCCCTGCGGGCGTGGCGGAAGCCGTACCAGCCGATCGCGGCGGCGGCGGCGAGCCAGATCGCGGCGGTCAGCCAGCCGGGCAGGTAGAGCCTGAGCAACATGCCGCGCAGCGACTGGTTGGTCGTGGCGGCGTTCGCCCCGAGCCGTTCCGAGTCGAGCAGCGCCGAAAACCAGAAGTCCTTCGCGTCGTCGAAGATGGCCAGGAACGGCAGGATCGTGAGCAGGCCGGCCGTGAAGACCGCCATGTAGAGGGCACGCCTGTGCTCGGGGTCCCCGTCGCGCCGCGGAAAGCCCGTGACGGCCAGGTAGATCAGGAACACACCCGGCGTGAGCTTCACGGCGGTCGCCAGGCCGATCAGCATCCCGCGGGGCCACCACGGCTTGCGCACCACGCAGTCGAGCAGGCACAGCGCCACCAGGAAGAGGTCGACCTGGCCGAACCTGACCTGGTCCCTGATGGGCATCAGATACATGCACGCGGCGGCCAGCAGGCCGAACAGCACGGGTACGGCCAGGCGCCCGCTGAAGCGCTCGAGCAGGGGCCGGAAGGAGTAGCCCACGGTGACGGCGAGGGCCACCACGATGCCGATCGTCCACACCCATTGGGCCGCGGGCCAGGACATCTCGCCCAGCGGAACCGCCAGCATCGCCGAGAACGGCGGATAGGTGAAGGGCAGCAACTGCGGCGCGGGAGTGATCACGTCGTAGACGGGCAGGCCGAGCAGGAGCGCCGATCCGCCCGTGCGGTAGACGTCCAGGTCGACCAGGCGCTGGTCGGCGGGATTGCTCAGCCAGTAGGCGATCAGCGGGGTCGCGGCGACCGCGATGATCAGCAGCGAGACCAGGTACCGGGGCCACCCCCGCACCGACCTCGCCACCGCGGTCATCCGGCCAGTCGTCATGATGAGGGAGGCTACCGTGGACTCTGTCCTGTTCCTGTCTCTACGGCGTCCGATCGCCGGCGCGGATGGCCGCGGTGTTCCGCGTCCCTCCTCCGCCTGACCACCGCCCTCATTGTTCACTCGTCCAGCCCGAGATTGTCCGCCCGTCCAGCCGAGATTTTCCGCCCGTCCAGCCCGAGATTTTCCGCCCGTCCAGCCCGAGCCGAGGAGCCCGCGAACCGTGCACGGCGCTCAGCGATCCACAGCGGTCCGTCACCTGTTCTTCATCGCGGCCGCGCTCGTCGCGCTGCTGGCCGCGTTGGGAGCCGGGGTGACCGCCGCCCTGCCCGCCTCCGCGTCGTCCTCCGGCTCTCCCACGGGCCGCGTGGTCCTGATCGGAGTCCCCGGCCTGCGGTGGGACGACCTCGACCCGGCGCGCACGCCCAACCTGTGGGCCCTCGCGGGGAAGGGCGGCGTGGCGTCGCTCTCCACGAGAACGGTTCCTCCGGAGGGCCTGCCGGTGACCTGCCCGGCGGGCGGCTGGCTCACGGTGTCAGCAGGCCAGCGGGCGGGAACGGGTGGTGACTCGTGCACGCCTCTTCCCGCCCCCGTCGCGGCGCCGGACGGCTCGGCGACCGTTCCCGGCTGGGCCGGGCTGGTCGCGTTGCAGTGGGCGGGCTCCTACAAGGCGGACATCGGCCTGCTCGGCCAGACGATCATCGGTGCGGGAGGACGTGTCGCCGCGATCGGGCCGGGGGCCGCTCTCGCGGCAGCCGACAAGTCCGGAAAGATCCAGAAATATGCTGCCAATCCGGGTGAGCTGCCGGATCTGACCCCGTACACCGTCGTGTTCGCGGAGGCGGGCGAGATCGCCCAGGTCTGGAACCAGGAGGGGGACGCCCGCCGGAGCGCGGCGGCCGCCGCCGATCGCACGGTCGGCTCGGTCCTCGCTCACGTGCCGGCCGGCTCGACGGTGCTCGTCGCGGGCCTGTCCGACTCCGGCGCCACCGCCCATCTTCACGTGGCCATGGCCACCGGCCCCGCCGGGCCCGCGGGCTCTACGGGCTCTACGGGCTCTACGGGCTCTACGGGCTCTACGGCGGGGCTCGAGCCGTACGGAGCGGGGTGGCTGACCGCGTCCTCCACCCGGCAGGACGCACTGGTCACCCTCACCGACCTGACCGCGACCGTCACCCACGTCCTCGGGATCACCACCCCGGAGGGAGTCGTCGGCCGGCCGTGGCAACCGGACGGCACGGCGGACGGCACGGCGAAGGACTCCGTCGCCCGGCTCGCGGACGCCGATCTCGCCAGCCAGGTGCTCAAGCAGGTGCGAGAGCCGTTCTTCCTGGTCCTCGTGGTGGCGCAACTGCTCTTCTACGCGCTCGCCGCCGTCGTGATGCGACGATACCGGCGGATGTTCGTGCCCGCCCAGATCGTCGCGGTGGTCAGCGCCGCGGTCCCGGTGTCGACCTTCCTGGCGCAACTCGTGCCGTGGTGGAGCCTGGCCCACCCGATGGCCGCGTTGTGCGGCACGATCCTGGTCATGGCCGGGGCGATCGCCGGGGTGGCCTTCGCCGGGCCGTGGCGGGGGCACGTACTCGGGCCGCTCACCGTGGTCGCAGGGGTGAGCTCGCTCGCCCTGCTCATCGACGTGATGACGGGGTCGAGACTCCAGGTGAACGCCGTGACGGGGTACGAGCCGGTGACGGGCGGCCGCTTCTACGGCTTCGGGAACATGGCCTTCGCCGTCTACTCGACCGGCACGATCCTGCTGCTGGCGGGGCTCGGTCAGGCTCTGCGGCGGTGGCGGGTCCCGGCGCTGGTCCTGTGCCTGGCCTACGGGCTGCTGGCGATCGCCGCGGACGGCTGGCCGAACTGGGGGGCCGACTTCGGCGGCGTCCCGTCGTTCATCCTCGGGTTCGCCGTGTTCATGTTGCTGGTCACCGGCCGGAGGGTGTCCGTCATCCGGCTGGCGGTGATCGGCGCGGGCGGAGTCCTGGCCGTGGGGCTGATCGCCGTCGCCGACTGGATGCGGCCGGCCGACCAGAGGACCCACCTCGGGACGTTCGTCCAGCAGGTCGTCGACGGCGAGGGCGCGTCGGTCGTCGGCCGCAAGCTGGGGGCGATGCTGCACACCCTGGGGAACCTGCCCCTGACCCTGCTCTCGCTGGTCGCCCTGGCCTTCCTGTTCCTCGTGCTCTCCCGGCCCTCGAAGTGGGGGGCGCCGGCGCTCAGTCAGGCGTACGGCCACGCCTCCGCGTTGCGGGCTGGCCTCCTCGGCACGCTCACCGCCGCCCTGGCCGGATTCCTCCTGAACGACTCCGGCGTCGCCATCCCGGCGATGGCCCTGACCGTGGCCGTCCCGCTCACGCTGGCCGCGTCCGTGCGCGCGCTCCAGCTCTCCACGCCCACCACGCCAGACCGATCGTCAGCGCAAGCAGACACCATGGCACGACCTGCGAACGGACCACGGTGACCGGCCAGTCCAGGCCCTCGGGCTGACCCATCTGCCTCGCCGGCAGATATCCGAGGGACAACACGGCCAGCCGTACGACGAGGAAGCCGTCGAGCGCCGGGCAGACCACCATCGCGAGCAGGGCGAAGGCCAGCCCGTCGTACCACGGCAGCACGTAGGGCGTGGCGAACAGCCAGGCCACGCAGAAGGCGAGGGCCACCCGTGGGGCGTCGAGCTCACCCTCCCGCCGGAAGGCCCTGACCAGCAGGAAGGCCAGGGTCGCGAGCAGGGCGTAGGAGCCGAGCTGGATCCACACCCGATAGGCGCCCGGACCGATGAGTGACTGGGCCGCGTGCTGGACGAGCTTCCAGGGCGTCGCCAGCGACAACGACTGACTGGCGTTGCGGACCTGGTCGAGCGAGTCGGGCCCCGCGAGCAGGTAGGCCACGACCACGGTCAGCGTCGCCGATCCTGCGACGATCGCCAGCTTCCTCGGCGACCTCCGCAGCTCCCACGCGGGGCCTAAGGCGACGAGGCCGACCGTGACCTTCACCGCGATTCCGAGACCGAGCAGGACGCCCTTGCCCCTGCCGAGGACGAGGGCGGCGACCATGAAGACGATCGCCAGAGTGTCGAGGTGCATGCCCGCCGCGAGGTGATAGACGACCAGCGGGTTGACCGTCCACAGCAGAGCCGCGCGGCGTCGCCGTACGGGATCATGCCGGGTGAACCGGTGCAGGAGCAGCGCGGTCGCGACGAACGCGGCGGCATTGGCGAGTTCCATGACGAACACCGTCAACCGGAGCGAGTCGCCGCCGATGAGGGAGGCGAGCGCCTGTACGGCTGTCGCGACCGGCCCGTAAACGCTGGGCGTGTTCCGCCACTCCTCGACCCAGCGGATGACGGGATCGGCGGGCAGATCAGCAGGAACGGTCACATAGGGGTTGTGTCCGAGCGTGACCATGCGCCCGTATGCCGCGTAGTTGAGATGGTCGGCGGACCCCGACGGCGGCAGGAAGGCGAGGACGACGGCGACGAGACAGCCCGCGAGCAGGAGCCAGCGCGCGTCGGGCATCCTGTGGATGAAGCGCAGGCCCGCCGCCAGGCCGAGCGCGCCCAGGATGATGGCGGCTGCCGCCATGCCGATGACGAGACGGCCGTCGGGCATGACGTCGAGCGAGTAGGGCGGCTGCCACGGACGTCCCTGCAGCGCAGGCACCATCGCGGACGGCCCGAGCAAGCCGATCGTGATCGTCAGGAGAATCGACGCCGCCCCGGCCCCCAGCGCGACCCGCACCCCCACCCCTTCCCGCGTGATCATGCACAGGTTCCGGGATATGCCACCTGACCAGGCACTTCCCCCGGCGTGATCATGCACACATTCGGTGGCGGCATGCCTGACCAGGCATTCTTCTCGGCGTGATCATGCACACATTCCTCTACAACCCCGCTGACCTGGCCCGACGGCATTCATGATCTGGCAATCGAAGATGCGAGCGATCAACGGGGCGCCCTGAGTGACGCGGTCGGGATCCTCACGCGATCGCATGCGGCGTTTCCGCCGGCGAGGGTAACACTAGGAGAACACGTGCATGATCACGACAGGCGTTCTGGCTGGCCGGCGCTGATACGCACGAATCCGTGCATGATCACGAACGGCATACGGCCTGATCGGAGCGGATGTCCACGAATCCGTGCATGATCACGACCGATGAAAGGGCAGGTCAGAGATGCCAACACCGAAGGTGTGCATGATCACGCGCAGGGTTGTGGCACTTCAGGGCACACTTTCTCGAACCTGTGCATGATCACGGCGGGGAGGAGGGCGCTCAAGGGCGGGGGCGGAAGGCGTCCTTGCCTTGCTTGATGGCTTCCTTGCCATGCTTGATCGCCGGTTCACGGGCGGCCAGCGCGCGGCCGACGTCGCGGAACTGCTTCGCACGGTGCATCTGGGCCCGCCAGTCGGTTCCCGTCGCCCGGTGGGCCATGTCGACCTCCACCTCGACCACGCGGAAGCCCTTGGTGAGCAGGTCGATGGTCATCCCGGTCTCGACACCGAATCCGTGGGCGAGCGGCTGCGCGGCGTCGAACGCGGCCCGTGTCAGGCACCGCTGGCCGTTCAGCGGCTGGGCGGGCTCCCAGCCGGTCAGCCGTTTGATCCCGTCGCGGGCGAGCCGTACGACGATGCCGTGGCCCCCGAGCTTCACCCGGGTGGCGAAGACCGCGATGGTCAGGTCGGCCGCACCGACCCGGACCGGCGTGATCAGCGCATGGGCCGCCGAAGCCGTCTCACCCAGGTCCGCGTCGAGGAAGAGCAGGTGCCGCGGAACATCCTCATCGAGGAGCTGTACGGCTTCCGCCCCGCTCTCCATCGCGGCGGCCTTGCCCTTGTTCCTGCTGTGCCGTACGACCCGGGCGCCGGCCGCCCTGGCCACCCGGCCGGTCTCGTCGGCCGAACCGTCGTCGACGACGACCACGAGATCCACGCCGGGCAGCTTCAGGGCGGCGGTCACGGTGGCGCCGATCCGGTCGGCCTCGTCCTTGGCCGGGATGACGACCGCGGTGTCCGGCGTCGGCACCACCAGTTCACTCATGTTCGGCTATCCCTGCTGCTCAGCCGTGAGCAGGTCCGCGGGCACCGTGTCGTGGACGGTGAAGACCGAGTCCAGGCCGGTGACCTGGAGGATCTTCCGTACCGCGGGTCGAGGCGCCGCCACCTCCAGGCTGCCGCCGCGTTCACGCAGCCGCTTGAGCGCTGACAACAGCACGTTCATGCCCGTGGAGTCGCAGAACTCCACTTCGGACATGTCGATGACGACCCGGTCCGGCCCGGTCTCCAGCAGTCGGGTGAACTCCGTCTGCAGCCGGGGAGCGGTGTACAGGTCGATTTCGCCGGCGACCGCCATAACGGCGTGACCGGCGTGGGATTGCGTCGCGACTTTGAGCTCCACGAGGCGCACACTAGCGCCGTACCGGCCCCGGGTCACGTTCCTCCGGAATTACCGATGAGTCGTCCGCCCTTTGTCCCCGATTCGGGCAGCGAGTACACGCAGAGTGCGCGAAGCTTGACCGTATGCGACACCGGCTTGGCCGGATGGGGGGCCCGGAACCTCCGCGTCTTGGTCGTCACTTCGCGAAGGAGGGCGGGCGCCGAGCACAGTGGGCCCGAGAGCATGATGAACAGTGAACTTCCCGAGGATCATCAGCGGCGAACGCTCAGGGAGCGGCTTGAGGTCATCCAGGTGCGCACAGAGAAGGCGACGTCGTGGCGTGACACGGCCGAACCGCTCCGCTCGCTGATCAATCGCGAGGGATATGTCCCGATCAGCGCGCGACTGGCCGGAGAGGATCTCGAGTTCCTCTCCGAGGCACGCGATGAGCTGCTGAACTTCACGGAGCTGGGCATCCGGCTGCTGGATCTCCACCAACCCCGGGACGCCGGAGGGATCACGAGCGACGCCGCCAATCCGATCCTGCGGTGCAGAAGCTGTATGTGGCGGTGGCCCTGTCCCACTTTCCGCGCCATGGCCGAGGCGTTCTCCTTCCGCGAGCCGGGCAGCCGCGGCTCGGAACGCGACAGCCATCCGGACACGGGTGCCGACGCCGGCCCGGGAGGAGATTCAGCCTGACAACGGCAGCCTGATCTCGAAACGGCAACCGGGGCCCTCGTTGACCACGCCGATCATGCCCTGGTGCGCCTCCACGATGCCGCGGGCGATGGCCAGCCCGAGCCCCGCCCCGCCGTACGGGCCGGGAGTGCGGGCGGCCTCGCCGCGGAACGCCACGTCGAACACCCGCGGCAGGTCGTCCTCGGGGATCCCCCCGCAGCAGTCGAGGACCGACAGGCTGACCGTGTCGCCCTCGGCGACCGCCCGCACGGAGACGGTTCCGTCCGCGGGAGTGTGGCGGATCGCGTTGACCACCAGATTCCGTACGGCACGGCTCAGCTCACCCGCGTCCGCGTCGACGGGCAGGACTGCGTCCGCCTCGCCGGACAGGCGGACTCGCTTGGCCCTCGCGAGAGGCTCCACACCCGCAAGGGCGTCGGCGACCAGGTCCGCCAGGCCGACCTTGCTACGGGAGAGCCGCAGCGTGCCCGCATGGATGCGGGACAGTTCGAAGAGATCGTCGACCATGCCGGAAAGACGGTCGACCTCGAGCCTGATCTGCGTGTGGTAGCGCTTGACCGTGTCAGGGTCGTCGGCGACGCCGTCCTCCAGCGCCTCGGCCATGGCGCGCATCCCCGCGAGCGGTGTACGGAGATCATGGCTCACCCAGGCGACCAGCTCACGCCGAGCGCTCTCGAGAGTCCGCTCGCGCTCCTGCCCCAGGCGCAGCCGCTCGTAGGCCTGCTCCAGAGCCAGGCCGATGGTCTCGAGCTCGGCGGGCAGCGGGCCCTCCGGCGGTACGAACCGGCCGGACGGCGAAACGTCGTCGAGCGCGGCGACCAGCCGTCTGCTCGCCAGCACCACCCACCGCGCGTTGACGAGCGCGACGCCCAGTCCCACGAGGCCGCCGATGGCCACGACGGTGAGCACGATGTTCCTCGGCCGACCCTCGATGATCATCGCCAGCGTGACCGCGACCACGCCGGCGAGCGTCGCCGCAACCGTGATCACCGCCACGACCGCGAGCATCACGCCGATCGAGTGACGACGGAGAACCCGCAGCAGGGCGAGCCCCAGGCCTGCGATGACCAGGCCCAGTCCCGCGCTCACGGCCATGATCTGAAGGATCATGTCAGCGGCTCGTATCGATAGCCGACCCCCCAGACGGTGACGATACGCCGCGGGTCGGTCGGATCCGGCTCGATCTTCTCCCGGAGTCTGCGCACATGGACGGTCACCGTCGACGTGTCGCCGAAGGACCATCCCCAGACCTGGTCCAGGAGGGCCATGCGGCTGAACGCCTGGCGGGGATTGCGCAGCAGGTAGGCCAGCAGGTCGAACTCTCTGGCGGTCAGGACGATCTCCTCACCGCCGACCGTCACCTCGTGCGCGCCCACGTCGACCACGAGATCGCCGTCGCGCAACACGCCGGTGCCGGTAGGCACCAGCGCACCCCGGGCGCGCCGGAGCACCGACTGCACCCGGAGGGCGAGTTCCCGAGGGCTGAAGGGCTTGGTGACATAGTCGTCCGCCCCCGTCTCGAGGCCCACGACCCGGTCGATCTCCTCACCCAGCGCGGTCAGCATGATGACCGGCACCGGCCACCGCTCCCTGAGCTTCCTGCAGACCTGGAGCCCGTCCATCTTCGGCAACATCAGGTCGAGGACGAGGAGGTCGGGCGGGTCGGCGAGCGCCCGCCGGAGCGCCTCGGCGCCGTCGCCCACGCATTCGACCTTGTGACCGTCGCGCTCCAGGTAACGGGCGACGACCTCTGCCACGGTCGGGTCGTCGTCGACGACCAGGACACGTGCGGGATTTCCAGTCATCGGACTCCTCGGGATGGCATATCCCCACGGTATGGCCGCCCCATCCCGCACTCCGAGGCCCGTCACCAGTCCGTAAGAGTTACCCCACCCCTTTCCCCCCACCCCCACCTCTGCCGTGATCATGCACACATTCGGCGGCGGGGCATCTGACCTGCACAACAACGTTCCGTGATCATGCACAAGTTCGGTCATGTAAACCTGACCTGCAACTTCACCATCCGTGATCATGCACACATTCGGCCATGCCCCGTCCGACCTGCGCTTTCACCTATCGTGATCATGCGCAGACTCGCGTGGACATGCCACGACCTGGCCATTCACCTCTCGTGATCATGCACGTGGAGCATGTGCGACCCGCACGGCCCTCTACGGCAGCGCCGCCATGCATGATCACGGAGGGCGTACGGCCAGCTCAACGGCGCCTGGCACGAAGCTGTGCATGATCATGGATCACGAACACGCACGTCAAGGCCCATATCGGCGAACCTGTGCATGATCACGGCGCATGAAGGTGCAGGTCGGATGCCACATCGCCGAATCTGTGCATGATCACCAACAAAGGGTGGGCAGGTCAACGCAGGTGTTCACGAACCTGTGCATGATCACGCCCAAGGAAAAGGGGGAGTGGATCATGATTCACGTGAAACCCATGGGGCGGGAGTGATCAGCCAAGGGAACGGCCGTGCGTCACGGTTGAGACAAGGTGCCGGGTCTTCGTCGATCAACCTCGCGACGGTGGGCGTCAGACCGTACCGTGGAGACATGGCCCGTACTGTGCTGACCGTCGTGGGCGTCATCCTGGCCCTCTGGCTGATCTTCGGATTCGTGATTCCCGCGGTGTTCGCGACGCTGAAGTTCCTTCTCGTCTTCGCGCTCATCGCCCTGGCGGTCGTCGCGGTGATCACCGTCGTCGGGAAGATGTCCCGCTAGGACCGTTATCCGACCTCACGCAGAGCCGGGGTTTCGGTCGTTCTAGGGGTTGCGTTTCGGGCCTGCCAGGAAACATGGACGACAGCCCAGACCGTGGTCGAGTCGCCCTCGTGACGGACCCCCCAGCGGTCGGCGATGTACTCGACGATGCCGAGTCCACGCCCGCCGAGCGACGAGAGCGTGGGGCGGCCGGCACGCGGCTCCGTGGTGGCGCCGCCGTCGCTCACCGACACCTCGACCTGATCGTCGGAACAGGTCCAGGAAACCCTGAGCTGGCCGGACGGCAGTGGGTGGGCATGTCGGAGGGAGTTGCTCAAGAGCTCGCTCAACACGAGGACCACGTCGTCCACAGCGCCGATGAGCATTCCCCCCGCCAGCATTTCGGCACTGAGGCGTTGGCGTGCGGCGGCGACGCTGGACAGTGCGTAGGGCAACATCACGACGCTCGACGCACTCACCTCCCCGATTCCCGTTCCCCCTGCGGAGACGAGTCTCCCAGTAGGACCGAAATGCCCCGTTCGATAGTCCAGGAAACCGTGCCCCGATCACAGCTTGTGCACATTGGACAATAGATCAGCTCTTACGTGGCGACCTCGTTACCCCACCGGTGTGTCGGATCAGGTAATGGGCCGGCACCTGTCAGAGCGACCCGCATTCGGGTGCCTCCGCCGGGCCGGGGAAGTACGGTGACGTCGCCTCCCTGGGCTCTCGCCAGGCTGCGCACGATGTAGAGGCCAAGGCCGACGCCGCCGAATCTGCGCCGGTTTCCACTGTCCGCCTGGACGAACCGCTCGAAGACCCGCTCCCGGTCCGCCGGCGCGATGCCGACGCCCTCGTCGTCGACCACGAGGACGACCCGTTCGTCCTCGGCCCAGGCCTCGACCCGGATGAGCCCTCCGTCGGGGGAGTACTTGAAGGCGTTCTCCAGCAACTGGCCGAGGACGATGTCGGTCGCCAGCGCGTCACCGTAGACGGCCGGGAGGTCGACGGGGATGTCCACCTCGACCCGGTGCCGATCGGACAGGACCGGCAGGCCCAGGGTCGCCGCACGGACCCGTTCGCCCAGGTCGAAGACCTCCACCTTGACCTTCAGCTCGTCGGCGCCGGCGCGCGAGCCGAGCAGCAGGTGGTCCATGAGCTGGCCGAGCGATCTGGCACGTTCCGCGATGGTGTGTACGGCGGAGCGGCGTTCGCCGTCGGACAGGTGGTCCCACCGGGAGTCGAGCGTGCTGGCGAAGCCGCGCACGATCGTGATGGGAGTGCGCAACTCGTGGCTGGTGGTGGCGAGGAACAGGTCCTTGGCCTCCTCCAGCTCCTTCGCCCTGGTCACGTCGCGGAAGTCGACGACGCTCTCGCCGGTCTCGGGGATCTCCGCGCACAACACGTCGAGCCAGCGGCCCGACGACAGCTGGATGGTGAGCTTCTCGCCGGGGGCGGGCAGCGGGAAGGGCGGCGGACCCCCGATCAGCTCGCGCGCACGCAGGCCGGTCAACTCGGCGGCGGCGGGGTTCCACTGGATGACCAGGCCCGCTCCGTCGAGCACGGCGATGCCGTCGGCGCTCGCGTCGAAGACGGCACGCTCATGGGCGCGCTGCCGTACGGCGTCCTGGTAGGCCATCGCGTTGCCGACGGCGATGCCGGCGTGTCCCGCGAGCAGCTCAAGGAGCTCGAGCTCCAGATGGCTCGCCTTGTTCGAGGCGAACAGGGCGTAGAGCGCTCCATAGGGGCGCCCGCCGACGGCGGCGATGCCGACGGCGATGGTGTGCAGCCCGCCGAGGCGGGCCCAGATGAGGTCCTGGAATCCCTCGGGGCCCGTCTCCAGCAGCACGGTCTTACCGGTGCGCAGGAGCTTGCCGACGAGGCTGGTGTGCAGGTCGGCGGTCATCCCCCGCATCGACTCCGGCAGTTCGTGCACGCCGACGAGCCGGAGACGGTCTCCTTCGATCGACACGAAACCACCCGCGTCGGCCCCGGTGAGCTCGGTGAGGCTGGCGGCGATGCGGTCCAGGACGACGGGCAGGTCCAGCTCGGCGTTGATGTCGCCGACGACGTCGGTCAGGCGGCTGACCAGCCTGGCCCGCCTCGCGACGCGACCGCGGGCGGCGTCGTCGTCCTGGGTGGAGTGGAACACGTTGACGTAGCCGAGGAGCGCTCCGGTGTCCGTCCGCAGCGCGCTGGTGTCCACGCGCAGATCGAGGAGCCGGCCGTCCCGGTGGAACCGCCGGGTGCGTAGCGACACGGGACCCCCGGTGCGGACGCGCTCGAGCACCGCGTTGTGCTCGGCCATCAGCTCGGCGGGGACGATGGGCGCTCTCCTGCCCATGAGCTGGTCGGCCGGCCAGCCGAAGAGCCGCTCGGCGGCGGCGTTCCAGATCAGGACCGCCATGTCCCGGTCGAGGGCGACGATCGCGTCGGGAGAACTCGCGACGACCGCACGGGCGATCTCGTCGTCACCGCCGTCGTACGCCCTGGTATCACCCACGCCCCCATCGTGCCTTCTTTCACATCGTGATCATGGGCTTTTCCGCTGGGTCGGGACTCCTCCGATACGCTTCACTCACGTAGTGAGAGGAAGTGGGTCCATGTCCACTGGGGACCTTGAAGCCCTGCTACGCGTGACCGCGCCGGGGTACGTCGGCGAGGCCCCGCCGGATGTCGCCTTCGGCACCACCGACACCCCAGTGGGACGCCTGACCCTCGCGGTGGCCGGCCGCGGCGTGCTGGCCTGCAGCTACGACGACGAGCACGCGGTCTTCCTCCGTGTGTCGAGGGCCATCGGATCGTTCATCGGTCCCGACCCCCGGCGACTGGACCCGGTGAAGCGGGAACTCGAGGCGTATTTCGCGGGAAGGGTGCGGGCCTTCTCGACCCAGGTGGACTTCCAGCTCGTCACCGGTTTCACCCGGACGGTCATGCAGATGATGCTGGCCGTGCCGTACGGCAGCGTCACGACATATCAGGAGATCGCCGATCGGATCGGGCGGCCACAGGCGCTGCACGCGGTGGCGAACGCGCTCACCGGCAATCCCGTGTGCGTCTTCGCCCCGTGCCATCGCGTGGTCGATTCCTCGGGCGCGCTCGGCTCCTATGCGGGAGGGGCCGCCGCGAAGGAGCACCTGCTCAGCCTCGAAGGCCTCTCCCCGCACTCCTTCGGCACCCCGGACCGCCCGCGCGCGTGACGTCGCCCGTGACCGGGGCGCGAGACGCCCGGCCGCGACCTCACTGGCCCGGTGGCCGCCGGCGGGAGCGGAAGGCGGCCGCCTTCTCCCGGTTGCCGCACTCGCGCATGCCGCACCAGCGGCGTGAGCCGCCCCTCGACGTGTCGACGTAGAGCCGGGTGCACGGCGCGCTCTCACACTCACGGACACGCGCGGCGTCGGGCCCGCCCAGAAGATCCGCCGCGGACCGCGCGAGGTCCGCGAGAACCTCGCCCATCGTGCCGGTACGGCTCAGCCGCAACTCTCCGGTACCGCCCACGACGAGCACCGGTCGCACCGGGGCGGGACCTGCGAACTCGTTGACCACCGCCACGTCCTCCGCCGTCCGCGCCCACCCCCGCAGCGGCGCCGCCGCGAGGCGATAGACCGCCTCGCGCAGCCGTACGGCCTGGGCGTGATCGTGTTCGTCCAGCACCGGCGGCTCGTCCAGGAGCCCGGCGGCCGTCACCCAGTCGGCGAGCAGCCCTGGGCTGCCGACGAGCTCCTGCCGATCGGTGTCGCGATGCCCGACCGTGCCCGCGAAGTCCAGGGCCAGGTTGCCGCTCCAGAAGGTGAACACGTCCCCATAGTAACCGGCTTGACAGGTTATCGACCGGGCCGACAGTGTAGTAACCACCTTGAGTGGTTATTGGAGGACGGCATGGTCACCACGCGAAGCGTGTCCGCGGAACCCGGGACGCGCCTCGGCCGGCTGTCCGGGGCGACGACCCCCGGGGCGTTCGTCGTGTTGTGGAGCAGCGCGTTCATCGCGGGGGTGATCGGGCTCGGTGCCGCGCCGCCGCTGCTGCTGACCTTGTGCCGCTTCGCGCTCGCGGGCGTCCTGCTGGCCGTCGCGGCCCTTGCCGTACGGGCTCCGTGGCCCAGGGGAAAGGCGCTCGGGCATGTCGTCGTGGCCGGCCTGCTGCTGCAGGCGGTGCAGTTCGGCGCGTTCTACACCGCCATGTCGCTGGGCGTGACCGGAGCCATGGCGGCCCTCGTCCAGGGCCTCCATCCGGTGCTCACCGCGATCCTCGCCGTGCCGCTTCTCGGCGAGCGCGTGAGCCTCCGGCAGTGGGCGGGCTTCGGGCTGGGAGCCCTGGGCGTCGTCCTCGCCGTGGTCGAGAAGTTGTCGTCCGCGGGTCCCGCGCTGCTCCTGTGCGTGGGCGGCCTGCTCGGGCTCAGCCTCGGCACGCTCTACCAGAAGCGGTTCTGCGCCGACATGGACCTGCGCAGCGGGCAGGCCGTCCAGTTGCTCGCGAGCGTGCCGGTCATCGGCGTGCTCGCGCTGACGGTGGAAAGCCCCCACGTTTCCGCGTGGGGGCCGTTCACCGCGGCGGTGTCCTGGCTGGCCCTGGTGAACTCGATCGGCGCGTTCTCCCTGCTCTACCTCATGCTGCGCAGGTCGCAGGCGAGCCGGGCGAGCAGCCTGTTCTTCCTCACGCCCTCGGTCACGGCCGTGATGGCCTGGGTGATCCTGGACCAGCCGCTGAGCCCGCTCATCGTGCTGGGCCTGGTGGTCAGCGGTTCGGGAGTCGCTCTGGCGACACGTTCGAGGTCCGCCGGCTCAGCCGCCCCAGCGCGATCGTGAACAGTCCGGCGACGAGGAAGGCGGCCAGCGCCGCGTTCATCCACGGCTGGTGGGAGAACCCGATGGCGGTGCGGACGTTCTCCCAGATCGTGTCCCACCAGCCGACCGTCGACGTCGCGGTGACGATCCAGTAGGCGCAGAAGCCGAGGATCCACGGCACCACCATGAGCCACCTCGACGGGGCGTCGGCCGCCGTGTTCCAGCGCGAGGCGCCCCCGAGGAGGAAGTAGTCGACGACGAGCACGGCGAACATGGGCACGAACACCGCGCCGATCACGCTCAGGAACGCGCCGTAGGAGTTCACGTCGACGAGAAGGGCGATCCCGGTCGTGAGCACGCCGATCGCCACCGAGATGACCCTGCGGTCCACGCGCGGCATGAGGTTCTGGAGCGACACCGTCGTCGAGTACACGTTGGCGAACGACTGATCCGCCTCCCGCAACACGAGGATGCCGAAGAAGAACGCGCCCAGCGGCGCGGCCACGAACGGGTCCCACACCTTGTCCGTGTCGTTCCCGACCAGGGCCAGCGCGGCGATGCCGAGCGCGAGGCAGGCGACCTGCGCGATCGTGTAGCCGCCCACCACTCCGGCGAAGGCCGTACGGCTCGACTTGGAGTGCCTGGCGTAGTCGGCGGCCATGGGCACCCAGGAGACCGACAGCGCGATCACGTAGTCGACCGCCGGCGCGAAGGCGTCCCATGAGCCCCCGGTGAGCGAAGGACCACGGCTGAACAGCGCCACGGTCAACCAGATCATCGAGACCACCACGCCGGCCGTGACGTAGCGCCGCAGCAGCCGGACCGCCCCCAGCGGCCAGATCGTGAGCGCGATCGTCACCAGCCCGGCCAGCGTCGCCCAGACGCCGTACGGCACGGCCGTGCCGAACACGGCCTGCGCGCCGGTGGCGATGACCCAGAGTTCGAACGCCCCCCAGCCGAGCATCTGCACGATGTTGAGCACGGTCGGGACGTAGGACAGGCGTGCGCCGAACAGGCCTCGAAGGAGCACCATCGAGGGCCGGCCCGTGCGAACGCCGGGGATCGCGGCCAGGCCGACCATCGCCGTGCCGATGAGGCTGCCGACGACGGCCGCCAGGACCGCGCCCGTGAAGGTCAGCGGCTTGCCGCCCAGCGGGTCGAGGAGGAACAGCGCCCCGGAGAATCCCAGAAGGCTGACTCCGAGGTTGGCCCAGAAGGCACCCTGGTCCAGCAGGCCGAGGGTCTTCGGAGCCTCTTCGTCGAGGGTCAGCGGCACTTCCGCGTGCTGCGGATCGACAAGGGCGGACGTCATCGCACACTCCCTACGCCGGCATTATCCGGACAGGTTCATGCGGTCGGCGGCGCGCCTCGTGGAGGAGCCGCCCTCTCAGCCCGGTATCGCCCGAGCTCCCGCGGTATTTAAATGTCGAACCGGATTATGACATCTGATCCCCGATTGTCCAAAGGTGCTCAGGCGACGTACGGCGGCTGAGCGGTCTCGCTCACCATCGGAAGGCCCGAGGCCGCCCAGGACTGCATGCCGCCGTCGACGTTGATCGCCTCCCAGCCGACATGGTTGAGCCAGGTGGTCGCATGGGCGGACCGGCCGCCCACCCGGCAGATCACGTAGACCGGCCGGCCCTGGGGCACCTCGCCGACCCTGTTCTGCAGATCACCCAGGGGAATATGCGTGGCTGTCGGGGCATGGCCCGCCCGCCACTCGTCGACCTCGCGCACGTCAAGCAGGTACGCGTCGTCGGGAACGGCTTTCGCCTCAACCTCAGGCATCGTCATGAGTTCATTGTGGCGCTTTGGGTGACGAGCTTGGGCCGCCTTGGCCCGACGGTCGCGCCGCAGCGCGAAATGGAACGCGCCAGGACCGTTCGTCCTCCCCATCGGACCGCCCGGAAACCCTGTCCGACCAGCTGGAGCTCCCGAAATGACCTACTGGAGCGCGGCGAGGTCGCGATCCCGCCTCGTCTGCGCCATGGCCTACTTGAGCAATTTGGACAGTCGGCGGTCCGCGAGCGGCTTGCCGCCCGTCTGGCAGGTGGGGCAGTACTGCAGGGACGAATCGGCGAACGACACCTCACGGATCGTGTCGCCGCACACGTCGCACTTCTCCCCCGTACGGGCGTGAACGCGCAGGCCGGACTTCTTCTCCGCCTTGAGGTCCTTGGCGGCGAGCCCCCTGGCCCGCCCGACCGCGTCGCGGAGGGTCGTCACGATCGCCTCGTGGAGACCGGTGATCTGCTCGTCGGTCAGCGTCGCGGCGATCTTGAACGGCGACATCCTGGCCACGTGCAGAACCTCGTCGGAGTAGGCGTTGCCGATCCCCGCGATCACCTTCTGGTCGCGGAGCAGTCCCTTGATCTGCGTACGGCTCCCGCCCACGATCTCCTTGAGCGCCTCGGGGGTGAACTCCTCGGAGAGCGGATCGGGACCGAGGGCGGCGATGCCGGGGACCTCGGCCGGATCTCTCACCACGTAGACGGCCAGACGCTTCTGCGTGCCGGCCTCGGTGAGCTCGAACCCGGGCGCCTGCCCGTCCTCGCCGGGCGACAGCCGTACGCGCACGGCGAGGGGACCCTTGCCCGGGCGGACAGGTTTCGCGCCCGAGAGGTCGTCGCGCCAGCGCAGCCAGCCGCCGCGGGCGAGGTGCGTGATGAAGTGCGGGCCGTCGCAGTCGATGTCCAGGAACTTGCCGTGCCGGGTCACCCCGGTGACGGTCAGCCCGCCGAGCGCGCTCACCGGCGGATCGACCGTCTTCAGCGCCTGGAAGGCCACCACGTCGACGCCAAGGACGGCACGCCCGACGGCACGCTCACGGAGGAACTCGGCGAGCGCCTCCACCTCGGGTAGCTCCGGCATGCCCCCACAGTAATCCGCCGATGTCCACGTCGGCGAGAACCCGGCGCACAAGCCCCGCTCCCGCGTACGCCGCAGAGCGGTCAGCCGGGTGTCAGGGGACGTCCCAGAAGGCGAGCTCGTGCCGCATGCCCTCGGTGAACAGGGCCGCCGCCCGGCCGGGATCGGGCGCCGCCTCGTCGATCATCACGGCGATCCGCGCGGTCAGCGCCGCGAACCCGGGATCGGCGTAGGTGTCCACCCAGGCCCGGTACCGCGGCTCGGCGGGCGGCTTGTCGGCCAGCACACGGCCCAGCGTCGAGTACCCCCACATGCAGGGATAGAGCGCGGCCAGGCCGTCGGCGTAGTCGGCGGCCGACCGCAGCAGGAAATCCGTGTACGCGGCGCAGGCGGGGCCCTTCGTCGCCGCTTCGAGGTCCGCGCCGAACTCGGCGGACATCGACCGGTGCAGGGAGAGCTCGTCGTGCCAGGTCGCGTGGGCGAGGTCCACGAGGTCGCCGAGATGGCCGTCGGGAGCCTGCCAGGCCAGCCGGGAGAACACCCTGACGTAGTCGAGCAGGAACAGGTAGTCCTGCTCCAGCCACGAGCGGAACACCGGCTCGGGGAGGTCGCCCGCCGCGATGCCCCGGACCGTGGGGTGTGCCAGTTGGGCGTCGAGCAGAGGTCGCCCGATCGCGTGCAGTTCCTGTGAGATCCCCATGATCACCGGGCCGTTCGTTCTCGCATGACGAAGAAGGACGTGCTTGCACAGGCGCGGGGCCGTCCCCGAGGGAACGGCCCCGCACCCCGCATCACTTGGTGATGGTGTCCTTCGGGATGGGCTTGTCCTCGGCGAGGGCGTCGAACAGGCGCACGGCCTTGGCCGTGTCCCACTTCACGACGGCCGCGCCGTTGATCGTGGGCAGCGAGCCGATGGGCACGGCCGTGGTCACCGGACCGCCCTTCATCGCGAGGCCGACCGAGAGCAGATTGAACAGGCCCGTGTCCGGGTCGACGGCGACTGAGTCGGCCGCGCTCAGCGCCAGCGGGACGGACGTGAACGGGTTGAGGAGCGTGCCGGGGCTCGCCGCCTTCTGCACGACCGCGGAGAAGAACTGGCGCTGCCGCTGGGTGCGGTCGAAGTCGGGGATGGCGCCGGTCTTACGCGTCCGGACGAAGCCGAGCGCGGTCCCGCCGTCCATGTCCTGGCAACCCTTCTTCAGGTTGATCCCGGCCTTCTTGTCCTTGATGTTCTGCTTCACGCAGATGTTCACGCCGCCGACCGCGTCGACGATGCCGACGAACCCGCCGAAGCCGATCTCCATGTAGTGGTCGATCCGGATCCCGGTGACCTGCTCCACGGTCCTGGTCAGCAGCTTCGGGCCACCGTAGGCGTAGGCCGCGTTCAGCTTGTCGCTGCCGTGCCCGGCGATCGGCACGTACGAGTCTCGGGGCAGGCTCACGAGCGTCGGCTGGCCGCTGTCCGGAATGTGGAGCAACATCATGGTGTCGGTCCGCTTGCCCACGGCCTTGCCGGTCGCAAGCTTCTTCCGCTGCTCCGCCGACAACCCCGCCCGGCTGTCCGAGCCGACGAGCAGCCAGTCCTCACCCGGGGTGGCCGCAGGTCTGCCGCTGTAGTCCGTGAACGCCTCGACCGTCTGCAGCTTGGAACCGATCCAGAAATATCCGCCTACAGCGGCGACGATCAGGACGACCAGCAGAACGGCGACGGACCGGAGCACGATCTTGCCGATGTTCCTGGGGCGCCTGACGCCCCCGGAACCGCCGCCGCCCGGCGACCCCGGCACGTCTCCGCCGGGTGGCCCACCACGCTGACCGCCGAGCGGGCGGACGGGCGCCTGGCCCGATCGCGGCTTGCCGTACACCTTGGAGGTGACCCGGGGGGTGGTGTTCCCCAGGTCGTCGCTCTCCGCGTTCGAGGCGGTCCCGCGAAAGGCCTCAGGGACGCGGTGGGCGGGCTGCCCGGCGGACGTCCAGGCTTCGTCCGCGGGCTGTCGCGCCGCCGCCCACGGATCATCAGCGGACGGCCCGGCCTGCCGTGGGTCACGCGCGGTCGGTCCGGCCTCCCACGGATCGTCGGCGGGCCGCCCCGCCGGCCGGGGATCCGGCGCGGATCCCCCACGCGCCCACGGATCGTCCCGTCCCACCGGCCGGGGATCTTGAGGAGACCCGCCACGCGCCCACGGATCGTCGGCGGGCCGTCCCGCCGGTCTCGGACCGCCACCCCCGGGGCGGCGAAGCGCGCGAGTGGCGTCGTCGTCGTCCTCGGCCACGTGAATCCCCGTCCTTCAACTGCCTTGACCTCGATGTGGGCGGTGACCGCCCCTGACTTGAACGGTACGTCTCCATCCTCGCGGGAACGCAGATCGCTCACCAAGCTTTTCCCGCGAAAGGTACCCAGACCCTCTCGTAGCGACCAACTAACGAGACACCGGAAACACCTGAGCCGACGCAGCCGTTACGGTATTAGACCTCCGCTCGAAAGGATTACCGTGTCCGGCTCGGACCCGTGGAGTACTTGCCCGTGCGTGTGCACGGGGTCGCATGATCATTCGGTTGGCGCACGATGACCGCCGCCGCAGGCCTACTGGCCGTTCTCATCCTGACTTTCGCCACTGGTTACTTCGTCGCGCAGGAGTTCGCCTTCGTGGCGGCCGATCGCGGCACACTCCGTGACCAGGCGGCGAGTGGCGACGCCGCCGCCCAGCGGGCCCTCGAGGTCACCGGCCGCCTGTCCTTCATGTTGTCGGGCGCGCAACTGGGCATCACCGTGACCACCCTGCTCGTGGGCTTCGTCGCCCAACCGGCGATCGCCGACGTCATCCGGGGCCCGTTGCAAGACGTGGGGGTGCCGGACACGATGGTGACCGGCTTCGCCGTCGCCATCGGTGTCGCCATCGCGACGATCATACAGATGATCTTCGGCGAGCTCGCCCCGAAGAACGTGGGCATCGCCCGCCCGGAAGCGGTGGCGAAGTTCCTGTCCCGCTCGACGTTGCTCTATCTGAAGATCGCCGGCCCGGTGATCCACCTGTTCGACGCGGCCGCGACCAGGCTCGTCCGCCTCGTGGGCATCGAGCCCGTCGAGGAGCTCGAACACGGTGCGACGCCCGATGAGCTGTCCCGCATCGTGGCGGACTCCGCCACGGCCGGCGAGGTGCCGCCGCGGCTGGCCGAGCTCCTGAAGCGTTCGCTCGAGTTCGGCGACCACGTGGCCGAGGACGTCATGGTCCCCCGCCCCCGCGTGGTGTCGCTGCGCGCGGACCGGCCGATCGCCGACCTGCTCCACAGCCTGCGGGAGCAGGGCCACTCGCGCTATCCCGTGCTCGGCACCGGCACCGACGACGTGGTCGGCGTCACCGGCGTGCGGGAGTACCTGGAGGCGGGGTCTCCCGCGAACGGCCTGATCGGCGACCTCACCCACCCGCCGATTCTCGTCCCCACGACGCTCCCGTTGCCGCAGTTGCTGCGGCGCATGTCCGCGTCGGGCGAGACGTTCGCGTGTGTGATCGACGAGTACGGCGGCCTGGCCGGCGTGCTGACCATGGAGGACCTCGCCGAGGAGCTCGTCGGCGAACTGGTGGACGAGAACGACCCCGAGCCGCTCGGCGTCGTCCGCCACCGGGACGGAACCTGGGACGTGCCGGGCACGCTCCGCCTCGACGAGGTCGAGCGCGCCACCGGCGTCGCCCTTCCCGAGAGCGAGGACTACGAGACGATCGCCGGGCTGGTGCTCGCCTCCCTCAGCCGGATCGCCGAGCCCGGCGACGAGGTCTCCACCGGCGTGGCCCGGGAGGCCGACCTGTTCGGCGACGACGAGCCGGACACCCACCGGGCCAGGCTCACGGTCCTGAGCGTCCACCGCCACGTCCCCGAGTGGGTACGGCTCGCGCTCCACGATGAGGAGCCCGGCGAGGGCCGGACCGGCGAGGAGACGGCCGGCGATCACCACGCCCGGGTCGACTACGCCCCCGAGCTCTTCTCCGCCCTGTTCCAGGGGAGGCCCGCATGAGCGAGTTCGGCTCGATCCTGCTCGGTGTGATCCTGCTGATCGCCAACGGCTTCTTCGTGGCCACGGAGTTCGCCCTGGTCTCGTCCAAGCGGCATCGGCTGGAGGAGGCCGCCCTCTCCGGCGGCCGGCTGGTCAAGG
>Ga0310811_10000811_pt1 | contig 40116 bp, 39 predicted proteins | sample YCmetagenome_FD_207642 | JGI IMG/M metagenome (GOLD analysis project Ga0310811, IMG submission 207642) | Soil microbial communities from experimental microcosm in Duke University, North Carolina, United States - YC | ecosystem: Engineered > Artificial ecosystem > Soil microcosm > Unclassified ... | reverse complement strand
CCGAGCCTTCTACCCTGGTGAAGATCGAAGACTGCATCGCGGCGACCATGGAGATGCCAAGCGTGCCGGCGACCCCGGGCAGGCGGTTGTGCAGGATTCCGACCAGGATCAGCATCCCGATTTCGACGAGCAGGCTGATCTGGCCGGCCTTGTTGCCGACCGACTGGCGGAGCCACGCGGCGACCAAGACGCCTACGAAGAAGGCGAACAGCGGCGGCACAAAGTGAAACGCCTGCTGCCATCGGGCCGCCGTGGCATGTACCCAGAGGAACACCAGATTGGCCGTCTGAGCGTTTGCGAGAATGCCGTGCATAATCCAGGTGTAGGTATCGAGATAACCGCCGGCGAACGCCAGCAATAGCGCGACTTTCAGCGTTTCATCGCTGCGTACCGCAGGAGTGACGGAAGTATCCAGAGTACTCATGGGTGTCGCAGATCCGGTATCGGCCCATAAGCGGCACCTCTACACCCGCAAGGCTTGATTTAAATCAAGCCGCTCCCGTCGCGGGGAATCATCCTGGTTCCCAGACGAAGCGTGCCCCGGGGAAACCGCGACCATGGACACCGTGAGGTGGATTATCTCCACCGCTCCCGAGATATTTCTGCTGCTGTCGGTCGCCATCGGCACAATTCTCGGCCGAATCAAGGTTCACGGCTTTTCGATCGGCACGACGGCATGCACATTGATCGTTGCCGTCCTCATTGGACAGCTCGGCACCTTTACGTTTCCCGCATTGCTCAGAGTCGTTCTCTTCAGCCTGTTCGTGTTCACGATCGGCTATCGGTCGGGTCCCGAATTCTTTGCTTCCTTGAGCGTGAGGACGCTGGCGCAGGTTGCTCTCGCACTCGTGCTTGGCGGCACCGGTCTCGCCGTCGTTCTTGTTTTTGCGTACTTGTTCGCGCTCGATCCCGGCACTGCATCCGGTCTGGCCGCCGGCGCCCTGACGCAATCCTCCGTCATCGGTACGGCATCCGGCGCGCTGTCGCAGCTTGGATTGCCCAAGAACGTGCTGGACCAGCAGGAGGCGAACATAGCCGCAGGCTATGCCGTCACTTATGTGCTCGGCTACATCCTCACGCTCCTGTTCGTCCCGTTTGTCGCACCGAAGCTGATGCGGATCGACCTGAAGAAGGAGGCGGCGAAACTCGAGGCGGAGCTCTCGGGCGGTGCGCCACCGAAGACCGAAAATCTCGCTTATCGCAAATTCCAGGCACGCGCCTATCGCGTGTCGGCCGGCGCGGGCCGAACCGTCAAGGCGATCGAGGACGAAGTCGGCAGCCGAACCGTCATCGAGCGGATTGTCCGCAAAGGAGCCGATGTTCAGCCGCATCTGGATACGGTTCTCGAAGCCGGCGATGACGTCGTCATTGCCGGACCGACCGCCGCCATTGTCGCCGCCAAACCCGTCATCGGCAACGAAATCGATGCCGACGAAATCCTTCGTTCGATCCCCGGCAACGTGGTTGAGGTGCTGGTCGACAGCCGCAAGCTCCACGGCCGGTCCATCAAGGATGTCGCCGAACGCGTCGGCGACAACGCGCGCGGCGTATTCCTGCGCGCACTGACGCGGATGGGGCGGGAGGTCCCGCTTAGTCCTGACACCCGGATCTATGTCGGCGACGTCATGACGCTGGTCGGCAACACCCGCAACATCGAGCGCGCGGCCGCACATGTCGGGCAGATTTTGCGCGCGGGCGACCGCACCGACATTGCATTCCTGGCCGCCGGCATCGCGGCGGGCCTGCTTGCCGGTCTCCTCAGCGTGAAGGTCGGCTCGATTGCGCTGACGCTCGGTGGCGGCGGCGGCGCGCTGATCGCGGGCCTCGTCTGCGGCTGGATACGTTCGCGCCGGCCGACCATGGGCGCCATACCACCCGCCGCGCAGCAGACGCTCAGCGACCTCGGCCTTGGCGGCTTCATCGCAGCCGTAGGCCTCGGCAATGGCCACGCCGCGTGGATTGCGATCCAGGCGCATGGCCTGCTGCTGGTCGGCATGGGTCTCGTCGTGACGCTGGTTCCCCTTATCGTCGCGACCCTGTTTGCCCATCACGTCCTCCGCATGAATCCGGTGATCACCTGTGGCGCACTGGCCGGCGCCATGACGGTCGACGCCGCGGTGACCGGATGCTGCGAGATCGCCGAGAGCCAGACGCCGGTGCTAGGCGTGGCCGTACCTTACGCCGTCGGCAACGTTGTCCTGACCGTGCTCGGACCGATCATCGTGGCTTGCACCTTTGTCGGCTGAACTTGGCTCGGATCGCAAGATCCAGGGAGAAACGAAATGTGTCAGCGAAGCCTGCGAAGCCTGGTAGCTGCATTGCTGCTATTTTTTCCTGACCTGATCACGCCGTCATATGCGGACGGTCCGACTGCATCGCGCCGGATCCAGGAAGAGATATGGGCACTGCCCCTCTCGCTGCCGATGTTCGCCTATGTCGTTCGGCCGGTTGGAGACGGGCCTTTCCCCTTGGCGATCATGAACCACGGCGTTTCGCTCAAACCAACCGATCGCAGCTTCTTTCCACTCGTGGAATTCCGTGACGCCGCCAAATGGTTTGCCAGGCGCGGCTATTTCGTGGTCGCTCCCGTCGGCACCGGCTACGGCGCTGCGGCCATCGATATCCCCGAGCACGGTATCTACAGCGCGTTCTTTTCGAAAGTCGGGAAGTGCAGCAACCCCAATTTCCGCGCGCCCGGCCTTGCGGTTGCCCAACTTGACCTCTGGATCATCGACTATATGACCGCCGAGAAACGCATTGTGCCGAACGAAGTCATCGTCGTCGGGCAATCCGCGGGGGGATGGGCGTCGATCGCGCTCTCAAGCCTCAACCCACCCCAGGTCAAGGCGATCATCACTTTTGCCGCCGGCCGCGGTGGCCGTGTCGACGGCAAGCCCAACAACAACTGCGCACCTGACAAACTGGTAGAGACGGTCGGCGAGTTCGGCCGCACGGCGCGCGTGCCAATGCTCTGGATTTATATCGAGAACGACACGTTTTTCGGCCCCGCCCTGTCGAATCGGATGCGCGAGGCCTTTACCGCCGCCGGCGGTAAGGTCGAATACCATCTGATGCCGCCGTTCGGTAATGAAGGCCATTATTTTATCGGCTCGCCCGACGCCATCCCGATCTGGTCGCCGTTCGTGGCGAAATTTCTGGACGGCCAGAAATAGGCAAGCGTGAAACCTGGAGGCGCAATCATGATCGGCTCACACGCTATCGAACCGCGGCTCACTTGCATACAAACGCCCTTCAGCGTGTTCTTGCTGGCCGCGATCGCAAGCATTGCATTCATCCCGCCAGCCGACTCGCAGCAGAACTCTGTGGCCGCGCCCGGGACGACGGAAATCGCGCCCCGCGGGGAACGCGAGGCAAAGGACATCGCTTATGGCGACTGGAGCAAGTTCTGCTTCAAGCCGGGTGGTGCAAAAATGATCTGCCGGACTTCGATCACGGGCAAGTTTGTGACCGGGCAAACGGCGGTCCGTTTGGATATCGTCGAGCGCGAAGGCGATGGCACTGCGCGGCTGCAGGTATTTTGCCCCGTCGGGATGTATCTGCCGAAACCGGTCAAGCTCACAGTCGACAAGGCAAAGCCGCATCTTGTGCCTTATACCTGGTGCCTCACCAACGCCTGTATTGCAGGCGCTGCAGCAGACCCGAAGATGGTCAAGGAAATGGATTCCGGGCAGACGCTGCGGCTGGAATTCGTGGATTCGAATCTGCTGTCGCTCGCAACATCGCTGCCGCTTGGTCAATTTGCCGCCGTCCACAAGGCAGCGCCCGCGCAAGTTTTTGAGCAGGACATCGATGAATGAGGTAGTAGATTGCTCAGGTCATCTCTGCACGGGCTCGTTCGACCGGCTCGATGAGCGATCTTGCCGAGAATGGTTTGGTCAGATATGCGATGCATCCCGCTTCGATTGCAGCTGAGCGGTTGGCATCGCTGTCATTGCCGGTGATAAAGATGACCGGCAACCTGCCATCCTTGTTCGCGATATCGCGGCGGAGCTCAATTCCCGACTGACCGTTCAGATTGACGTCAAGAATGGCGCAGAAGGCCTTGCTGAAATCGCCCTGGCTGAGCAGCGCATCACCCGAAGCGAACGGCCTGGCGTTGAAGCCATATTCTCTCAACAGCCGCTTGATGCCCTTCAGCATTGAAGGATCATCGTCCACGACAAACACGAGCTCGCGTGTCAGCAAGATGTCCGCCTTTGGGTTCCTAAAATGCTTCTCGTTCGATTGGCTTATCTGCTCGCCAGCCTGCGATTTCAGCCCAATTGAGCCCCACTGCGACATCCTGTCAACAAATCTTCATATTGTCCCTTTGTACAGGTTCGCTGGGGAAACGCAGAATGCGGCGCGGAATATCGACCGGATATCAGCACTATGGCTGGGAATCGAGCATGCCGAGCCGCTCGGCGATCGAAACCAGTTCTGCGAGCGAGTTCACCTGCATCTTCTCCATCACCTGGTGGCGATGCGCCTTCACGGTACGCTCGGTCGTGCCCAGCTCAAAAGCGGTTTGCTTGTTGATCTTGCCGCGCACGATGAAGTCGAACACCTGTCGCTCGCGCGGCGTCAGCGTTGCAACCAGCGCGCGAAGATAATCGAACTTGGTTCGTTGGCTGTGTGCCGACCCGTAATGCCTCATGGCGCGCTCGATCGCGTCGATCAGCTGTTCCGACGATACCGGCTTGGTCAGGAAATCCTCGGCGCCCGCCTTGATGGCGCGCACGGTGGTCGGTGTGTCGGCATGTCCGGTGACGAAGATGATCGGCAGGATCGAACCGATCTCACCGAGGCGACTTTGCAGTTCGGGGCCGCTCAGTCCCGGTATTTGGACGTCGAGCAGGATGCATCCCGGCTTTTGTACACCAGGCAAATTATCGAGCAGTTCTTGCGCCGATGTGTAGGTTTCGACTTCGTAGCCCGCAACCTTCAGCCGGCGTTCGATCGCCGTCCGGAACGAAGCATCGTCGTCAACCACGTGAACCAAGCCAGACAATTTCTTCCCCTAGCGTCTTCCGGACCGCCGAAATCTCGCGCCCTGCGACCCAGATCAGGACATCCGGAGCCGGGCGGCCCAATATATCGCCCATCGGGCATAACAGGCGGTACCGGGGAACTCATCCCATCCCCCGGCAATATATCGCGAACCTGTCCCTTGGTACAATGAACCTTGAGACAATGGTTGGAAATGCTGACTTTGTTGTAGATCAACCACAGCGGGAGTGGGAAAGCGGCGGCGCATTCTCCGCGGCGAAATAGCTCACTAGTTCAGGAGTTTGCCCATGTTCGTGCGCATCACGACCGATCCGGCATCCCGCCCCAATACCCTCGGCGCTCTCGGCATGGAGAGCGGCTCAAATCCGATCGTCAGTTTGAGCGAATTCAACTACAAAAAGGGTACCGAAATATTTGGCGAAAAGGAGCCGGCGGAATACGTCTATCAGGTCAAGGTCGGTGCGGTCCGGAGTTACAAGTTGCTTTCGGACGGCCGGCGCCAGATCGGCGCCTTCCACCTGGCCGGCGATATTTTCGGGCTGGAGAACGGAAGCGAACATCGGTTTACGGCGGAGGCAATCGTCGACACCACGGTTCGCCTGATCAAACGGCGCAGTCTCGAGATGGTGGCCGAAAGCGATGCCGTGGTCTCGCGAAACCTGCTCAGCATGACCACGAGCAACCTGCAGCATGCAGAAGATCACATGCTCCTGCTCGGTCGCAAGACTTCGCTTGAGCGGGTCGCCGCCTTCCTGATCGAGATGGACCGGCGGCTCACGGCGGCGGGCGTAATGCCGCTGCCGATGTCACGACGCGACATTGCCGATTATCTGGGCCTGACGCTGGAAACCGTATCTCGCGCGCTATCGCGGCTGCATGAACTCGGCATCATCGGGTTCATCAGTACCAATCAGCGCCAGATCGTGGTTCGGGATCGCCAGCAACTTGCCAGCTTCGACCTTCAGAATTGATCGCCGCCGATCGACGCGAGGTGATCAAGGGTCTTGCGCAATACCTCGAACAGGACGGCCGTTGACCAGCCGAACATCAGGATACCGTTCATCGCGGTCATCGGCCCGGTCAGTCGCCACGCCTGTGTCGGCGTGATATCGCCGTAACCGAGGGTGGTATAATTGACGAAGGCGAAATAGAGCAGATCGCTACCGGCAGGCGCCGCACCGACGATCGCATAAGCCAGCGCCCAAACGAAGACCTCCAGCGTGTGCGCCACCATCAGGACCGCGGCGGTGGCTACCATCACGGCCATCAAGTGCGATCTCGGCCACTGCGTGTGCCGCAACCCCGCCGAGCGGGCAATGCCGACCGCGCCGACCGTCACCAGTGCATGGATCATGATGTTGACCACGCTGACGACGCAGCCGGCCAGGAATTGAAGCGTCATCGCCCTCTCGTCCCGGATCGAACCGGCCGAGGCGCCACCCGGCGCCTCGGCCAACCATGCAACTGACTTCAGCTCTTTGGGGTAAAGACGCCCGTCGCAGCCTTCATGGCGGACTCGCCTATGCTCCTGGCATGATCGGTCAGCGATCGCATCTGTTCCTGGAAAAAATCGGACTGGATCTTGACCGCATCCTGCATGTCCTTGGCCTTGATCAGCTTGTCGCCGAGATCGAATGTTGCGGTGACGTTACGCTGCATGAACCCGCAGAATTGCTTGGCCTGGTCGGCGACCGGCAGCTGGGAAGAGCCGAGCCCCTTCTCGAGCAACTCAAAATACTCTGCGCTGGCCTTTCGAAGGCGCTCCAGATTTTCGGCCAACATTGCACGAATCTTGTCCTGGGAAAGGTTGACGTCTGACATGACTAACTCCTTTTTTTGAAGGGCGAAGCGATTACAACTACTTTGGAAGCCCCCCGAACCAGGCGCCGAAATAGCCGGCGTAGAGCGCCGGCAATTCGAGATTCATCGAGTGCCCAATGCCCGGCACCACCACCAGCCGGCAGTCCGGCATTGCCGCCGCCATCGTTCGAAGGTCGGTCGGCGCAATCCAGCCGTCCCACTCGCCCCATAGCACCAAATGCGGGTGGTGGATCTCCGGCATACGACGCTCCAGCTCGCCACTCTCCCGCTCGCGGGTGAGATTGACGGGCGTTCCGATCCAGATGCCTTCGGACACTCCAAAAGTCTGTTCGATAATTCGCTCAAACAACGCCTGGATCTCTCCCAATCCGTCGCGGAACCGTGGGATCGCATCCGTTACAAGACTTTCCGGCACGAACAGCGAGGACGCTGCGGTCGCCATCACCGCCCGCGTCAGTTCCTTGCTCGCCATCATCGAACGGAAAAGACCGATCTGTTCGGCATTGAACGACATGCCGAGCGGCGTAACCGGATCGAGCGCGAACACGCTCCCGAACCGCTGCGGCTGCATCAACAGCATCCGCGCGGCGATGATCCCACCAGTCGAATGGGTGGCAAGATGGCAGAAGCTGATATTCAGCGCGTCGAGCGCCGCCAGCATGTCCAGCGCATGCTGCTGCATCGAGTAGTTGGCATAGTCGGCACTTGGCCTTGGCCGGTCGCTTTCGCCGCAGCCACGCCAGTCGATCCCGATCACGCGCAGGCCGCTCGGAAACAGCGGTGCGGCAAGCTCGATCCAGTCCTTGCTGGCGAGATTGCCATGAATGAAGACGACGGTGACGTCGCCTCGTCCCCATTCCCGCCAGCCCAGCTGGACTTCACCCGCCTGCAACCATGCCATGGCGTCCCTATTTGTTCAGTCCGGCCGTCGGAGCCGCGCCAGGTGGCGTTGGCGCCACCGGCAGGGCCGACACCACCGCGCCCTTGATCATGCGATCGGTACCGAGCGGAGAGGACGTGTCGACCGTTCCTTTGGTCACGAAGTCGACGATGTCGGCAGAGAATTCAACCGGATTGTCCGTATGGATGAAGTGTCCAGTCTCCGGATAGATCTTGAGCATCGGCCGGTTGCCGGCGTTGGTCATGCGCGTCATGAATGGCGTGATGACGTCGCGGCCAAGGTCCGTCAGCCCGTTGAACGCGGGTGTCGGAATGAACGGCTCCTTGTCGCCGAAGGACAGGAAGATCGGCGCCTTGATCTGGATGAGCCGTTCATAAAGGTTCTTGGGATCATCCTGCTGCAACTCGGCGCCGATGGTGTAGACGTCGTAAATGAAGACGTTGCACCACTGCTCGAGCTCCTTCGGGTTGCCCTTGATAAGTCCAACGCGCTGCTCGGTGTGGAAGCGGGCATACTCGCTGTCATTGAAGAAGTAGCCGCTCTTGGCCGCCGACACCGCGTTGGTCTCGGGATCGCGCTTCTTGAAGTAGAAGAAGTCGCGGACGTTCTGCTCCGAACGCCCGATCTCCGCAGCCAGGATGCCGGTCGGACCCCAGGTCGCCTTCCACTTGTCGAAGTCGTGATCGAAGGCCGGATCGAACAGCTTCGCCTTCTTGTCCTTTGCGATGGCGATATCGCGCGGATATTCCTCGAGGCCGGAGGGCGCCTCAAGTGCGAGGCCCTGCACGGCATCCGGCCAGGTCAGGGCGTAGCCGGTAACGAACTGACCGCCCAACGAGTGGCCGAGATAATACGCCTTTTTGACGCCGAGCTGGTTGACCACGAGATCGTAGATGACCTCGCGCATGTCCTGCATGGTGCGCGCCGGGCTCTTGTCGAGATTGCCCGGGCCCGACATGCCGTAATGCGGAAGATCGGGCACGATCACGCGCAGGCCGCTGCGCAGCGCGTACTGCATGATGTTGCCGTAGTGCCCGCCAAAGGCGCCCTTGCCATGGATGATGACGAGCACCTTGGGATCCCGGTCGGTGCCGGCATATTCATCCATATAGCCGATCTGCCAGCTCGTTCCGCGCTTGTCCTTCGCGTTGGCGTATTTGACCGGATAGGGATAGGTCACGTAATCCTTCCAGAACGATTTCGCCGGATCGATGTTCGCGGCCACGCCGGGCACGCGATAATTCTTGTCGACGAATTTTTGAGCACGATCGAGGGCCGCGACGTCGTCCATGAAGGCGACGAACTTCGGATCGTTCTTCCGCTGGTTGATGATCGGGAACACGCCGTAATGGGCGACCGGGCTCTCCTGTGCGATCAGGTCCGCACCGGCCACGCGATCGACAGCCTTCTGGGCCAGCTTGAAGTTCAGCCAAAGGTCGTTGGTGATGTGCATCACCAGCGTGCGTGCCTGGATGCGGCCGAGATAGGGATTGATGTTGTGGGTCTCGCCGACCCGGTTGCGCCAGACGAGGTCCACGGCGTCATAGAGCTTGGCCCGATTGATGACGTTCAGTCCCGCCTTCTCGTTTGGCGGATCCCAGTAGAAGATTTCGGGCTGGACTGCGGTCCAGACCTGGGTCGTGCGGAAGCCAAAGTCATAGCCGGTCATTCCCAAAATCGACCAGCCAAACGCAACACCCGGCACCGGATGCTTTTCCTTGGGCAGCTTGTAGTAGTCACCCTTGGTGGCCTGCCAGACCGGATCGGCTTCGATCGCGGCCGTCATCATCTGGAACGTCCAGTTGCCGACGGGATCCTCGCCGTCCGATTGCGTCGTGCCGCCGATCGGCATCAGCGCATTGATATACTCCGGGTGCATCACGCCCCAGACATAGGTCTGCGTACCTCCCATGGAGACGCCCGCGACCAGCGCGACGCGCGCGACCTTCAATTCGTCGCGCAGCAGCCGATAGTTGGCCTGGACCATGTCATAGTAGCTGTATTGCGGAAACTTGATGCCGAGGCCGTCCGACGGCTTGCTCGCACCCCAGGTGCCGAGCGGATCGACCATGATGACGTAGTAGCGGTCGGTATCGATCGGCCGACCGGGGCCGATGATCGGCACGCCGCCCGACAGCGCGGCACCCTTGACCCACTGCTCGTACATGTCAGTCGAATCGCCGGAGTAGTAGGAATTGATCACAACGGCATTTGTGATTTCACCCGCTGCATTGCGACGCGGCGTGCCTATCGCGATATAGGCCGTCCGCAGCTTGCCGGCGCCGAGCGATTCCAGGGTGACGCCGCCCTCACCACCATTTTCCCACTTGGAAGGATCTGCGAGGTCGTACTTGCCGCCGAGGCGGAAATTGGCGATCTCGAAAGTTTTCTTCAATCCGTCATGCTGCACTTGCGACGAACGCCGCGTGAACGGCTGTGCGAGAGCAAGCGAGGCGCCTACCAAAAGCAACAGCAGGCTGACGAAGCATCGCCGAATAGTTTGCCTGACCATGGCGAATTCCTCCTGACCATTCCTTGGCCGGAAGCTAGGAGCGGCGGCATCCCGTTCCTTGATCTAACTCAAGGGAATTCAAGCGCGGCGAGCAACCATGCGAGCATAAGAATTCCCAATGGGTCGCAACGATGCCCTTCCTCCGTCACGGATCGTATCGAATCCGCTACGAGCTCGACGGGCCCGCCAACGCCCCTACCTACGTCCTGGTGAACGGGCTCACGCAATATGCCGAGCTATGGGCGGCCTATCGCGAGGCATTGGTCGCCAGACAATTTCGCGTCGCAACATTCGATCTACTTGGCCAGGGCACGTCGGACAAGCCGGCGCTGTTCATCAGCCAGGACGACCAGGTCGCAGCGCTCGATCTCCTGATCGGAGAACTCGGCGACGGCCCCGTCTTTCTCAGCGGTATCAGCTTCGGTGGGCTGATCGCACTTCGCTATGCCATCACGCATGGCAAGCGGCTGTCCGGACTGGTGCCGATGAGCTGCTTTGCGGAACTCTCGCCGCAGCTGCTTCTGCTCGGCAACGCCATGCGCACCGGACTGATCCTCGGCGGCACGGGCTATCTGCAGGATCTCCTGTTGCCGATGAACCTGTCCGACCAATGGCTGAAGCCGTTGCTGGACAAGCTCGACAGCGTCAAGCGCCAGGGCTGGCTGGTCAACGACGTCTACGCCCTGCAGAACCTGATGGAATCCTTCCTTGATTTCGAACCGTTGACGCCGCAGCTCGCTTCGATCGGCGTGCCGACCATGATCCTGAACGGCGAGTTCGATTTTCTGACGCCGCGCGCCCTGCACGAAACCCTGCGCGTCCAGATTCCCGACAGTTCGCTGGTGATCATTCCAAGGGCCTATCACGCCTTCACGCTGGAGAAGCCCGCTCTCACGGCAGACCTGCTGGCGCGCTTCGCCGAAGATGTCCTTGCCGGCCGCTGGCAAGGCAACAAGACCGTGTGGATAGCCCCGGAAGAAGCCGGTGGCGCGCTCGTTCCGTTTCCAGCCGGCTACGATCATCTGCGCGCCATTCCGACGCAGGGGACGAATCCATGAGCGAATTTTTCGGGCCCCTGGATTCCGAATGCCGCGTGCCCCCGCGCCAGCAGACGCGCGTCGCCGCGTTCCTGATCTCGGCCCACGGCGCATTGGCGAGGCAGTTTGCGTTCACCCTGCCGATGAAGCTCGAATCCGCCTGGCAAACCGAATTGAACGCGCAATATCATCGCGAATCCGAAATCGTCTCGGTCCTGCTTCGCGCGACCACTTGGGTGCCCGACCTCGCCCTGAGCTATATGGCCGCCTCCTGGGAGACCGTATGGTTTCCAACGCCGACTGAAGGGATTGCGGACCGCACCCTCGCGACCGCGGCCAGTCTGGCGACGCTCGCGCATGCCGTGCACGCCAGTATCCGTCCGGCAGCGTTGCTCCCTGTGGAAGCCAACGCCAGCGATCCCTTTGTAATGGCGCTGCGCCGCATCGAGTTCGAGAGCAGCCGCCTGATGCAGGCACAGATCCTCTTCCTGAAAGGCCCGGAGCTCGCGCCGTACCGCAACGCCGTGAGCGCCGCCCTTGAAAGGCGTCACGCCGAGATTGGCAAGTTGTGGGCCGAGGCGCTCGAGGGCGTCGGCATTGCTATGCCGCGCGTGCAATAGCGGAAAGCCTTGATGCAGATCAAAGGAGCGCTGGCGGGCCTCATCAACATGTCAACCATGTTCGCCCTTTCATTGATCGCTTATTGAGGTGGAGATTCAATCATGAGGGCCGTTTCCGTCGAAGAAGCCGTTGCGATGATCCCGCCCGGCGCGAGCGTCATGGTTGGCGGATTCATGGGCGTCGGAACGCCGGAACGCCTGCTCGACGAAGTCGTCCGGCAGAAGAAGAGCGACCTTTCGCTGATCAGCAACGACGCAGCCACCCCGGGGAAAGGCGTTGGCAAGCTGTTCGATGCCGTACTCGTATCGCACCTGACGGCGACCCACATCGGTCTCAATCCCAAAGCACAGCAGCAGATGCTGGCCAACCAAATTGCCGTCGATCTCGTACCCCAGGGGACCTTCGTCGAACGCATTCGTGCCGGTGGTTGCGGTCTCGGAGGCGTGCTCACGCCGACCGGCGTCGGCACCCTGGTTGCCGAAGGCAAGCGACAGATCGAGGTAGCCGGAACGACGTTTCTGCTCGAAACCGCGCTGCGGGCGAAGTTCGCGCTGGTTCACGCCTTTCTGGCGGATTACCTCGGCAACCTCACCTACGCGCTGACCGCCCGCAACTTCAACCCCATCATGGCGATGGCCGCCGACACCGTGATCGTGACCGCGGAGCACATCGTGCCGGTGGGCGTCATTGCACCCGATCACGTCGTGACCCCGGCGCCGCTCGTCGACTATCTCATTACGAACGGGTGAACCATGGATGCACAGACAATCATTGCCCGGCGTGTCGCACAGGAGCTCCATAGCGGCGACCTCGTGAATCTCGGAATCGGCATTCCGACGCTGGTCGCCAACTATGTTCCGGCTGAACTCAAGGTGTTCTTCCAGTCGGAAAACGGATTAATCGGCACCGGGCCGATACCGGAGCAAGGGCTGGCACATCCGCTTCTGACCGACGCGGGTGGCCGACCGATCAGCGCCCTGCCGGGCGCCAGCACCTTCGACAGCGCGATGTCCTTCGGATTGATCCGCGGCGGCCATGTCGATGTAACGGTACTCGGCGGCCTTCAGGTCGACGCGCACGGACATCTCGCCAACTGGATGATCCCCGGCAAGATGGTGCCCGGTATGGGCGGCGCGATGGACCTCGTCAGCGGCGCCAAGCGGGTCATTGTCGCCATGCAGCACGCCGCGAAGGGCAAATCGAAGATCGTCGCCAAATGCAGCCTGCCATTGACCTCGGCAAGGCCGGTGAATTTGGTCGTGACCGACATGGCGGTCATCGCCTTCCCGGACGGCACGGCCACCCTGCTGGAGACCGCGCCCGGCGTGAGCATCGCCGAGGTTATGGCCGTCACGGAGGCCGAACTCGTCATTCCCAACACCGTTCCGGAAATGCAGATCTGATTGGGATATGAATTATGCGGATATTTGGCGATTTCAACGAGATCAAGTCGGCCGTCGGCACCGAGATCGGCGCGAGCGACTGGCTCGAGGTATCGCAGGAACGGATCAACCTGTTTGCGGAAGCGACTTGTGACGAACAGTGGATCCATGTCGACCAGGAGCGCGCGAAGAAGGAGTTGCCTGGTGGCACCACCATCGCCCACGGGCTGTTGTCGCTCGCGCTCGCGCCGCTCTTCATTCGATCGGTGATCGGCCTCAAGGGCTTGCGCAATACCCTGAACTACGGTGCAGACAGAATACGGTATTTGGCGCCGGTTCCGGCGGGCTCGCGGCTGCGCGGTCGCGTCACGGTCGCCGAAGCGGAGGACGTGCCGCCGGACGGCTTGCGCGTGAACTATCACCTCGTGATCGAGATCGAGGGCGGCAAGCGCCCCGCTTGCGTCGCCGAGTTGATTGCGCTGCACTATCGCTAAACGGCGCGCCCGGAGCCGCCAGGCGCGCTCAATCGATGATGTGATAGCCGCCGTCAATGTAGAGGACGCCACCGGTGATGAGCCTGGCGCCGTCGAGCGCTAGGAACGCGGTTGCGTTGCCGACATCATCGATGCTGACAAGACTGCGCGCCGGCGCCTTTGACTGCGCCTTGTCCATCAGTTCGTCGAATTCGGGGATCCCCGACGCGGCGCGTGTGGCAAGCGGCCCGGGCGAAATCGCGTGAACGCGGATGCCTTTCGGGCCCAGTTCTGCAGCCACATAGCGGACAGCGGCTTCAAGCGCAGCTTTCGCCACGCCCATCACATTGTAATTCTCCACTACCATCTGGCTGCCGTAATAGGTCATGGTGAACATGGTGCCGCCATTCTTCATCAATGGCTCGGCCAGATGCGCCATCCGCATGAACGACCAGCACGAGACGTCCATGGTCTTGAGAAAGCCGTCACGGCCGACATCCACCACGCGTCCATGCAATGCCTCCTTCGGAGAGAACGCGATCGAGTGCAGCAGGAAATCGAGCTGACCCCACTCCTTCCCAATCCGTTCGAACACCTGCTCTGTCTGGCCCTCGACCATGACATCCATCGGCATGAAGATCGGCGCCTCCAAGGCCTGTGCAAGCGGCTCGACATGCTTTTTAGCGCGGTCGTTCAGATAGGTGACGGCAAGATCAGCGCCTAGCGCGCGAAAGGCTTTGGCACATCCCCAGGCAATCGATTGATCGTTGGCGATGCCGACGATCAGACCCTTCTTGCCCTTGAGGGCGACCTTGGTATCCGGGAATACGGGGATCATGACACCCTCTCATGTCTCGGGTTGGGCGAAGGCCTGTTCAACAGCAGCGACAAGGTATGCTGCGCGATCATCAGTTCCTCGTCGGTCGGCACCACATAGACAGGAATGCGACTGTCGGAACGCGAGATCAGGCCCGCGTGACGGGAGTTCTCGGCTGAATCGAGCACAACGCCAAGCCACCCCAGCTGATCCGCGATGCGTGCGCGGACGCCCGCCGAATTTTCTCCGATCCCGGCCGTGAAGACGAACGCGTCCAGACCCTGCAACGCGGCCGCCAGCATGCCGGCGTTGAGACCGATCCTGTAGACGAAATATTCGATCGCCAGTTTGGCTTTCGGATCCTTGCTCGCCTCCAGCTCGCGCATATCGTTGCTGACGCCGGAGAGGCCCTTCAATCCGCAGTCGCGATAGAGAAAATTCTGCACGTTGGATGCGGACATTCCTTTCTCGGTGATGAGGTAGAGCACGACGCCGGGATCGATTTGCCCCGGGCGCGTCCCCATCGGAAGTCCGTCGAGGGCGGTGAACCCCATGGTGCTCTCGACGCTGCGTCCTCCCTTCAGCGCGCACATGGACGCACCGCTACCGAGATGTGCGACGATCACCCGGCCCTTGGCGACCTCGGGCGCGATTTGGGGCAGGGTCTTCGCGATATATTCGTAGGACAGCCCGTGAAATCCGTAGCGCCGCACGCCTTCGGCGTGAAGCTGATACGGGATCGCATAGTGGTCAGCGACCACGTCATGCGTGCGGTGAAACGCCGTGTCGAAACAGGCCACCTGCGGCAGGGTTGGAAAATTGGCCAAAAGCGAGCGGATGGGCGCAAGGTTATGGGGCTGATGGAGCGGGGCAAGCGCAACGAAACGTTCCAGCCGGGCTACGACGCCATGGTCGATCAGCACCGGCCGATCATAATCAGGGCCCCCATGAACGACGCGATGACCGACAGCTATCGGGCTGATGCGAAGCTCGTTCCGCAGCCATTCGCCCGCGATATCCATCGCAGCCGGAACGTCGGAAACCGCTTCGATCGGATAGGCGCGGTCGGCCAGCGAATCGCCGTTCGGGCCGCTCGCCCGCAGCCGCGGCCGGCTGCCGATACCGTCCATCTGCCCCTTGATCTGGCGCCGTAGCTTCCCCTCACCCTCGACCGTGAAGATCTGGAACTTGACGCTCGAGGAGCCGGCATTGACGACGAGGATCGTGTCCATGGCATTCACGCGGCAACGGTTGGAGCATGTTGGCGCCTGGCATGCGCGTAGAGCGCCGCCACCGCGCAGGACGCCATCCGCGCGCGCGCCGTGTCCGCACGCGACGTCAGAACCACAGGCACCCGGGCACCGAGCACGATGCCGGCACCATCTGCCTTGGCGAAGTAGGCCAGATTCTTTGCCAGCATATTGCCGGCCTCCAGGTCCGGAACGAGCAGTATCTGCGCACGGCCGGCGACCTCGGACTTGATTCCCTTGATCCGCGCCGCTTCCATGTCGATCGCGTTGTCGAAAGCAAGCGGCCCGTCGAGCAGGCCGCCGGTGATCTGCCCGCGATCGGCCATCTTGCAGAGGGCCGCAGCCTCGATCGTCGACGGAATCTTGGAGGTGACGGTCTCGACCGCCGACAGGATTGCCACCCGCGGCGATTTGCCGAAGCCGGCCTGCGTATAGAGATTGATGGCGTTTTGAATGATGTCCCGCTTGGCATCGAGATCGGGGAAGATGTTGATGGCCGCGTCTGTTACAAACAGCGTCTCCGCATAGGCCGGCACGTCCATCACGAACACATGGCTGATCCGCCTGTCGGTTCTCAGGCCACCCACCTTCGCGGTGACGCTGCGCATCAGTTCATCGGTGTGCAGGCTGCCTTTCATGAGCATTTCGCCCCTGGCAGCGTGAACGAGTTCCACGCCCTTTGCCGCCGCCTCGTCGCTATGCGCCGCATCGACGATCTCGAAGCCGGAGATGTCGAGCTGATATTTATTAGCCGTCTCCCGGATTTTCTTTTCGGGCCCGACCAGCACCGGCCGGATGATGCCTGCGGCCGCACTATCGACGACGCCGCGCAGCGAAGTTTCGTCGCAAGGGTGCACGACAATCGTCGGCACTGGCCGCACCGCCTTGGCCGCTGCGATCAAGCGGTCATATTTACTGGCTGCTCCCGCCTGATGTGTCTCGGCTGACATCGTTTCACTCCCAATGCTTTCAACCGGCGTTACGATGCTCGCGCCTTGGGGTCGAAAGGGGCGACGTTCGAAGCCCCTTCCGAAACTTCCCTTGCGTCCACGCCGAATAGTTCGGCGACGCGCTGCAGGCGGCTGGCAACCTCACCTGATATCGCCGCACTGGCGGACAGCACCTCGCGGATCGCGGCAAAGGCCGCACGCCGCTGGTCGGCATTGTCGGGCAGCATTTTCGGGATCGCGGCCAGCGCCGTTTCCCGGTCCAGAAGCAGCATGAAGAACTGCTCGCGGACCAGCATCTTGAATTCGGGCAGCGTCATCCGTGGGCCGGTATCGTTGCGGCGGAGGCTGCGCAGCGCTTCAAGGCTGCGCTCGTCCACCATGCCGCGCGCCGATCCGACATACAGCAATCCGCGAACGGCCGCTTCCCGAAGCCCTCCTTCGCCAATCCTGGATTTCAGCTCGGCGATCCGCGCCTGCAACATCTGGCTGTGCCTGGCCGACATTTCCTGTCGGCGCGACGGTACCGACTGCGGATCGATACCGACGGCCGCCTGAACCACCGGCGAGCCGTAGACGCCAAGGAAAATCGCTTCGCTGAGCGCCTCCTGCGAATCGCGCCAGCTGTCGAGCGCATGAACGATCTGCTTGGAGATCTGCTCCTGGAACGCCATGAATGGATTGTCCTTGGAAACCGCTTTGCGCTCCTCGCTCACCTTCTCCGCCAGCGACTCCACCGCGGGCATCCATGGATTGCGGCTGCTGAAAAGCTCGTATTGCAGCCGCAGCGGATGCAAATTTCGCATCGTCTCCGCCATCTGCGGCGTTACCACGCCCTTGATCCAGGGCTGCAAGAACTTCTGGTAGGCGGCGAGATTGATCTCCGACACGCGTTTGGCCGCAGCGAAGCGCCGTTCATCCTCGGGCGAATTGCCGCCCATGGCGCGAATGTCGTCGAGCGTTCGCGCCTCGCAGCGCATCACCCATTGGCCGACGACCATATCAGGGCTTGTGGTATCTTCACCCTTGGCCTCGAAAGTCGCCTCATAGAGGCCGGGCGGCAGCACATCGATTAGGTCGATGTTGCTGGAGAATTCCGCATGTTCCTTCTTGGCAATGCCGCCGGAAACGAAGATGCCGAGATGGCCGACGCTTTCGTGAACCGTGTAGACGATCGTCTGCCCGTAGGCCCGGATCTCGTCGACGTCGGCGTAGAGATCGAGGATCCAGTCCAGCGCCTGTTGCGGTGGCGTGATGTTGTCGCCCTTGGAGCAGAATACCAGGATCGGCGAGCGGATATTGCGCAGATCGACCGTCTGGCCGTCGGACATCTTGATGCGGCCGGCGGCGAGGTTGTTGCCGACGAAAAGTTCATCGACGATGAACTGGATCTCCTCGGCGTTCAGGTTGACGTGCCCGCCCCACCAGCGTTCGAATTCGAGGTATCGCTCGGCCTCGGTGTCGACCTTTGAGTAGACGTTGTACTGCTTGGTCCACAGCGTATTCGAAGGATTCTGACTCTCGAAGTTCTGCACCAGCCAGGCGCCGTCGAACTTGCCTCCCCCGAGATCACTGGTCAGCGCGGTCAGCCAGCTTCCTCCCAACAGGCCGCCGGAATAGCGCATCGGGTATTTGCCGTGCACCCCCGCCCAATACGCAAGCGGCGCTCCGGCGACGATGACTGGTCCGAACAGTTCCGGCCGCAGCGACGCCAGGATCATGAGGGCCCAGCCGGCCTGGCAGTTTCCGATCACGCACGGCTTGCCGTCGGCTTGCGGATGACGGCTGATGACCTTCTCGATGAACTGCGCCTCGGCGCGCGCGATGCGCTCGATTGTCTGGCCAGGCATCGGCTCCGGCAGGAAGCCGATGAAATAGCAGGGATGACCCGCTTTCATCGCGACGCCGATCTCGCTGTCCGCCTTGAATCCACCGATTCCCGGACCATGCCCGGCGCGCGGATCGATCACGACGAACGGCCGCCGATCGAGATCGATTTCGACGTCTTTGGGCGGAATAATGCGAACCAGCGCGTAGTTGACCGGTTCATCCAGCTTGCGGCCGTCGATGATCAATTCGGCGGCATATTGCAGGACATGTGGCGCGGTTTGGGCAACGTGTTCGCGGTACTGGTCACCGCGCCGGCGCATGACGTCCAGAAACAGGACACTCCGTTGGCCCGCATCCATCATGTACTCTACGGCCGAAGCGACAAGCCCCGACAAGGGGCCGCCGGGCGCCGGTGCATTGTCTGTCGCCATGTCCTGACCTCGCTGTCGTGCACCCATTCAAGGAGCCGAACGCCAGGGAACGTTGATTTAGGTCAACGTTCGCGGCGTAAGTCCGGCGATGACGCCACGCCGGCGTTATCAGTGTGTATCCAGGCCACCGTCAGTTCCCAGGCGAGGGAGAGAATGATCGGGCCGATAAACAGGCCGACAATTCCGTGCGCGAGCGTTCCTCCGATCACCCCGATGAAGATGACGAGTGTGGGCGTCGTCAGGCCGCGCCCCATCACGAGCGGCTTAAGGACGTTGTCGAGTATGCCGACGAGACCCAGGAACAGCGTCAACAGCAGCGCCGTGGTGAAATCCTTGTCTGTCCAGATCCAGATGATCACGGGCAGCAGGACGATAGCCGCGCCAATCTGAATGATTGCCAGGATCATGACTGCAAAAGCCAGCAAGCCCGCGCTCGGAATACCAGCCAGCTTGAACCCGATACCGGCGAGCAAGGATTGGATAATCGCGACCCCAATGACACCTTGGGACACCGCGCGGATCGTCGCGCCCGCCAGTTCGAGGAAGTGTTCGCTCTGCTCGGGTACGATGCGATAGAGAAAGCTCCTGCCTGCCGCTACCAGCTGCGGACCATAAGGAAAGAGAAATCCGGCCAGTGCCACAGACAGGAGAAACTTGAGCGTACCCACGCCGGCACTGCCCGCAAAAGCCAGCAAGGCAGTAGCCACCGGCTTCAAATACGGGGCCGCCTCGCGCAAGACCGCCCGAATGTTGCTGGATGCGTGATTCCAGAGCTCGTAGAACTGCGGACCGATGAGCGGCCACTTGCTGATGCTCTCCGGCGGAGATGGAACCACCAGGCTACCAGAACCCAGATTTCCGGCGATCTCCCTCACCCCGTTCATGGCACTCAAGCCAAGCCAGGCCGCAGGACCAATAACGATCCCGAGATTGATGAGGGTGAGAAGCACCGCCGCGAGCCTCGGCCGTCCACCAAGGAGCCTGGAAACGAGGTTGAAGACCGGATAGAGCGCGACGGCGAGGACGATGCTCCAGGCCATGATCGGCACGAATGGGCTGATCAAGAGGAACGTCCAATAGATCAGGAAAGCAAGCAATCCGACCCGGATCAAAAGCTGGATGACGTCGTCTCCGGGCAAATACTGGCGAAGGGTTTTCAAGGACGCGCCTTCATCTGGAAGCGGGCATGCTGTCGCCAAGCTACCGGCCACTCTCGCACAATAGTCTTGATCCAGATCAAACGACCGCGGGCCGGCGCGGGCTTCATCGGCCGACGCCGATCGAAGCCGCAGCCTGCTTGCCAGCACATGGTCCCCGATGTCCGAGACCAACAAATACGCTACGCGCGAGCTTCTTCGCGACGGCAGCCAAATCGATATCCGCGCTCTTCGGCCGGAGGACGAGGCTGAGATGCTGGCTGCCATCGGCAAGACCAGCACGCAGTCGCTGCAGCGCCGTTTCTTCGTCATGAAGCGCTACTTCTCGGACAAGGAGCGCGCCTTCTTCATGAACGTCGATTTCAGGAACCATGTCGCGATTGTCGCGGTCGCAGCGGAAGCCGGCCGCAAGGTCATCGTCGGCGGTGGCCGCTACATTGTTTTCGAGCCGGGACGGGCCGAGATGGCCTTTGTCGTCATCGATGCCTGGCAGGGGCGCGGTATCGGCTCGATCCTGATGCGTCACCTCATCAAGATTGCGAAGGATGACGCCGGACTGATGGAATTGACCGCAGAGGTACTGCCGGAAAATGGAGCGATGATAAAAATATTTGGAAAGTTCGGCTTCAGGCCTGGCTCGCGACGGGATCCTCAGACGGTGCATCTGGTGCTGACGCTCACGTAGAGACCACACCGGAACGCCTGTGTAGGCCTATCTCACTCCCAGTATCGAGCGCCGGTAACCGCCATCGCGGGCTTCATCCTTGCAGACGAAGCTGCCGGTTGTTCCCGACGCGTAGCGCCTCTGACCCTTCAGGTAATATCGCCCGCTCCTCAAATCGAGCCAGACGATCGTGTCCCCTGGGCAATGGCGTTGCGCCTGGGATTCATTGCGGAACGGCGTAAGCGACTGCGCCGTCGCAGGCGCCGGACACGAACTCAGAAGCAAAAATGTGGCGGAACAGCCGTAGAGAAATCTGCGCATGTCGTCCATGTGATTCAAGGGTATAAAAACAAATCGCCGTCGCACAACGCTTGTTGATCTGGATCAACGGATGCCCGCGTTGGATCTGTTGGAGCATGCGGTTTCAGATGGCGAGCTTTGCCATTATCTCAACGCTCGTCGCCTCGACATGAGGTTTGCCATGGCTGAAACACCCAAGCTTTCCGTGGAAAAAGCGTTGGAAAAGCTCCGCAAGACCGATACGCCGAAATCCAGGAACGCGCAACGCACCGATGAAATTCAGGCGCTCGATGAAGAGAGAAAGCGCTTGAGGGCGCAAAGGCTTCGCCTTGAACGGCCCCAACGACGTCCGACGGAGTGATTGGACGTCGGAGCCCACGCAACGCCAATACGCGTCGGACTCTCACGCGTTGGCGTAAGGCCTGATGATCTCCTCGCCGAAGCGGGCCAGCGTCGTTTCGAGATCTGGCATGAACGCCGTCACCGGCAACGCAAGGCGGCTGGCCCCCCGCGCGATGCGCTCCTCGACCGCTGCCCGCGGGTCGGAGCCCGATTTCGGCAGCGCACCGGGACAACCGAGGATCAATTCCACCATCGCCGGATCGCGGCCGGCCTGCTCGGCCGAACGGCGCACGACGTCGAGCAACGGCATGGTGTCGACCTGGGCGCCGATCGAAGGGAAGAAACCGTCGCCCAGGCGGCCGGCGCGGCGGGCGGCCGCTTCGGAGTGGCCACCGACGACGATCGGCACCGATTTCGCGACCGGCTTCGGATTGCAACTGACCTTGTCGAAATTCACAAACTCGCCCGCGAAGCTGGCGCCGTCGCTTGCCCACAATGCGCGCATGGCCGCGACATACTCATCGGCGCGCTTGCCGCGACGCTCGAACGGGATGCCGAGCGCCTCGAACTCCTCCTTCAGCCAACCCACCCCGATGCCGAGTTCGATCCGGCCGCCGCTGAGATAGTCGAGCGTGGCGACCTCCTTGGCCAGCACCAGAGGATTGCGTTGCGGCAGGATCATCACGGCCGTCATGAAGCGCAGCCGCGTGGTGGCGGCGGCGACCCATGTCAGCCAGATCAGCGGATCGGGAAAGTTCACCGACGGACTGCCCGGTAATCGGCCGCCGGGCGCATAGGGATAGACGCTTGTGTAATTGTCGGGAAAAACGACGTGTTCGACAGCAAACACCGAGTCAAAGCCGGCCGCCTCCGCCAGGCGCACCAGACGGCGGGCGCCTTCAGGGTCGGAGAAGGCGATGTTGCCGAAGTGCAGGGCGAATTTCATGGCGGCGGTTCCTCCCCGGATCGAGCGGCGCGTTCGATCGGCGCCTTCCAAAACGCCATCATGGCACATGGCGAGGGCATCGGGGAGCGCCGTTCATGGAGCCTTCCGGCACCAGCCGACACCTGTTCAAACGATCCGACGCTTCGTATCCTCAGGCTGCGGAGGACACGACGATGAAGCTTGGTCTGGCAATCGGTTATTCGGGCCCGCAACTGGAAGTGCCGGTCGCACTCGTGCAGCGGGCGGAAGAGTTGGGTTACGACTCGGTCTGGTCGGCCGAAGCCTATGGCTCCGACGCGATCACGCCGCTCGCGTTCCTCGCCGGCAAGACCAACCGCATCAAGCTCGGCACCGGCATCATGCAACTGGCCGCGCGAACGCCAGCCAACGCCGCGATGTCGGCCGCCAGCATTGACGCGATGGCCGGTGGCGGCCGCTTCATCGCGGGCCTCGGTGTCTCGGGACCGCAGATCGTCGAGGGCTGGTATGGCCAGCCGTGGGGCAAGCCCTATTATCGGGTCAAGGACTACGTCGCGATCATGCGCAAGATCTTCAAGCGCGAAGGCCCCGTGACGCACGAAGGCCGCGAGATCAGCCTGCCCTACAAGGGCGAGGGCTCGGCCGGACTGGCCAAGCCGCTGAAGTCGATCCTGCACATGAACCCCGACATCCCGATCTACCTCGCCACGGGCGGCGAGGCGATGGTCAAGCTGACGGCCGAGATCGCCGATGGCTGGCTGCCAATGGGTTTCGTGCCGGGCGCCATGGAGGAGTATGGCCCGTGGCTGGAGGAAGGTTTTCGACGCGCCGGAAGCGGCAAGGGTTTGAAGGATTTCACCATCCAGGCATCCGTCCATGTCGAAATCGACAACGACGTCAAAGGGGCGCTGACGCGCCTCAAGCCGGAGGTGGCGCTCTACGTGGGCGGTATGGGTCACCGGACCAAGAATTTTCACAACGACGTCATGGTCCGGCGCGGCTTCGGCGACGCCGCCGGGCGCATCCAGGAACTCTACCTTGCGGGCCACAAGGACGAAGCCATCGCCAGCGTTCCCGACGAGTGGGTCGACCTGAAATCGCTGGTCGGCCCACCGGCGCGCATCCGTGAACGCTACCGCGCCTGGGAGGATAGCGGCGCGGATTCGCTCAGCGTGCGAACGCGCCAGCCCGAGGCCGTCGAGGTGATGGCCAAAGCCGCACGGCTTAACTAAGTCCTGTCCTGCGGAGAACATCATCATGCGCCCGCCCTTACGCGTCGGCACCGTCTACGATTTCCGCAACACGCCGGAATCGGGCATGGACATGCCGACCCTGTACGCCGCGATCATGGATCAGGTGGTCATGCTCGACGCGCTCGGACTCGATCTCGTGTGGTTCACCGAGCATCACTTCCTCGATGACGGCTACCTGCCCTCATGGGTGCCGATGGCGGGCGCTATCGCTGCGCGTACCAGACGTGTGCGGCTATCGAGCGACGTCTGTCTGCTGCCGTTCAACCATCCGGTGCGTCTGGCCGAGGACCTCGCGGTACTCGACAATATCAGCAATGGCCGCATCGAGGTCGGCGTCGGCATGGGTTACGCGCCGCACGAGTTCCGCGGCTTCGGCCTGCCCGTTTCGCGCCGCGTATCGCTGACGGACGAAGGGATCGAGGTGCTGCGCCTTTGTTTTACCGGCGAGAAGTTCAGTTTCCATGGCAAGCGCTACGATTTCGACGACGTGGTGATCAGGCCGCGCTACGTGCAACCGGGCGGCCCACCGCTGTGGATTGCCGCGATGTCGGAGCCCGGCGCGCAGCGCGCGGCACGCAATGACAGCAATTTCCTGCCACAGGGCGCGCGGTCAATGGTGCTCGATCCGTGGCGCGCGACCCTGATGGCGTCGGGCCGCAACCCCGACGGCTATCGCGTCGGCATCATCCGCTCCTGCCTCGTGACCGACGACGCCGAGCACGACTGGCCGGCTGTGCGCGCCGCCGAGCGCTATCGCGGCCAGATTTATCGCAGCTTCAACAAGGACGAGAGCGCCGCCGGCGGCGTTGCGGGCAACACGCGCGAGGCCAGCATCCCGCAAACTTGGGTCGTAGGCGACGTCGAGCACTGTGTGAAGGAGCTGACATCCTTCGTGCGCGAATACGGCATCACCGACCTCGTCACCTGGGCGGTACCGCCGGGCATGCGGCCGGAACAGATGAACAGCAGTCTCGAACGCTTCGTGCGCGACGTGGCGCCCCGCGTCAAAGCCGCAGCCGCGGCGGCCTAGAGAAAGAGCGAACATGGGTATCGGAATCGGACTGGGCTGTGCGGAGTTTCCGTTTTCGGGCGCGGCAGCGTACTGGCGCTGGATCGACATGTGTGAGGCCGGAGGCGTGGATTCGATCTGGCAGACCGACCGGATCGTCGGCCATCAGCCGTTCCTTGAATCGATGACCACGATGGCGGCCCTGGCAGGGCGCACGCGGCGCATGCGGTTCGGCATGAACGTCGTCTCGCTGGCGTTCCGCGATCCCGTGCTGGTGGCCAAGCAGTGCGCCACCATCGATATGCTGTCCGACGGCCGCCTGCTGCCCGCCTTCGGCATCGGTAGCCCGCTGGCGCCCGAATGGCAGGCGCTCGGCATCGACACGAAGACGCGCGGCCGCAAGACCGACGAGTGCCTCGATATCATCCGCCGGCTGTGGCGAGAGGAGTCGGTCGACTTCAACGGCGCGTTTTACAAGCTGAAGGGCGTCACCATCGCGCCGAAGCCGGTACAGCCCGACCTGCCAATGTGGATCGGCGGCTCGACCGACGCCGCGATCCGGCGCACCGCGCGCATCGGCACCGGCTGGCAGTCCGGCGGCGACCCGCCGGCCGAGGCCGGTCGCGTCGTGGCCGCGATCAAAACCGCCTTGAGCGAAGCAGGCCGATCGATCGACGAAGACCACTACGGCGCCGGCTTCGCGTTTCATTTCGGCAGTCGAGACGCGCCCGGCGTCGGCAGGGCGATGGATGCCTACGCCAAACGTACCGGACGTGACGCCACGCACGCGTTCGCGATCGGCGACGCCGACGCGATCCTCGCGGGCATCGCTGAATATGTTGACGCCGGCGTGTCGAAGTTCATCTTGCGACCACTCGGCGGCGATGACGACGCTATCCTGGCGCAGACCCGAATGTTGATCGAGCAGGTGCTGCCGCGCGCGGAGGCGCGATGGCCAAGACTACCGAAGGTCATCACGACCGGTCAATAATGGTACAAAATCAATCGCCGGCCACTTGGTCCGCGAACAACGCCACGAGGGAGAGAACGATGCGCATCGGCGGGCAAATGTTTTTCACAGACTACTCGATGTCACCGGTCGAACTTGCGCGGGCGCTCGAGGAACGCGGCTTCGATTCGCTCTGGGTGCCCGAACACTCCCACATTCCGATGTCGCGCAAGTCGCCCTTCCCCAGCGGCGGCGATGTGCCGAAGAAGTACTACGACGTGATGGACCCGTTCGTTGTGCTCGGTGCGGCCGCGGCGGTGACCAGGACGCTGCTTCTCGGGACCGGCATTTGCCTGATCGCCCAGCGCGACCCGATTCAGACCGCTAAACAAGTCGCTTCGATCGACCAGATCTCCGGTGGGCGTTTCCTGTTCGGCGTCGGCAACGGCTGGAACGAGGACGAGATGGCCAACCACGGCACTGTTTTTGCAACCCGCCACAAGCTGGCGCGCGAGCGTATCGAGGCGATGAAGGTGATCTGGACCGAGGCACAGGCCGAGTATCATGGCGAGTTCGTGAATTTCGACCCGATGATGACCTGGCCGAAGCCGGTCCAGAAACCGCATCCGCCGATCCTGGTCGGCGGCGCCTTCCCGTACGGCGCGCGGCGTGCCCTAAGCTACGGCAACGGCTGGATGCCTCACCGCACGCGCAAGGAGTACGCGGACGTCCAGGCGCTGCTGCCAAAATTCCGCGAGATGGCGGCTGAGGCCGGCCGCGATCCCGCGTCGGTGCCGATCACGATCTGGGGCGCGAAGAAGGAGAATCTTGACCAGCTCAAGCGCGACCGCGACGACGGCGTCTCACGCGTGGTCGTCAGCCTCGATTCCGGCAAAGCCGATACGATCCTGCCGGAACTCGACCGCTGGGCGACCTTGATCCGCCAGCTCGGCAGCTAGACGAGCGGCAGGACCTCGGCCCTGAATTTCTGCATGCCGGCGAGGACTTCGTCGGCTGTCGAACCGCCGAATCCGAAATCGATGCAGCCGACACCCAGGTCACGCAGCGAGCGGATGTCGGCGGCAACGAGCGGCGGCGGACCGGCGAACAGTCGATGTTCGCCGTCACTGGCCTGGGCTGGCGCGGTCTCGCCGAACACCGTGACGCGCAGGCTCAGGCCGACCGCTTTGGGATCGCGCCCCGCTTCTGATGTCATCTTGCGCAGGCGCGCCACCTGGGTCTTGAAACGTGTCAAGCTATCGAGCGGATTCTGCGGGTTGGTACCGATCGGATACCAGGCATCGCCGATGCGGGCGGTTCGGCGCAGCGCCGGACCGCTCTCGCCTCCGACCCAGATCGGCGGATGCGGCATCTGCACGGGCTTCGGTTCGAAACCGATATTGGCGAACCGGACATGCTTGCCGTCGAACTTCGGTGCATCCTGCGTCCAGAGCTCAACGAATGCGCGCAAATATTCGTCGGTCACCGTTCCACGCGCATCGAAATCCGGCGCGTCGATGGCCTCGAACTCCTCTCGCATCCAGCCCGCACCGATACCCAGCGTCAGCCGGCCACCCGAGAGAACGTCGATGGTCGAGAGAATCTTGGCCGTCAGCACGGCGGGTCGGTGCGGCACCACCATGACCGAGGTCACGAGACGAAGGCGCGTCGTTTTCGCGGCGATCCAGGTGACCTCGGTCAGCTGTTCGTGCCGCTCGCCGCGGGTGCCGCTGGGAAACTCCCCGGAGGCGCTGTAGGGATATTCGGCCGCGATCGCGGTCGGAATCACGACGTGGTCGCTGAAGGTCGCGTAGTCGAAGCCCATCGCCTCGCCGCCAACCACGATCTTGGTGAGATTATCCGCGGCCGACAGGGGGCCAGCGGTCGGTGCGTTGAAGCCGATCAACATTTGTTGCGTCCTTCCTTGCATTGCATTGCTCGCGTCGATGCGACACCATGCGGCCGCCAGCGGGCGGCGGCAAGCGCCTCCCGCAACGATATGCGACCCTCTGCGGGCGGAGATGATGGTTCATGACGACGGCCGGTAGACAGGCGACGCGGCGGCAGTTCGACGCGCCGCTGGCCGAACTGATAGCAGAAGCTGCGGCCTTGCGCGATTCCGCGCACGGCCGGCTGATCTCCTACTCGCGCAAGGTCTTCATTCCGCTCACCAAACTCTGCCGCGACGTCTGTCACTACTGCACGTTCGCGCAAGTGCCGCGCGCGGGCAAGCCCCTCTACCTCTCACCCGACGAAGTGCTCGTCATCGCGCGCGCCGGTGCGGCCGCCGGTTGCACCGAGGCGCTGTTCACGCTGGGCGACAAGCCCGAGTTGCGCTACCAGGCGGCGCGCGACGCATTGAAGGCGCTCGGCCACGAAACGACGATCTCCTATCTGACCGCGATGTGCGCGCTGGTGCTGCGCGAGACCGGATTGCTACCGCACGCCAATCCCGGCGTGATGACGCGCGAGGAGATCGCCGGCCTGCGCGAGGTGACGGCCAGCCAGGGCATCATGCTGGAGTCCACTAGCGAGCGGCTCTGCAGGCAGGGCGGCGTTCACTACGGTTCTCCCGACAAACATCCGGCAGCCAGGCTGGACACAATGCGTCTGGCCGGCGAACTCAAGGTTCCGTTCACGACCGGCATCCTGATCGGCATCGGCGAGACACGCGACGAGCGGATCGACGCGCTGGAGGCGATTCGCGATCTGCACGCCGCCCATGGTCATATCCAGGAAGTCATCGTCCAGAATTTCCGGGCCAAGTCCGACACCAAGCTCGCCGATTCCGAGGAGCCCGACCTCGACGACTTGCTGTGGACGATTGCGACCGCACGTCTGATTCTCGGGCCCGACATGAACATCCAGGCGCCGCCAAATCTATCGCCCGGAGTCTATCAAAAGCTGATCGACGCGGGGCTCAACGACTGGGGCGGCATCTCGCCGGTCACGCCCGATCACGTGAACCCCGAGGCGCCGTGGCCTGCCATTGCCGAACTCGCCCGCAAGAGCGCGGACGCCGGCAAGCTGCTGATAAACCGCCTGCCCGTCTACCCTGCCTACGTGCGTGCCGCCGACACGTGGCTGGCTCCCGACATCGCCACCCGCGTGCGACGCATGAGCGACGCTGAAGGTTTCGCGCGCGACGATGACTGGGCACCGGGTAACACCACGCCGCCGCCGGCGCCGCTGGTGCTTGCCCGCAGCGTCGACGCCGGAATCGCTGGAATTGTCGAGCGTGCCACATCAGGCGAACGGCTCGTCCCTGATGACATCGTGCGCCTGTTTGCGGCACGCGACGCCGACTATCGGTACGTCACGCAGGCCGCCGACGCGCTGCGACGCGCGGTCAGTGGCGACGTCGTGCGCTACGTCGTGAACCGCAATATCAATTATACAAACATCTGCTACTTCCGTTGCAAGTTCTGCGCCTTTTCGAAAGGCCGTACGCACGAGGATCTGCGCGGCGCGCCCTATGACCTTGCCCTCGAGGAAATTTCGCGTCGCGCCGTCGAGGCGTGGGATCGCGGGGCAACCGAAGTGTGCCTGCAAGGCGGCATCCATCCCGACTACACCGGCGCCACCTACGAAGCGATCTGCCAGGCGATCAAGGCAGTTGTCCCCGAGATGCACATCCACGCCTTCTCGGCTCTGGAAGTGACGCAAGGTGCGACCACGCTCGGACTGCCGATCCACGATTTCCTTGCGAAGCTGAAGGCGGCCGGTCTCGGCACCCTGCCCGGAACGGCGGCGGAAATCCTTGACGACGACGTACGCGCCATCATCTGCCCCGACAAGATCAACTCCGCGCAGTGGCTCGACGTGCAGCGCGCCGCCCACCGGGGTGGATTGCGCACCACCTCGACCATCATGTACGGGCACGTCGAGACCTCGAGTTCGTGGGCCAAACACCTCCTCGCGCTACGCGACCTGCAGGCCGAAACCGGCGGCTTCACCGAGTTCGTGCCGCTTCCCTTCGTCCACATGGAAGCGCCGATGTACCGTCTCGGCATGGCGCGCTCCGGCCCGACGTTCCGCGAAGCCGTGACCATGCATTCGGTCGCGCGGCTGGCCCTGCATCCGCTGATCCCAAACATCCAGACGTCGTGGGTGAAGATGGGGCCGGCGGGCGCCGCAGTCTGCCTGAAGTCCGGCGCCAACGATCTCGGCGGCACGCTGATGAACGAGAGCATCTCGCGCGCCGCCGGCACCCGGCACGGGCAGGAGTTTCCGCCTCACGAGATGGAAGCGCTCATCCGCTCGATTGGCCGCGAACCGATGCAACGCGACACGCTCTATCGGCAGGTCGCGGAAGAGCGTCGGGCGGCATCCATGATCGCGGCCGACCTTGAGCCGCTCGTGCTGACGCCGCCGCGCAGGAAGGCGGCGGTCGGTTAGGCAATGCCCCGCTTGGCCAGCAGCGCGGGCACGCCGAGTTCGTCGAGCAGCGTCCGGGTACGGGTGCCCGTCGATTGCGGCAGGCGGAGGAACAGCGCCAGGTCGACTGGATGGTCGATATCAACAGCGATTCCGGGCCGACGGATCACAGTTGGCTCGATGCCTTGAAGACGCGCGGCGTCGAGGTGCGGGAAGTAGCTGTTATCGCCGAAGCGTAGCGGCACCGATTCCGGCGGCGAGCAGACGACGGCGTTGGATCCGAGATCGTCATGCGCCGGCGAGATCGTGAAAGAGGGCGCGGCGCGATGCGCCGACAAGACAGCGTCTATCTCGCCGGCGCGAGTGGCTGGAATGTCGCCGGGCATCGTGATCATGCCGCCACGCCCTTCGCCCGCGAGAAGGCGGCGCCCGGCGTTCACGCTGCCGGTATGTCCGTCCCGCGCGCCCTCAGTCACGATCCGCGCTCCGATCTTTTCGCCGAGAGCGGTGGCATGCGGATCGAGGGTGACGATGATCACGCCGGCCAGAAGCCGGCAGCCGGCAACGGCGTCGAGCGTGTCCGTCAGCATGGTCTCGGCGAGAAGACGGCGTTCCTGCAACGACAGCAGCCCCGACAGCCGATGTTTTGCGTCATCGAACTCCTTGACCGGAATGACCGCCCAGATGTCGCTCATCGCCGCGAAGCCAGTGCGTCCGCCGCGTCGAGCGTCACGCGCGCCAACGCCTCCCTGTCATTCAGGCTCTTCATCAGGGTGCTGGCGACCGTGACCCGCGCACTGATATTGCCGATCCCATCGGCGTCGGCGTGGTCGACGATATAGCCATCCAGCAGGTCGCCGTAGCGAGCGGCGACGCCGGCGGCGCTGGCCTCGAGGCCAAGTTCGCGCATCATCTTCGCGGTCGGGCCCTTGACGGCCTGCCCGCCGATGATTGGCGACACCGCGACAACCGGTGCGCCACTCGCCTTGATCGCATCGCGCATGCCTGAAATCGCCAGGATCGGCTCGACGCTGATGAACGGATTGGACGGACAGACGATCACGGCCCGCACGCCCCCCGAGCGCAGCGCCGCCGTGATGTCGGCGTGTGGCCGGGCCAGCGCCGCGCCGTCGAACGCGAGCTCATGGACCACCGGCCGGCACTGCCGGCGCACGAAGTAGTCCTGGAAGTCGATCCAGCCCGCATCGCTGCGCACGCGGGTACGCACCCGGTCGTCGCTCATTGGCACCATGCGGGCGCCGATGCCGAGGCGCCGGCAAATGTCTGATGTCACCTCGGACAGGGTCTGGCCTGCGCGCAGGCGACGGGTGCGCTCGACATGCAGGGCGAGATCGCGATCGCCGAGCCGAAACCAGTCCTCGCCGCCGAGCGCGCCGATGCTGTCCATGAACGACCACGTCTCGTCACGCCGGCCCCAACCGGTGGCGGGATTATCGATACCCGCAAGAGCGTAGGTCAACGTGTCGATATCGGGCGAGATACTCAGCCCAAGATGCTCGAAATCGTCGCCGGTGTTGGCGACCACGAGCAGTTCGTCGGCCGGCAGCAAGCGGCTCAGGCCGAGCGCCAGTTTGGCGCCGCCGACCCCGCCGGACAGCGCCACGACTAAGCGTTTACTCATCGGAACATGTCCTCGGCAGCCGGGCGCACCAACTCGGACGCAGCATTATCGGGACCGCGCCACGTCAGACCGCGCACGATCACGACAGGCTGGCCTTCGGCACCCTGCCCCATCACGAGCGACGCAGCAGCAGCGATCTCGTCCGCATGCCCGGTGATGCTGACCTGAAGCTCGCGGCCGAACAGATCGGGCGAGCCACGCAGATCCATCAGCGACGGGAGGCCGGCCGCACCGATCGCAACGCCGCAGGTACCACGCCGCCAGGCACGGCCGAAGCTGTCGTTGATGATCACCGCGATCGACACGCCGAACCGTCGCGACAGACGTTCCCTCAATGTCGCCGCGCTGGCGTCGGGGTCGACCGGCAACAGCAGGGCGCGCTGGGGCTCATCGGGCGAGGCCACGTTGGACTGGTCGATGCCCGCGTTGGCTATCACGAAGCCCAGCCGGTGCTCGACGATCAGGAGGCCCGGCCTCGCCCGCACGACGCGGACCGATTCCGACAGGATCAGTTCGACCAGGCGCGGATCTTTCTGGACCTTACCGGCGAGTTCGATCGCCTCAGTCGAGGGTTCGACGGTCGCAAGATCCACCATGCGCCCTTCGGCCTTGGACACGACCTTCTGTGCCAGCACGAAGACGTCGCCGCCACGCGGCACAATGTCACCGCGCGTCAACCCGTCGCCGATCAAGGCTACGAGATCATCGTCCTTGCGCACCAGCGGAATGCCGGGAACGGCGACGATCTCGACGGCGTTGCTGCGTTTCATCGGCTGGTCCCGCGCACTCAACCGAAACGCTTACGCAGGCGCGGCAGCACGTGCTCACCGTAGAGTTTCAGAAAGCGCGCCTGGTCTGGTCCCGGCGCGTGGAACACCAGATGCCGGAAACCGAGACCGACGTAGTAACCGATCCGCTCGACGTGCTCCTCGGCATCGCTGGACACGATCCATCGACTGGCGGCGCGCTCCAGCGGCAGCGCGTCGGCGAGGCGCTGCATCTCGACGGGATCCTCTACCGTCATCTTTTCCTCTGATGTCAGCGCCAGCGCCGCCCAATGGCGCGTGTCCTCGAGCGCTCGCGCCTTGTCGGTGTCGAACGACACCTTGACCTCGATCATGCGGTCGTAGGACCGCGACGGATCCTCCGACGCCGCGATTCCTTCCGCGACCTTCGGCAACAGGGTCTCGGTGTAGAGCTCCGGCTTCTTGCCGCTCGTGCAAATGAATCCCTCGGCGGCGCGGCCGGCGTAACGCGCCACGAGGGCGCCCGCGGCTGCGATATAGATCGGCACCGGCGCATCAGGGCGGTCGTAGATCGTCGCCTTTTCGGTCTTGTAGTACTGGCCTTCGAAGCTGACCCGCTCTTGCGTCCAGAGCGCCCGAATCAGCGTGACGGATTCGCGCAGGCGGGCGAAGCGCTCCTTGAATTCCGGCCAGGGCTGACCGGTCGAAGGCACTTCGTTGAGTCCTTCGCCGGTGCCGATACCGAGCACGACGCGTCCCGGGAACATCGCGCCCATTGTGCCGAACGCCTGGGCGACGATGGAAGGGTGGTAGCGGAAGGTCGGCGTCAGCACGCTGGTACCCATAACGACGCGCGACGTTTTGGCGCCCAGCGCCCCAAGCCACGTCAGCGAGAAGGGCGCATGGCCGTCGACGTGCTTCCACGGCTGAAAGTGGTCGCTGATGAAGACCGAATCGAAACCGACTTCCTCGGCAAGACACGAGAAGCCCAGCAACTTGCCTGGCCCGAACTGCTCCGCCGATGCCTTGTATCCGAGCTTGATCACCGCATGTCTCCTGGCTGGCCCCCGGTCGATGAGGATGCCATGGTACCCGTCGTGGAAATCTATAGATTAGCGGGACACCAGCGACCAGCCAAAAAGGAAGCGACCATGCATCTCGGAATTGCCCTGCCTTTCGGCGACATCGGCGGCGACGGCGGAATCGTGCGCGAATTCGCTGAACTCGCCGAGGCCGAAGGTTACGAGGGTTTGACGCTGGCCGACCACGTGCTCGGCGGCAACCCGGCGAACCCCGCCAGCGGCCGTGCGGGTGGGCTCGGCCTGTTCCACGACCCCTTCGTGGCGTTCGGTTTCATCGCCGCCTGCACGAAAAAGGTCGAACTCTCCACCCAGGTGCTGATTCTCGCGCAGCGCCAGACGGTGCTGGTTGCCAAGCAGGCCGCCAGCCTCGACGTGCTCAGCGGCGGTCGCTTCCGGTTCGGCGTCGGCGTCGGCTGGAACGAGATGGAGTTCGTCGGCCTCAACGAGAATTTCCACAACAGGGGCAAGCGGTCCGAGGAACAGGTCCAGGTGATGAAAGCGCTGTGGGCCGATCCCTACATTACGTTCGAGGGCAAGTGGCACCGCATCCCCGACGCCGGCATCAATCCCCGGCCGCCCAGCCGCAAAATTCCGCTGTGGTTCGGCGGCCACATGGACGTGACGCTGCAGCGGATCGCAAAGTGGGGCGACGGCTGGATGATGCTGTCCGAACCGCCGGGCCCCAAGGCGGTCGCGGAATTCGACAAGCTGCGCCGTCTGGTGGAATCCGAGGGACGGGATCCGGCCTCGGTTGGCCTCGAAGTCTGGACCTCAACCGGCACAGGCGCCGAAAAGGACTGGCGCGAGGAAATCACCTTCTGGAAGAAGGCAGGCGTCACGCATGTCACGCTCCACAACACCTTCGGCGGCTATCACCACAAGCGCATGGCCGGCCGGAGCATGACCGATCATGTCGGCGCGATGCGCCGCTACCGCAACGCCGTCGCCGATCTGCTTTGAGGGAAGCGACAGACACGCGCCTCAGGTATCGGCGAGCGCGGCCAGCATGCGGTCGCGGGCGGCGAAATCACCATCTGTGTGGACGGGCTGCAGGCAGACATGCGTGGCGCCGGCCGTGAAGTGCGCCCGCAGGCCGCGTCTGATCGTGTCGGCATCGCCCCACAGCACCATCGCATCGATGAAGGCGTCGCTGCCGCCGTCGGCGAGTTCAGCCTCGATAAAACCCTGGCGCAGCCAGCTGTTGCGGTAGTTCGGCAGCGTCATGTACCGCGCCAGTTCCTTGCGCCCGAGCGCCCGCGCCTTCGCCGGATCGGTCTCGAGCGTTACCTTCTGCTCCACTGCGAGCCATTTCGAAGGTCCGAGGATCGCGGCGGCTTCAGCCGTATGCCTCGGCGTCACGTTATATGGGACGGCGCCGCGCGACTTGGCGCCGCTCAGCGCCAGCATCTTCGGTCCGAGTGCGGCGACCACGACGGGCAGATCGCCTGATGGCGCAGACTTGTTGATGCCGTCGAGATAGGCGCTCATCGCGGCCAACGGCTTGTCGTAGCGATGGCCGCGCAGGCCCTCGACCATCGGAATGTGGCTGACGCCGAGACCGAGAACGAACCGGTCGCCGTAGAGCGCGTTCAGCGAGACCATGGCGCGATGCGCGGTGAAGGAATCCCGTGCATAGATGTTGGCGATCGAACTGCCGATCGCAAGCTTCTCGCTGCTCGACAGCAGAAAGGCGGCGAGCGACATCGACTCGTAGCCTCGCGATTCCGGGTACCACAGGTTCGAGTAGCCGTTATTCTCGACCGTTCGCACGAAATCCCGCAGCTGCGGTCCGTCGAGCTTGTCGGTACTGTACCACACGCCAAGGCGTCCGAGTTTCATGTCGATTTCCTCCAGTCGAAGGTGCGCTCGAGCCGCCAGCAGGCTGCGGTTCCGGAATAGATACGCTCAAAACCTTGGAGCAGCAAATAGCAGCAAAAGGACCTCTCATGAACGAAATCAGGGTCAAGTGCGCTGCTATTGGAGAAAATGGTCGCTGAATTGAGGCCGCTATAAATGGCTACAAGCCATCACTCCACCAAATGGCAAGCCACCTGCCGCCCATGTGCAACAGCCTTCAACAGTGGCGTCTCCGCCTTGCATCGCTCGAACGCATGCGGACACCGCGTGTGGAACGCGCAGCCGGGCGGCGGGCTGATCGCCGAAGGCACGTCGCCCTGCAGCACGATGCGTTCGCGTTTGACGTGCGGGTCGGCGATCGGCGCTGCGGCCATCAATGCCTGCGTATAGGGATGGAGCGGCGTCTCGAACAGCGCCTCCTTGTCGGCGATCTCGACGATGCGGCCGAGATACATCACGGCAACGCGATGGCCGATATGCTCGACCACGCCGAGGTCATGCGACACGAACAAATAGGCGAGACCCATCTCCTCCTGTAGATCCATCATCAGATTGAGCACCTGGGCCTGCACCGACACGTCGAGCGCCGACACGGGCTCGTCCGCGATGATGAGCGCCGGATTGAGCGCGAGCGCGCGCGCGATACCGAGGCGCTGGCGCTGTCCACCGGAAAATTCGAACGGGAAGCGCCTCATCGCGTCGCCGCGCAATCCGACTTTGTGGAACAGCTCTGCCACATACGCCTCGCGCTCCTCCGGGGCGATGTCTGAATAGTTTTCCAGTGGCTCGCTGACGATGCGGCCTGCCGCCATGCGCGGATTAAGCGACGCATAGGGGTCCTGGAAAACCATCTGCATGCGTTTGCGATACAGGCGCATATCGCCGGCGCCCAAATGCGTGATGTCCTCCCCATCGAGCCGGATCGTGCCTTCGGTCGGTTCAAGCAGGCGTAACACGAGTTTGCCCACCGTGGACTTGCCGCAGCCGGACTCGCCGACGAGACAGAGCGTTTCACCAGGATTGATCGTGAAGCCGACGCCGTCGACCGCCTTCACCGTGGCGCCCGAGCGCGAGAACAGCCCGCGCTTGAGCGCGAAGTGTTTCTTCAGGCCAGCGACTTCGATGATCGGCGTCATGCGGCCACCGTCGTCGCCAGTACGCGCTCGGCTTCGTGGCATGCGACGATGTGGCCATCGCCGATCACACGCAGGTCCGGCGTCTCGACGCGGCAGCGCTCGACCGCGTGAGCGCAGCGTGGCGCGAAGGCGCAGCCCTCGATCGGCTCACGCAGCGAAGGTACGATGCCGGGGATTTCCGCAAGGCGGCGCTTGCGGTTCCTGGCCCGGAGGCGCGGGATCGAGGCCATCAGGCCGCGCGTGTAAGGATGCGCCGGCCGGTCGAACAATTCGGCCGTTGCCGCCTCCTCGATCTTGCGACCGGCATACATCACGATCACCCGGCGGCAGGTCTCGGCCACGATGCCGAGATTATGCGTGATCAGGATCACGGCGGCGCCGGTACGCTCTTTCAGCTCCAGCATCAGGTCGAGGATCTGCGCCTGGATGGTCACATCGAGCGCAGTGGTCGGCTCGTCGGCGATCAGCAGAGTGGGATTGCAAGCCAGCGCAGTGGCGATCATCACGCGCTGCCGCATCCCGCCAGAGAATTGATGTGGATATTCGTCGAGGCGCCGCGCGGCATCGGGGATTTTTACCAACCGCAACATGTCGGCGGCGCGCACGCGCGCAGCGGCGGCGCTTGCACCGGTATGAATGCGCACGGATTCGGCGATCTGGTGGCCGACGGTAAGCACCGGATTGAGACTCGTCATCGGCTCCTGGAAGATCATCGCGAGCCGGTTGCCGCGCAGCTTGCGCATCTCGGCCTCGTCGAGCGCGACGAGGTCACGGTTCTCGAACGTCACGCTGCCCGCAACGGTGCGCGCGAGATTGGGCGGTAGAAGGCGCATGATCGAAAGCGCTGTGACACTCTTGCCGCAGCCGGATTCACCGACGATGCCGAGCGTCTCGCCGGGGAATACGTCGAACGAAACCCCATCGACGGCGCGCGTGATGCCGTCGATTGTGTAGAAGTGAGTCTTGATATCACGGACGGCGAGCAGGGGTGGGTTCACATCCGCCTCGCAAGTCGTGGATCAAGCCGATCGCGCAGGCCATCGCCCAGGAGATTCACGCCGAGCACGACGAGCGCGAGCGCGATGCCGGGCGCGAAGATGGTCCAGGGCGCGCGCGCGAGGAACAGGCGGCTCTGCGCGATCATGTTGCCCCAGGTGGGGATTTCAGGCGGCGTGCCCGCGCCGAGAAAGGAAAGCGCCGCCTCGATCAGGATCGCGGAGGCGCAAATATACGTCGCTTGTACGATGAGCGGAGCAATCGTGCTCGGCAGGATGTGGCGAATGAGGATCTTCCAGGTCGGCGTGCCGCCGGCGATCGCCGCCTCGACATAAGGCGCCTCACGCACGCCGAGCACCACGGCGCGCACCAGCCGCACCACGCGCGGTATTTCCGGTATCGTGATCGCGACGATGACCGCCGACACGCTTGCGCGCGTGAGTGCGACCAGCGCGATCGCGAGCAGAATTGCCGGGATCGCCATCAGCCCGTCCATCAGCCGCATGACGACCGCGTCCACTTTTCGGAAATAGCCAGCCATCAACCCGATGAAGAGCCCGCAGGCAATCGACATCGTTGCGACGGAAACGCCGACAAACAACGAGACCTGGGCGCCATAGACCGTACGCGCGAAAACGTCGCGACCGAGATGGTCGGCGCCAAGCCAGTACGCTTCAGAGGGCGGGCGCAGGCGGAGCGCCGGGTGCATCGTGATGGCGTCGCCGGCAAACAGCGGCGCCAGGACTGCGAGCAAGGCGATGACGCCGAGGATCGATCCGCCCGCAACGATGGTGGGATTGCGCCGCACAAAACGCCGCAACGATGCGTCGCGCGGCGGCGTCGGCCTCACGGCTGGCTCTGCGGCGATAGCGCTCAATAACGTATCCTCGGGTCGAGCAACGTGTAGGACATATCGACGATCAGATTGACCAGCACGTAGACGCCAGAGAAGACCAGGATCACGCCCTGGATGAGCGGGTAGTCGCGCTTGGAAATTGCATCGACGACGAGGCGCCCGACGCCCGGGATGTTGAACACGGTTTCGGTGATGACCACGCCGCCGATCAGCAGTGCGACGCCGATGCCGATCACCGTAACAATCGGGACGCCGGCATTCTTCAGCGCGTGTTTGAGCAGCATCGGGCGGGTCGCGACGCCCTTGGCCTTGGCGGTGCGGATGTAGTCCTCGGCCAGTACGTCGAGCATCGCGGTGCGGGTAATGCGCGCGATCAGCGCGACGTAGGCGAGCCCGAGCGTCACCGTCGGCAGGATCAGGTGCATCGCCCACGGGCCAACGCCCTCGGCGAGCGGCTTGTAGCCCTGCACGGGCAGCCAGCGCAGGTCGATCGCGAAGATGTAGATCAGGATGTAGCCCACGACGAAGGCCGGAACGGAGAAGCCGAGCACGGAAAAGCCCATCAGGGCGCGGTCGAGCAGACTGCCGACTTTCCAGGCGGCGAGCACGCCGAAGCTGACCGCGATACTGACGGCGAAGAGCATGGTCAGCAGCGCCAGCGAAAGCGTCGGTTCCAGGCGCTGGATGATGAGAACGCTCACCGGCGCGTTCGAGAAGATCGAGACGCCGAGGTCGCCCTGGACCACGCGGAAGGCCCAGCGCCCGAATTGCACCAGCAGCGGATCGTCGAGCCCGAGCCGCTGGCGGATGGCGATGATCTGCTGCGGCGTCGCGTAATCGCCCGCAATGATCGCGGCCGGGTCGCCCGCCGAAAGATGCAGGAGAAGGAAAACGAAGACGCCGACGAGCGTCATCACCAGGAAGGTCGATGCGAGGCGATGGGCAAGATAGCTGAGCATCGTTCGGTCGGTCTCCTCAATCCCGGCCAGGCCGGGAACATGCCGTTTTCCCGCGATTCCGGATGAAGGGCCGCCTCACCGTTCCCGAACGACGCATCACAGCACGAATCCCGGCTCGGCGCCCGTGTCGAGCGGCCAGATTGGGCGGGTGACGCGGCGATAAGGCAATCTCCTGACGTCACGCGGCTGCGGGCCATCGCCGTCACCGTAGAGGATACGGCTCGCGATCGTGGCGAAGGAGGCGTGGAAGTGCTGGTTCGACTTGACCACCAGCAGGCGCCTTGCGCGCGGGTCGATGCCGTGATTGCCGAATAGGTCGATACCCATGGCCTGGGCTCGCGTCGAGATCAGCACGATCTCGACGCCACCGGCGCGGATGGCGGCTGTCCGGCCGAGTGGAACGCGCGCCCCGGCGAAGGTCTGGAAGCCATCTTCATCCAGCGCCAGTACCTCGATCTCGGCATCGACGGGCGTTCCCGAGGCGACCATGGTCTTGCCACCGAAGCGCAACGCAAACCGAGCGCCGACACCGGCGTCGAAGCAGTAGCGCACCGCCATCGGGTCCCAGATCGGCGCCACGGCCGCGCCAGTGACCTGCCGCTCGATCAGGCGGCGGACAAAACCGGTATTGTCTCCGGGTGCGCCGCCGCCGGGATTGTCGGTGGTGTCGGCGACCACGATCGGTCCGCCATCGGCGGCGAGAGCGACGTCGATTGCCTGGTCGATCGTGACCATGGGCGGTGCGGCGCTCTCCCGCAGGGCGATCAGGCGACGGCCGATGCGCTCGGCGAGGATGTCGCCGCTGGCTTTGGCGCCATCGCTGATCACGAGGAT
>Ga0310811_10000810_pt1 | contig 40116 bp, 38 predicted proteins | sample YCmetagenome_FD_207642 | JGI IMG/M metagenome (GOLD analysis project Ga0310811, IMG submission 207642) | Soil microbial communities from experimental microcosm in Duke University, North Carolina, United States - YC | ecosystem: Engineered > Artificial ecosystem > Soil microcosm > Unclassified ... | reverse complement strand
GCGGCGCTCCTCAGCGAGAAGCCGCTCACCCTCATCAACATCCCGCACCTCGCCGACATCTCGACGATGGCCGATCTGCTCGCACAGCTCGGCGTCGGCATCGAAATGAACGGCAACGCCAAGAACGGCGGTAACACCGGGCGCGCGCTCACGCTGTCGGCGGGCAAGATCAAGTCGACGGTCGCGCCCTACGATCTCGTGCGCAAGATGCGCGCCTCCATCCTGGTGCTGGGCCCGCTGCTCGCGCGCGAAGGCAAGGCCAAGGTCTCGCTGCCCGGCGGCTGCGCGATCGGCACCCGGCCGGTCGACCTTCACCTCAAGGCGCTGCAGCAGATGGGCGCCGAAATCGACCTCGAGGGCGGCTACATCACCGGAAAGGCGAAGAAGCGCCTCAAGGGCGCTCACATCGTATTCCCGTTCATCTCCGTCGGCGCGACCGAGAATCTGCTGATGGCGGCGACGCTCGCCAGCGGTTGCACGGTTCTCGACAACGCGGCGCGCGAGCCCGAAATCACCGATCTCGCCAAGTGCCTGGTCGCCATGGGCGCCAAGATCGACGGCATCGGCACGGAACGTCTGACCATCGAGGGCGTTACCAAGCTCCACGGCACCGAACATCCCATCGTCGCCGACCGCATCGAAATCGGGACTTACGCCATGGCGGTCGGCGCGGCCGGCGGTGAGGTCGAGCTGATCGGCGCCGACATGGGGCTGGCCGACTCGACGTTCGCCAAGCTGGTCGAAGCAGGCCTCCGGGTCTCGGCGACCAAGCGGGGCGTCAAGGTGGCGCGCGGCGGGCGGCCGCTGAAGGGCGTCGATGTCATGACCGAGCCGTTCCCCGGCTTTCCGACCGACCTCCAGGCGCAGATGATGGCGCTGATGTCGACCGCCTCGGGCGCGGCCATGATCACCGAGACGATCTTCGAGAACCGCTTCATGCACGTCCCCGAGCTGTCGCGCATGGGTGCCAACATCACCGTGCACGGGGCGTCCGCCATGGTGCGCGGCGTCCGGGCGCTGACGGGGGCCCAGGTCATGGCGACCGACCTCCGCGCGTCGGTGTCGCTGGTGGTGGCCGGGCTCGCGGCGGCGGGCGAGACCGTCGTCAACCGGGTGTATCATCTGGATCGTGGCTACGAGCGACTCGAGGAGAAGCTCGCCTCGCTCGGCGCCGACATCGAGCGTCTTCACGACTAGCAGAAACCGGGGCGCGCCATGGCCGACAAGCTGAAGCTCCGCGCCGAAGATGAAGAGGACATCCAGGTCATCTCGGCCTGCCTCCAGGATGCGCTGGTCGCCGTCGGCGACATGACATTCCTCAAGGACGAGCATCGCTTCGTTCTGGTCGCCAACCGGTTCTGCTGGGAGGACGTCAGCGCCGAAGACCTCGCCGACATCAGCGAGGACGATGATGACGGCGACGAGGACGAGGAGAAGGGCTCGCGGGTCCACTGCGGTCTCTGCTTCGAAACCGTCACCGGGGTCAAAGTCCGCGGCATCGATCGCCACGACTCCGGCCGCATCCTCGAGCTCCTGGCGCTCACAACCGAGACGGACGACGGCCCTACGGTGCGCCTGATCTTCTCTGGCGACGCCGAAATCCTGCTCCGGTTGGAGCGGATCGAGGCCCGGATGGAGGACCTCGACGAGCACTGGCCGACGGCCTACCGGCCGAAACATCCAGTGGCGCCCCCGGGCCAAAACCGCTAAAACTCCGCCTCCCCGCGCACGCGCGGGCGTAGTCTGCCGATAACGCTTTGATTCTGAACAGCTTCTCGGCCGCCCTCGGCGGCCGAAGCCTTGGAGATCGGGCCGTGGAGCCGATTCCGGCGACCAACAAGCCGCTCGTCATGGCGCTTCCGAAAGGACGCATCCTCGACGAGTTCCGGCCGCTTATGGACCGGGTGGGAATCCGCCCGGAGCCGGCATTCGACGACCCCAAGACGCGCAAGCTCAAGTTCACCACCAACCGTCCCGATCTCGAGATCATCTCGGTCCGCAGCTTCGACGTCGCGACCATCGTCGCGTTCGGCGGTGCCGAGATCGGCGTCGCCGGCAACGACGTGCTGATGGAGTTCGACTACGCGGAAATCTACGCGCCGCTCGACCTCGGCATCGGCCGCTGCCGGATGTCGGTCGCCGAGCCGACGGAGCTTTCCAGCGAGGACGATCCGCGCCGCTGGTCGCACGTCCGCGTCGCGACCAAGTATCCCGAGATCACCCGGCGCCACTTCGCTTCGCGCGGCGTCCAGGCCGAGTGCATCAAGCTCAATGGCGCGATGGAGCTCGCGCCGTCGCTCGGGCTGTCACAGCGCATCGTCGACCTGGTGTCGACCGGCGCCACGCTGAAGGCCAACGGCCTGGTCGAGGTCGAGCAGATCGCCGACGTCACTTCGCGCCTGATCGTCAACCGCGCCGCGCTCAAGACCCGGCCGGACGAAGTGAAGGCGCTGATCGATGACTTCTCTCGCGCGGTGACGGCCGAGGCAGCGCGGGCCTGACGATGGTCACGCGCCTCACCACCACGGATCCGAAATTCGCCGATCGCCTCGACGCGTTCCTCGCCGGGCGTCAGTCGGAAGAAGCGAATGTCGACGGCACGGTCGCCGCGATTATCGCCGACGTGCGCGCCCGCGGCGACTCGGCGGTGCTCGAATACACCGCGCGCTTCGATCGCCTGACGCTGTCGCCCGAGACCATGCGGCTCGGCGCGGCCGACATCGCGAGGGCCGAAAGCGAGGCCGATGCCAAGGCCGTGGCGGCGCTCAAGCTCGCGGCAGAGCGCATTTCCGCCTACCACAAGGTGCTTCTGCCCAAGGACCTCGCCTGGACCGACGCGGCGGGCGTCAAGCTCGGCGCGAAGTTCACGCCCATCGGCGCGGTCGGCATCTACGTGCCCGGCGGCACCGCCGCCTATCCATCGTCGGTGCTGATGAACGCGCTGCCGGCGAAGCTCGCCGGTGTGCCGCGCGTCGTCATGGTGGTGCCGACGCCCGACGGCAAGATCAATCCGCTGGTGCTGGTGGCGGCGAAACTTGCCGGAGTCGACGAGATTTACCGCGTCGGCGGCGCCCAGGCCGTCGCGGCGCTTGCCTACGGCACCAAGACCATCCGGCCGGTCGACAAGATCGTCGGGCCCGGCAACGCCTACGTCGCCTCGGCCAAGCGCCAGGTGTTCGGCACGGTCGGCATCGACATGATCGCCGGGCCGTCGGAGATCCTCGTCGTTGCCGACGGCGCCAATGATCCCGATTGGATTGCCGCCGATCTGCTGTCGCAGGCAGAGCACGATGAGAACGCGCAGAGCGTGCTCGTCACCGACGATGCGGACTTCGGCAAGGCGGCCGAAGAGGCCGTCGACAGGCTGCTCAAGACGCTGCCGCGCGCGTCCATCGCCGCCAAGAGCTGGGAGCGGTTCGGCGCGGTGATCGTCATCCGCTCGCTTGACGAGGCGCCGGCGATCGTCGACCGCATCGCGCCGGAGCACGCCGAGATCGCGGTCGCCGACCCCGAGCCGCTCGCCGAGCGCATCCGCAATGCCGGGGCGATGTTCCTCGGGCGCTACACCCCGGAGGCGGTCGGGGACTACGTCGCCGGCCCCAATCACGTCCTGCCGACCTCGGGATCCGCCCGGTTTTCCTCAGGTCTGTCGGTGACCGATTTCCTGAAACGGACCTCGGTGGTCGCGTGCGACGCCGAGTCTCTCCGGGCGATCGGCCCCGCGGCGATGAACCTCGCGGCCGCCGAAGGCCTTGGCGCCCACGGGCTTTCCGTCGGTATCCGGCTCAACGTCGGCCGGGGAACCGAGTGACTTTGCCCCGAATTCCCCTGATTTCCGCCCGTTTTCCGGCCTTGACCGGGTGCGCGGCAACGACCATTTTCTAGGCCGCCAACTTCGACGCGAAGGACCAATGCCCAAGGAAGATCTTATCGAGTTCAGCGGTACGGTGACCGAGCTTCTGCCGAACGCCATGTTCCGAGTGAAGCTCGACAACAACCACGAAATTCTCGCCCACACCTCGGGCAAGATGCGCAAGAACCGTATCCGCGTTCTCGCCGGCGACCGGGTCAACGTCGAGATGACGCCCTATGACCTGACCAAGGGTCGCATCATCTTTCGCTTCAAGTAGCCACCGATGTCATCCGATGGTGGGCGTCTGATTCTGGCGTCCGCCTCGCCGCGGCGCCTCGAGTTGTTGCGCCAGGTCGGCCTTGTTCCGTCCGAGATCGATCCCCCCAACGTCGACGAAGGCCCGCTGCCGCGCGAGCGCCCCGTGGCCTATGCGCGGCGCATCGCCGAGGCGAAGGCACGTGCGGTCGCGCCGCGGTTCGCCGACGATTATGTGCTCGCCGCCGACACGGTCGTGGCGGTCGGTACGCGCATGTTGCCGAAGCCCAACGACAGCAGTGAGGCGCGGCGTTTCCTCGAACTCCTGTCGGGCCGCCGTCATCGCGTGATCGGCGGGGTCGCTGTCGTCGACCGTCGAGGAGCGCTGCACCAGCGCATCGTCGTCAGCACCGTTCGGTTCAGCCGCCTGACCGTCGACGACATCGACGCCTACATTGCGACGGGCGAGTGGCGCGACAAGGCCGGCGGCTACGCCATCCAGGGTCGCGCGTCGGTGTTCGTCTCGTTCGTGTCCGGCTCGTATTCCAATATCGTCGGGCTTCCGCTGTTCGAGACGGTGCGTTTGCTCGACGGCGTCGGCTTCGCCGCGACTTGCCGGTAAGGGGGCAGTTCCCGTGATCGACGAGATCCTTGTCTCGGTATCGCCTGGCGAGACACGGATCGCCTGCCTTGAGCACGGCCGCGCGACCGAGCTTCACCGGTTCCTGCACGGCCGCAGCACGACGGTCGGCAATATCTATCTCGGCCGGATTACCCGGGTGGTTCCCGGCATGGGGGCGGCCTTTGTCGAATTCGGCGCGCCGAAGGCGGGCTTTCTGCCGTTGCCCGCCGAGAGCGCCGCGCGCGCGGCGCTGCACGAGGGCGCGCGCGTTCTGATCCAGGTGCTGCGCGAGCCGGAACGCGGCAAGGGTGCCCAGGTCTCGACCACGATCCGGTTGGCGGGACATCTTTTGGTGTACGTCCCGACCGGCGACGGTCCGCACGTCTCGCGGCGCATCGGTGACGAGCGGGAGATCGCGCGGCTCGTGGACGTGGTCCGGGGGATCACGGCGCCTGGCGAGGGCTGGATTGTCCGCACCAACGCGACGGGAGCGACGCCCGAGGAATTCGCGCGGGAGGCGGCGACGCTGCGCTCACTGTGGACGGATATCCAGGCGCGCGCGTCGCGCGGCTCGCCGCCGGCGGTCGTCCATGCCGAGCCCTCCCCCGTGGTCCGCATCCTGCGCGACAAGGTGTCGCCCGAGGTGCGGCGGATCGCGGTCGATGATGGCGAGGCATATACCGAGGCTGCAACCTTCCTCAAGACGTATCGTCCTGAACTCGTGAGTGCGCTGGTCAGCCATCGCGGTGGTGTCCCGCTGTTCGAACTCGACGGGGTCGAAGTCGAGTTCGATGCCGTGCGGCAACGACGCGTCGCACTTCCGTCCGGCGGTACGCTGGCGATCGAACGCACCGAAGCGCTGTGGGCAATCGACGTGAACACCGCGCGTAACGTCAGCGGCGCCTCGGCGCAGGCGACGATTCTCGCCACCAACCTCGAGGCGGCGACGGAAATTGCGCGGCAGATACGCCTGCGGGACCTCGGCGGTCTCATTGTCGTCGATTTCGTGCACATGGACGACGATCCGGTCGGGCGTAACGAAGTTCTCGATACGCTGCGTCGTGCCATGGTCGACGATCCAAGTCCGGCGCGCATGGCGGGCTTTTCGGAACTCGGCTTGATCGAAATGTCGCGCCGTCGCGTGCGACCGGCGATGGACGAAGATCTCCTCGCCGTGTGCGGCCGTTGCGAAGGAACTGGCTTCGTCCAGGTGCCGCTTGCCACGGCCCTCGCCGCTTTCCGCGAGGCGGCGCGCGGCGCGCCGCGAGCGCCGATCCGGATCGCTGTGTCTGCGTCCGTGGCGGCCGCCATGGACAGTCCGGAGGCGGCCGCAGGACGCGATGAACTCGCGCGGCGGGTGGGCCAGCCGGTCGACATCGTCGTCGACTCGACGCTCGCGGCCGATCGGTTCAGAGTGGAGTGATCCATGGCTGACGAAAAGATGCCTAAGAAGGGCGCATCGCCCCCAGCGCCGGGCGAGAGCCCGTCCAACGTCGCTCCGTTTGCCGCGACGGGGCGCGGCAAGCCGTGCCCGATCTGCGGCCGGCCGAGCAGCGTCGACATGCGGCCGTTCTGCTCGAAACGTTGTGCCGACATCGACCTCGGTCGGTGGCTTGGGGAGGAATATCGAATCCTGACCTCCGATCCGCCGGCTCCGGAAGACCAGGGAACACCTTCCGCAGGGCCGCGAAAACCATAGCGACGCCCGGCGGTTGCGCCGATGTTCTCGCCTTGCCACCGCAGCGGGTTTTGTCTATAAGCCCCTGTTTCCCGCGCGGGTACGTTCGTTACCCGCTCCTGTGTGCCCAGGTAGCTCAGCTGGTAGAGCAGCGGACTGAAAATCCGCGTGTCGCTGGTTCGATTCCGGCCCTGGGCACCATTGCCCTTCAAATGCCCCCGATGGCCCTCTGAGGCCCTGCTGCGCCCCGTCGTGCGCGGTTTGACACAGCGTAACGCGGCCGCCGATAATCCGCGCCTCGCGCTGTAGAAGAAAGGGAGGCGAATCCATGAGCTTTATGACCGCATTTGGCGTGGCCGCGCGCTCGGCCGCCGTGGCCGCGGCGGCACTTGCCGCACTCAGCTGGTCTCCGAACGCCCGCGCCGATGAGGCGGCCGGGGTCCAGGTCGCCCAAGCCAACCCGTCATGGATCGACCCCAAGCTGCTCGCCGAGGCGAAGAAGGAAGGATCCTTCACGCTGTATGGCTCGATGAACGAAGAGGAGGCGCTGCCGCTCCTCAAGAAGTTCGAGACCGCTAGCGGCCTCAAGACCGAGTACGTCCGCAATTCCGACACCGGACTGATGGCGCGCATCATGGTCGAGGTGCGGGCCAACAAGCAGTCGTGGGATGCGCTGCAGACGACGACCGTCAGCAAGATGCCCGAGCAACTGTTTGTCGCCTTCGATCCGCCCGAAGCCAAGAACATCATTCCTGAAGCGCGAGGCCCGAACAAAAAGTGGTACGGCGTTTATGCCAACTACAATTCGCCCGGATACAACACCAACCTGGTGAAGAAGGAAGACCTGCCGAAGACGTACGAGGACTTCCTCAAAAAGAAGGACTGGGTAGGCAAGGTCGCGATCGACTTCAGCGACCGCGAATGGCTGCGCGCCATGTACGAGCACTACGGCGAGGCCAAGGGTAAGAAGCTCGTCGATGACCTGATCCAGACGCTGAAGGTCGTCACCACCAACGGCCATCTTGCTCTGGCCCGCTCCGTGGGCGCCGGTGAGTACGCCGTCGAGCTGAACAACTATACGAACCTGATCGTCAACGTGAAGCTCGCAGGCGGGCCGACCGACTTCTGGGTGGTCGATCCGGTGGTGGTCTTCTTCGGTCAGATCGGCGTCAACGCCAAGGCGCCGCACCCGAACGCTGCGCGGCTGTTTGCCAACTTTATGCTGAGCCCCGAGGGCCAGAAGCAGCTCACCACCGCCGGGCGCATCCCGACCCGGCCGGACGTCGAGACCAATCCACCGGGCGTCCTTAAGGCGTTCGAGGGCCACAAGCTCAACGTCTCGACCATGACGTCGGAGGAGGACGAGCGCTGGATGAAGCGGTTCAAGGACACCTTCAGCCAGCCCCGCTAGCGCCGTTGTTCCCGTGACCGGAAAACGGTAAACATCGATCGCAACGGCCGGCCTCAGGAGGCCGGCCGTTTGCTTAATCACCAGGGCGCCGTTTGGCGCCAGTCTCGCGAGGAACCGGATTGGCTGTCGCCGACACCGTGGAACATCGCCCCGAGCTGCTTTCGCGCCTCGCGGCGCTCCTGCGCCCTTGGCCGCTGTTGCTCATCGCCTGCACCGTGGCAGCGGCTTGGCTGGTGTTCGTGCCCGTGGCGGCGCTGTTCTACACCGCGTTCACCGAGGACACTCCTTTCGGGCCCGGCGCGTTCACGCTAGCGAACTTTGTCCGCGCCTACGTCGACAATCACATCCTTCGGCTGCTGTGGAATTCGGTGGTGTTCGCGCTCGGGACCGGCGTCGTCACGTTCCTGCTTGGCGGCATCGTCGCCTGGGTCGTCGAACGTACCGATGCGCCGGGTCGCGGGATGTTCCATACGCTCGCGCTGCTGTCGTTCGCGCTCCCAGGTCTGCTCACGACCATGGCTTGGATGCTCATCCTGAGCCCCAACATCGGTTGGGTGAACACCGAGCTGAAGAACCTCTTCGGGTTCACGCAAGCCCCGTTCAACATCTACACCATGACGGGGATGATTTGGGCCCTTTCGAGCCATTACTTCCCGCTTGCCTACCTGCTGATGGGACCCGCGTTCCGCGTGCTCGACATTCGCATGGAGGAGGCGGCCGTAATCTCGGGCGCTCGCACGTGGCAAGTGGCGACACGGGTGACGTTGCCGCTCCTGCGCCCGGCGATCCTGTCGACGATGCTTCTGCTCTTCGTGCGCGGCCTCGAGTCGTTCGAAGTGCCACGTCTGATCGGCATGCCGGCGCGCATCAATGTGTTTACCACCGAGATCCAGTCGGCGACCCACGAAGTGCCGCCGCACCTCGGCGTCGCCGCATCGCTCGGCATGACGCTCCTGGTGATTTGCGTCGTCGGCGTCTATCTCTACCGCCGCGCTACCGCGAACGCCGAGGCCTTCGCGACCGTCACGGGTAAGGGCTATGCGCCGACACCTCAGCGGCTCGGAGCATGGCGCTGGCCCGTGTCCATTCTGACGATGCTGATGTTCATCGTTACCCTGGGCCTTCCGCTGTTTACGCTGGCCTGGCAGTCGTTGTTCCGCAATGCGACGCCACCGTCCCTCAGCGTGCTCGGAAACATGACGGTTGACGCCTACCGTTACGTTCTCGGGTATCCCGTGTTCCTTAATGCGGTGAAGAACAGCGTGTTCCTCGGGGCGATGGCTGCGACGTTCGTGATTGCCATCACTTTCATCATGGCATGGCTCGCCCAGCGAACGATGAAGCGCTATGGCTGGGTGCTCGACAGTCTGACGTTCATGCCGATCGCGGTGCCAAGCGTCATCATGGGCGCCAGCGTCTTGTTCGCGTACCTGGTGCTGCCGATCCCGGTCTACAACACGATCTGGATCCTGCTGATCGCCTATGTGACGATGTATCTGCCGTATGGCATGCGGTTCACGTCGGGCGGCATCGTTCAGATTCACCGCGAGCTGGAAGAAGTTGCCGAGGTTTCCGGCGCATCCTCTCCGCAGATTTTCGGCCGGGTCCTCTTGCCGCTGCTTGCGCCGGTGCTGCTCGCCGGCTGGCTCTACGTCTTTGTACTCGCGGTGCGCGAGCTTTCCGCGTCGATTTTCCTGGCCGGGCCGGGTACCCACGTGCTCGGTACCATCAGTCTGACGATGTGGGAGGAGGGTGGCAGCTACGGAGCTGTGTGCGCCATGGGCATCGTGCAGATCGTACCCTTGGTGTTCATCGTCATCATCATGCGTCGGCTGGAGGAGCGGGTCAGCGCCCGCCGCTAGCAGGGGGAACCATGCTCCGCATCGAACATCTCTTTAAGGAATTCGCCGCCGTCGGCAACGCCAAGGTCGCCGCCGTGCAGGACGTGAGCCTGAATGTGCCCGAAGGCAAGCTGCTGACGCTGCTCGGCCCGTCGGGCTGCGGCAAGACTACGACGTTGCGCTGCATCGCCGGCCTCGAGCGCCCCGACCAGGGGCGGATCGAGATCGGTGGCCGGACGATGTTCGACGCGGCCCACGGCGTGTTCGTGCCGCCCGCCGAGCGCGGCATCGGCATGGTGTTCCAGTCCTATGCCATCTGGCCGCACATGAGCGTGTTCGAAAATGTGGCATTCCCGCTGCGCGTCTCGCGTACGCGACGCTTCAACTCGTCCGAGATCGTTGCGAAGGTGAAGCGGGCGCTTGAGACCGTGCGCCTCGGCGGCTACGAAAATCGCCGCGCCACCCAACTCTCCGGTGGCCAGCAGCAGCGTCTGGCGCTGGCCCGGGGTCTCGTCGGCGAGCCGCGGCTTCTGCTGCTCGACGAGCCGCTTTCGAATCTCGATGCCAAGCTCCGAGAGCAGATGCGCTTCGAGCTGAAGCACCTCCAGACTACCCTCGGTCTGACTGCCGTCTACGTCACGCACGACCAGTCGGAGGCGCTGGCGCTCTCCGACGAGATTGCGGTCTTCAACCAGGGGCGGATCGTCCAACTCGGCTCGCCGCTCGACATCTACCGGCACCCGAACTCGGAGTTCGTCGCCGACTTCGTCGGCTCCACGAATTTCCTGCGCGGTTCGGTGCGCGCGACGGCGCCGATCGGCGCGGTGGGGCAGGTCGAGACCGCCCAGGGCACGTTTGCGTGCACGTTCGCGGCGGCGCTGGCGGAGGGCGCGAAGACTGTCGTCTCGATCCGTCCCGAGGACATCGGCATTGCCGCCGACGGAGAGGGCGTGCGCGGCACGATCACGGCCAAGGTATTCCTCGGCGAGGTGATCGACTACCTGGTGTCACTCAGCGGCCAGGAAGTTCGGGTTCGGCACCGTGCCCGGCGTGAATACGATCACGCCGTTGGCGCCACGGTGATGCTGACGCTGCCGTCGGATAAGGCGCTGGCCATGGTCGACGAGAAGTCCGCCTGATGGAAGATCAGGAACTCCTGTCGTCGCTGCGGGCCGCGATCGATCGTGGCGACGTCGAGACGTCGCTCGACATCAAGCGCCAGCACCACGTCGATTCGCCGCTGTACCGCGAGAGCGATTCGTCGCCCTTCCTCTATGTTTGCATGCTGGCGATCGGCGCCGTGGGGTGGTTCTACGGCTGGCAGGCAGGTATCGGGGCGTTCGTCGTGGCGGCGCTGCTCTATATGGTCGGCGTCCGTCGGTTCGTGGCCGTCCGCATGCGTCGCCGATTCACGAATGAGGTGCTGGTCGATCCCGAGAAGTTCCGCAAAGCGTGGAAGCTGAAGGGCCTTGCGTTTCGCCACAAGGCGAGCGGCATCGTCTGCGAGTCGCCTGACGGCCTGTGGCGAAGCTTCGTGATCGAGCGCTGCCGCTGACGTAGGCCACGCTACATCTTTTCCAGATACTTACGCACCTTCTCCACCGCAGCCGGGGGAGCGCCGTACATCTTGTCGAGCAGCTTCTGGATCTCGGCGCCGCCCACTGGGTCGATGTCGAGCTGCCGTTTTTCGGCGTCGGCACGGAACGCCGGGTCCTTCATCGTATCGTCGAATGCGCGGCGCAGGATCGCGACCACCGGCTGAGGCACATCGGGCGGAGCGATGTAGGGGCGGCCGAATTGCTGCGGGCCGAGCAGCAGGTCCATCGCCGCGCGATCGTCGTCGTTGCGGGCGTAGTCGTAGATCCAGGAAACGTTCGGTAGTTCGGGATGCTTCTCGAGGCCGAACTGGATGAATACCCGCACCTGATTGTTGCGCAGCCACTCGCCGCCGGTCGCCTTCAGGCTCGCCCAGGTGATCCCGACGTTGCCGGTGACCTCGCCGCGCTCCATCGCCAGCATGCCTTCCTTCGTGCCCTTGTAGCCGGAAACCACCTTGAACTTGGTGCCGAGGAGGCCGTTGGTGAAATCGGGATAGGTGTCCGTGGAACCGCCGGAGCCGGCGACCACGAGCTGTTCCTTCAACGCGTCGTCGAACGTCTTGATCGCGGTCGTGTGCCAGGCCACTCCGACGTGATTCTCCGTCAGCGCGCTGCCAATCCAGTTGAAGCGGCGGGGATCGAACTTGACCCGGTCGGGATGGACCATCGGATCGAGCGAGATCTGTGGATTGACGGCACCGATCTCTGTCCCGTCACGCGGCCCAATGTTGTAGACGTGATTTGCCAGTACCAGCGAGCCCGCGCCTGGCATGTTCTGCACGATAATCTGCGGTTGCCCCGGAATGTGGCGCGGGATGTAGGCCGCAATCACACGCGCAAAAGTATCGTACCCGCCGCCGGTCGATGAGCCGACGTAAAGCCGGACCTGCTTTCCTTTGAAGTACTCGGACGAGTCCTGTCCTCGGGCCGAGGGAGGCGACGCGAACGCTGCGATCAACGCTCCACACCACGCATACGCCAGCCAACGCCGCATGCTTGCCTCCGCACCCTGTCACGCGACCATCGTTCTGTGCGATGGCCTTCGAGGAAGCATAGCGAGAGCCGATCATCGCGGCGAGGGGCTGAACTCATTCCTTGATACGCTGCCGGGGAAGCGTGCACCGGCCGGCGATCCGATCACCTCGGTGAGCTGCCCAAGCCGCCTTGCGCATCGCCGCACGGCCTCTTACGTAATTTTGCGTAATGACGATGACGCGCGCGGCTGCCCGATCATCGGTCAGCGGTGCGTCCGACAAAAAATATTTTTTGGTCCATCGACGGACAATCCCTGGCGGTTTGCTTCTTCCGCGCGGTGTTATACGTGGAAACCCTCATGATTCAGTGGCTTACGTGTAACTACTCATAAACGCGGGTGAATACCTACGAAGAACAGAGTCCGTGGAATCACTCATGTGTGAGCGTCAAACTCCTTAAAACATGTTGTTTTTCAGATCGCATTCCGGCATGGACTAGCGGCGTTGGTTTTTGTGATAAGCCCGGGTCGCTGGCAGTACCGCCAACGGGGGGATAGTGAAGAAAAGCCAGGGAGCTTTCACGGAGACAGGATGGTGGCGCCGCCTATTCGCGGTGTTCGCCGTGATGTTTCTCGTGGCGTCATTGATCGGTGGCATCGAAGTGCTCGCTCCGCCTCTGGAGGCGGACGACGTCGAGTGCGCGCCGACTCTCGATGTGGTGCTCGTCGAGCCGCGCGTGCTCAGGGATGACAATGTCGTCCGCGTCGTGCGTCGCAAGCCGGTCGCCGAACTTCCAACCAGCACGTTCATTCCCGTCGCGACACTGCCTGCCGAAAGTCAGGTGCTGTCGCTGCTGAGAGGTGGTGGGCGACAACGCACCGTTCATCCCACCGGACCGCCGCTCGTCGCCGCCTGACCCGGCACACGCCGGGTAAGACATCTGCGCGCCGACTCAGCCGATCACCAAAGGTGACGGCGCAACAACAAACCGAAGACGAATACGCCCGTATTGCGGGCAAGGCGTTCGGGTGACGGTTTTCAAGTCACCGAAGTGATGGATGACACATGGACTCAATTGCACAGTTTTTCGTGAGCGAAGGAGTGGTGGCTGCGGCCGCCGGTAAGGCCTTCATCATTATGATGGACCCGTTGCGCCTCGGGTTCCTTTGCGCGGGGGCAATCCTCGGTCTGACGCTCGGCATCATCCCGGGCATCGGCGGTCTGGCCGGCACGGCGATGCTGCTGCCGTTCACGTTTGACATGGATCCCTACACCGCGTTCGCCTTCCTGTTGGGCCTCGGCTCCACGACGGCGACGGGTGACCCGATTCCCGCAATTCTGTTCGGCGTGCCCGGAGGTGCCGCCTCCGCGGCCACCGTGCTTGACGGCTACCCGATGGCCAAGAATGGCGAGGCGGGCCGGGCGCTGTCGGCGGCCTACATGTCGTCGCTGATGGGCGGCCTGTTCGGCGCGGCTCTTATGGCGATTACCATTCCGATCCTGCGCCCGGTGATGCTGTTCATCGGCTCGCCCGAGCTTCTCGGCTTCGCCGTGTTCGGCATGTCGATGGTCGCCGTTCTGTCGGGCAGCGCTCCGCTGCGCGGCATGGCTGCCGGCTGCTTCGGCATCATGCTGGCGATGATCGGATCGGACCCGCAGACCGGCACACTGCGCTGGACCTTCGACAGCCTGTACCTGTGGGACGGTCTGCCGCTGACGCCTCTCGTGCTCGGCCTCTACGCACTGCCCGAACTCTGCGACCTTCTCGTCCTCCGTACGTCGGTGGCCGCAGGGGGCGTCGGTCGTGAGGTCTACAAGGGCCAGTGGCAGGGCGTGAAGGATTGCTTCACCCACTGGTGGCTGATCATGCGCTGCTCGTGGATCGGCGGCGGCATCGGCTCGATCCCCGGCATCAGCGCCGCGGTGGTCGACTGGCTCGCCTACGGCCACGCGTTGCGTACCGAAAAAGGCGCGTCCAAGACCTTCGGCACTGGTGACGTGCGCGGTGTCATCGCCTCCGAATCGTCGAACAACGCCAAGGAAGGTGGCGCGCTGGTTCCGACCGTGGCGTTCGGCGTTCCGGGCTCGGCCACGATGGCCATTCTGCTCGGTGCGTTCCTGATCCATGGCCTCGTCCCGGGCCCGGACATGCTCACGAAGAACCTCGACATCACCTTCTCGATGGTGTGGTCGATCGCTCTCGCGAACATCCTGGGTGCGGGCATGTGCTACGCGTTCAGTCCCCAGTTCGCCAAGCTGGCGACGCTCCGCTACACGCTGGTCCTGCCGGCGGTGCTGGGCATCGTCTACCTCGGGGCGTTTGAGGCGACCCGTCAGTGGGGCGACCTCTACGCGCTGCTGTTCTTCGGCGTGCTCGGCTGGGTTATGAAGCAGTTCAAGTGGCCGCGTCCGCCGCTGATTCTGGGCGTGGTGCTGGGCGACATCATCGAGCGTTACCTGTTCATCTCGGTCGAGCGCTACGGCATCGAGTGGATGACGCGCCCGGTCGTGGCGATCATGTTCATCCTGGCGTTCGTTGGCCTGTTGAAGCCGTTCATCCAGGACGTCCGCATCCAAGGCGGCGTCCGCAAGATGCTGACGCAGTGGCAGGCGCCGCGGTTCAAAGTATCGCAGCTCTTCACGATCTACTTCTTTGTGATGATGGCGTCGATGCTGTGGATGGCGAGCAGGTGGAACTTCGACGCGCGCATCGTCCCGATGATCGTCGGCGGCATCGGCACTCTGATGGTGGCGATCAGCCTGTTCAACGAGATGTGCCGCAAGCCCTCGGCCAAATCGGTCGCAGGACTCGCGGAAGCGGCCGAGCAAGAAGTGGAGCAGAAGATCCACATGGACCTTGACTCCGGCACCAGCCATCTCTCGAACCGGGAGGTGATCGGCCGCGCGGCACTGTTCTTCGGCTACCTGCTCGGCTTCATGGCTGTGATGTCGGTGATCGGATTGATCCCGACTGCCGGTCTCTTCGTCGTGTTCTTCATGCGATACGAAGGGAAGGAGCGGTGGACGCTGACGCTGACCTACGCGGCCTGCACCGTTGCGCTGATCTACGTCATGTTCGATCAGGTCATGGCAGTGCCGTGGCCGCAGACCTTGCTCGGGCAGTGGTTCCCCGAGCTCAAGAACATCATTCCGTCGATGTAAGCGACGGATCCTTGGAGAAACTGGGGCGGGTGGCAACACCCGCCCCTCTTTTTTGAGTTAGCCGCGTCGTGCCGCTGCCGCCATATCGGCGAATTCGTTCCGCCATGCCTCGGACAGGCCGGGCAGGGCCGCGACGACCTCGAGCCGGGCCGCGTCGTTGCGCGCCGTCAGAAACGCCGACATCAGATCGGTGATGGTGAGAGGTGTCGTGGCCGTCGATGTGCGTTCCACGGCGTCGCCGGCGGCGATTGCACCCGTTTCAATGACCCGCAGGTAGAAGCCGACCCGGTTCACCCGGGCGAACTCGACCGGGAAGCGCTCATCACCCATATGGATACCGAGCTTGTAACAGGGCACGCGCGGCTGGCTGACCTCGAGCAGCGCGTTGCCGATGCGGAAGCGGTCGCCGACGCGTACATTCGACGAGGCAAAGCCCTCGATCGTCAGGTTTTCGCCGAATGCGCCGGGGCCGAGCGGGCGCCCGAGCCGCTGCTCCCAATAGGCCGCATCGGAGCGGTCGTAGACGTAAACCGCTTTCTCCGTCCCGCCGTGGTTGATGAGGTCGGCCTGGCCGTCGCCGTACAAGCCGTTCGCCGTCACTGCGACGGGGCCTGCGACCGGTTGTTTGGCGATGCCGGAGCATACCGGCTCGCCGCCGCGCTCGCCGATGACGCGCGGCAGGCTGACGTTGACCGAGAGAACGCGCCCGGTCACTTCGCGGGCGCGGACTGGGCGCCGATGGTCCGCTTCAGGAAGGCAAGCCCCTTAGTCCAGGAATCCTCGGCCGCCTGGGGGCGGAGCTGCTCGGGCCGGACGAAGTTCTGGAAGGCGTGGCCCGCGCCGTCGTAGCGGTGGAATTCGTGAGGTACGCCCAGCCGCTTGAGCTCGGCGTCAATGCGGTCGACGTCGGCGGGCGACGGGTTTTTGTCGTCGTTACCGAAGAAGCCGATGACCGAGCCTTTGAGGCCCGGCAGCCGCTCGAACGCCGACGGGCCTTCACCCCACGGCTTGAACATGTTGCCGCAATAGTGGATGACCGCGGCGCGGAAGTAAGGCGTCGACGATGCACCGAGGAACGCCGCGCGTCCACCCATACAGTGGCCCAGGATTGCCATGCGGTCGGGGGAGGCGAGGCCCGTGCGGATCAGATGCTCGGCGGCGGCCGAAGTGTCTTCGAGCACGTCGGCGTCGCGCAACAGCGACAGCACCTCGGGGTTCTCGACCCCGCCCGGAACGCGGTGGAACAGATCGGGGGCCGCGGCGGCGAAACCGGCGGCGGCCAGGCGGTCGACGCGGTCCTTGGTGAAATTGTCGATTCCGGCGCGGTGGAACATGACGACGACAGCCGGGAACGGGCCCTTGCCCTCGGGGGTGGCAACGTAGACCGACATCGGCTTCCCGGCGACGGTAATGGTGTCCATACGCGACGGCATAGCGACCTCATCGATAGCTGCGGGGATGGGGACCGCGATCGCGCCCTACAGCACGCGATCGCGCGGCTCAGTGGACGCCGATCGCGGGCGGCACGTAGAACGGCGGATCGGGCCAGTAATCGACGAACATGTTCACGCGACGCGCGCCACCAGGGTTCTTCACCGAATGCGTCACGCGGTTGTTGAAGTCGTAGATGCGCCCGGGACGCATCGAGAACTTCTTCTTCGAGATCTTGTAACGGACGTCGCCGGCGCCGGTCAGCGGAACGTGGAGGCGGTGGCATACGGCGGCATACGGCTGGCCGTCGATGTGGGGCAGTATCTCGGCGTGGGGATTGAGTGCGACGAGCGCGATCCGCACGATGATGCCGCGCTCCGTGCGCACCGGTCGGATCGCCTGCTCGATCAGCGGCGCCAGCACAGCGCGGTACTCCTCCCATTCGCGGAACGTGTAGACGGGCCCCATCGCCGTCTCGTCCTTGGCGACTGGCAGGAAGGGTGCCGGATCTAGGCCTTTCGGCTGGGCCCACTCGCGGACCAAATCGCCCAACTCATGCGCTCCCCACGGGTTCTCGTCGCGGACCCACTCGTGGCGCAGGATGATGGTCTGGGTCGCGGCATGGACCTTATCGGCCAGCATTTCCTGCCGGAACGTGTTGCGCGTCCAGGCGTCGTCGGGCAGGGCGGCGACGAAATCCGCCGCTGCGCCTACGTCGATCGCGCCCAGGTCGCGGAAGGGTACGCCGATATCCATCTCTGCCCCGCTTCGTACGGCATCGCAAAAGGTGCTGGCCGGGAACATTTTACCGGCTATGCGAGTTTCGCGAAAGCAACGGGATGCCGCTCGCCCCAGCCCTTACAGGGTGGGATGCGGCGGCTCCAGGGACCCGCGAGGGACCCGCGAGGGACCCGCGCGCAGGTTTTGCAACCGCATCCCAACCGCCAAGGAGGGGTCCATGCCCAAAAGTGAACCGGAAGTGCTTTCCGCCCAGCGGGCTACGGTGCCGGCACGCAGCTCTTGGTCGCTGAACGACCTTCAGCGCCAAGTCGACCGGTTGTTCGACGACTTCGGTCGCACCTTCTTCGACCCACCGTTTCGCCGTTCTGAAGCCGTCGTCCCGATGATGTCGACGCGCGCCAACGTCGCCGAGACCGAAAACGCCTATGAGATCGAGATGGAATTGCCTGGTCTTGGAGAGAAGGACATCGACGTCAAGCTGTCGGGGGATATCCTGACGGTCTCGGGCGAACGCAAGGAGGAGACGGACGAGGAAAAGAAGGAGTACCATCTGGTCGAACGCATGTACGGCTCGTTCAGCCGCTCCTTCACGCTCCCCGACAACGTCGCCCAGGACAAAATTGCCGCTTCGTTCAAGCACGGCGTGCTCAAGATCGGTCTGCCCAAGAAGCAGATGAGCAAGCCGGGCGAGGGCGAGAAGAAGATCGACATCAAAGCTGAATAACGGAAGGGTCGGCGCGTCTCCGACAGCGTGACGCGCCGTGTCCCGATCAGACGGATGCCGCCCGCTCGAGATACGCCGGCGCCGCGAACGCGGCACAGTGGATGTCGGGCGTGTAGTACTGCGTCTTGAGCCTTGCGGCCCGGAAGCGGCGAACAAGGGTGGCGCGCGGGACGCGCCGGTTGCGCGGGTCTTGACTCGACCATGACAGCGCCATGAAGCCGCCGACGTAGGTCGGTACCGGCACGAACAGAAATCCTGAGACCTTGAACAGGCGGCGGAGACGTTTCCGTGTCGTCGCGAGTTCGTCGCGCTGCAGGAACGGCACGCCGTTCTGTGTCACCAGGATGCCGCGCGGCGTCAGGCAGCGCTTGCAAGCTGCGTAGAAGTCGGTCCCGAACAGGACCTCAGCCGCTCCGATCGGGTCGGTCGAATCGACGAGGATGACGTCGAATTTTTCCTTAGTCTCGGCGACGTACTTCACGCCGTCGGCAATCACGAGGTCGGTGCGCCGGTCCTCGAACGCTTTGCCGCAGATCGAGGGCAGGTACTTCTTGCAGACCTCGACCACCGACCCGTCGATCTCGACCATCGTTGCACGCGTGACGGTCCGGTGCTTCAACACCTCCTCGAGGATGCCGCCGTCGCCGCCGCCGATGATCAGCACCTTGCGCGCGCGTCCGTGCGCCAGCAGCGCCGGGTGGACCATCATCTCATGGTAGAAGAACTCGTCACGCTCGGTGGTCTGGCAGACGCCGTCGAGCGCGAGCACGCGGCCGAAGGCCGGCGTCTCGTGTATCTCGAGGGCCTGGAACGGCGTCTTCTTGCGGTAGAGCGTCCGGGTCACGAGGAAACGCTGCCCATAGTCCGGGTAGAGCGTTTCCTCGAACCATTTCCGGGTCACTCGACCATGCCCCGCTTGTGCTCGGAGATCTGCACATGCGATGGGCCGAACGTGTCCCGCAGGACCGCGATCGCCTTGTGAGGCTCGGCGGCGCCGCACATGAAGATGTCGACTGCCGCGTAACCGCGCTCCGGCCAGGTGTGGATGCTGATGTGGGACTCCGCCAGCACCGCGACTCCCGAGATCCCACCGTTCTCGCTGAAGCGATGGACGTGAACGTAGAGAAGGGTCGCACCGCACGTTGTCGTCACGTCGCGCAGCATCTGCTCGACGGTATCGCCGTCGTCGAGACTGCTCGCGCCCCACAGATCCACGATCAGGTGCGTGCCCGCGAACTTCAGCCCGTTCTTCTCGACGAAGTAATCCTTGCCGTTGGACGTCATGTCGCGATTGGCCGCAGCCAGGCTTATGCCCGTCATGTGGCCGAGTTCGACGACGACGCCCGATTTCCGAGCGGACAGTTTGCGCGGCATTCCACCCCCTCCAACGGGAAGATTGGGTTCCAAAGTCAGGGGGCTATGTGGGGCAATTCACCCCTCAATGCAAGAAAAAATCCCAGTGCTTCCGGAATCGGAACGTGTGTCACGGGGGCCGCATTTGTGCGCCGCGGCGTGACACAAATTCCGACACGCGCAGTGAACGATTTAGAGGATTTTTCCGGGGTTCATGATGCCGGCGGGATCGAACGCGGTCTTGATCCGCTGCATCAGTTCGAGCTCGAGCGGCGAGCGGTAGCGCCTGAGCTCGCCTTTCTTGAGCACGCCGATTCCATGCTCGGCCGAGAACGAGCCGCCGAGCGCCGCGACAATGTCGTGCACGACGCGGTTCAGCCGCTCCCATTCCTTGAGGAAGGTGCCCTTGTCGGCTCCGACCGGCTGACTGACGTTGAAGTGGATATTGCCGTCGCCCATGTGACCGAAGGCGAAGACGCGCGCGCCTGGCAGTGCGGCCTCGATCGCGGCCGTTCCCTTCGCGATGAAGTCGGGAATTCTGGAGACCGGCACTGAGACGTCGTGCTTGATCGAGCCGCCCTCGCGGGTCTGGCTCTCGGGAAGGACCTCGCGGAGGTGCCACAGTGTCCTTCTCTGCGCCTCGCTGGCGGCGATGGTTGCGTCCAGAATTCGGCCGCTTTCCAGCGCCGTCTCGAGAAAGCCCTCCAGTCGCTGGCGTAGTCCATCGCCGCTTTCGGGCGAGGTGAGCTCGATCAGCACGTACCATGGCGACTGCGTCGCCAGCGGCGTCGGAGTTCCGAAATGCTTTGTCACCAGTTCGACGCCGAGGCGCGGCACGAGCTCGAATGCGGACACGGCATCGCCAGATGCCGCGCGCGCTTCGTTGAGAAGGAGCAGCGCGGAGCGGACGTCCGGCACGGCGACGAACGCCGTCTCGCGGCTCGCCGGCAGAGGGAACAGCTTGAGCACCGCGGCGGTGATGACGCCGAGCGTTCCTTCGGCGCCGACGAACAGATGCTTGAGGTCGTAGCCGGTGTTGTCCTTGCGCAGTCCGCGCAATCCGTTCCATACGCGGCCATCGGCAAGCACCACCTCGAGGCCCAGCAACAGCTCCCGGGCGTTGCCGTAGCGAAGAACGCCGACGCCGCCCGCGTTGGTCGACAGATTCCCGCCGATCATGCAGCTTCCCTCGGCGCCGAGACTGAGGGGAAACAGCCGTCCCGCCTCGCGCGCCTTGTCCTGCAGATCCTTGAGTACGCACCCGGCCTCGACCGTCATCGTGTTGTTGACGGCATCGATCGCCCGCACGCGATTCATCCGGCCGAGACTGAGGACGATCCCCTGCGCACCCGCGGGCGGTACCGAGCCACCGACCAGGCCGGTGTTGCCGCCCTGCGGGACGATCGGCAGTCGCGCATCCGCCGCGATCCGGACGACGTCCGACACCTCGGTCGTGGAAGTTGGTCGCACGACGGCCAGGGTGCTGCCGTGAAACAGATCGCGCTGGTCGTTGATGTGAGGGGCGATCTCGGAGGGCTCCTCGATCATGCCCTTGGCACCGACGACCTGGCGGATGGCGGCGAGCGCCGCGTGGGGATCCATGCACATCTCCCAGAAAAGGCGATTAAAGCCCGCGCCGCGCCCCTCTGCAACGCGGGCTGAGAGTCAGGCCGGCGTTGCGGCGCGCTTCAGGCGGTCGTTGATCGCCTCACCAAGCCCGTTGTCCGGAATCGGCATGACAGCGATGGCGGCATAGCGCGGTTGGTCCAGCGCGCGCAGCATCCGGAACAGGTTTGCCGCCGCTTCGGCGAGATCGCCGCGCGTGCTGAGGTTGAGCACGCCGTCGCCGATCGGCGCATCCGCCCCGAACGCGAGCAGTGCCTCGCCGGCGCGACGCTTCGCAGCGTTGAGCCGCACCGGACGGCCGGGTGCGTAGTGGCGCGCGAGCATCCCGGGTGACGCGAGGCCTTCGTCTTCGCCGCCGACCGGCGCGGCGCGGGCGATCTCGGTCCCGAGGGCAGCGCTCAGCGCTTCGGCCGTGACCGCTCCCGGACGCAGCAATATGGGGACCATCGCGGACAGGTCGAGCACGGTCGACTCGATGCCGACCGCGCACGGACCTCCGTCGAGCACGAAATCGACCGCACCGCCGAGAGACTGCGCGACGTGTTCGGCTGTCGTCGGGCTGACCTCGCCCGAGCGGTTTGCCGAAGGCGCGGCGATGGGCCTGTCGGCCTTCCTGAGAAGGTCGCGAGCGACCAGGTGCGCGGGGCTGCGTATTGCGGCGGTGTCGAGGCCGGCTGAAACCAGGAGCGACAGCCTGCAGTCGGCGCGTCGCGGCAGCACCAGCGTCAGCGGTCCGGGCCAGAAGATGTCCGCCAGGCGCGACGCGCGCTCGTCGATCAGGACGTGGGCTGCGGCTCCCGTCACATCGAGCACGTGGACGATGAGTGGATTGAAGCGTGGCCGGCCCTTCGCCGCGAAGACTGCGGCGCAGGCCGCGTCGTCGGTCGCGTTGGCGCCAAGGCCATACACCGTCTCGGTGGGGAACGCGACCAGACGGCCCGCGCGGATCAGCCCGGCCGCGTCGTCGATCGCATCGGCCGTGGCGATGGCGACCCGTGGACCCGCAGTCATGGCAGCGCTCGCCCGCGGGCGACGAAGCCCGGGTTCAGGAAATTCGGCTTGCCGTAGCGCATCGGGGCGCCATCGAACGTCGTGACGGTTCCACCCGCTGCCTCGAGCACCGCCTGGCCGGCGGCGATGTCCCATTCCGAGGTCGGGCCGAAGCGCGGATAAAGATCGGCGACACCTTCGGCAATGCGACAGAACTTGAGGGAGCTGCCGACCCCACGGCGTTCGGCCACTTTGATGTCCCTGAGGAACGCGTCGACGTCGACATTGTTGTCGTGCGATCGGCTCGCCAGCACGACTACGCCCTCGCCCGGGGGCGTGCGGGCGGCGATTGGCGCCAGCGGGCCGCCCATCACGCCGCCGCGCGCGGTCCCGGGGCCAGCTCCCGTATAGATGCTGCCGAGCGCCGGGATGGCGACCACGCCGAGCGTCGGACGTCCATTCTCGATCAGCGCGACGTTGACCGTGAAATCACCGCTGCGCGCGACGAACTCCTTGGTACCGTCCAGGGGATCGACCAACCAGAAGATATCGCCGACGGAGTGAATGGCATTCGGGCCGCCTTGGGCTTCCTCGGAGATCACCGGCACGTCGGGAAGCAGCGCCTTGAGCCGCGGCATAATGACGCGCTCCGCGGCCTCGTCGGCTTCGGTCACAGGACTGGCATCGGGCTTTGCGCGTACCGCGAAGGCGGTGCTGTAAACGGCGAGGATGACCGACGATGCCGCTTCGACGGCGGCGACGAGGTCGGGCAGCAGTCGGTCATAAGCGATGGATTGAGCGGGCATGAGGGCGGTTCGTTCGCGAGAGTGCGCCTAGGCGATATAGGGGAAGTGCCCGGCGGGCAAGCCCTCATCTTTCAACTCGGGTGGCGTGCCTACGGGCTCGCCATTTCCTCGAGCAGGCGATCGCGTCCCGGCGAGACTTGGCCCCGCCGGTAGACCGCGGAGATGTCGATCTTTCCAAACGTAGGCCCGAGATCGACATAGCCGAGCCGCATGCTCGGCTCGTGGCGGACGCAGAGCGTATGGACGATCGCCAGTCCCACATCGCGCTCGGCGAATGCGCGTGCCGTCAAGCAGTTACCAGATTCGATGAAGCCGCGCGGCTTGACACCGGCGTCGGCGAACGTGCGCTCGATCATCTTGCGGGTGGTCGAATGTCGCGGCAGGACGAGGAGCTTGTGCCGGGCGATCTCCTCGAGCCGCGGCGCCTTCCGGCGCAGCAGGGGATGATCGGTGGCGCAGGCAAGCGACATCGTCGTGCGGACGATGGTTTCGCGCTGCAGCGCCTTCGGGACCTTCGAGAAACAGTTGACGCCGACGTCCACGACCCCTTCGGTCAGGAGATCGAGAGTCTCGGACGCCTTGTGAATCTGCAAACCGAGTTCCACGGCGGGAAAGCGCTTCATGAAGGCGCTGATCTTGGGCGCGAAATACCAGGCGACGTCGCTGCCGATCGAAACCGTGAGACGCCCGGCCGGCGATGTTCCGGAGGAGAGGGTGCCGAACGCCCGCTCGACCCGATCGAAGATCGCTTCGACTTCGGCAACGAAGCTTTCGCCGGCTTGCGTGAGGACGAGGCGGTTGGGCAAGCGTTGGAACAACTCGACCCCGAGGTCCTCCTCCAGGCGGCGTATCTTGAACGAGACCGCCGGCACCGTCAGGTTGAGGCGCGCCGCGGCGCGGCGGAGGCTGCCGTGCTTGGCTGTGAGGTAAAGCGCCCGCAGCTTCCGGAGATCAACCGAATCCAGATTCATGGTGCTGCCGAGGTTAAAAACAATCTTACCTCATATATACCAAATTCTAAATTTACAGGGGGGTACGCCCCTCGTAGGGTGCGGCCAAATTGGCCTGTTTCGTGCGGCGCGGCCGCCGCCATCTGGAGGAAAGCTGACCATGGTTGCCAAGACGATCGATTCTGACGCCCACGTGCTGGAGAACCCCTACACTTGGGAATTCATCGAGGCGACCCACAAGAAGTACACGCCGCTCGTCGTTTACGGCAGCGAGGCGCGGACGGCCGGGTCCGGCAACATCCAGAAGGAATACTGGGTCATCGACAACCGCCTGCAGCCGAAGGAAGCCAACGTCGGCCTCGATACGGCCCAGGAGTCGCGCGAGATGAAGGACATCGCCGGGCGGCTCAAGCACATGGACGAGCTCAAGATCGACGTCCAGGTGCTCTACCCGACCATCTTCCTGCGTCCGCTCACGCTGAACGTCGACTGCGAGCTCGCGCTGACGAAGGCGTACAATCGCTGGCTCGCCGAAATCTCGAAGAAGGGCAGCGGCCGCCTGCCCTGGGTGGCCTGCCCGCCGCTCTACTCCATGGACAAGGTCCGCGCCGAGATGGAGTGGGCGAAGGACAACGGCGCATGCGGCATCTTCATGCGCGGGCTCGAGTGCGAGCGCCGCCTGAGCGATCCCTATTTCAATCCGCTGTGGGAAATCGCCGGCGACCTCGACCTGCCGCTGTGCCTGCACTCCGGCACCGGCGCCTTCCAGGTGCACGACTTCTTCGCGGGCGACAGCGGCTTCAGCCGCTTTAAGCTGTCGGTGGTCAGCGCCTTCCATGAGTTGCTGTGGAACGACATTCCCGCAAAGTTCCCGAAGACGCGATGGGGCTTCGTCGAGGTGTCGAGCCAATGGCTGCCGTACGTGCTCAACGACCTTGGGCTCCGCTTCAAGCGGCGCGGCAAGCGGCTCTCGGCGAACGTTCTTAAGGACAACCGCATGTACGTCGCCGTGCAGGTGACGGACGATCTCAAGCAGATCGTCGATCTCGTCGGCACGGACAATCTCGTCGTCGGCACCGACTACGGTCACAACGACACGTCGAGCGAGATCGAGGCGCTGCGCCTCCTCAAGACCAACGGCCAGCTTCCGACAGCTGTCGTCGACAAGATCCTCGGCGACAACGCGCGGGCGCTGTACGGGCTCAACTGAAAGCGGCGCATCACGGCGAGCGGCGGCCCCGTTCCCATGGTGCGAGCCTTTATGCCTGCCCGGGGCCAGAATCGCTGTTAAGGTGGATCGCCGGAAAAAAACACGGAGGCACCGTCATGATCCGTCATCTCCGATTCGTTGCGCTGACGCTGGCCGCGGTTCTCGTCTGCGGCGCGGTCTCGGCCGAGAACCTCAAGTTCGCGACCGGCCGCCAGGGCGGCTCGCAGTATCCGGTGAGCGTGGCGCTCTCCCAGGTTATTCAGAAGGTTCCCGGCATCGGCGAGGTTTCGCTTGTTCCCGGCGGCGGCACCGGGAACGTCATTTCCGTCGGCACCGACAAGACCCAGATTGGAATCACCCTCTCGAACGATGCCGTCGCCGGCATCAAAGGCGAGGCGCCGTTCAAGAACAAGCTGCCGGATCTGGTTCAGCTCTTCGCGCTCCACGCGTTTAACGTCGCGATCGTCGTGCCCGCCGATTCCGACATCAAAACGTTCAAGGATCTCGCGGGCCACAAGGTGAACTCGGGGCCGGTGGGCTACACGATCAACACGCTATCGCGCCGGATCTACAAGATGACCGGGATCGAAAGCAAAGTGCATCAGAGCTATCTGCAGATCGGCGATGCCGTCGAGCAGTTCAAGGACGGCCACCTTGACGCGCTCTTCTATGCGCCGAGCGACTGGTACGGTCCCTTCATCGAGCTTGCCCAATCCCGCCACCTGCGCCTGATCCAGTTGCCGCGCGAGGTCATGGATTCGCTGCTCAAGTCGGACCCGAGCTTCATCGAGAAGAAGTTCCCGCTGCAGAAGGGCATCTACGAGAATCTCGAAAATCAGGTCGACACGCTCGCCAACCGGAACCTGATCGTCGCCAACAAGAAGGCGGTCAGCGATCAGCAGGCCTACGACATCGTCAAGGCGGTGGCCGAGAACTGGGACAAGATTGCGCCGTCGGAGCCGTCCTTCAGGCTGTTCAAGGTGCCCGAGCTTGCCGAGGCCTCGGGCATTCCAATTCATCCGGGGGCGCTGCGGTATTTCCGCGAGCGTGGCTGGGCTAAGTAGCGCTTGGAAGCGGGCAAAGAGTGAGCTTCCTCCGCTCCGAGGGGGAGTGTTTCTGACATGGCGGATTTTTGGCTGCGGGAAAGCCGGGCCGTCGCGGCGCGCTGGATCGCGATCGCGATGGCTCTCTTTCAGATGTACACGGCGCTGTTCGGAAACTACGACGCGCTGATTCAGCGCGGAGTTCATCTGGGCTTCGCCTCGGCATTGATCCTGCTGCTCTATTCAACGCCGCAGCCGTTCGCGGGCCGATGGGGCGCGGCGATTGCCGCACTGGGCACGGCGATCCTTGCCGTGGCGACATTCGCGCCACTCGCCTATCTGCTCGATCACTATACCTACCTGACCGGCGAGCGCTTCCAGTTCGTGACCGAGGTGACGCCGACGGAACTGGTTTTGGGCACTGCGTTCGCGGTTGCCCTGCTGGAGCTGTGCCGCCGCGTCGCGGGCCCGGCGCTGTCCGCGATCACGCTGGTCTTCCTCATCTACCTGTTCATTCCCGGCCTTCCCGGCATTTTCCGGCACGCCGGTTTCGACCTCGCCACGCAGGTCGACGAGCAGTATCTCGGCCTCGGCGGCATCTTCGGCGTGCCGCTCGGAGCGTCTGCGGGCTACATCGCGCCGTTCGTGATCTTCGGCGCGTTCCTGGAGAAGAGCGGCCTCGGCGGGTTCATCATGGACTTCGCGACAGGATTGGTCGGGCACTACCGCGGCGGACCGGCGAAAGTCGCGGTCATCGCCAGCGCCTTCCACGGCACCATATCGGGGAGCGCGCCGGCCAACGTGCTGACCGTCGGTCCGGTCACCATTCCCATGATGAAGCGCCTCGGATTCCCCGCTCATATGGCCGGGGCGATCGAGGCGGCTGCGTCCACCGGCGGGGTCATCATGCCGCCGGTGATGGGCTCTGTCGCCTTCATCATGGCGTCGTTCATCGGCGTGTCCTACTCGGTCGTTGCGCTGTACGCGGTGATTCCGGCGCTTCTCTATTTCTTTGGCGTGTTCTGCACCGTTCACTGGACCGCCGTCCGCTACGGCATCCGCGGGCTCGAGCCGTCGGAGATGCCCGACTGGAGGCGGAGCTTCCGCGAGCGCGCTCACCTGCTGATTCCCGTCGGCGTGCTCGTGACCCTGATGTCGCTCGACTTCTCGCCGCAGTACGGAGCGGCTTTCGCAATCCTGTCGGTGATCGTCGTCTCGTGGCTGCGGCGCGGCACGCGGATGGGACCGCGCGCGATCCTCGCGGCGCTGGAGGCCGGCGCCAAGGGCGCGGTCCTCGTCGCGATCGCCACCGCGGCCGCGGGGATGATCGTCGGCGCGTTCGAGCTCTCCTCGGTTGGTCTCAAGCTCGCCCAGAGCGCGAGCGCGCTGGCCGGGACGCTGCTGACCGGCTTGATTTTGACCATGATCGTGTCGCTGCTGCTCGGCGCGGGCGTGCCGCCGTCGGTCGCCTACATCGTTCAGATCGCGGTCACGATCCCCATGCTGCAGACCTTTCTCACCGCCGACGGCGGCGTGACCGGACCGACCGCTATCGTGCTGTCGCACTTCTTCGTCATGTACTTCTCGTCGCTGGCGGTGCTGACGCCACCCGACGCATTGGCCTCCGTCGCGGCCGCCGGCCTGGCCGGGAGCCCATTCATGAAGACCGGCATCGCCGCGACTCGCGTCGCGTTCGTCGCCTTCATCGTGCCCTTCATGTTCGTGTACCGCCCGGCCCTGCTGACGCTCGGTTCTCCCGCCGAGATCGCTGAGGCGGCGGTATTCTCGGCGCTCGGCGTGTTCATCGCCTCGATCGGACTCGAGGGCATGTTCCGGGGCCCGCTGGCGTGGTGGGAGCGCGCGATCGCGCTGGCCGCGGCGGCGGCATTGATCTTCCCGGGTTGGGAAAGCGACGCGCTCGGCGTCGTGCTTTTGGCCATTTTCCTGGCGGTGCAGTATGTGCGCCGGCCGACGGGCGCGCAGAAGGTTTGATCACATTCGAGTAGGAGAGGAATGAAATGGCAAAGGAACGTATCGGCCTCGTTGGTCCGGGCCGCATGGGCCTGGCGATGGTCCGGCATCTCATCAAGGCGGGCTACCCGGTCACGGTCACCGATCTCGACGCAGCGGCGATCAAGAAGGCCGAAACGCTCGGAGCTCAGAGCGCCGCAACAGCGGCGGATGTCGCGCGCGCGTCGAAGTTCGTCATCATCGCGGTCGGTTTCGACGACGAGGCGCTCGCGGTGACCTCCGGCAAGGATGGCCTGATGGATGGTTTGCAGGCGGGCTCGATCGTCGCGGTCTCGTCGACCGTCGCGCCGGACACGGCGAAAAAGCTCGACGAGATCGTTCGCGCGAAGTCGAGCGACATACTCGACGCGCCGATCTGCCGCGGTGGCTGGGCGGCCGACGACGGCACCTTGCTCGCGCTGTTCGGCGGCAAGCGCGAAGTGGTGGAGCGCGGACGGCCCGTCTACTCGGCGTTCTCGTCCGATATCGTGCACGTCGGCGACGTTGGCCACGGTCAGGTCGCCAAGACCATGAACAACATGCTGCTGTGGGTGAACGGCGTCGCCCTCATGGAGGCCGGCAGGCTGGCCCAAAGCACCGGCATCGACCTGCCGAAGCTCCGCGAGGCGCTGATGATGAGCTCGGGTGATTCCGCCGCCCTCCACGACTGGGACATGATCACCTTTACCTGGGCTCTGAAAGATATGCAGATCGTCACCCAGATGACCGACAAGGCCGGACTGGCCCTGCCGATTACCGGCGCGATCAAGGAACTGGTGAAGGAGGCCAAACGCCTCAAATCCGGCGGCGAGGCCCCTGACTGGACCGGCAAGCGGCCCCGGAATTAACCCATTGATCGGACGGTCCAAAACCTGACACGCGAGCCATCTGCGTCGCTCTTGAGCCGGCGGAGGAGGTAGCGGATGATGGCCTCCAACCAGGCCGCGTGAAGCGGCCTTAAACGACGACACCCGGGGAGGTCGTTATGGATTTTGCCAACGGCATTCGTCTGTTCACCCGTCTTGCTTCCGTCGGGGCGATCAGCCTCGGCCTCGCGGCGGTCGCCGCCGCCCAAGGTTTACCGGAAGGGTATCCGGCCAACTACCAGGCGACGATCGACGCCGCCAAGAAGGAAGGCAAGGTCGTCGTTTACTCGAGTACCGACGCGGCGTCCGCCGGTCCGCTTCTGAAGGATTTTCAGGCGGCGTTCCCGGGCATCACCGTCGAATACAACGACCTCAATTCGACCGAGCTCTACAACCGCTTCATCTCGGAAGCGGCGGCCAACACCGGCGGCGGCGACCTGCTGTGGTCGTCGGCGATGGATCTCCAGGTGAAGCTGGTCACTGACGGTTACGGCCAGACCTACGTGTCGCCCGAGATCAAGTCGATTCCCGACTGGGCGCACTTCAAGGATCAGGCCTACGCCACGACCTACGAGCCGGTGACCTTCGTCTACAACAAGCGCCTCGTGCCGGCCGGCGACGTGCCGAAGAACCACGACGATCTGCTGAAGCTGCTGCAGACGAAGACCGACGCCTATAAGGGGAAGGTCACGGCCTATGACCCGGAGCGCTCCGGCGTCGGCTTTCTGTTCTTCACCCAGGACGTGAAGCACTATCCTCGCGCGTGGGATCTCAACAAGGCTTTCGGCAAGGCGCAGCTCAAGCTGTACACGTCGGCGGGAGCGATGATCGAGCGTGTCACCTCGGGTGAGCACACCATCGGCTACGGGATCTTCGGCTCGTACGCGCTGGCGCGGCAGAAGAAGGACCCCAACCTCGGCGTCGTGCTGCCCAACGACTATACGTTGATCGCCACCCGCGTCGCGTTCATCGCCAAGTCGGCGCAGCATCCGAACGCCGCCAAGGTGTTCCTCGACTATCTGCTGTCGAAGCGGGGGCAGAACATCATCGCCAATCAGGCGGATCTCTACTCGCTGCGCTCCGACGTCGAGGGCGAGGCGACTCTGAAGGCGGTTGAAAAGGCGATCGGCGACAAGGCCAAGCCGATCCCGGTCAGCACCGAGCTGCTCGACAGTCTCGATCAGAAGAAGCGGCTCGAGTTCCTGAAGCAGTGGCAGGCGGCGATGAAGGGGCAGTGACGGCTAGGCCGACAGTGCCATCGGAGGCCGCGCCATGCGCCTCTTCAATTACGGGCTGTTCCGCCTCGCGGTGATTGCGATCGTCGCGCTGGCGGTGCTCGCGCCGCTCGTGCTGGTGTTCTACCAGAGCTTCCTCGACGCGCCGTTCTTTCAGCCGTCAGCCAAGCTCTCGCTCGACGCCTACGACTTCGTCACGTCCGACAGCGACTTCTGGGATGCGTTCGCCAACTCGGTCATGCTCGCCGCCGGCATGACGGCGATCGCGGTGCCGCTCGGTGCCGTACTGGCATTTCTGATGGTGCGCACCGACCTGCCGGGGCGGGCGTTGCTCGAGCCTCTGTTGCTGGTGCCGATCTTCATCTCGGCGATCGTGCTGGCGTTCGGCTACGTCGTTGCGCTCGGTCCTGTCGGGGTCTTCTCGATCGCCGCCAAGGATGCCTTCGGTTTCGTTCCATGGAACCTCTACTCGTTCCCGTCGCTGATCGTCATCGCCGGGCTGATGCACGTGCCGCACGTGTACCTCTACACCGCGGCGGCCCTGCGCGGCCTCGGCGCCGACGTCGAGGAGGCGGCGCGGGTGATCGGCGCCCCGCCGTGGAGGATCGCGCTCACGGTCAGCCTGCCGATGGTCACCCCCGCGATCCTGTTCGGTGGTGTGCTGGTGTTCTTCCTCGGGTTCGAGCTGTTCGGTCTGCCGCTGGTGCTGGGCGACCCGCAGGGCCTCCTGGTGCTGTCGACGTACCTCTACAAGCTCACCAACAAGCTCGGCGTGCCGTCGTACCAGCTCATGGCCGTGGTCGTGGTCGCGATCGTTGCGATCACCGCACCGTTGGTCGCGGTGCAGCGGCGGCTCCTGAAGTCGGCCAACCGCTACGTGTCGATGCGCGGTAAAGGCGTGCGCTCGGACCTGATGCGACTCGGCGGCTGGCGCTGGCCGGCGCTGGCGATCGTCATCGCGTGGTTCACGGTCACCGTCGCGATCCCGCTCTTCGGGATCGGGCTGCGGTCCGTCGTCACGTCATGGGGCGAGGGCGTCCGCCTCAGCGAGGTTCTGACCCTCGCCCATTACGGCGATCTCTGGGATTACCCGAACGTCGTCCGCGGCATCTTCAACACCATCGGTATTGGCGTGATCGGCGGTGCCGTGGCGGTCGGCGTCTACACGCTGGTGGCGCTCGTCGTGCATCGCTGGAACTCCGGCTGGACCCGTCTCGTCGACTACATCGTCATGGCGCCTCGGGCGATGCCGGGGCTGGTCGCGGGCCTTGCCATGCTGTGGCTGTTCCTGTTCATCAAGCCGCTGAACCCGCTGCGGGCGACGATGATCTCGGTGTGGCTCGCCTACACGGTCGTCTGGTTCGCCTACGGCATGCGCCTCGTTTCCGGTACGCTGTTGCAAGTGGGGCCCGAGCTCGAGGAAGCCGCGCGCGTCGCCGGCGCGACCACGGGACGCATTCAGCGCGATGTCACCGTGCCGCTGGTGCGCTACGGCATTCTGGCGAGCTGGCTGCTCGTGTTCCTCATCTTCGCCCGCGAGTACTCGACGGGCATATACCTGCTGGCCCCGGGAACCGAGGTCATCGGCTCGCTTTTGGTGTCGCTGTGGGGCACCGGTGCCATCGACATGGTCTCGGCGCTTTCCGTCATCAACGTGCTGATCATCGGCCTCGGCCTCGCCATTGCTATGCGCCTCGGGGTGCGCCTCCATGCCTGACCTCGTTATCGATGATCTTCACGTTCGCCTCGGCGACAACGACATTCTGAAGGGCGTGACTTTCACGGTTCCGCAGGGACAGATCGTCGCATTGCTCGGTCCGTCGGGCTCGGGCAAGACCACGATCCTGCGCTCCGTTGCTGGCCTCGAGCAGCCGTACAGAGGCGTGATCCGAATCGGCAACGGTGTGTTCTTCGATGGCGCCAAGGGCATCAACGTGCCGGCTGAGAAGCGCGGCCTCGGGCTGGTTTTCCAGTCGTACGCGCTGTGGCCGCATCGCACGGTGTTCGAGAACGTGGCGTACGGCCTCAAGTTGCGCGGTGTCGCGCGCGAGGAACTCGCGCGCCGCGCCAAGGCCGCACTCGCGCAGATCGGCCTCGATCATCTCGGCGAACGATACCCGCACCAGCTTTCAGGCGGACAGCAGCAGCGCGTGGCGCTCGCGCGCGCACTGGTCTACGAGCCGCCGGTGATCCTGCTCGACGAACCGCTGTCGAACCTCGATGCCAAACTCCGCGAGGAAGCACGTGCGTGGCTCCGTCGCCTGATCACCAGCCTCAATCTGTCGGCGCTGTGCGTCACTCACGACCAGGTCGAGGCAATGGCGATCGCCGATCGCGTGCTGCTTCTTGAAGGCGGCAAGATCGTCCAGTCCGGCACGCCGACCGAACTCTACAGCGCGCCCAACAGCCTGTTCGCCGCCGAGTTCATGGGCGCCAACAACCGGATACAGGGAACGCTCGAGGCGTTGACCGGCACAGATGCGACCCTCCGCGTCGGTGATCGGTCGCTGCGTGGCATCGCCCGTGGCGTCACGAGGCTCGGGTCATCGGCGACAGGAGTTATCCGGCTGGAGCGTGTGCGGCTCGCCGACGGTCCTGGCGAGAACCGGATTGCGATGCGGCGGGCGGCCTCGATGTATCTGGGCGAGCGCTACGAACATGTGTTCGAGACCGACGGGTTATCGGTCCGCATCTTTACCGCCGCCCCGATCGAAGGCGGCGAGCGCTGGCTCGAATTTCCCCACGACGCGCTCTGGATTTTCTGAGCTGGCCGCCAGTGGGTCTCATCACCTTGGCGTATCGCGATCCAAGGAAAGATGACCGTTAACCTCCAAAAAATCTAATGCGGCTGTCCCCTTCGCACGGCTAAGCTTGGCTAAATAAAGGGGGGAGTCGATCCATGCAAAAGACAAGGGTTCGCGGACTTACCACCGCGTTAGTCCTCTTAATTTCGCTCGCCGCGTTGACCGCATGTCAACGGCCCGGCCAGAGCGCGTACAGCTACAGCGAAGTCGGTAAGAGCTCTGCCGTCAGCTTTGGCACCATTCTCGCCGTTCGCGAGATCGACATCATCGGCCGGAACAGCGGGGCCGGTGCGGTGGTCGGCGCCGCGGCCGGTGCTGGTGCTGGCAGTTACGCTGGCAGCGGCAGTGGGACCAACTGGGCGGTGGGCGCGGGACTTGTCGCTGGCGCGCTCGCCGGTGGCCTCGCCGAGCAGGCGATGGCCGACCGCAAGGGCATCGAATACACCGTTGTTCTGGAATCAGGCGTGACTTTGACACTCGCGCAGGAACTGCCGAAGACCGATGCGGTCATTCCCGTCGGCACCCGCGTTATCGTTCAGAATAGCGGCGGATATCAGCGCGTGCTGCCGGCGACAAATCTTCCGACGGAAGTCAAACGGCCGCAAGGCCTCAAGGTCGTGGATTAGAGGGCGACCATGAGGACAATTCTGATCTTGGCCGCTGTATTGCTAGTGTCCGCATGCACGGGGCAGGCCGTGGTTCCTCCCGTGAGCGTCGACATGCCAGCGGGGCAGAAGCCAGTCACCGGTAGCTACGCAGCCACCATCCAGAGCGGAGGATGGTCCTTGAAAACGAAATCGCAGGCATTCTCCTGTGGCGCATGGAGCTTCGATACGGACGTCAATTCGTCTTATGAAGGTGCGATGCGCGAAGTCCTGACTCGGTCGCTCGAGAAAGTCGATTTCACGGCTGAGATTCTGTCTCCCGAGCAATTGAAGCAGAAGGGATATGACGCGCAAATCATCATCCATCAGGGCAATGCCGATTCCAGCTTCTCGGTTTCTCCCAATTTCTTTTCGGGCAGCGCCCGTGCCGATGTAACCCTTTCAGTGATTCTCGCAATTCGCGATGAGACCGGCGTCGCGTATCAAAATACAGTGTCGGGGAAGGGCAGCGGCAGCAAAGACGTCTTCGCGTGCCCCACGATCGGTGAGGCCGTCAGTGCCGGCGCGCAGGATGCGATCCGGACCATCGTTAAGGACATCACCTTGTACTTGCGCGATGGGTTACGTGATCGCCAGATTGCGGCTAAGCCCCTGACGTCTCGGTAAACGCTGGAACGCAAGGGCGTCGTTCGCGTTCTGGTGCCATAGGCCACCCATTCGCCGCTGGCGCCGCGCTCCCGGGAAGTGCTAACAGAACGGCTTCCCCGCTGCCATCCGGCGTCCGCTTTCTCCAACGCAAGGATCTCCCATGCAATCGTTCACTCCGTTCCTTCTCGGCCTTGCCGCCATCGCCATGACCGCCGCCGTCGGCGGCGCTGCTCCGGCCGAGGCCGCCGAGCGGCTGGTACTCGAGCTCACCACCGGCCCGGTGGTGATCCAGCTCCGGCCCGACCTCGCGCCGAACCATGTCGCGCGCATCAAGGAGCTGGCGGAGCAGGGCTTCTACAACGGCATCGTCTTTCATCGCGTGATCGAGGGCTTCATGGCTCAGACCGGCGATCCCACCGGCACCGGCACCGGCGGCTCGGGCAAGAAGCTCAAGGCCGAATTCAGCCAGGCGCCGTTCGCACGCGGTACCGTCGGCATGGCTCGCGCTCAGTCGCCCGACAGCGCCGACAGCCAGTTCTTCATCTGCTTCAAGCCGGCGCCCTTCCTCAACGGCCAGTACACCGTGTGGGGCTCGGTCATCCAGGGCATGGAAAATGTCGACAAGATCGCCCGCGGCGAGCCGCCGCGGAATCCCGACAAGATCATCAGCGCTCGCGTCGAGAAGGACTGAGCTTCGACGAAAGCTGGCACGGATGAACGCGCCGGACCGCTCACGCGGCCGGCGCGTTTCTCTTTGGTCGACGCACCGTTCCCGCTAGATGCGGCCGGTGCGCTCTCCATAGAGAAACGTGATATTGATGCGGCGGTTCTCGTACCCGGGTTTGAACCGGATCGTGTCCGTCGCGTGGATCAGGTCTGAGTTGAAGATCACTGCGCGATTCTGGCGGCGCGGGATGCGGTGCGGCTTCGCGCCCGACTCGGCGAGGAAACGTCGCATCGCCTCATGGTCGACGTTGTAGGTCCGGAAGTCCCATTCGGCGGGCGCTTCCTTGTCCCAGACCAAGAGGCCGCCCGATTCGGGGGCGAGGTTGGCGTCACCCGGCGTGATCCAGAAGTTCACGTTCACCGCCGCGAAGTCGGCGTGAAGCCCGATCCCGTCGCGTCGCTCGCCGTACTTGAACGCCCATACCTTCAGGAGCGGCAGGTCGCCGAAGAGACCCGGCAGGTGCCGCGGCAGCTCGCGGCCGATCTGCAGCAGCAGGGGGCAGGTGAACCCGTCCTCGGCAAAGGCACCGAGATAGCCGTTCGTGTAGTCGCTGCGGAACCACACCGTCGACTCGAGGCAGAACCGGCGCAAGGACGCGAGCGCCTCCGTGGTCAGGAAGTCGTCGACCCAGGTGATGCCCGGCGCGCGGCCGGTGTAATCGGCTTCGATCTCCGTGCGGTCGAGCGCCGGATTTACGGCGCCTCCCACGATCTCCGGAGCCGACGCCACATGCCAGAGCCGATTATAGCTTGCGCCGATAGCACGACGGCACTCCTGATCGAGCTCGATGATTTCATTGTCGCCGGCGCTGACCGGAATGCGAGCAACGACCGTTTCATACCCCTCGAGTATGGACGGATCAGTGATGACGCCCTGTGCCGCCAGGTGCCAAATCTGCTCGATGTCGTGATCGATTCTGCCACGGGTGGTTTGGCGGAACGTCTGAAGGCCCGCGAACGATGAAGCTCCGGGGCGGCGCTTGATCGCCGTCGCCCGAGCGCGCGCGGCAAACGCGTCCTCGGAGCGGCCGGTGCGCAACAACGCGGTGCCGAGGATCTCCCAGGCCTTCCAGTCATCGGGTGCCCGCTCGATCGCCGCTCGCGCGAGCTCGATCGCCTCAGCGACATGTTCGTTGGCCAGCTCCGGGTGGCCAGACCGCGCCAGAGCGATGCCGAGCCGCAGTTGTGCCTCCGCATGATCGGGGTCGAGCGCGCAGGCTGCCTCGAAACGGGCGGCTGCCTCTTCGTAGCGGCCTGCGAGCGACAGCGCATGGCCAAGCCCGTTGTGGGTCTCCGCGCGCCCGGGCTGGATGGCCAATGCCCGCTCGTAGGCCTCGATCGCCTCCTCGAAGCGCTCCTGATCCGTCAGCACGCCGCCAACGTTGTGCCAGGCGTGAGCGTAGTTGGGCGCGAGCGCGATGGCGCGTCCGAATGCGTCCATCGCCGCATCCATATGCCCGATGCGAAACAGCGCCCCGCCGAGACTGTTGTGGGCCATCTCGAAGTCGGGAGCGGCGCGCAGCGCCTCACGGAAGCAGGCGATCGCCTCATCGGCATTGCCACGCTCGAGCAACGCGTTGCCGAGATTGGTCTGTGCCTCGGCGAAACCCGGCGCCACCGCAACCGCGTGATGGAAGACGGCGAGCGCCTCGTCGACCCGGCCCGCGTTCTTGAGCGCAAGCCCGAGATGGTTCAGCGCCGGCGGGAAATCGGGCGCACTCTCGACCGCGCGCTGGAAGCACGCGAGACCTTCCTCGGCTCGCCCCTGGACGATGTGCACCATGCCGAGCAGATCGAGCGCGCGAGCATCGCACGGATCGATTGCGAGCACGCGCTCATAGTTCGCGCGCGCGTCATCGAGGCGACCCGCCCGATGATGTGCGAGGCCGGCTTCGAGATTTGCGTGGACGGGAGGCGAACCGATGGACACGGAAAGGCAGGGGCACATCGACTGTTTTGCCGCATCATAGCAACTCGCCGGCGGCTCGCCAGCCGGGACGCGCTGACGTCGTCGGCGCCGCCATGCTACGGTCACGGCAGGAGAGCGCGGTGCCGTATTCGGAAAGCGACAGACAGAACACGCCAGCCCCGGCACCCGCCGGGGTTTTTGCTCCGTTGTACGTCGCGCGGGCCCGGTTCCACGCCATGACTCCCAACGCCCGTGGCGCTGTTCTGGTGTCCGCCGGATCGCTCACGCTGGTCGTCATGGCGATGCTGGTGAAGTTCCTCGGCGATCGCCTATCGAGCTTCGAGATCCTGTTCTTCCGCTCGGCGATCGGCTTCTGCTTCGTTCTGCCGCTGTTCGCGCGGAACCCGATGGAGCCGTTTCGCACCAAGCGCCTCGGCATGCACTTCCTGCGTGGCTCGAGCGGCGCGCTCGGCAACGCCTGTTTCTTCTGGAGCATCACCCATATGGTGCTCGCCGACTCGATGGCGCTGCAGTTCTCGCGCCCTCTGTTCATGATCCCGCTGGCGTTCTTCCTGTTGGGCGAGGTTGCGGGATGGCGGCGCTCGATCATGGCGGTCGTCGGCTTTTTCGGCATCCTGCTCTACGCGCGACCGTTTACCTCGGGCTTCGACTACAACGCCATCATCGGCGCCTCGGGGGCCTTGTTCGGCGGCCTCGTCGTACTCGGCATCAAGAGCCTCGCCAAGACCGAGCCGACCCGCGTCATCATGTTCTACTACGGCGTGTGGAACACGGTGTTCGCCGCGATCCCGGCGTTCTTCCTGTGGGTGACTCCGACCGCGCCCGAGATCGCGATTCTCGTCGTCATCGGCTTCCTCGGCATCGCCGGCCAGAGCATGATCACCCACGGCTTCACCCAGGGCGACGCGACGGCACTGGTGCCGCTGGACTACTCCCGCATCATCTACTCGGCGGCATTGGGCTATCTCGTCTTCGGCGAGGTTCCGGGGCCCTGGAGCTTTGCCGGCATGGCGCTGATCGTCGCGGCGTCGCTCTACCTCGTGCTGACGGAGAAGAAGAAGGCGCGGCACTGACCGACGTGCGGCCGCCATGGGCGGCTGCTATAGATAGAGCAGAACAACATTCGCCCGCGTCCCGACGCGCGGCCCAACAGGGAAAAGATTGAATGCGTGCATGGTTTTGCGCGGCGATGGCGCTGTGCCTCATCACCTGCGGAGCGCTCGCCGCCGATCTGCCGCAGGCGACGCAGAAGGCGATCGCCGGAGAGAAGATCGATCCGGCTCTGCTCGCCGGCGTCGACCGGGAGCTGGCGGTTCCGCCCGCATGGATCGAAGCCGCGAAGCGCGAGAAGGATGTGATCATCCTCGGCACATGGAACGATCGTGACTTCCGCGCTCTCACCGAGCCGTTCCGCGAGCGCTATCCGTTCGTCAACCTGCGCTACAGCCGCACCGGCACCCAGGGTCGGGGCATGAAGGTGCTGGTGGCGCTCCAGGAGGGCCGCGTCATCGCCGACGTGCTGACCAGCATCGGCGATGCGACAGGGGCGCTCGACGACGCCAAGGCGCTCGCCGATCTCCGTGACCTGCCGAGCTACGGCAGCGTGCCGGCGGAGTACGTCGCCGATGACGGCACCTGGGTCAGCTACAAGCTGTCGTTCCGCTGCATTGCCTACAACACGGCCAAACTCAAACTCGAGGACCTGCCCGCCACCTGGGACGATCTGGTGACGAGCCCGAAACTGCGCGGCGGCAATCTCGCGCTCGCGAACCTCGCCGACAGCTGGCTCCTCGTCTTATGGGGCACGAAGGGCGAGGAGTGGGGCAAGGACTTCACCCGCAAGCTGTTCCAGAACCTCACGCCGCAGCGACGCAAGGAGGGGATGAACGCCACCGCCGGGCTGGTGGTGGCGGGCGAGGCCGACGCCAGCCTGCCGGCGGGCGAGGACCGTGCCCAGCAGTACCGGGCGAAGGGCGCGCCGGTCGGCTATCACTGCCCGGCGCCGATCCCGATGACGGTGTCGCAGATCGCCATGCTGGAGAAGTCGTCGCACAAGAACGCAGCGCGTCTGTTCATCAACTGGGTGCTCAGCCGCGAGGGGCAGATCCTGCAGCACACCGCCACCCACTCCGTGCCGGTTCACAAGGATCTGCAGACGCCGGCCTTCCTCGCCTTCCCGGAGACCATCGTCGGGAAGCCGCGCGCAGTGCGCGACGATGCACTGATCGGCAGCGATCTCGCCAAGCGCATGCAGGCGTTCTGGAACGCGCAGTGGACCGAGAACGCAGAACGCGGCAAGGCCAGGTAAGGAGCGGAAAGGCTGGCCGACGCGAGTCGGCCAGCCTTCGCGCAGCGCGATCTACTTTGCGTGCTTCCAGGTGGTCACCGCCGTCCCGCCGGAGGCGCCACTGCTGTTGGTGATGATGAGTTCGTCCCCCTTGAGGGCGATCTCTCTCTTCTGAGTTTGTCCACGGAAGTTCGGGAATGAGCTGCCCGCGATCTTCATCGTGAGCACTTTGCCCGAAGGATCCACATCGTAGGTTCCGAAGTAGGACAGCGTGCCTTCGGCAGCCGCCTTGTACTCCTCAGGCGTCGCCTTCAGCCGATTGTTCGACGCGTAATTCGGAATGTCGGAACGGATGATATGCATGAAAATCGCCCGCCCGAATCGAGCATCAGCACACCCGTGCCGCGGCCGCCGTTCGGATCGAATTTGCTCCCGTCGGGAAGCGTGTTGACGACCGACACAAAGGTCCAGGTGCCGATCACTTGCTTCGTGCTGAGTTTTTCCTGAGCGGACGCGGTGCTGACCAACAGAAGCGCGAACAACGCGGGGACGAACGCTTTCAGCGTGGAGCGCATGATTTCCCCCTTTGTTATGTCGTCAATCAGACACAGGGGGATGATGGGAGCCCGGTTCCGCTACGGTCAAGCTGCGGTCGCTGCTCAGTGCGTGTCGCGATACGGGGAACGGCAAAGGATGGGAATGGTGGGCGCTGCAGGGATTGAACCTGCGACCCCATC
>Ga0310811_10000809_pt1 | contig 40122 bp, 38 predicted proteins | sample YCmetagenome_FD_207642 | JGI IMG/M metagenome (GOLD analysis project Ga0310811, IMG submission 207642) | Soil microbial communities from experimental microcosm in Duke University, North Carolina, United States - YC | ecosystem: Engineered > Artificial ecosystem > Soil microcosm > Unclassified ... | reverse complement strand
TCGGCAATACAGGCTTGCTCGCCCTGCAGCCGGGTCCGGCCGATCGACCTGTCGTGCCGCCAATGCTGGCAGCCGACATCGCCGGCGGTAGTTTCCCGGCCGTCATCAACATTCTCCTGGCCTTGCGGGCGCGTGACCGGAGCGGCCAAGGTTGCCGCATCGATATCGCGATGACCGATGCGATGTTCACCTTCACATGGGCGGCGCTGGCGATCGGCGTTGCCACCGGAGAATTTCCAAAACCGGGGGACCTGTGGCTCGTCGGTGGATCGCCGCGCTACCAGATTTATCCAACGAAGGACGGGAAATTGATCGCCTGCGGCGCGCTCGAGCCGAAATTCTGGACTGCATTCACCGCGGCAATCGGGCTGCAGAAGGAATTCATCGACGATGCACGCGACCCAAAGGGGACACGCGATGCGGTTGCAAAACTGATTTTGACGAAAACGTCGGACGAGTGGCGGCCGATCTTTGCGAGAGCCGATTGTTGCGCAACGGTGATCGTTCCGCTCGAAGAAGCGATGCGCGATCCGCATTTTGTCGAGCGCGGGCTGTTCGCGCATCAGGTCGGGACGGAGTCGGGCAAGACGTTGCCGGCGCTGCCGCTGCCGATTGCGCCAGATTTCCGCACGGTGCCGGGAACAAAAAAGGCGCCTAAGCTCGGCTAGAGTGCTTCGCCGCGCATCAGTCGCGGCTGGCTCGCGGCCGGTGCAACGCCTTCCCGCATGACTGCGCGGCGGAGCGGGCCGATCCGGTCAAGCAAATAAAGACCGAGGCCGCGTGCGCCCTGAATGGGCAAGAGGTCGCTCAGCAGCGAGCGGTTGAGCAAGTCGATCGCGAGCGTACGGCTACCGACATCCGCACGTCTCATTCGGTCATAGCGAGATGTCACATCAGCTCCGCCAATATCGCGGCCCGCTCGCTGTGCGGCGACCACAAGTTCGGCGATCGTTGCCGCGTCGCGCAGGCCGAGATTGAGCCCCTGGGCGCCGATCGGCGGCAAGACGTGGGCTGCTTCTCCGACAAGCGCAATCCGTTCGCCAGCGAAGCGTCGTGCGGTCGAAACGGTAAGCGGAAACATGCCGCGACCCGGTTCGACCTGCAGTTTGCCCAGGATCGAATGTGATGCCTGTTCGATCCTGATGGCGAGCGCGAGGTCGTCCAGCGCCGCGAGCTCGTCGGCGGTGGCGGGGTCGAGCACCCAGACAAGGCTGGAGCGGTTGCCGGGAAGGGGCACGAGTGTAAACGGCCCGCCCGGGGTATGGAATTCTGTGGACGTGTCGTGATGCGGGCGGGAATGGGACAAACACAATGTCATCGCGGTTTGCGGGTAACGGTGCTCATCGGTCGCGATGCCGGCGGCCGCACGGCAGAGCGATTGACGTCCGTCGGCGCCGCCAACGATCAGTCCGCGCAGGGATTTGCCGCCCTTCAAGCTGACCACGACGGCGTCGGCCTGTGACGAGACGGCCACAACTTCATCTTCCACGATCGACAAAGCGGGCAGGTTGCGTGCGCGCCTCGCCAGCGCGTCGATGAGATGGCGGTTTTCGATATTGTGTCCGAAAGCTTCGAGCCCAATCTCCTCGGCAGAAAATTTCACCTCAGGGGCGCGCCACAGGCGGCCGGTATCGTCGACGATACGCATGGTGCGCAGCGGAGCAGCCTTCTCCGCGCACATTGGCCAAACCCCGAGCGTGTCGAGCGCCGCGACGGAACCGGCAAGCAGAGCCGTGGTTCGATTGTCCGCCTTTGCGGGGCGCAGCCCGACAAGCGCGGTGTGAACGCCGCCTTCCGCCAGCGAAATTGCGGCGGTGAGGCCGGCAGGTCCGCCTCCGACCACGATGGCGGCAGGGTTATCGGCGCGCTTATGCGGCATTCGAGGCCTGGCCCGGTTCGACGTTAACCGCAGTAGCACGGCAAGGCGGGGCCCGGAAACCACGCTGCCTTGTTGCGATTTCGCCTGGTCGCGCGATGCGCTATGCCAAGGCGAAATGACGGAAACCTCCAGCTACCGGTTCACGCATCTGGCGCCTGCCGAAGCGGGTCTCGGCCGGATTTTCGCGCGACCGAAGGTGATCGCCGCCGGCTGCGTGATCATTATGGCTGGCCTCGGCTGGTTCTATCTCGCGCTATTTACTGCCGCTCCGGCCGGTTCGTGGTTCGCCATGATGCAGGCACTCTGCCGCACGCTTCCGGAGGGTGCCTGGAGTGCTCCCGCCGCTGCGGTTACCGCATCGATGTGGGGCGCGATGACGTTGGCAATGATGCTGCCGAGCGCGTCTCCCATGATCCTGACCTATGCGGAGATCGCCGAAACCGCCGCGCGCAAGGGCGAGCGGATCGTATCGCCGCTCGTGATCGCGGCCGGATACGCAAGCATGTGGCTCGTCTTTTCGCTCCTTGCGACCACGATGCAGGTCGTTCTCGCACGCGCCGCATTGCTCGATACTGGAATGACATCGGCGAGTGGAATTATGGCGGGGGCCATTTTCATCGGCGCAGGCGCCTATCAATTCTCGGCGCTCAAACATGCTTGTCTCACGCACTGCCAGAATCCGTTCCCGTTCTTTTTCACAAACTGGGCCACGACACCCGGCGGCGTATTCCGCCTCGGGATTAAGCAGGGCCTTTACTGTCTTGGTTGCTGTTGGGCGATGATGCTGGTGATGTTTGCGGTTGGCGTAATGAACGTGGCCTGGATGGCCGGGCTTGCCGTGGTCATGACAATTGAAAAGTTGCAGACGGGACGGCGGTTCGCGCACGGAGTTGGCGTGGCATTGATCGTCGTTGGAACGGGTTTTGCGGTGTCGGCATTTGCCGCACACTGGCACTAGGCTAAAAGCAAGAAACGGGAGTGGGACGTTGCGTGAGAGTTGGAGTCTGAAAGGCGAGTTGGCGCTGTCGTGCAGCTGCACGGTGTTTTGCCCCTGTGTCTTGTCGCGCGGCGACCATCCGCCGACCGAAAGCCGTTGCCAGACATGGGCCGGCATCCGCATCGACGATGGGCATTTCGACAGCGAGGACCTGTCTGGAATCAAAGTCGGGCTGATGATGGACCTGCCCGGCATCATGTCGCGCGGCAACTGGACGGCAGCGCTCTTTGTGGATGATGCCGCGTCCGCTTATGCGGTGAAGGGATTGACGCGGATCTTCACCGGACGGGTGGGCGGAACGACGCATTTGCTCTCGATCCTGGTCGGGCAATTTCTCGGTGTGCGTCAGGTTCCGATCAGCTACGAGACCCAGGGTGAAACACGCATCGTGCGCATCAAGGATTATGTCGATGGGGCGATCACGCCGGTACGCGGCAAGGAGCCGGGGCAAAACGTCATCATCAGGAACAGCGACTACTGGATCGGACCGGATGTCATCGTCTCGCGCGCCGACAAATCGCGGTTTCGCGGGTATGGCCGCAACTGGAATTTGACCGGGAAATCGGCTGAGATCGTGAAGCTGGACTGGGGCAACGAGTGACCGATTTTGCGCGCATCCGCGCTTTCACGGTTCACGTCTTCACCGCAACGGGTGCAGCGCTGGCCTTGCTGGCGCTGATCCTGGCGACCGGCGGTCATTGGGCCGGCATGTTCTTTTGCCTCGGCATGGCATTGGTGGTGGATGGCCTCGACGGGCCAATGGCTCGGGCATTCGAGGTGGAAAAGCTGCTGCCGCGCTGGTCCGGCAACACGCTCGACCTCGTGGTCGACTTCACGACCTATGTCTTCGTTCCGGCCTTTGCGATCGCGGCCAGCGGGCTGCTGCCGCAGGTTTTGGCCATTCCGGCCGGCATTGTCGTGGTGATCACCGGCGCACTTTACTTCGCCGATCGCGACATGAAGACCAGCGACAATTACTTCCGCGGTTTTCCAGCGGTATGGAATTTGGCTGCCTTTTATCTTTATTTGCTCGAGCCGCCGGAATGGGCTGCGGCAATTTCAGTCGTTGTGCTTGCCGGGCTGAGCTTTGCGCCGATCAAGTTTCTCCATCCCCTGCGCGTGCAGCGCTGGCGCCCGATCAATATCGCACTTTTGGCGGCGTGGGCGGTCCTGGCGCTCATCGCCATTATTCAGGATCTCTCGCCTGGCCTCTATGTAACGCTGCCGCTGTCTCTCATTGCGGTCTATTTTTTCCTGATCGGATTGTTGCGAACCCCCGCCTGATCGTGTTCGATCGCCGCCGGAAATTACGGAGCAAGCCATGTCCCGACCCGTTCTGCTGATCGCCGGCGGCAGCCGCGGTATCGGCGCTGCCACTGCGAAATTGGCGGGCGCACGCGGGTATGATGTCGCGGTCAATTACAAGACCAATTCAAATGCCGCGGCCGGCGTCGTCGATGCCGTGAAGAAGGCCGGGGGTAAGGCGATTGCGGTGCAGGGCGACATGGCGCTCGAGAAGGATATCGAGCGGGTGTTCGACGCCGCCACAGATGGTCTCGGACCGATCACCCACTTCGTGCACAGCTCGGGGATCATCGGTGACAACTCCCGGCTCGACGAAGTCAGTTCCGCCACAATCCGCGAGGTGCTCGACCTTGATACGTTCGGCGCGTTGCTGTGTCTGCGCGCCTGCGTCAAACGCATGTCGACCAGGCACGGCGGCAAAGGCGGGTCGGTCGTGATGCTGTCGTCGATGGCGGCCCCGCTGGGCGGCGCCAACGAGTGCGTGTGGTATGCGGCTGCCAAAGCGGGGGTCGATTCCATGGTGATCGGCGTTTCGCGGGAGGTCGCCAAGGAGGGGATGCGCGTCAATGCCATAACGCCGGGCGTGATCGACACCGACATTCAGCCGCCGGGCCGGGTCGAGCGCGTAACACCGATGCTTCCGATGGGCAGGGCGGGGCAGGCGGACGAAGTTGCGGAAGCGGTGCTCTTCCTGCTTTCGGATGGTGCCTCCTATATCAACGGCGCAAACTTGCGCGTGTCTGGTGCGCGCTGATCCGCCTTGCGCTGGGCGATTGGCCGCCTATGATCGCCGCCGAAATTCCATCCGATAACAACACAATCTTATTCCAAGGAGTGAAACATGGTCGCGGCAGTGCGCGTACACAAACCCGGTGGTCCTGAAGCGTTGACGTATGAGGACGTCCAGATCGCCGCACCCGGCCAGGGCCAGATCAAGATCAAGCAGCACGCCTGTGGCGTCAATTTCATCGACGCCTATTTCCGCATGGGCATGTATCCCTCGCCTGTCGGTCTGCCGTTCATCGCCGGCAATGAGAGCGCCGGCGAAGTCATGGCGGTGGGCCCAGGCGTCACCGACGTCAAGGTCGGCGACCGCGTGGCCTTCGTTGGCCCGTTGGGCGGCTACGCGGGCGAACGGCTGGTGCCGGCCGATCGCGCGGTCAAATTGCCCGCCAATATTTCCTATGAGCAGGCGGCCGGCATGATGCTCAAGGGCATGACCGTCCAATATCTGCTCAACCGCACCTACAAGGTCGAGAAGGGCACCGTCTGTCTTATCCACGCTGCTGCCGGCGGCGTCGGCCTGATCGCCTGCCAGTGGGCCAACCATCTGGGCGCAACTGTTATCGGCACCGTCGGATCGAAAGAGAAGGCCGAGCTTGCCAAGAAGAATGGCTGCCACCACACCATTCTTTATCGCGACGAGGATTTTGTCGCGAAGGTGAAAGAAATCACCAGCGGCAAGCTCTGCGACGTCGTCTATGACGGAATCGGCAAGACGACGTTCCCGGCATCACTCGACTGCCTGCGTCCACTCGGCTACTTCGTGAGCTTTGGCAGCGCGTCAGGGCAGATCGAAGCGTTCAACATCAACATTCTCCAGACCAAAGGCTCGCTGTTCGCAACGCGGCCGACGCTGAACAACTACGTCGCCAAGCGCGAGGACCTTGTCTCGACCGCCGCCGACTTGTTCAAGGTGGTCGGCTCCGGTGCAGTGAAGATCCCGATCAACCAGAAATATCCGCTCAAGGATGCGGCCAAGGCCCACAAGGAAATGGAAGGCCGCGACACGACCGGCTCAACCATCTTGATGCCATAGGCCTGTCAGATGCGTTTGGGTGCGGCGGCGGTGATGGTTCTCATCGCTGCCGCACCATTTTCCAGGGCGCTTGCTGTTGATGATGCCGAAGTGCTGGCGCTTGTGCGAAAGCACTGCGTGATGTGCCACGCGGCGAAACCGACGCATGAAAGTTTCCAGGAAACGCCAAAAAACGTCACCCTGGAAACCGTCGCCGACATCAGGAAGCACGCCGCAACAATTTCCGCCCAGACCGTACATACCAAGGCGATGCCGCTCGGCAATCAGACCGGCATGACCGATGAGGAACGTGCTACGCTCGCTCAATGGCTGAAGAATCAGCAGTGAGCGGGGACTCCGGGCCCTGGGGCTTTTTTGCCACCTTCGTCCTTGGGGTGATCGCGCTTCTCGCCGGCCAGCTCGCAGGCATGGCGGCACTGGTCGGCTGGTACGGATTCGATCTGCGGAATGTGCCCGTGCTGAGCCAGCATGGCGCCGCCATAATCGTGTTCATCTTTGTATCGGCGCCCGTGCAGGTAGCACTCCTCGCGCTGGCGGCGGGCTACAAAGGCAACATTGCCGACTATCTCGGTTACAAGCTGCCGCGCCGCGGCGAAGTGGTGTTGTGCCTGGCGATTCTTGCCGCGATGATCGCAGTCGGCGATGCCATGAGTTGGCTGGCGGGCCGGAGCGTCGTCGACCGCTTCCAGACCGACATCTATCAGGCAGCCAATAGCGTCGGTCAGCTGCCGTTGCTGCTGGCGGCGGTTGTGCTTCTCATCCCGATCGGCGAGGAGACTTTGTTCCGCGGCTTCCTGATGCGCGGTTGGTTGCGTTCGCCTCGCTCGGCCTGGCCCGTTATCCTCATCACGGCGGCTCTTTTCGCGATCATTCACGTCCAATACGACTGGTTCCTGATCGGACAGGTTTTTGCTTTCGGCATGCTGTTCGGCTGGGCGCGATGGGCGACCGGATCGACTCTCCTGACCATGATGCTGCATGCTGTGGTCAATCTGGAGGGTATGCTTGAAACATTTTTCAGCCTCAACGGCTGAACGGCCCGCTCACAGCAGTGAAGCGATCTTCGCAATGGCCGGATGGTGCTTGATGCCTGCCGGCAGGCGCGGCAAGCCCACGACGCCGACCGATTCCGCAAAGCGCGCAATGCTGGCGACAGTATCCGCGAGTTCCACCGTGTCGCGCTGGCTTTCAGACACGACGATCGCTGCAATCGACAATTTACGCTGCGCGATGACGTCGAGCGCGGTCAAAGTGTGGCTGATGGTGCCAAGATAGCCGCCGACGACCAGCAGCAGTGGAATATTCAGCGCCGACATCCAGTCGAGGACCGTGCGCTGCCCATCGAGCGGGACCATGATGCCGCCCACGCCTTCGATGAAAAGCGGCCCCTTTGCGGCGTCGATCGCCGCGCGGCTGAATTTGACCAGCTCCTCGAAGTCGATGCGGCGTCCTTCGCGTGCCGCTGCAAGATCGGGCGACAATGGCGCGCGGAAACGCCAGGGTGCGATCTGATTTACTTCGTCGGCGGTGACCGGCCGTCCGAGCGCACCCAGCAGCACCGCGGGGTCGCTGGTTTCTGCCACGGAGGAGTCGTAACCGCTCACGACAGGCTTGAGCGCTGCCACGGGCTGGTTGGACTCGCGCAAGTAGCGGATGAGCGCGGCGGTCACGAAGGTCTTGCCGATATCGGTGCCGGTCGAGGTGACGAAATAGGCGGCCACGGCTAAGCCGTCAATCTGTCGCGAACGATGTCGGCGAGCCGCGCGATCTCATCGTCGGGATGCTGCGCTGTGAATGTCAGGCGCAGGCGCGCGGTACCGGCGGGCACCGTCGGCGGGCGGATCGCGACGACAAGAAAGCCTTCGTCTTCCAGAGCGCGTGAGGCGGAGAGTGCGGCGTCTTCGTCGCCGACGACGATCGGGACGATCGGGCTTTGCGCTTCGGGAAGTCCCGCGCGGCGCGTGAACGACTTCGCCTTTGCCACGGGGAGAGCCGCGTATGCCGGCTCTCGCTCGATCAGGTCAAGGGCGGCGATCGCGGCTGCAACGCTCGCCGGCGGCAAGCCGGTCGAGTAGATCAACGTGCGTGCACGGTTGCGCATGAGCTCGATGACGGGCGCTGATGCACAGAGATAGCCACCATAGGAGCCGATCGCCTTCGACAAGGTCCCCATCTGCAGCGGAACGGCAATGTGCGAATTCTCCAAAAAACTCGAGCCGCGTCCGCCGCCGACCACACCGATCCCGTGGGCGTCATCGGACATCAGCCAGGCGTCGTATTGATCGGCAAGCGACAGCAGGTCCTCGAGCGGAGCGGTATCGCCGTCCATGGAGAACACGCCGTCAGTAACGATGAGGGCGCGGTCGTGCTGCGTGCGGTGCGCATCAAGCAGTGCGCGCGCATGGCTGACGTCGTTGTGGCGGAAGGTCTTGATTTGTCCGCGCGACAACTGGGCGCCGGCGTAGATGCAGGCATGCGAAAATTCGTCCAGCAGCACGAGACCATCGCTGCCAATGAGCACTGGAATGATCCCGGTATTGGCGAGATAGCCCGACCCAAAGACGCAGGCCGCTTCGGTGCGCTTGAATTCGGCCAGGCGCGCTTCCAGCTTCGCGTAGAGCGGATGATTGCCGGTGACCAGCCGCGATGCTCCCGACCCCGCGCCATATTCCTCGATCGCGGCAATGGCCGCCTGCTTGATCGCAGGATGCTGGGTAAGGTTGAGGTAGTCATTGCAGGAAAACGACAGCAGCCGGCGGCCATTCCGGTCGACCCAAATTCCGTCCTCGCGCAACGTCTCGTTCAGCGCTCGGTAGAGGTGCCGTTCCCTGAGCGATGCGAGCTTGTCTTGCGCGTAGGCGTCGAGCGAGTGCATCAGTAACCTTGCCAGGTCATGGGGTCAGATGCTTAGCACGAATGGAGCAGGGAAACGTCAAATGACGGGGCGGGGCAGCAAAACCAGCGTGACCCCCGGGTGGTACGACCCGGAGCTACCGCATGTGTGGCTGCCTTACACCCAGATGAAAACTGTCTCGCCGCCGCTGGCGGTCTTGCGGACGCAAGGCGCCCGTATTTTTCTTGCCGACGGTCGCGAACTGATCGACGGCATTGCAAGCTGGTGGACGGCCTGCCACGGCTACAATCATCCTCACATCCGGCACGCCGTCGAAGCGCAGCTCGCGTCGATGCCGCACGTGATGTTCGGTGGGCTGGTGCACGAACAGGCGTTGCGGCTTGCCGGACGTCTTGCCCGGATGCTCCCCGGCGGTCTGGAGCGCGTGTTTTTTTCCGACTCGGGATCGGTGGCGGTCGAGATCGCCCTGAAGATGGCGGCGCAGTACTGGATCAACCGTGGAGTGCGCGGCAAAAAACAGTTTGTCGCTTTTCGCGGGGCATATCACGGCGACACATTCGGGGCGATGACCGTCAGCGACCTGGACGCCGGGATGCATTCCAGTTTTGCGGGTGTCTTGCCCGCGCAACACATTGCCGACTTGCCGAACAATCCCGCCGCGACCTCTGCACTCGAAAAATTGCTGATGGGCCGAAGCGACACAATCGCCGCGATTATTGTCGAACCGCTGGTGCAGGGCGCCGGCGGAATGAAATTTCACGGCTCCGGCGTGCTTCGTAACCTGCGGACCCTCGCAGACAGGCATGACGTGTTGCTGATCTTCGACGAGGTGTTCACCGGCTTTGGCCGCACCGGCACCATGTTTGCTTCCGAACAGGGGAATGTCGTCCCCGATATTGTCGCGCTTTCCAAGGCGCTGACAGGCGGAACGCTGCCGCTTGCGGCCACGGTCGCGACGGCAAAAATCTTTGATGCCTTCTGGTCGGATGACCCGAAAAAGGCGTTGATGCACGGGCCAACTTACATGGCAAATGCGCTCGGCTGCGCGGCCGCGAACGCCTCGCTCGACCTGTTCGATAGCGAGCCGCGTCTACAGCAGATCGCCGGAATTGCCGCTGCGCTTGCCAAGGGGCTCGCGCCATGCCGCGGTGTTAGGGGCGTGAGGGACGTTCGCGTGCAGGGCGCGGTCGGAGTTGTCGAGCTGGACCGGATCGACAATCTCGACGCAATGCGCGCGCGGTTCATTGAACTGGGTGTGTTTGTACGGCCAATCGGTAATGTCATCTATCTCACGCCGGCATTCACGATTTCGGCAAACGAACTCACGGTGCTCATCAGCGCAGTTGTTAAAGTGGTTCACGAACAAAAACATTGAAGAGGACGCATAATGTATAATGGACCGGTCATCGACACGCACCACCACATCTGGCTGCGCAAGGATGTCGGCTGGCTGGCCGACCCGCCGATCCCGCGCATGTTCGGTGACTATTTCGGAATTCGCCGCGATTACCCCGTTGAGGAGTTCATCAACGACGTGAAGCCGCAGGGCGTCACGAAATCGGTGCACGTGACCGCGATGTGGGGGCCCGGAAAGGCGCTCGAGGAAACGCGCTGGCTGCAATCGGTGGCGGACAAGCACGGATTCCCGCACGGGATCGTTTCGAATATCGATCTCGCCGATCCAGGGGCTGAGACCGCGCTCAAGGCCCAGAAGCAGTTTCCGAATCTGCGTGGCGTGCGCCAGATGCTTTATTGGGACACCGATCCGGTCAGGCAGGGTGCACTACGGGCTGATTTCTGCAACTCACCCGACTTCCGGCGCGGCTTTGCGCTTCTCGAAAAGCACGGCCTGCATTTCGAGCTACAAGTCTACGCGGGGCAGGTCAATCACGCCGTCGAACTGATCAAAGCTTTTCCGGGCGTGAAGATGATCCTGGTGCACGCGGGCATGCTGACGGCGCGCACGCAGGCGGCCGTCGACCAGTGGCGCTCGGCGCTCACGTTGATGGCGCCGTTTCCCAACCTGCATGTGAAGATTTCCGGACTCGGGATGTACAGCAACGGCATCACCTTGCCGCAGGCACGGCAGGTGATCCGCGACGTCATCCAGATCTTTGGCGTCGAGCGCACCATTTATGGCAGCAACTTTCCGCTCGAAAAGTTGCATGCAAGTTATGCCGACTTCTTCAACATCTATCGAGCGGTCTTGTCGGAATATCCCGAAATTGACCAACGCAAGATCCTTCACGACAATGCCGCGAACTTCTACCGGATCTAGAATCCAGAAGAGAGGCGACTGTCATGCAATCACGCATTGTTCTGATATTGGCCGCCATTCTTTCTTTCATCGCATCGCCGGCGCCTGCGCAGGACTATCCCAATCGCCCGGTGACCTTGATCGTGCCGTGGCCGGCAGGCGGCACCACCGACATCGGCATGCGTGCGCTGGCCTCTGCCACCGAAAAACATCTCAGGCAGAAGATCGTGGTTGAAAATCGGCCCGGCGCCGGAGGCGTCTTGGGCCCGCAGCAGGTCGCGCAGAATGCGGCTCCCGACGGCTACACTTTGGTGCAGATACCCATCACGGTCTTTCGTTTTCCCTTCATGCGCAAGACCACCTTGGATCCGGCGACCGACTTTACCTACATCATCGGTGTCAGCGGCTACACGTTCGGCGTCGTTGTCCGCAACGACGCGCCCTGGAAATCCTTCAAGGAATTGATCGACTACGCGCGCGCCAATCCCGGAAAGATCAACTACGGAACGCCGGGCGCGGGGACGAGTCTGCACATCACGATGGAGCAGATCGCCAAGCAACAAGGCATCAAATGGACGCATGTTCCCTTCAAGGGAACGTCGGAAACAACCGGCGCCTTGCTCGGCGGTCATGTTGATGCCGTCGCCGATGCGACCGGGTGGGCGTCACTGGTGAATGCCGGCCAGCTCCGCCTGCTTGTTTTGTGGACGGCCGCCCGGAGCAAAAACTGGCCCGATGCACCGACCTTGCGCGAAACCGGAATCGACATGGTGTCGAACTCCCCGTTCGGCATTGCCGGTCCGAAGGGAATGGATCCGGCCGTCGTCAAGATCATCCATGATGCGTTCAAGAAAGGCGCCGAGGATCCCGCCTATCTCGAGGCGACGGCGAAGCTCGATCAGGAGCCGGCTTACATGAACAGTGACGACTACCGCCGCTATGCCGCCGGGCAGCTCGTCGAGCAAAAGAAGCTGATCGAGGATCTCGGCCTCAAGCAGGAGTAGGCTGTCAGAAGCCCACGACCGTGCCGTGCAGGTCGTATTCGTCGGCGCGCTCGATTTTGACCGTGGCGATCTCGCCAACGCGGAGCGGCCGGTGGCTGGTGGCATAAACGGTGCCGTCGATCTCTGGCGCATCGGCCGTTGAACGCCCTTTGGCGACCGTCGCCCCGATCTCGTCGATGATCACCTTCTGCCGCGTGCCGACCTTGCGCTTGAGCCGGCGCACCGAAATCTTCCGCTGCGCCTGCATGAAGCGATGCCAGCGCTGTTCTTTAACCTCGTCGGGGACCGGCGCGGCGAGATCGTTTGCAGCCGCGCCCCGCACCGGCTCGTATTTGAAGCAGCCGACGCGATCGAGCGATGCCTGATCGAGCCACTCGAGCAGCATGTCGAAATCGGCATCGGTTTCACCAGGAAAGCCGACGATAAAGGTCGAGCGCAAGGTGAGGTCGGGGCAATCGCGGCGCCAGCGCTCGATGCGCTCCAGCGTCTTTTCCTGTGCCGCCGGGCGCTTCATCCGCTTGAGGACTTCGGGTGAAGCGTGCTGGAAGGGAATATCGAGATAGGGGAGAACCTTACGCTCGGCCATCAAGGGGATGACCTCGTCGACGTGCGGATACGGATAGACGTAGTGCAGCCGCACCCAGACGCCGAGTTCGCCAAGCGCCGACGCAAGGTCGATAAATTTCGCGCGCACTTCTTTGTCGCCCCACTTGCTCGCCGCGTATTTGATGTCGAGCCCGTAGGCGGAGGTGTCCTGTGAAATAACCAGCAGTTCCTTCACGCCGGCTTTCACCAGTTTTTCCGCTTCCCGCAGCACCTCGGCCGCCGGACGCGAGACGAGATCGCCGCGCAGGCGCGGAATGATGCAGAACGTGCAGCGGTTGTTGCAGCCTTCGGAAATCTTAAGATAGGCGTAGTGCCGTGGCGTCAGCTTGATGCCCTCCGGCGGCACCAGGTCGAGAAATGGATCGTGCTGCGGCGGCAGCGCCTTGTGTACCGCATCAACAACGGTTTCATATTGCTGTGGGCCGGTGATCGCCAGAACGTCGGGATAAGCGGACGAAATGCTCTCCGGCTCCGCGCCCATGCATCCCGTGACAATGACCTTGCCGTTCTCTTTGAGGGCTTTGCCGATTGCGGCAAGCGATTCCGCCTTGGCGCTGTCGAGAAAACCGCAGGTGTTCACGATGACGAGGTCCGAGCCCGCGTGCTCGCGCGACAGCTCATAGCCTTCGGCGCGCAGGCGCGTGATGATGCGCTCGCTGTCGACGAGCGCTTTCGGGCAGCCCAGCGAGACAAAGCTTACCGTCGGTGCGGCTTCGGCGTTTTTCTCAACAAGATCGGTCATTCGGGCAAGGAGCTAATGGCGATCGGGCTGAATAGCAACCCGATTGAGCGGACAAAGTAAGGTCCACAAGGCATTTATGCGTGGTGGCGATATGCATGCGTTGGCGGTATCGTGCGCTGCGAGGGTGAATCGCCATGACGCGGCTGCGAATGATCGCTGGCCTGGTTTTCGTAGCCGGCACCTTGTGGTGGGTTGGCGCCACTTTCGCCGCCGACGGCAGGACCGCGTCGTGGCGCTTTAACGCACACGATCCCGCTCTGCCGTTTCCGCGCAGCGAGCGCGCCCAGGCAGTCTGGGCGTCTGGTCGCTGCTGGAAGCAATGCGGCTCCTTTTGCGCATGGGGCATGGCGGGTTGCCTGCAACAGGATTCGCAAGGACTTTGCCTGAAGCTCACGGACAAATGTGATCGCTATTGTCAGCGCGAATGTAGGACGAGCGGCGGGCCGTTGCTGCCATTCGAGCTTCCGTGGGACTGAACCGGGTTGCTCCGTCGTAACGATTACGTTCGGGGGTGGCGCCGCGGTTTCGCGCTCCCGAATTGCGTCGTCCAATTGGCGGATTGCTGCCTCGGTCGCCCGATAATGACCTTTGGATTGCGGGCAACGCCTGGTTGCACCGCGATTGTTTTTTGTTAGTAGAGGGTGCGGAAACGAGGGTGAGGAGCCCGGATGAAGAAAAAAATACTCATTATGGGTTTGCCCGGTGCGGGCAAAACCACCCTTGCGAACGAACTCGCGCCGCGGCTCAACGCCGTCCATTTCAATGCCGATGAGGTGCGCGCCAACGTAAACAAGGACCTCGGTTTCTCGGAGGCCGATCGCATTGAGCATGCTCGGCGCATGGGTTGGCTCTGCGACCGGGTAACCAAGGTGGGCGGGTTTGCCATTGCGGACTTTATCTGTCCCACCGTGGCAACCCGAGAGGCGTTTGATGTCGGCGGAGAGGCTTTCGTGGTTTTCGTCGATCGCATCCAGTCCGGTGTGTTTGAAGACACCAACAGAATGTTCATGCCGCCTGAAAAATACGATTTGAGGGTCGATCGCGAAGGCTCCCCGCAATATTGGGCAGAACAGGTGATGCTACGATTGCGTCCCGTGTTCGATCCGAAAAAGCCGACCGCACTGTTCGTCGGCCGATATCAGCCGTTTCACGACGGGCACAGAGCTTTGATCGTTGAAGGGCTGAAGCGCGTCGGGCAAGTGTGCATCGCGGTGCGAGCAACCGAAGGTATCGACCAGAAAAATCCCTTCAGCTTTGAATACGTCAAGGCGCGGATCGAGCATGGTCTGCGGGAATTCGAAGGCCGCTTCACGATTGTTCAGTTGCCCAACATCAGTCACGTGTTTTACGGGCGAGACGTTGGATACTCGGTTGAACGCATTGATCTCGACGAGTCGCTTGAGAGTATTTCAGCGACGAACGTCCGAAAAAAAATGTCACAACGTTAGATCGTTGGTGCTTGGACAGGTGCAATTTTCGAGCGGATTCAACCGCCATCCTTCATGGCATCGGTATCAAGCCCCCAGGGAATTCCTTCATGCTCTCGGGTTTGGCAACGTGAATTCCGTTCTGTGACGAGCCGCTTTGCGAGTCTCTCCTTGTCGAGGCGGGACCCGCGCTGATCTTGGCAATTACGCCAATCAGAATGACAGCAACTACAAGAACCACTAGCTTGGGTTTGGTCATACAAACGGCTGCCCGCCCTCATCGCGGGAATCAATAACAATTGCAGCTGTGACGATCTTGAAGGAACCCTCGATTTTATCTTTAGAAATCCCGCGTCAACGCCGCTCGGCGTCATTCAGCCGAAGGATGAACAAACCGCGAAGCGCCGCATAGAAGAAAAGCAATAGTCGTCCGAACTCAGGGTAACGCTGTGCGATCCTCGGTCATCTCACCGAGAAGCAGGCGGTGCGTTATGTCGAATAGGTGACGCTGCGACCGCGAACGTGACGAACCTCGCGGAGTGAATGTACGCAAACGAACTGTCAAAACCGACTGCCAAAAACCGCGCTAAGTGACCGGAAAAATTGTGGCGGAAGGGGTGAGATTCGAACTCACGAGAGGCTTGCACCTCTGCCGGTTTTCAAGACCGGTGCCTTAAACCGCTCGGCCACCCTTCCAGTCTGCCTTGGAACTTTTTACAGCGGGAATGTTCCGCAATATCAGCAGGATAATAGCGCCGCCTGCGTAAGAGATCGGTAATCAAGGGGTTATATACATTCGCCGGGTTTATCACAAAGCTGCACCATGAGCGGGTCAGATAAACGACGTTATTTCCGGGTCGAGCCGAAGGGGTTGGTCCCGCGCGCCGGGCGACTCCTGCTTGGCCCGAATACGCAGCCGATCGACTGCAAGATCGTCGATCTCTCCGCGGGCGGCGCGCAGCTCGAGTTGCAGCGTGTCTATGACTTGCCGCAGCGGTTCGACTTTCTTCATGGCGGCACAAAGCGGCACTGCACGCTGGCATGGTCGCGCGGCTTCCGCATCGGCATTTCCTACGAAGGCAGCACCATCCAGCGGTCGTCCGTCAGTGGTGGGCTGAGCCGCCCCAAGAGCGGCACAAGCCTTCTGTCGCGCCGGTAGGTCTCTAAACCAGCCGTAAACTTGCAATGGTGAAGCCCGTTGGCTATGCCCGCGGCTCCGGCCAGATTGCTGCGGAACCAACCATTTACCACCGTTCCGTCATACGGTTTTCGCCGGGGTAGCGACCGGGTAAACTGGCTGCTTCCGATTGGGGACCAAGCAGGGATGGGTTACGTGGGGGCTTTCGTCGGCAGTCGACGTTTTGCGAGCCTTGTCGTCCTTGGCGTAGGATCCCTCGCGCTCGCCAACTGCTCGGGCGCCGGCAGGATTGATCCACGCTACGGCGTTGCCGCCAGTCCGCGCGTCGTCGAGCCGGGTCAGCCGGTGCCGAAGGGCGGCGGGGTCTATCGCGTCGGCAAACCCTACACCGTCGCTGGCCGCGTCTACGTGCCCGAGGAAAACATCAATTACAGCGCGGTCGGTCTGGCTTCGTGGTACGGCGACGACTTTCACGGACGCTACACCGCAAACGGCGAAATCTTCGACATGACCTCGATCTCGGCGGCGCATCCGACGCTGCCGCTGCCGTCTTATGCGCGGGTCACCAACCTTGCGAACAACCGGTCGATCGTCGTCCGCGTCAACGATCGCGGGCCATATGTCGGCGAGCGGGTCATCGACGTCTCCGTGAAGACCGCCGAGCTGCTGGGCTTCTACGGCCACGGTGTCGCACGGGTTAAAGTCGACTATGTCGGCCGCGCTCCGTTGACAGGTTCGGACGACCGGAAACTGGTCGCGACGTTGCGGGAGGGCGGGCCGGCCCAACTGCCCGTGCAGGTCGCATCCGGTAAGCCCTTTGCGCCGACTTACTTCGACAACAGGCCGCTGCGTGCCGCGGCCCGCATTCCGTCGCCACCGGACCGGCCCTACAGCCTGGGCAATACGCCGCGCGAACTGCCGGCGGCGGAGGCGCCGACCACCGAGCTCGCCGCGCGGCCGCGCGCGTCGAATTCCGAAGTGTCAGAACCTGTTGAGGCGGCGGGGTCACCGGTTTCGGCCTATGCCCCTCGGGCCTATGATGTGCGGTCCGGTTACATGAGTGGCCGCGGCCTTTACTGAGCCGTATTTTACCGCCAAAGGTTGCCGGAACTGGCTGCGTCGGACTGAGCGGCGCCGCTAACGAGCCTTGATGATGGCCATGCGCAAGCTTGCATTTGGACAATGGTTGATGGTGGCGGCACTCGCCGCCGGCCTTTCCGCGGCCGCGATTGCGGCGCCACCGCATAAGATCGCGCCGACGGCGGCGCACAAAAAAGATGCGCCAAAAAAAGAGGCGCCAAAGAAGGACGAACCGAATATCGGCGCGCCGCACGCGATCCTGATCGATGCCCAATATGGCGGTGTCTTGTTCGACCGCGACGCCGATCGGCTGATCTTTCCGGCCAGCCTCGCCAAGCTCATGACCGCGGAATACGTTTTTCATGAGATCAAGGAAGGACGCATCAAGCTCACCGACGAATACATGGTAAGCGAAAACGCCTGGCGTAAAGGCGGCGCGCCGTCTCACGGCTCCACAATGTTCGCGGCGCTTTACAGCAAGGTCTCCGTCGACGACCTGCTGCATGGGATGATCATTCAATCGGCCAACGACGCCTGCATCGTGCTGGCTGAAGGAATTGCCGGAAATGAAGCCGAGTTCGGCAATAGGCTGACCCAGCGCGCGCGCGAAATCGGCTTGGAGAAATCGGTCTTCACCAATTCCAACGGTCTACCTGATCCGAACGAGAAGGTGACAACCCGCGAGCTGGCCATGCTTGCGCGGCACATCATCCGTACCTATCCGGATTTCTACCCGCTCTTCGCGCAGCCCGATTTCACCTGGAACAAGATCCGTCAGCAAAATCGCAATCCACTTCTGGGCGCCATGAACGGCGCCGACGGTCTTAAGACCGGTTACACAAAAGAGGCGGGTTATGGCCTGGTCGGATCGGCGGTGCAGAACGATCTGCGCCTGATTGTGGTCGTAACCGGTGTCCACACGGCCAAGGAACGCGCCGACGAAGCAAAGAAGGCGCTCGAATGGGGCTTTCGGAATTTCGAGCAGCGCACGATCTTTGCCGAAGGCCAGACGATTGGCACCGCGAAGGTTTTTGGCGGCGCAAGCGGCCGCGTCGCGCTGAAGGCCGATGGGGAGGTCAAGGTGATGCTGCCCAAATCGGGGGCGGAACGGCTGATTGCTCGTATCGTCTATACCGGGCCGGTGCCCGCGCCGGTCACCGAAGGAACGCCGATCGGAAATCTCAAGGTCTGGCGCAACGACAACCTGATCCTGACGATGCCACTGAAAGCCGCTGAAAGCATCGGCAAAGGAAACATGCCGCAGCGCGCTTTCGATGCTGTGACTGAAATGATAATCGCGCTGTTCCGTGCCGGAGCCGAGCGGCTATGATGGCAGACGCCACCGCAGGTGGGCGGTGACCGGAAAAGGCTGATCGGCTTTGCGCGGACATTTCATTACCTTCGAAGGCGGCGAAGGCAGCGGAAAATCTACGCACGCAGCCACCCTGGCCCAAAAGCTCAAGTCCATTGGTCAGAACGTGGTGCTTACCCGCGAGCCGGGCGGCTCAACCGGAGCCGAGATCATTCGTCACATCCTGCTGTCAGGCATTGCCAAGCCTCTTGGCGCGGAGACCGAGGCGATCCTTTTCGCCGCCGCACGCGACGATCATGTGCGCAATACGATATTGCCGGCCTTGAAATCCGGCATCTGGGTCATCTGCGACCGGTTCATTGACTCAACGCGCGTCTACCAGGGCGCTCTCGGAAATGTCGATCAACGGTTGATCCGCAGCCTTGAGCGCGTGACCGTCGGGCCGGCGGTACCCGAACTGACGTTTATTCTCGATGTTCCGGCGCAAATTGGACTGGCGCGCGCGAAAAGCAGGCGTGGCCAAACCGAGGCTGACCGGTTCGAAGCGGAATCGATGGAATTTCACGAGAAGTTGCGCGGGGCGTACCGGGCGCTTGCCGCCGCGGAGCCGAAGCGCTGCATCGTGATCGATGGCCGCGCGCCGCGCGATATCGTAGCGGACAGGATCTGGTCGATCGTTCAGGAGCGACTGCATCCTGAATCGCTCGGAATTGCGGAGACGACGCCATGACCGCCGGCGATGAAGACACCGGCGCAAAATCTCCGCGCGAGACGACCGCGCTGTTTGGCCACGCCGAAGCGGAAAAAGCGGTGCTTGACGCATACAAGAGCGGACGAATAGCGCATGCCTGGCTGATTGGCGGTCCATCCGGCATCGGCAAGGCGACTTTGGCGTATCGCATGGCGCGTTTTGTGCTGGCTCATCCAGATCCGCAGTCGGCGGCGGTGCAGAATGCCAAGTCACTTGCTGTTGAGGCTGACCATCCGGTCGCGCGCCGCATCGCCGCACAGGCGCAGGGCGATCTGCTCGTCATCGAACGTGTGGTCAACGAGCAGACCGGCAAGCTCTATACCGTCATCCGCGTTGATGATGTCCGCCGGACCGTCGCTTTTTTCGGCTCGACCGCAGGCGAGGGCGGCTGGCGTGTTGCCATTGTCGATGCCGTTGATGATCTGCAACGCGAGGGCGCGAACGCACTCTTGAAGATTTTGGAGGAGCCGCCGCAACGGTCGCTCATTCTGCTCGTCAGCCATGCTCCGGGCCGCGAATTACCGACCATCCGCTCACGCTGTCGCAGGCTGCTGCTACGGCCGCTCGATGTCGACGACGTTACTCTGGCGCTTGCCGAAGCAGCCGGAAAAGACCGCCGGGACGATGATGTTCGCGAAGCAGCAGCTGCAGCAGAGGGGAGCGCCGGCCGGGCGCTCGCCTTGCTTGAAGGTCAGGCCCTCGCCTTGCGCCAGCGGGTTCTTGATCTGCTGGCGCATTTGCCGGAAGTCGACGCGCGCGCTTTGCACGCCCTTGGTGATGCAATGGGTGGGACTGACCCGAAGGTGCTCGAAGCCTTCATGGATCTGATCAATGGTTGGCTGTCGTCGCGCCTTCGCGAAGCCGGACAGGAAAAGGCGCGGATGGCGCGCGTTGCAGAAACCTGGGAGCGGGTCAATCGCGCGGCCAGCGAGGTGGACACCTACAACCTGGAGCGCAAGCCGCTGGTCTTTGCAGTGTTTGGGGCGCTTGCGGAAGCGGCGCGGCCGTAACAGCTACGGCCAGGAGAGGAAAAAGACTGAACGAAAGAGCGCGCGGCTGAAAGGCCGCGCGCTTTCATTTCCCGCGGAGTTTTTCAGGCGGGATAGGACAGCGTCTCGGGGCTGCGGTCCTTGAGGTACTGATCGAGCCCCCAGCGCTCGACCTGCGCGAAGACTTCGTCGAATTCCTCGCGCGGCAACGGCTTGTTCACGAAGCGCTCGCCACGGCCGAATTTGCTGAAATCCCAGGCGTGGTAGTTTTCGAACTCGGCCGGGACCGCGAGCTTCCAGAGCGGCAGGTATTTCGGAAGATCCGCGTCCATCGCTTGCTCGGCGCGGTTGAGGGCGCGCATATAGCCGTGCACAACGTCGGCGGTGGCGTTTTCCGGAACCCACCACAGCGTCTTGAAACGATCCTCGATGATCTTGCGAAGGCCAAGCTGCTCAGCCATCGCGATCTGCGGCGGCAGCAGACTTGCGGCTTCGACCTCGCCGTCGAGCAACGCCCTTAGCCGCGCGCCAAACCCGCCGGTGTTGACGGTCTTGATGTGCTCGAGCGGCAGATACCGTTCAAGACGGTAGGGCACGTTGAAATGGCTGCCTGCGCGCATGCCGACGGAAATCGGCACGTCCTTCAGATCTTCCGGCTTGCGGATTCTGGAATCGGGCCGGACGAAAATCGCCCACGGTGAATCGCCGTAGCCTTCGGTAACGACACGGCCCATGCCGGCGCTCGCATTGCAGATCGTGCCCCACAGGCAGGCGCCTTGCACCACGTCCTGTTTGTCTTCGGTGTAGGGGCGGTCCTGCGGGCGCTGGAAATACTCAAGACCTTTCCAGCTCGACTGCGTGCCGCGAAACGTCTTCCAGTCAAATTCGACGTCGAGCTCTTCGGCGGCGAAGAAGCCTTCCTGCATCGCGACGAAATCATTGAGACCCATGCCCTTGGGCGCGACTTTGACCCGCTTGAGGCTCGCTGCCATATCGGAGTCCTCCTGTTGTGCTGCTTGTTGAGGGTTAATTTACCACGAGCGACCCGGCGCAGGCAGCGGCATCCAAATGAATATTGCCCATAACCGCCCGGACCACCTGGCTTGCCCGAATGAACGCGGTCATTCCGTCAAATTTTAGGGAATTGCAGAATAATTCGCTGGTGGAGAGAGGTTACGACGGAACTCCATGAGCATTGCGAGCACGATTGCGGTTTCGGGATTGAGCGTGGCGAGCCTGCGTCTGCAGGTGGCCGCTAGCAATATCGCGAACGCGTCGTCAGACGGCCCGCTCCCAGGCGCGCCCAATCCGGAGAATTTCCCTCCGGCCTATTCGGCCCTGCGCCTCAATCAGGTGGATAGTTTGGGCGGCGGAACCAGCGCGACCGTCACCAATGTTTCACCGTCTACCATCGCAACATACGACCCGACCGCGCCATACGCCGACGGTCGCGGCATGGTGGCAAGCCCGAATGTCGACCTCGCCAATGAGCTGGTTCAGGTGCTGATCGCCCGATTCAGTTACGCCGCCAATGCGCAGGTCATTCGCGCCGACGCGCAGATGAGCGCCGCGTTGTTCGACCGTACTGCCTGATCAAAGTCCCGGGTGGCTACTAGTTGCTGCGCGTGGGCCGCATCGGCATGCGGTGGAAGTCGAGGATCTGCTGCGCGGTAGACTGGCGCAGGCGGTTGAACGACGACATCGATTGATCGATCCCCGCCATCGAGCGCCGGTATCGCTTGGCCGCGAGCGCCATGATGCCGCGCGTCGTGTCCCACGAGAGCCCGATCGCCTTTGCCAGGACAAGCAACGATTGCGTGTTGGTCTCGCCCATGTTGCGCTCGATGATCGCCGTCGGCACGCCGGACATGACGGACAGAGCCGCGACCATTTCCTCGAACCGGTCGGCAGCCGCAAATTCGTCGAGTTTCATCGGCGTGAGCAGCCCGCCGCGGTGCAGCGACTCAGCAAGCACCTGCGCCGCGGCATAACCGAGCGGCTGATCGTTGGACGCGGTCCGGATACTGCCGGACACCTGGCCGACGACCTCGTCGATATCGGCTTTCAGATACTTGCGTTCAACCTCGAGCTTCGCGCGCACCTTTTCGGATGCGGCCTCGAGCAATTTTTCGAACAGCTCCGGCGGCAAATCGGAGCGGGAGCCGACACAGGCGGCAAGCTGGTCGTCGCCATGTGAGCGCCGGACCAACGTTGCAAAGCCCTGGCCTGAAAACCTGGCGCCACTGTTTTTGGCGGTACTCAGCACCACCTGCTGATCGCCGCGTTCGACCAGGACGTCTGTAAGCGATTCCGGCAACGACTTGCGGCGCGAAATTGCCAGGAGGTGTTCCTGATTTTTGGTCTTGGCGCATTGAATCAGAGTTGCAGTGTCGAGCCGTTCCGCCTGCGTCAGCACTGGGGAGGCGACCTCGATCACGTCGTCACAAGCGAGCAAGCGCAGGATTTTTGGAGGGGCGGTCGGCACCGGGCCAAGCCGAATCGCCAGCAGCGCCCGCGAGGATTCCTCGATCGTGGCAACAAGCCGGACAAAGACGTCGTCAATCAGATCGATCTCTTCGCCGGAATATGCGTCCGAGCCGACGAGAAAGAGATCGGTGAGGTGACGCAGCATGGCCGACCGGCGCTCATCGGTGCTGTGCGCGATCGAGTTGTCGAGCTGATGGATAAGTCCGAGGGGAGCGCCCATAGGTCCTGGGAAACCGTTCTGGTTGGCCACGGATCTGGAATCTGCGGTTGGTTAACGTCCATTTAGATTGTACGCGCAGTGGGCTTAGGAATTCGTAAAGGCCAATTCCGGCTGCGAAATTGCCGGTCTGGCGTCCGGCGCGGGGGATGGCCGTTTTATTGCTTGAGAAGTCCGCAATATCTTTGCGGGCCGCTGTCCCAACAACCGGATCGCATGCACGCCGACTGGCGCAGCCCGCAATTGGTCAGGCAGGTCGACAGCGACGACCGGTCGAGGCTCTTTTTGCAGGCGGCGATACAGACCTTCTCCTCGCCGCTGCAGCGCATCGGCGCGGAAACAGCCGGTGCAGAAGCGAGCAGGGCAACCGAAATTGCAACCAGCGCCGCGATCCTGCTCAGCGGGCGTGCACCACGCGAATCGATCCGTTGCATCATGCCGATGTCCTAGGGACGCTGCCCGCCGGCTGCAACTTCCGGGTTTGCGTTGCTTGCCCCAGCGGCTTGCGATTGATACGTACTCCTCGATCCTCATGGCCGGGCATTTCCGGCCATCCATGTCTTTGAATTGAATGGGCAAATGCCGGCCAAGACGCCATCCAAGACGCCTTTCTACATCACCACGGCGATCTCCTACCCGAATGGTCCGCCGCATATCGGTCATGCCTACGAGGCGATCGCGACCGACGCCATCGCGCGCTTCATGCGCCTCGACGGCTATGACGTCTATTTTCTCACGGGCACCGACGAGCACGGTCAGAAGATGCAACAGACCGCGGCACGCGAGGGCCTGACCGCGCGGCAACTGCGCGACCGCAACGTGCCGCGCTTCGAAGCCATGGTGAAGCTGCTCAATTGCTCGAACGACGATTTCATCCACACGACCGAAGAGCGCCACCACCGCGCCTCCCAGGCCATCTGGCAGGCGATGGAGAAAAATGGCGACATCTATCTCGACAAATATGCCGGCTGGTACTCGGTGCGTGACGAAGCGTACTACGCCGAGGGCGAGACGCATCTCAACGAGCAGAAGCAGCGCATCGCCACCAAAACCGGCACGCCGGTTGAGTGGGTAGAGGAGGAGAGCTACTTCTTTCGGCTCTCCGCCTATGCGGACAAGTTGCTCAAGCTGTATGAGCGGCCGAACTACGTGCTGCCAAAAGAGCGGCTGAACGAAGTCGCCAGCTTCGTACGCGGCGGGCTGCAGGATCTGTCGATCTCGCGCACCACGTTCGACTGGGGCGTAAAGGTTCCGGGCAACGACCAACACATTATGTATGTGTGGGTCGACGCGCTGACGAATTACATTACGGCTGTTGGCTATCCGGACGTCGACAACGAGAAATTCAAGCGTTACTGGCCGGCTTCGTTGCACGTCATCGGCAAGGACATTGTCCGTTTTCACGCGGTCTATTGGCCGGCATTTCTGATGTCGGCGGGCGTAGCGGTCCCGAAGCACATCTTCTCGCATGGATTTTTGTTCAACCGCGGCGAGAAAATGTCGAAGTCGGTTGGCAATGTGATCGACCCTTTCACGATGGCCGACGCCTATGGCGTCGATCAGTTCCGTTATTTCTTCCTGCGCGAAGTTCCGTTCGGCCAGGACGGCAATTACAGTCACGAGGCGATCGTCAACCGCATCAATGCGGATCTGGCAAACGACCTCGGCAACCTGGCGCAGCGCTCGCTCTCAATGATCGGCAAGGCGTTTGGCGGCAAATTGCCGGAGCCGGGTCCGTTCAGCGATGCCGACAAGACCATTCTTACGGCTGCCGACGCGATGATCGGCACGGCCCGCGAGCACATGAAAACGCAGCAACTGCACCAGGTGCTCAACTGCGTCTGGGCGGTCGTGGCCGATGCCAACCGCTATTTTGCATCGGAGGCGCCATGGGCTCTCGCCAAGACCAATCCCGAGCGGCAGGGGACCGTGCTCTACGTGACGGCTGAAATTCTGCGCCAGGTGGGCATTCTTGCGCAGCCTTTCGTGCCGGCATCGGCCGCGAAATTGCTCGACTTGCTGGCGGTGCCCGCTGCCGAGCGGGAATTTTCCGCGCTTGCGGTCGAGCGGCGCATCAAGGCCGGCGCCACGCTGCCGCCGCCTTCGCCGGTTTTCCCCCGCTACGTCGAAACCGAGGAGAAGGCCTGATCATGCTGGTGGACAGCCATTGCCACCTCGATTTCCCGGACTTTGCGGCCGAGCTGGAGGCGGTGGTTGCCCGCGCTCGCGCGGCCGGCATCGGCCGCCTGGTGACGATCTCGACCCGGGTCAAACGCCATGCACAGATCCTGGCGATCGCCGAAAGATTTCCGGAGGTCTTCTGCTCGGTCGGCACGCACCCCAATCACGCGCATGAGGAGCCCGATATCGACGCCAAAACGCTCATCACAGTCGCCAAGCATCCCAAGGTCGTGGCGATCGGCGAGGCGGGGCTCGATTATTTCCGCAAAGGCAGCCCACGTGAGGCCCAGGCCGCCGGCCTGCGGCAGCACATCGCAGCCGCGCGCGAAACCGGGCTGCCGCTGGTGATCCATTCGCGCGATTGCGACGACGACATGGCGCGTATTTTGAAGGAAGAAAGCGGGAAGGGGGCCTTCCCTGCGATCCTGCATTGCTATACCGGCGGTCGCGACCTGGCCTTTACGGCGATCGAATTGGGTCACTACGTCTCGTTTACGGGCATTCTGACGTTCAAGAATTCCGATGCACTGCGGGCGATCGCCGCTTCCTTGCCGGCTGACCGCATCATGGTGGAGACAGACGCGCCCTATCTGGCTCCGCTGCCGTATCGCGGAAAACGTAATGAACCCGCATACGTAGTCGAAACCGCTAAAGTTTTAGCTGATGCTCGGGGCGTGCCGGCCGACGAGATCGCGCGGCAAACGACCGAGAACTTCTTCCGGCTGTTCAACAAGGTCCCGCGCACGCTGGCGAACGCCGCATGAGCTTAACCTTTACGATCCTGGGCTGCGGTTCCTCAATGGGCGTGCCGCGCGTGGCTCTCGGGTGGGGTTCGTGCGATCCGGACAATCCGAAGAACCGCCGCCGGCGCTGCTCTTTATTGGTCGAACGCGCCAATGCACAAGGCCACCGGACCCGCGTTCTGGTCGACTGTTCGCCGGATCTGCGCATGCAACTTCTCGACGCCGAAGTCGACTGGCTCGACGGCGTACTGATCACGCATGAGCATGCCGATCATACGCACGGTATCGACGACCTGCGCCCCTTATTCGTGAGCAAGCGTCGGCGCGTCGATGTCTACCTGGATGAGCCGACATCGCGCGCGATGCACGCCCGCTTCGGATATTGTTTTATGAAGCCGCCCGGCAGCGAGTATCCCCCGATTGCCACCGAAAAGCGTCTGGTTGCCGGGAAGCGGGCCACAATCGAGGGGCAGGGAGGCTCAATTGAGCTCCTGCCCGTCCTGCAGGATCACGGCGACATCCCCTCGCTCGGGTTTCGCTTCGGCAATGTCGCGTACTCCGCTGACATCAAAAGCCTTCCGCCGGAGAGTATTACGGCGCTTGCCGGCCTGGAGGTCTGGATCGTCGATGCGCTGCGCCGAACTCCGCATCCGAGCCATTTCCATCTCGATGAGGCGCTAGAATGGATCGCCAGGATCAAACCGAAGCGCGCAATCCTGACCAACCTGCATACGGACATGGACTACGCGAGGCTCTGCGCGGAGCTGCCGCCGGGCGTCGAGCCGGGCTACGATCGAATGTCGTTTGCCTGCTAAAGCGCCGTGGCTGTTACCGCGCGATTGGTCCTGGAAAGGTAGACTTTTATCGACCCGCTGCGCTCGTGGATGCGGCCACTGATCATTTAGCCTTGATACCAAGGGCCACTATAAAATATTCCATAATATGTCTTATGCGAATCCCCGATATGCGGTCGCAGCCCCGCGAGGGCTTTGCTACGGTCCGGCATTCGATCCGCGCCAAGCGCCAGCCAGACGTCCGCCCCTGTGAAGCCGTCCCGTGACATTACGCGCCTGCTTGAGATCATGGCGGCGCTCCGCACGCCGGGAACGGGTTGCCCGTGGGACCTGGAGCAGAATTTCAGGACCATCGCTCCCTATACGCTTGAGGAAGCCTATGAGGTTGCGGACGCCATTGCGCGCGACGACCTGGCAAGCCTGAAGGACGAGCTGGGCGATCTGCTTCTGCAGGTCGTTTTCCACGCCCGGATGGCTCAGGAGCAAGGCGCCTTCGCATTCGGCGACGTCGTCGAGGCGCTGACCGCGAAATTGATCCGGCGGCATCCGCATGTCTTTGCAGACGCCGACGGCAAGACCGCGGATGCCGTTAAGGGTTTGTGGGAGCGCATCAAGGCGGAGGAAAAGGCCGAGCGCGGCGAGAAGGGCGCAGATGGCGCCATAGATAGCGTCTTGGCCGGCGTTCCGGTCGGCCTGCCCGCGTTAACCCGCGCCCTGAGGCTGCAGGACAAAGCCGGCCGGGTAGGTTTCGACTGGAACGACCCGCGCGCAGTGCTCGCGAAGATCCGCGAGGAAGCGGACGAGATCGAGGCCGAGCTTGATGGCGCCAATGGCAACCGGCTGGGTGCCGAAGTCGGCGACCTTTTGTTTGCGGTCGTCAACCTCGCCCGTCATCTGCGCGCTGATCCTGAAGGCGTCTTGCGTGAAACAAACCTGAAATTCGAGCGCCGCTTTGCCTCAATCGAGCGCGCGCTGGCTGCGCGCGGAAAAACGCCGAAGGAGGCAACCCTGTCGGAGATGGACGCGCTCTGGGACGAGGCGAAGGCCGCCGAAAAGTAAATTTCAGGAATTGAACTTCGCCCGCACCCGAGCCGCGTTGTCGGCATCCGCGCGCACCGTGACAGTCAACCGGCCGTCATCATGCACATCCTTCGCGAGCACTTCGGAGTGGCGGTAAAGCCAGCTCAGGCCGGCGCCATCCGCAGGATCGACCGACACCTCAATCGTCTGCCGGCTTTCGCTCAGGCGCCCTTCGATCGCTTCCACAAGGCGATCCATTCCCTCACCGGTTAATGCCGACACGGCGACTGGCCGTCGATCAGAGGATTGGCGCTCGGCCAGATTGAGTACCCTCGCCCGCGCTTCACTATCGAGACAATCGATCTTGTTCCAGACCTCGATCAGGCGCTTGTCTGTCGCGGCGATCCCCAGTTCGTCGAGCACTTTCTCGACGTCGTGCAGCTGTGCCGCCGAGTCCTCATGCGACATGTCGCGCACATGCAGGATGACGTCGGCTTCGATGACTTCTTCCAGCGTCGCACGAAACGCCGCCACCAGCATGGTCGGCAGATCCGAGATGAAGCCGACCGTGTCGGACAGGATGACCTTGACCCCGCGCGGCAGTTCCACGGCCCGTAGCGTTGGGTCAAGCGTTGCGAACAGCATGTCTGCCGACAGAACGGTCGCGGCGGTCAGCCGGTTGAACAGCGTCGATTTCCCTGCGTTGGTGTATCCGACCAGCGCGACAATCGGATAGGGCACGCGCTTGCGGCTGTCGCGATGAAGCTTGCGGGTGCGCTTAACCTTATCGAGCTCAGCTTCGATGCGCGCGATCCGCTCTTCGATCACGCGCCGGTCAGCTTCGATCTGCGTTTCGCCGGGCCCGCCGAGGAAGCCGAAGCCGCCGCGCTGGCGCTCAAGGTGAGTCCACGACCGCACCAGCCTGCTTTTTTGATAGGTCAGATGCGCCAGCTCGACCTGCAAGGCCCCTTCCCGCGTGCGCGCCCGCCGGCCGAAAATTTCGAGGATCAGTCCCGTTCGATCGATAACTTTTGCACTCCACGCCTTTTCAAGATTGCGTTGCTGAACCGGAGAGATCGGGCAATCCATGACGACGACCGAGGCCGACAGGCTTTTTACCATCCCGGCGATCTCATCGACCTTGCCTTTGCCGATATAGGTTGCCGGACGGATGTCGCTGAGCGTGACAAGCCCCGCCTGCACGATTGTGAGATCGATGGCGCGCGCCAGACCGACGGCCTCCGCGAGGCGCGCTTCGGGCGTGCGTGTGCCCGCTTGCACGCCGGCGTTTCGGCGCGGCGATGCCTTGACCCAGGGTTCAATGACGATCGCACGGCCGGTCTCGCCGCCCGTTGCTACCGGGCTTAAGAGATCGCTCGCCTGATCACGTCGACGTAATTCCAACTAGACTTTGTCTCCGGCCGGCGGCTCGTCGGCCCCTTCGAAGAGCTGGATCGGGTGTCCCGGCATGATCGTCGAAATCGCATGCTTGTAGACAAGCTGCGAATGCCCGTCCCGCCGCAGCAGAACGCAGAAATTGTCGAACCAGGTCACCACGCCCTGCAACTTAACACCGTTCACCAGAAATATGGTGAGGGGTACTTTGCTTTTTCGGACGTGATTGAGAAAAGTGTCTTGCAGATTTTGCGCACGATCGGCTGCCATGGCCGTCTTTCCATTTTTTGCTCGCGTCTGACGCGCGAGACCTTTCGTTGCCCAAGTCCTTCCGCATGCGACCTGAGGCGCATGCGCCACTCTGCCCCACGCGTAGCGGTGCGAGGCCCGGGAAATACTATTAGATGGCAGGCTGTCTTTCCGCGCAAGCACAAGTTCATGCGGGCGCCCGTAAGCCTTTGAAAATATGAGGATGTCCGAGCCTTTCGACGTCGTGCGAATGGCCTAGACGGCGATCTCGGCGTAGCGGTGATAATCGCGACGGAGCCCCGTGGTGATCAGTCCCGGCGCGCCGTTGCCGACCGGCCGGCCGTCTATTTTCACCACCGGCAGCACGACCTGACTCGCCGACGTGATGAATGCTTCGCGCGCCTGGTAGGCCTCCTCAGCCGTAAAGGTACGTTCCTCGAATGGAAGCCCCTGCGCCTTGATCATGTCGATCACGACCGATCGCGTAATGCCGGGAAGGATGTCTTCCCCGAGCGGATGCGTGATGATTCTGCCGTCACGGCTGACGATCCACGCACTCGATGAGCCGCCTTCCGTGATCCGCCCTTTCGCGTCGACCAGCCAGGCTTCGCGCGCGCCCTGCTCGCGCGCAGTCTGCTTGGCCAATACGTTGGGCAGCAAAGCGACGGACTTGATATCGACGCGTTTCCAGCGGATGTCCGGAACGGTAACAATAGCGACGCCCTCGGCGGCTACGTGCTCGAGACGGTCGAGATCGTTGCTGCGCGCAGTCACCACCAGCGACGGGCGGGTGTTTTCGGCTGGAAACGGAAAATCGCGCCTGGCGACGCCGCGGGTGACCTGCAGGTAGACGATCCCGTCGCGGACCCGGTTACGGCGGATCGTTTCGCGCAGCACCACGGCCAATGCACGAGGCGACATCGGACGCGCAATCCGTAATTCCTTGAGCGACCGATCGAGCCGCGCCATGTGGCGGGTCTCGTCGATCATGCGGCCTCCCCTCACCTCGCAAACTTCATAGACGCCATCCGCGAACTGGTATCCGCGATCCTCGACGGCGACCTTTGCCTGGCCGTGCGGCAGATAGCGGCCGTTGACGTATGCGATGCGTGACATGGCCAGCTAATCGATCCCGAGGGCCTTGAGCTTACGATGGAGCGCGGAGCGTTCCATGCCGACGAATTCGGCCGTGCGCGAAATATTGCCACCGAAGCGGCTGATCTGCGCAACCAGGTATTCGCGCTCGAATACCTCCCGGGCGTCGCGCAGCGGCAACCCCATCAGGTGCTCGCCGCCATCTCCGTTCGGCATGTTGGGAACCATCGAGCCGACATCCGGCGGCAGCATGCTCGCGTTCATTACAGCCTCCGGGTCGCCGCCTGCCAGGATCATCAGCCGTTCGATGTTGTTGCGCAACTGACGAACATTGCCGGGCCAGTTGTGCGATTGCAGAACAGCCATGGCGTCATCGCCAATCCGGCGCTTCGGCAATCCTGTCGCCTGCGAAATCTGATCCATGAAATATTCGACGAGATCTGGAATGTCTTCGCGCCGTTCAGCCAAAGGCGGAACACGGATCGGCACCACCGCCAGCCGGTGATAGAGGTCCTCGCGGAATTTGCCTTCGGCGATCAGGGCCTCAAGATTTCGTGCCGTCGACGAAACGATCCTCACGTCCACGGCAATCTTGGCGCTGCCGCCAACACGCTGAAACGTCTGGTCGACCAGCACACGCAAGATCTTGTTCTGGGTCTCGCGCGGCAGCTCGGCGATATCGTCAACGAAAAGCGTGCCGCCATGGGCCTCTTCCAGGGCGCCGGCTTTCCGGCCCTCCGATCCATTCGACTGGTCGACACCGAACAATTCGATTTCCATGCGCTCCGGCGTGATCGCGGCGGCATTAATCACGACGAATGGGCCGTTCGCCCGTGCCGACTGCAGATGAAGTGTCCGCGCAGCGAGTTCCTTGCCGGCGCCGGAGGGACCGACAATAAGAACCCGGCTGTTGGTCGGCGCCACACGTTCGATCCCCTGCCGGAGCTGGGCCATCGCAGCAGAACGGCCAATCAACGTCGCGGGGATCGGCGTCAGTTGCTTGAGCTCTTTAACCTCGCGTTTGAGCCGCGAATTTTCCAGCGCACGATCCGCAACCAGCACGAGCCGATCCGCCTTGAACGGCTTCTCGATGAAGTCGTACGCGCCGAGCTTGATGGCGGCGACCGCCGTTTCGATGTTTCCGTGACCGGAGATCATCACGACCGGAAGCTCTGGATGCTCCTGCTTGACGGCTTCGAGCAATTGCAGCCCATCCAGCTTGCTGCCCTGGAGCCAGATATCGAGAAAGACAAGGTTCGGCCGGCGAGCAACGATCGCGCTCAGCGCCTCGTCGCTGTTACGCGCGGTGCGCGTGACATAGCCCTCGTCCTGAAGAATACCCGCCACCAGATCGCGGATATCGGCCTCGTCGTCGACAATCAGAATTTCGGAAGCCATGCTACTTTCCACTTACCGACGTTGGTTGTTCTGATTGCGGCTGCTCGGCCTTGCCGGCAGCGGCAAATCGAATACGCACCCAGGCACCCCGCTGGCCGGGTATTTTTTCGCTGGCGTCACGCAGCTCGATGCTGCCGCCATGCTCCTCGATGATGCGTCCGACGATCGCCAGTCCCAAACCTGTGCCCTTTTCCCGCGTCGTCACGTAAGGCTCGAGCAGGCGGCTGCGGTTCGATTTGGGAAGGCCGATGCCGTTATCGATCACGTCGATCACGACATCGCCGCCTTCGCGTTCAACAAATACGCGGATTACACCCTTGCCGAGCTCCGCGGGCGGGACGGCCGCGATCGCCTCGGCGGCATTCTTGATGAGGTTGGTCAGCGCCTGCGAGATCAGCCGCCGGTCAAACCGGGCGGGCATAGGCTCCTCGCCGATTTTGGTATCGATTTCGATTTCGGAGTTACCCACGCGCATCAGAAACACGGTTTGCCGGACCGCATCGGCAACGTCTTCCGCGGCCATGACGGGCTTCGGCATCCGCGCAAAATGCGAGAACTCGTCGACCATGCGCCGGATGTCTTCGACCTGCCGAACAATGGTGTCCGTACATTGCTCGAAGACGCCGCGATCCTCCTCGATCACTTTGCCGTACTTCCGGCGCAGGCGTTCGGCCGAAAGCTGAATTGGAGTCAGCGGATTCTTGATCTCGTGCGCAATGCGACGGGCGACATCGGCCCACGCGGATGTGCGCTGTGCGGCAACCAGCTCCGTGATGTCGTCCAGTGTCACCACGGAGCCGCGATCGGAGTCTCCGGCCTGCTCGCTTGTGACGCGGACGGAAAGATTGCGCTCCCGGCCGTTGCGGCTGATCGTGATCTGATCCTGGGTGCGTGATCCGGAGCGGGCCGCGGCCATGAAGTCGGCAAGCTCGGGCAGCGCCTCTGCGAGCGGCCTGCCGAGGACCTCGCTTTCAGTGCGCCCTATCAATTTTTCCGCTGAGCGGTTGAGTATGCTGACTGCGCCGTTCCCATCGACGCCAATGACGCCGGCGCTTGCGCCTGCCAGCACGGCTTCGGTGAATCGCCGGCGGCTGTCGATGAGATCGTGTGCCTGCATGATGTCATCACGCTGCGTCCGCAGCTCTTGCGTCATCCGGTTAAACGTTTCGCCGAGTTGCGCCAGGTCTCCTTCCGCCTGACGCACGGGAACGCGCACATAAAGATTTCCGGTCGAAACGGCATTCGCGGCGCCAATAAGCCTACGGATCGGTGCAACCAGCCGGTTGGCAAAATTCAGTCCGATCCAGACCGCCGAGAGCAGCACCGTCAGCGCGATCACGGTGTACATCAGCGCGAACGCCACTTGCACGCCGGCGCGGCGCGTTTCGAGCGCCGCATATTCTGTCGCGCTCGCGCGGGTTGCCTGAAGTTGCGGGACGACACGTGGATCGAGCAGTCGCGTCAGATAAAGATAATAGTCCTCGTACTGATCCAATTTGACGACGGCGGCGACGTAATTGGCGTCCGGCAGCAGAACGACTTGCGGTTCTTTGCTGCCGATAAGCGGCAGGGCATCGCGTGGCGGCAGCGCGAAGGTCTGATTGATATTGAGATCGGCACGCGCAATGACTTTCAGCTCCTTGTCGAGCACGATGGCTGCGGCGAGGCCCCGGACCTGTGCCTGAAAAGTCAGAAACTGGCGAAGTTTATCCGGGTCCTGGTCGAAGACACTCTTGTTGCGTGCGATGTCGTAGCCCATGACCATGATGTCCGACCGCACGATCTGGGCGTGGTCGCGCAGGTAGGCTTCGGCAACGATCAGCGAGTTCTCGATTGCCGAACGCGTGCGGGTGGAAAACAGCCGATCAAGGCCGCGGTCGAGCGTCACGCTGGCGACGATCGCCACCAGGATCGCCGGCGCGGCAGCGATCAACGAAAATATTCCGACGATGCGGACGTGCAATCGGGCGGCCGCCCGTCCGGTCCGGCGTGCCTGCACGACCTGCCAGATGTCGCGGACGATGACCGCCAGCAGTAGCACCACCGTGGCCGCGTTTGCTGCGAGCAACGAGACCACCACGTCGTGGGTCGGCGAAAGCGGCGTAAAATCGGCGAGGACGATAAATGTCACGAGCGCCGACAGCAGCGCCAACCCGACGGCCAACGGACCAAGGATGCGCATGTCGCGGCGCTTTCCGGGTGCGCCGGCGAGCGTGGTATCGGCGGTAGCAGCCTGTTCGACGCTCATACGTCCCTGTCGCGGAAGCGGCTGCGGGAGGCAGCACTATGCGTCCGTCCCGAAAAGAGGCTTGGATTGGCCCTTTTATGAACTGATGCTTTTATACAACAATGTTGCCAAATTGCGACAAAACCTAGACCGCCGTTATCACGCTTTTGCGGGAAGCCATGGCGCGCGGTCCGCTCCGACCGGCGCGTCGGGCGGAAACGGCGACTAGTCTAAAAGGCGCGCAAGCGCTGCGCGGTTTATGAGGCTGATCGTCCTGGCCGATGCACGCTCGATCAGGCAGGCCCGCTCCAGCTCAGTGATAGTCCGGCTTACTGTCTCAATCGACAGACCGAGATGGTCAGCAACATCCTGGTGAGACATCAGGAGATCAACGTTTGCCGTTTCCGCCATTCTGGCGGACAGGTCGAGCAGAAACCCTGCAACCCGGCATTTCGCGCTCTGGTTGATCCGCAGGGAGTGGAGCTGAATGCACCGCAGCTCGCTTGTTGCCGCTCTCAAAAGGGTATTTGCAACTTTGTGGTCGCGAGACGCCGCCGACATCAAGACATTGCGCTTGAAATACAAGATCAATGCGTCAGTTGCCGCCTCGATCGACAGCGCATGGGTCAATTCGTCGGTCCACCCAAAGAGCTCTCCAGGCGTATGGAAGGCCACGATGGCGCGCGTGCCGTTCTGGAAGGCCTTGCAGCGCCGAACGACGCCATCGACGACCATGAAGACATAGTCGGCCGTGCCTCCTTCGCAGACGATTGTGCTATTGCGTCTGTAGCGGATCGGCCCGCGTCGCACCGAAAGAACAGCGCGCTCCGCACCTTTCTGGCCATTCTCAAAAATATACGAACTTGGAAGGACTGACCCGGCTCCAAACACACGCTTGTAGCCGAAGCGCTGTTGCCGAGCCGCGTTAGGCGCCCTTACAATTTCACGCATTCGAATTCCCCCGAAATCGAGCATCGCCCGGTTCTTTTGCGAGGCGTGAAAAAAGATTAGGTCTTCCCGCAATGTCGGAAAGTGGACTTTGGGCCAACCTGGCGCCGGCCCGGGCCTGGATGCGGAACTATCGGGGTACCCACATGACTGGCTAAGCGGCTTTTTCAGGATGCTTTGGCTTGCGACTTTTTCCCAACTTCGCGCAGGTGGCCTTTAGCCGCACCGCCCTCGACGCCGAACAGACGGCCAATCTCTTTTATCCGGTTATTGTCCTCGGCGCTTAGCTCGCCGCGTGCGCGCAGGACCTGAAGGATCAGGTCGTATGCTTTCTGCCGGCTTTCGAGATCCGGTGGAAGCATCGACGGAATAGCCTCGAGCGCGGCCTTCTGGTCGATCAGCAGAACGTTGAACTGCTCGCGCACCAGTTTCTTGAATTCCGCGAGAGGCATTTCGTCGTTTGCCTCGCGGATCCGACGCGTCACCTCAAAGGCGCGCTCGTCGACTGCAGCCCGATTCATCCCGACATAAATCAGGCTGCGAACAATCGCGGCGCGCAGACCGCCAGCAGCAACAAGCGCCTTGAGCTCGGCGATGCGCTTTTGCAGAAGCTCGCGATGTAAAGGATTTTTGCTGGCCTTTCTCAGCCGTTGCGTCCCGGCAGGATCGATGCCGACGGCCGCCTGCAAAGTTGGCAAGCCGTACATCGCCAGGAACATGCGCTCGGACCATGTTTCGCTCGCTTCGCGCCAGGAATCGAGCGCGCCCTCGATCCGCTTCGACATATTTTCCTGCGCAGCCAGCACCGGATTGTCCTTGTCGACGCTCTTCCGGTTGGCACGCACTTGCTCGGCCAGCCGGGCGATTGGCGCCATGAACGGATTCTGGTCGGAGAAAATTTCGTACTGGAGGCGAAGCGGATGCCATTGCCGGATCCAGTCGGCAACGGGCGCCGGCACCATCGCGCGCACAAACGGCTGCATGAAGGTGCGATAGAGCGACAGGTTTATCTCCGAGACCCGTGCCGCAGTCGCAAAGCGACGCTCGTCCGCCGCATCGTTGCCGCCAAGCGCACGGATGTCGTCCAGTGTTCTCATCTCGCAACGCATGACCCAGTTTCCGCCGGCGAGATCCGGATTGGCCGTGTCGTCGCTTTTGTTCTCGAACACGGCCTCGTAAAGGCCGGGCGGCAAGGTGTCGATCAGATCGATATTGCTGGAAAATTCGCCGTGCTCTTTCTTTGCCACGCCGCCGGAAACGAAGATGCCCAGATGGCCGACCGTCTCATGGATCGTATAGACGATGGTTTGCCCGAAAGAGCGGATGTCATCGACGCTGTCATACAGATCGAGGATCCACCCCAGCGCCTGTTGCGGCGGCGTGATGTTGTCGCCCTTCGAGCAAAACACGACGATCGGCGAGCGGATATTGCGAAGGTCGATCGTTGTTCCGTCCGAGGTCTGGATGCGGCCCGCGGCAAGATTGTTTCCGACGAACAATTCGTCGACGATGAACTGGATTTCTTCCGCATTAAGATTGACGTGGCCGCCCCACCATTTTTCGAAGCCCAGATAGCGAGGCGCTTCCGTGTCGATCTTCGAATAGAGATTGTATTGCTTGGACCACAGCGTATTGGCGGGATTTTGATTCTCGAAGTTCTGCACGAGCCAGGCGCCATCGAACTTGCCGTTGCCGAGATCGCCCGCAAGCGCGGTCAGCCAGCTGCCGCCCAGCAACCCACCCGAATAGCGCATCGGATTCTTGCCGTGCACGCCGGCCCAATATGAAAGCGGTGAGCCGGCAATGATCATGGGGCCGAACAATTCCGGGCGCAGCGCCGCTAGCATCATGATTGCCCAGCCAGCCTGGCAGTTTCCGATCACGCAGGGCTTCCCGCTCGCCTCCGGGTGGGCGGCTATTACTTTTTCGATGAAGATGGCTTCGGCGCGGGCAATATCCCCGATCGTTTGACCGGGCATCGGATCCGGGAGAAACCCAACGAAATAGCAAGGATGGCCCGCCTTGAACGCAACGCCGATTTCGCTGTCGGCCTTGAAACCGCCGATGCCGGGGCCGTGCCCGGCGCGCGGATCGACCACGACAAATGGACGCAGCTTTGGATTGATCGTTACGCCATCGGGCGGGATGACGCGCACAAGGCCGTAATTTACAGGCCGATCCAGTTTTCGGCCGTCAACAATCAGTTCAACCTGATAGTCGAGCACGTGCGGCGCGTTTTCTGCCAGGTGCTCGCGATACTGGTTTCCGCGCTGACGCAACACATCCCAAAACAACACGCTGCGCTGGCCCGCATCGATAGCGTACTCTGTTGCAGCGGCAAATAACCCAAACGGCGTCGTCGCGGTCTCAGGTAAGAAAGAACTTTTCTGATCCGACATTTTGCGGTGTCCTTGCGGGCCTTGTACGGGGAGATATTGCTTAGTAGCAGCAGAAGATGTTGGCTCTTTGACACAGGTCAATGAGACCCGACATTCCGTCCGCATACTGCACTCGGAATTCCTGTGTCTTGGGAGGTATCATGCTATGGCTACCAAAGAGACAATGAGTACATCGAAAGCAGGCGTTTCTCCGGATGTCGTCAATTGGGGACAGCACCAGACAGAAACGGCGCTCAACTTTCAAAAGGCGATTTTGGAATCGTGCGAACACGCCAGTCGCGCCTGGATTGATCGCATACAGTCCGAAATTTCGCTGTGGTCCGATCTGGCGAGCAAGTTGAGCAGCACCAAAAGCGTTCCGGAGGCCTTTGAGACCTACACGAAGTGTATGTCTCAGCGGATGCAGATGGCCGCTGACGATGGACGAAAGCTCGTCGAAGAAGCGCAGCAGATGACGCAGAAGTTTACGCAATCACTGGGCAACGGGCGTCCCGGCATGACGACGTGAACGCCTCGCGCCTCCATCGGTTCAGCACGGATTGAAACAGACGTCGATGACTGCCTGACTTCGCCAGCTGCGAGGTCAGCCGTATGCCTGTGTTTTCAGCAGAAGCCCCCAAAAGGACGTTTAATGCCGCCAAGAGCTCTCGAATGGAAGACCGATCAGGCATTGGCCGTCGGAAAAGGGGCAACAATTCAGCAATTTGTCGCGCTGCTGGGCGATGATCGTCTGGAAATCGACGTTGCACCTTGGGGTGAAGGCCACCTGAGGGTCAATGGCCGCGAAATTGCCCACGTTGACGATGCCAAGGATCGACGCCAGGCGTTCCGCGCGATCAAGAAAATCGCAGACCATTATGTGGATACTCACATGACCAAGACTGTAGCCAAAAACACCTCACCGATCCTGCCGACAGCAAAAGCCAAGCTGCTTGAAGGAAAAAGAGGGTTGATCGTCGGTATTGCAAACGAAAACTCGATTGCCTGGGGATGCGCCAAGGCCTTCCGCGCGCTTGGCGCAGAGGTCGCCGTCACCTACGTCAATGACAAGGCCAAAAAGTACGTCGAGCCTCTTGCCCGCGCCCTCGAGGCGCCGATTTTCATGCCGCTTGACGTTAACGAGCCGGGGCAGATGGAAGCGGTCTTTGAGCGGATCGGCAAGGAATGGGGCAAGCTAGATTTTGTCGTGCACTCGATTGCCTTCTCACCGAAAGAAGCGTTGCAGGGTCGCGTCGTCGACGTATCGCGCGAAGGGTTCGCGACAACGATGGACATTTCCTGCTGGACGTTTATCCGCATGGCTCGTCTGGCTGAACCGCTCATGCGCAAGGGCGGCACGCTGTTCACGATGTCGTACTACGGCAGCCAGATGGTCGTTAAGAACTACAACATTATGGGTGTCGCTAAAGCCGCGCTCGAATGCGCGGTCCGCTATATTGCGGCAGAGCTTGGTCCAAAGGGAATCCGGGTGCACGCAATCTCGCCCGGCCCGCTCGCGACCCGAGCCGCGTCAGGCATTCCCGAATTCGACGCCTTGCTCGACAAGGCAAAGGCAAAAGCGCCGGCGCGCAGCCTTGTCAGTATCGATGACGTCGGGGCAGCCACCGCCTTCCTTGCGCATGACGCCGCGCGTCTTATCACCGGCGAAACGTTGTATATCGACGGCGGCTACCACATCATTGACTAGATCCGCCGAGCGATCTTGCTCAAGCGCGCCGGGTCGCGGCGCGCTTGCGCGCCTGCTTGACCTTGCTCGAATGCCCGCCCAACCCTTGCGAGTCGGCAATGCGAGCCAGCATCTGTTCCTCTGGATACCGGAACAACCTTTCGATTTCCTGATCCAACAGCTTTGACTGCACCTGAAGTTCGCGCTGACGATGGCCCGGCAGGGTCTCGTTGAGGTTCTCGATCATTGCCCGCAACCGGCGCACGATCTGCAGATTGTTCGCCCCGCAGGCGCGGATCTCACTGAAGGCCATGTGCACAAAATCATCCCAATTGGGCGTGCGGACGATCAGCCGCAACTGTCCGGAGATGTCGTGGATATCATCGGTGCGCAAGTGCCGCGTTCCGACCGATCGCAACAAGCGATGCAATTGATCGATGGCGAGAACGGCGGTGGTCGGATCGTTGATCGCCGGGGATAGCGCCTTCAGCGCAATGTCGATCACGATGCGGAATGCAAAGGTCGGATCCTGCTCCATCGTGCGTTCCGACCCGAATACGACAGCGGAACGCAATGCATCGTCTTCGACCGTGTGCGCGCCGCCATACAGGTTGAACAGCGGCTCATCGACGGCAACAAAGTCGCCCACCTGTGGCACGAATTCGATGACGCCATGCGACCTTTCGGCCTCGCTCCGCAATTTTTCAAGATTGACCGCCAGAACGATCGCCGACGTGCCCTGATGCTGAATGACACGCTCAGGCAGCGCAAGCGCGCGGCGCTGGCTTTTCGGAAAACCCGGACCGAGACTGGGGTCGGGATACACACTCTTGATGACCGCAAGCCCCTCGTTTCCCACGCGGGTCAGAATGGAGATGGGACGCAGTAATCTCGCCGCATAGTCGATCAGGTAGAGAAACGAGGCAAAACAGGCCAGCGTCAGAGCGGCCGCCACGAATAAAGGCAGCTGGTGCACTTTGCTGTCGATCCTATCCGCAGCGGCCTGCACGAAGATGAACGTGAACATGAACAGCCCGACGGTGTAGCGGACGACGTTGTCCCGCAGCAGGGTCGTGGCGATGATCCGGGGCGTCAGCTGCCCGCTCGCGACCTGGATCGCGACCAGCAAAGAGCCGAACGTAA
>Ga0310811_10000808_pt1 | contig 40135 bp, 37 predicted proteins | sample YCmetagenome_FD_207642 | JGI IMG/M metagenome (GOLD analysis project Ga0310811, IMG submission 207642) | Soil microbial communities from experimental microcosm in Duke University, North Carolina, United States - YC | ecosystem: Engineered > Artificial ecosystem > Soil microcosm > Unclassified ... | reverse complement strand
TAGTAAAATAAGACTAACGCTACATCCCTGTGAAACTTTTTTTTCGAATCAGGTACACTAAGTAAACTTTCGTCAAGCCTGCCTGCCGGCTGGCGTCAGGTCGAATGTTATTAAGTTAAGGATTTTATATCGAACACCGGACACTGAATAATGAGTTAACACCCCAAAGAGGTTCTAACTCAAAAAGTGGCTCTATGCACAGAAACGAAATGCCTGAAAAAGCCTAAAAACAAAAACCGCCTCTAACGCAATTAGAAGCGGTTTAAAAAATCCAGTGATCCCGCTGGGACTTTTTTCGAACTCTTCTATACAAACTCTAAAGGCGTTTTCTGCGATTTAGAAAGGGGTAGATTCCCCCTACAAGCCGATAATAATTGGGGCTTGAACAGCTTCCAAGAAAAATTGCCCTGGATTAGCTACCCGGCTTAACGTTATGAAACAAAATGCTTTTAGCGTCCACGCTGGCGGGAAAACATCTTTAGCATTGATGCTGATGCTATTTGCATTCAAGTGTTGATGTTTGAATGGAGGTGGGGTTAGAGTATCCAACTTGCTGTAATTGAGCAAATCATTCCTATCCCAACTCTCATAAAATAAATTATCGCCCCCCTGCTTGTCCTTGGGCAATCTTTCAGACGAATTTAAATTTTTATCGGCTTGAAATCAAATGATAAGCAAAAGCCTTTAGGATGTCCAGATACCATCCTGAAGGCTATGTTAATTTCATCAGTTTACAAAAACTATTGTCCAGGCGGAACCGGTAAAGCTTTAATGGCCATTCGTTGCTTATCCAAGTCGGCCAACAACTGTTGCTTTTCAGCAATTTTATCGTTCAGCTTCTTAATGGTTTTTATATTGTCATTTTCATCGTCCTTCGCGTTCTTTGCATCTTTGGCCTGGTTATTAGCTTTCCTCGCCTGTTTCATAGCCGTTTTGGCATCGTCGAGGTTGCCGTTGGTTGCTGTCGATGCATCTGTTTTGCTTTGTTGAGCGGAGTTCACCGCGTCCTGCGCCGATGATGCGCTATTAGACTGAAAGCCATTTGTTTTGTTCTGGGCCTCCACCAGTTTCACGGTCAACTTTGAGATGTCAAGCGAAATGCTGGCGTATTCTTTGTTCAGGTTCAACGTGTCGGCAGCGGTTTTATATTTTTGAGCGTTGGCAGTTAATGAAATGGCGAATGTTAGTGCGTAAAAAGTAATATACAACATCATTTTTTTAAATTGTGTCATGTTTTTTTTTTTTGAATTGTACAGAAGTGTACAACTTATAGTAGTCAATAATCGAACCACGATGTTTTATAGGTAAATCAGTGCTAAATGGTACTATATAGCATTGATTATTAGTTGAATCCGGAATAAGTGTAGTCTGCGGACTAATATCATCACTTTTATAAAGTAAAAAAAAACGTTGTTTTGGAAACTGGCCGGCTGGGCCAATGGCGGATCACCTTTTTAACCGCACGGTAAACACGGAACCTACCCCTTGTGCTGAAGTTACCGAAATACTGCTGTTCAAAAGGAATAGCAAGTCTTTAACGGTTGACAGCCCTATTCCGGAACCTTCGCAGTTAAACCGGTCTTTGATTTTCAGCGTAAAATTGTAGTCAAATATCCTGTCTATGTAGGCTTCAGGTATCCCGATGCCGTTGTCTTCTATTTCAAGAAGATAATACTCTGATTTCTCGACAAAGCGTATTTGTATTAAACCTTCGTTTTTATCATTATAGCGAATGGCATTGCTTAATAAGTTGATCAATATCTGATCAAAAGCCACTATCGAAAAATAAAGCCGGTGCCTGGTTCCCGGTACCACAATTCTGATATTTTCGGGAACGACTAAAAGCGTGACTATTTTGGCTATCAGCGCGTTCAGGTCGAATTCTTGTTTCTTTTCAAGGAGCAAGGCAGGATTTTTGGAATAAGCCATCATCTCATTAACTAATTCCAGCATATTTTCGGTCGCGGAAATGTTCATGTCAACCAGGCGAAGGCAACCGGCGCTCTGTTGTATTTCCCTACGGCCTTTTAAGGCCTGAGAGGTCAGCTTAATGCTGCTAAGTGGGTTTTTGATATCATGCGCAGCCATCGATGCGAACTTCTGGATCAGCACATTGGCATTGATCAATTCCTGGTTGGTCTTTTCCAGCAATGCCACCTTTCGGCGCAGTTCGATCTTGTCAACCACCTGTTTGGCAAGCCCCTTTAAAGCATCGATCTGCTCATCGCTGAAATCATGCGGCTTCTGGTCCAAAACACACAGTGTGCCCAAGGCGTAACCATCCTCATTAACCAAGGGAACGCCTGCATAAAAAGTTACGTTCGCTTGAGTTACGACTGGATTGCCGGCGAACCTAGGATCTTGTAAAGCGTCGGGAACGATCATCATGTCATCCTTACCGGCAATGGTATGCGTGCAGAACGAAAGGTCCCTGAAATTTTCGGTTAATGCAGTTCCTATGCGAGCTTTGAACCATTGGCGCTTTTCGTCAATAAAGGTGATGAGCGAGATCGGCGTGTGACAAAGCGCGGAAGCGATCGCAGCGATCGCATCGAAATCCTTTTCTTCCCCGCTGTCCATCAGGTGATAAGATTGCAGCGCAGCCAACCTTTCAGTTTCATTTTCCGGCAAGGGCAATCCTCGTTCAATCATCCGGGTAAATCTACGATTTAAAACGTTGTTGCAAATAGCTTGATGGATGTGATGCGCTCATGACTGTGTCACGACTTGTTTCGCAGCGCCTCTAACTGGTGTACCGCGCGCAATGCGGCTGCCAGGCTTTTTTTTAAAAACTGGGGTTCGATGGACAATCCCCGTGCCTCGATCAATTGAAGAGTGGCTTTAATGGTGGTAAGCGGAGTACCCAGATCGTGGCTAAACTGCTCTCCGGTAGGAATTATTTCGCGTTGAATTCCTACCATCTGAGTAATTTCACCCCCATCCGATCGAACCGGCGATAAAGATAATTCATTAAGAAAAGTACTGCCGTCTTTCCGGTAATTCCGCAGCTTAACAACGCAGCCGGTTCGTTTTTTGAATGCCCGTCGGATATGATCAAGTTCAATTTGCGCCCGGTCATCACCCTGTAAGAACCGGCAATTGCGGCCAAGTATTTCCGCGCGTCCATAACCGGTCAGCTTTTCGAAGGCGGCGTTACAATAAATGATGGGGTGCCCTTTTTTTTCCTGATCGGTTATAATAAGGCTCGCGCCGGAAGCTTCGACGGCGCTTAACAGTATTGGAAGATCGGCTGCAAGTAGACTATCAGGCATGGTCGGCTAAAATATAACTGGACTACAATTAACATCGGTTAATGTTTTCTTACGGATATCCTACAATTCAATCCGCGGGCACCTGTTTATTTCAACTAAAGACACGGCAGATAAGTTTTAGCACTCAAAGGCCGCAAAAATGCTTCTATTTATGTAAGCATTTTTCACACGGCAAACAGAAAAATGCCCTTTCTAAAGCAAAAGGACGCAAAAAAACCTTTAGCATTTTAATTACTAAAGATTAACGTTTGAAGTGACCCCGCTGAGGCTCGAACTCAGGACCCACAGATTAAGAGTCTGTTGCTCTACCAACTGAGCTACGGAGTCAATTTTTTGGTTGGCAAATATACAATCTATTACCTATTGATGCATATTTTTTTCTAATACTCGGCCAATACATTAAAACCCACGCCGGCTATACCAACTTTTTCCCAATTTGCCTGGCTGGTTTCACGGGCTATAATGGCGCTGCTGAACAGGCTGGCCGAGAACATCAATCCCCGCCCGGGCGAGTTTTCTATCCATTCCAGGCTGATGAAAAATTTATCATCAACCTCGATGAAAAAGGGCTGCAGGTCGACAGATATTTTGTTCTGCCCCCGTTTAACCGTTATAAATATATTCCGCTGCAACAGGTTCTTATCGGGTAAACCACCTTTTACACTATAAATATTCAGCCTTAGCTTCACCGAATCAGGCGCAGGGTGGGCAAGCGACGCATTAAATCGTTTCAGAAAAGTAGGCGACTTTTTTATTTTAATAATGGCTCCTATTTCGTTACCCAGTTTATTACTGGTAAAGCCGGCGTCGGTCGACGTCGACTCAGTAGTGTTGCCCAGCGTTACTTCCTTAAAAGTGTGGTTAGTTACCTTAACCTCTTTTAACTGAATAGTTTGTGGTTTAAGCTTAATATTAAGCTGACCGGGATCTTTTTTGATAGCAGCGACCAGGAACGATTGCGGGTAATAACCGATCATCGATATCCTTAAGCTATCCATATCATGTTCCGCTAATTGAATGGTAAAATTACCGGCGGTGTCTGTAACCGTCCCAACGCTTTGCCCGACTATACCCACATTTACAAATGGGAGTGCCTTATTGGTTTTTTGATCTTTAACATTGCCTTTAAACACCTGGGCAATGGCCGATCCGTTTGATAAAACCAGGGCCAGGCAAATAATGGCAACGTACTGCAATTGGTTAAGCGAGCGCATATAACTCGTCGCGTTGTTTCTGAACATTGTCACTATTAATGTATTCGTCAAACGTCATCAGTTTGTCGATGTAACCGCCGGGAGTCAACTCGATAATACGATTAGCCACGGTTTCCACCAGCTCATGGTCGCGCGAGGTGAACAGGATTGTTCCCCTGAAATCCTTCATGCCGTTATTAAGTGCCGTGATCGATTCCAGGTCGAGGTGGTTCGTCGGCTCGTCAAACATTAACAGGTTAGCCTGCTGCAGCATCATCCGGCTGAACATGCAGCGCATTTTCTCGCCGCCCGATAGTACGTTGCTTTTTTTCAATACTTCCTCGCCTGAGAAGAGCATGCGGCCCAGGAAACCACGTATAAACTGGTCGTCCTTGTCGCCTGTAGAATATTCGCGCAGCCAATCGATCAGGTTCTCATCTTTGCCCTTAAAATATTCTGCGTTATCGATAGGGATATCGGCAATATTAATAGTTACACCCCATTTAAATTCACCTTTAAAATCCGTGTCGCGCCCCGTTAGGATATTGTAGAAGGCAGTGGTAGCCAGGCTATTCTGCGACAAGATGGCGATCTTATCGCCTTTATTTACCGTGAAGCTGATATTGTTAAATAAAAGCTCGCCATTAAGTGTTTTGCTTAGGTTTTCAACACGTAATATCTGGTCGCCGGCTTCACGACCCAGGTTGTTGAATATAATACCGGGGTATTTGCGGTTCGATGGCTGTATCTCTTCAAGGTTGATCTTATCCAGTGCCTTTTTACGGCTGGTTGCCTGTTTTGATTTGGAGGCATTGGCGCTAAAACGGCGTATAAAGTCTTGTAACTCCTTAACCTTATCTTCCAGCTTCTTATTCTGATCGGAACGCTGGCGCAAGGCCAATTGGCTCGATTCGTACCAAAAAGTGTAGTTACCCGTGAAGATGGTCATTTTTCCGAAATCGATATCCACTACGTGGGTACAAACCGTATCCAGGAAGTGCCTGTCGTGCGATACCACCAGTACAATGGCTTCATAACCCGCCAAAAAATCCTCCAGCCAGCTTACAGTATGAAGGTCCAGGTCGTTTGTAGGCTCATCCAATAGCAGGATGTCGGGCTTTCCAAATAATGCCTGCGCCAATAACACACGTACTTTTTGGGTATTGTCCAGATCTTTAACCAGGTTATAATGGAACTCTTCCTTAATGCCAAGGTTACTTAACAGGGTGGCAGCATTGCTCTCGGCGTTCCAGCCATCCATTTCGGCAAAAAGGTTTTCCAGTTCTCCGGCGCGCTCACCGTCGGCATCAGAAAAATCTTCCTTCAGGTAGATAGCGTCTTTTTCCTTCATCACGGCATACATTTCCTTATGCCCCATCATCACCGCTTCGATAACGGTAAACTCGTCAAACGCATAATGGTTCTGGCTCAATACGGCCATACGTTCGCCGGGGGTAAAGCTTACCGAACCGCTGGTAGGATCGATATCGCCCGAAAGTATCTTTAAAAATGTCGACTTACCAGCGCCGTTGGCGCCTATAATGCCATAGCAGTTGCCTTGTGTAAATTTTAAGTTAACATCTTCAAATAGTGTACGTTTACCGTAGCGAAGGGAAAGATTGGATATCGTTATCATACTGCACCTTTATTTGCCGCAAAGGTACGGTTATTCGGGCAGATTTTTAAGGGCGAGGTCAAACAAAGCATCATTCAACAGCAACAATCGCCGTCGCTGCAATTAGTTTTGGCAGTGGATTGTGGCATTCCATCGGGCGCGGCGTCAGCGACTTCATCAATAATCACATCGATATAAAGGTCTTCAAACAAACCGGGCTGTTCATCTTTTAGTAACGCGAATGATCTTTGTTCGCCGGCATCCATACCATATATATTTTGTTCGAGCGCGGGTAAAATTCCGCCGCTTCCGTAAGTGTAACGGAAGGGTGCATCGCTCATAATGTCTGTTATTACGTTTCCCTTGCTGTTCCTGATCGAATATCGCAGGGCGACCATTTTATTGTTTTCTACTTTCATAATGAAGATTCTTTTCCGGAAACAAAAACCTTTTTTACATCGATCTTGCCGTATAGTACGTTTATTGATGGTTCGCCACTTTTAAGGCTTACATTTCCGAAGCCGGTATCTGTCGACAGGAAACTTGTAAAATTGCCAACTTTTGAATCGATATACAGCGTTTTTGTGACGGCATCATATTTTACACCGGTAAGTGCCTGTAAATAGCCATAGCTTGATAAGGCCCTGGCGTACCAATGCCCGCACTCATATTCATTAAATGGGTTTCGGACACGCCCATCGTAGCGGTCGCGCGAGGCCCTTAGTATAGTCAAACCATCGTTAACAACTCCGGTAAGCATCATGTGAGAAGCCACCTGGTGTTCGATACCCGTCCAAACCTCGTCGCTGTAAACGAAAGGCAGCGACAGTTTGCCGCCATTCGGCCAGGTACACAGCAACAATCCACCCTCGTCACCAAGCGCATAAGCAGGCCGCTGCGGGTTAGCATGCTCACTTAAATCTGTTTTAAAGTTGTATTTGAACACCGATTGCAGGTGGCTTTTAACCAAATTGCTATTGATGGACTCAGGTACCATGCACATTTGTGCTATCCATGCCCCTAATATACCATCGGACAGGCAGCCCTTGCCATATTGATACTTTGGTCCTTCTTTTTCCAAAAGCGCTATCGCTTCCTTGGAGTAGTCGCCTCCATAAGATTTTGCGGTAGCAGGGTTTTGTGCGTTCAGGCCGGTGTAAGTAATATCCTGTATGAAATACTCCCCGTCAAATAATTGATTTTCAAGGGCTACTTTTGCTTTTGATCTTAAGGCTTTATACGGATCGACGTTCTTCCCTAAATGCTCGCCCATCAAGATCAACGCTGTTAACGAGCCGATATAAAAGCTGGTATGCATGCCATCAGGGCCCCAAAACTCAATATCATAAGTATTGTGATGTGGCTCTTCTATGACGCCCTTATTTCGCGGGTCCCAGGTGCGGATGCAATAGTCGAGACTCGCTTTTACCATAGGGTACATCTTTTGCAGCCAGTTGTCGTCGCCGCTGATGCGCCATTCGCGGTAAACTTTCATAATACCGCCCAGCTGGCCATCGGCAGCCGCATGAAACGTATGTGTGGCCGGTCCGATCGGAAGGTTCGACCTGAAATTCTGATGCCCGTTTTCGTCCTGGCTCTCGCAAAATTCCGTATGCCTGAGGCTGCGTTCCAATGCGGGAAACAGGTGCGGAATGGCCTGGGCGTAGTTCCAGACATGGGTGCACGACCCATGACAACATCCGCCGCTATCGCCGCATCCTTCAAAACTCCATAAACGGCCGTCGAATTGCCGCATAACGGTGGGTGATTTCAATATGGAGAGGTTGCAGGCAACCGCTTCGATAACTTCGGGCGGCAGGGTTGTATTATAGAAGGCTTTGCTGAAAGCAGCGCTATTTTTACGTAACTCATCATAGCTGCTTTTCCAATAGTCGATAACCGCGTTTATGTTTTCAAACCGGCTGCTATACCAGGGCTTATAAAATTTACCGTCGAAATGCTTATCGTATTTATCCAGTTGAAGATCAGTTGGGGTATTGCAACATCCGCCCGACGGATCGCAATCCTTTCGCCTGCCCATTTCGCCGAAGGTTAGTTCCGAGTCGGGCGTATACCAGGCCATCATCAGCCGAATTATCTTTTTTTTGCCGGGCAAAAGATTGAAGGGAACATATAAACTTGCACCGGGCGCATCGGCAGGCACGGGCGGGTTTTCTTTTGCCTCTGCGTTTTTAACAGCATTCCACGCCATGGTTAGCGGGTCCCACCAGCCACCCCTGAACCAGCAATGGTCCACTATGGTTTTGTCGTCGTCCGTAAATACCGCAAATTCGGAAGGGTAGGGCTTAGTTTTGGTCCCTGCTTCAAAAAGTATAAAGCCATTTTTTGTTTCCCTGATGCTGTTTTTGCCATCGTCGATCCTTAAAAAATTCTTGGAGTTAAATGAAAATATCGCATCAACAGCGGTTTTACCGGTATTGGTAAAAGTATATTCAATAGCGCCTGCAGGCAGGCTTGAATTATTATCGTCCGTTGGAATAAAAGGGCTCCACCCTGTTAGCCTTACATCAAGCGGGAGGTCTTTATCCTCTAATTTGATGTGGGCAAATGGGAACTCCGTTTTGAAACTGGCGGCGTGAAAGTGGGGTAACCCGGTAGTTGAACCGCCCAAACCGTTGCCGGCGTCGTGCAAGCCGAATTTTTTCCAGTTAGGCACGGGGCCCTCCAATAATTTTGCACCGTTGGTAACCCCCTTTACAGCTATAGCGGCAAATACACCCGGGTCGTTAAACATATCCGGGCTGTTACGGGTTGAAACCTGTGCTATAGAACCTGTTCCCTCGAGACAAAACATCCCGGCACCAATACCCCCGATAGGGAACGCTACCCGGTTAAGGTATTCGCCCGTGTAAGGTGTATTATAAGCTCGTTTGGGCGGCTCTTTTTTATCAGCGGCATCTTCGGGTTTCCCGGGGGTGCTGAATTTTACAATATCGGATGGTACGAACGCCATAGTACCGCTTAAGGCGACATTTTTTAAAAAGTCTCTTCTTCCGGGGTTCTTTTTCATTTACGGTGACTTGGAAAAGTTTACTGGATCAAACAGCAGCATTAATAAAGATAAATCGCTTATTCAGGCTTGTAAAAGACTAAATATACAATGTCTGTTTGCAGTAACCAAGTTATAATTACGTTTACGCGCCAAACTAAAAGATAACGAAACGGGAAATATTATTTCCTCAACAACAGCAGTCGTTGTAGAAAACGTTACTCAGTTCTTGTATGAAAAAAGGCGGGAGGCGTTAGCTACATAGCTAAGCATGAATGATTCGGCTTTGGAACACCATTTGCCTTAAGTATCATACCTGATTAATTTAAAACTATTATGATACTATTGATCGCTTGCTTATTTGTAGTAAATATCGCAGCTGTGTTATTACACCTGAGCGTTAAAAAGGAATTTTAATTATTGTCCCCAAGTTTCGGGAGACGAGCGCCATTTGCGTAATACTTCTGCATTATCAGCTGAAATGTACTGATGTTGTTCGGCGTATTTTAGTAGGGCGTTATAATTGGACAAGGTGAAAAATTTACATTTTGCCTGTTTGAAATTCTCTGTTGCCACATCGAAACCATAGCTGAAAATCGCCGCCAGCCCCGCCACTTCATAACCCGCACTTCGTAACGCTTCCACAGCCTGCAAGCTGCTTTTTCCGGTAGAGATAAGATCTTCAATAACAACTATGCGTTTGCCGGGCATCACTTCGCCCTCGATCAAACTGCCGGTCCCGTGATCCTTCGGTTTCGCACGTACGTAAATAAACGGCAGTCCCAGTTCCTGCGCCACCAATGCACCTTGCGGAATCCCCGCCGTAGCAACACCTGCAATACAACCGACGGCGCCAAATTCTTCCTGGATAATGAGCGCCAGCTGCTGCCGGATATAGGTACGTATAGTAGGGTGGGACAGCGTGATACGATTATCGCAGTAAATAGGCGACTTCCATCCTGATGCCCAGGTAAAAGGGTTGTCAGGTTGCAATTTAATTGCTTTAATTTGCAGCAGGAACTCGGCTACTTGTTGCTCGATCTCATTTTTATTGAACATGGCTCAAAAGTACAGAATTTATATCAACGAAAAAGTAATACTGATAACTCAGACTGTCCCAAAGCGGGTAGAGCGTTACCAAAGGATTGATGCCCAAACTTTTGACCTGAAATCATTTTATAATCAATACAATGGAAAACCGGGCGGTAGGTTGTTTTATATCATCAGCCCCGATGCTAAAAACTACCTGAAAAAGGTAATAAAGAACAATACCCTGATAGAAGCAGCAGGTGGCGCGGTTGAAAATACGAAAGAGCAGTTTTTATTCATCTACCGTAATGGCAAATGGGACCTGCCGAAAGGGAAACTGGAACGCGGCGAGAAGAAAAAAGAAGGAGCTGTGCGCGAGGTTGAAGAGGAATGCGGGATAAAAGTGAGCGGCCTTGGCAAAAAAATCTGCACTACCTACCACACCTATACCGTGAAAGGGTTGGTGGTATTGAAAAAAACCTATTGGTACAAAATGAGCTATGTAGGCGTGGGGAAATTAAAGCCCCAGAAGGAAGAGGGCATAACTAAGGTAAAATGGTTCCGTAAAGAGGAAACAGGCCCCATCATCCGGAATACTTTCCCGTCTATTATGGATGTCCTGCTTAAGCTGGATATGATCACAGAAAGGGCAGCGCCTCTTTAGGCATAAATTGGCTCACATCTCCATTATGGCGTAAAATTTCGCGCACGATGGTGGAACTGATAGACGAATATCCCGGTTTGCTGACAATGAAAATACTCTCAATTTCCGGTGCGAGTGAATGGTTCATCTGGGCTATCGCTTTCTCGTACTCAAAGTCGGACACGGTACGAATACCCCGGATCATATAGCCGGCGCCGATGCTCCTGGCAAAATCAACTGTAAGTCCTTCGTAAGCAATAATATGTATCTTAGGTTCATCGCCAAAAACTGCCCGCAGCATTTGTTCGCGTGTTGCAACAGACAGCAATCCTTTTTTTGAGCTGTTGTCGCCAACGCCGATATAAAGCTTATCAAAAAGCCCGACCGAGCGTTTGATAATATCGACATGTGCTTTGGTAACGGGATCAAACGAACCTGGAAAAAGGGCGATCTTCATTTTGATGATATGCTTACAATCCAAAAGTAATAATCATTCGCAATAAAACTGGTTATTGGCCTATAATATCTTCCAGCTTATAATACACAGGTAAACCAAGTCCGTTCGCCACTTCAACATCTTTATCAGCGCCCGACGATTCACCTTTCAATCGCAGGACGGCATCGCACTTAGTGATTAGCCTGTGGGCAACGGGGTAGGATATTTCCTGGTAAATTTCATCGCCCGGCACTTTGGAGCCTGCCGCTCTCAGCAACGGCAATGCCAGCCATTCACCAATCAGCGGTATGTGGCCCGCGCGAAAAAGCGCCAGTGCCGAATCATTCAGTCGGTCGAGGTTTTGCTGCATTAATATAGGGTCGTCATTTGTGCCGGAACGATAAGGCCCCGCAACGAGGATAGTCATAGTTTTCATATCAGCTTATTGATTTGCGCGTACTGCAACAGCATCATGGTTTTGGCATCTTTGATCTCGCCCGTACCGATCATTTCGATGGCTTTTGAAAAAGGCAGTTCAAGAACCTCGATGTTCTCGTGCTCCTCGTCAACACCGCCACCTTCGCCCACTTTCATCTCTTTGGTATACTCTGCCACAAAAAAATAGAGGATCTCGGTCACCGAACCAGGCGACATATAGGCTTCAAATACTTTTTGCACATGCGAGAGTTTGTAGCCTGTTTCCTCTTCAGTTTCCTGGCGAATGCATTCCTCGGGGTTGTCTTTATCCAGTAAGCCGCCACAGCATTCTATTAAATAGCCGCTTTCGTTACCGTTAAGGTAGGTGGGCATACGGAATTGTTTGGTAAGAATTACAGTTTGGGCCGCTTTATTGTACAAAAGAATAGTGGCGCCATTCCCGCGGTCATAGGCTTCACGGCTTTGGGTAGTAACCAAGCCGTTTGGGTGCTTATGCTCATAAGTTATTTTTCGCAGAACGTACCAATTGTCTGACAGCACTTCTGTTTTGAGGATATTTATATTTTTCAAAATAAATTGATTGTTTTTGATCGATTGTGATTACTTTTGAACAAAGTAACGGATAAGGAATGAATTTTCAAAAAAGAAAACAGATTATTCTTGAAACACTGAAGGCAACGGGGGAAGTTGATATCAAACGTATGGCCGCGGAACTGGAAACATCTGAGATAACCATCCGCCGCGATTTGAATAAATTGGCAGAGGATGGGCTGCTTTACCGCACCCACGGTGGGGCTATGCAGGTAAACCTGCTCGAAATACCGCATGATTTTGTAAACAAAGCAGCCAGGAACACCGAAGCCAAGGATAAAATATGCAGGGCCGCGGCAGCAGAGATCAGCGACGGCGACATTGTTTTTATGGATTGCGGCAGCACTGTTTACCGGCTTTGCCAGTTTATCAAAAGCAAACGCATCAAAGTGATTACCAATTCGCTGCCGGTTGTTTATGAATTGCAGAACAGTTTGGTATCGCTAAACATCATCGGCGGTGAGTTTAACACCGAACGGCAGGCCGTGCACGGCAAAATAGCAAACGAACATATTGCCCGGTATAAAGCAACCAAGGCTTTTTTAGGGGTGGATGGCATATCCCGTAACGGGCTTTTCGCCAATAGCGAATTAGAGGCGTCTATCACCGAAGCATTTGCGGCTCACAGCGCGCGTACTTATTTACTATGCGACGAAAGCAAAATAGGGCGGGAGACCTATCTGAAGTTTGCCGGTTTGGATGCGATAGATACGGTTATTACCAACTCGAATTCGGAAGAATTGGAATATTTCAAGAAGATAGGAGTGGAGGTGATAGGTGTTTGAATTTTGAATAATGACCGCCGAAGATGTCACTTCATCATTGGATATTCGACATTCGGTGTTCGATATTAAATTTTCACGGGTTCTTAAAAAACGAAAACGATGAATGCCCGTACTTTCGCTGCTCGACAAATGCAGCATGATTACTCAAATTCTGCAGCGATTGGTGTTCTACTATCAGCATGCCACCCGGTAACAACAGATCTTTATCAAAAACGACTTTTGGTATTTCGGGAATACGGTTCAGATCGTAGGGCGGATCGGCAAAGATGAGATTGTACTTTTCCGTTTCCATTTCCAGGAACTTAAATACATCAGCCTTATACGTTTTGATTTGTTCCAGATGGTGCTGCCGCGCGGTATCTTTGATGTAATTTACACAATGAATGCTGCGGTCTACGGAAATAACCTGTGCAGCTTCCCTCGATACAAACTCCAATGAAATATTGCCCGTGCCGCAAAAAAGATCGAGCACTGTAATGCCTTCGAATTCGATTTGATTTTGCAGGATATTGAACAACGCTTCTTTGGCCAGGTCGGTAGTAGGACGGACAGGCAGGTTCTTGGGCGGATTGAGCCTTAGTCCCCTTAGTTTTCCTCCGATGATCCGCATAAATTTAAAGCGGTTAGGTATAATAAGGAATTCGGAGAAAGCTGTTTGGGCAATTTTACCGGGCAGGTTGCATTCAATTCTACCCTCCTGAAAAATTTAGCCAGGCGGCTGCCATTCTGGTCATCCGGGTTAATATCGCCGCTTAATACCAGCGTAACAGCCTCATCCGGAAGCTGCAATTCACTGGCGACCACGGTGCTGAAATAAGCCAGCTCATCACCGTTCATAAACTCAAAGTTGTTATAAAAGCGCAGTTTGCCGTCCCTGAAGTTAAGTATTTCAACCAAATTGCCGGTAACGTTAAGATACAAATATTGATTAGCGGGACCGTCGCCTGCAACAGCCTTTATCCAGCCCCTGGCGCCAAATACTACATCTTTGGTGTCAAACTTTTCGGCCAGGACACTAACAAAATCCCCTTTTATTTTAAATAGCACCTGGTTATCAGTGTCAAGCGGCTGCGAGAATACTTTTTCGGTGGGTTTCACATTAAGGAAACGCGCAAAATCAGCTACTTTTTCCGGGTTAAAAATGCTTGCTGGTATCAAGGTAAAACCCGTATTAGATACCCCGATGATCTGCTGTTTGTAATTTTTGAAAAGCAGGTCATTTTCGCCGGCCGGCTCATTCAAAACGCTCAGATCGACCTGGTCAGATAATAAAAGGAGCTTATTTGCATCAGTTATGGCAAACGAGAAGTTATCCGCATCGGCGCGTACCAGCAAAGTATAGTCGCCGGTTTGTGCCGGGTCAAAGTTGTGGTCGAGATACTGGTAATTGCGGTTATCCATGCGGTTATGGCAAAAGTAATATTTTTTGGATTACTTGGATACTTTAACCTGTCGATTTAGCGCGTCTGTTTCGGGGCGGTTTTTATGTCAAACTCTTATTACACTAAGTGTTCACGGGAGCGCCATCTGCCAATCTTATTTTAATACAATTGTCTTATTTTCAATACTTTAAAAATTATAATTCCTGAAAAGTGCCCCATTTTTGCATTTTTGGTGAACACCTGATTGTGTAGTTTTCTGATAAACAGGCTCTTGTGTTATTCGTGAAAGGTGGCGGTTGCATAGGTTTTTAGAAGACAAAGTCAAGAAAGTGCCAAAAAAGTCCAGGTTTTGCCCAAATCGGTCCATTAATTATTCTGCTGGCTTAAGGCTGCATGCAATTAAACAGCCAACTGATATCTGCTTTTCGAATTTTCGTTACACTAAGAAGGCGGCTTGTTGCCGACCGACAAAGCCCTACGCTTCAGCGCATTAGAAGCGATTTGCCAGGCCCCGGATTGCCAGCCGGGAGATATATTGGAGTATAAGCAGATTGTTGCCCTGGGCTTAATAATAAAATGCCGGGAGTTGACGTCCGGCATTTTATTATACTTATTAAATTTCTAACTAATTCTTTTTAGCCGTATCCTGTGGTGGTTCCGGCGGCGGAGGTGGCGGCCGCTTAATTTGATCTTGTATCTTTTTGTGTTTTGGCGGCAGCTTAACCTGGTCACGTATTTTTTTGTGTTTTGGCGGCAGCTTAACCTGATCCTGTATCTTTTTATGTTGTGGCGGCGCAGGTGGTGGCGGCTTTAGCGTTACCTTTACCGTATCCGTTAAGTTTAATGGAACTGGCTGGCCTGCAGCAGATTTCTCCGGTGGTGTAACTCGCGGCGCAAGGTCAATCAATTGATAGTCCTTTGTAAACGCAAGTGTAGACGCACAAAGCAATGCACAGGTTAATGGCAGTACTATCAAGTATTTCAGCCTGGCTGCATTACCCGATCTTTTTTTGTGTAACATCATAATTCTTTTTTTTAGTAGGCTTTTATTAAAAAATGTGTTGGTCAGCATATTCTCATTTATTCCGTAGGCATTATTGATCAGGAAATCGGTATAGTTCTGTGTACCCAGATCATGGTTGGCTGTATCGGCATCTGCTATAAACTCATGCACCTCTTTCATGCTGTTTTGCAACAGGTAAACTACAGGGTTAAACCAGTTGACGATCTTTAGCAACTCCAGGTAAACGATGTCCCAACTATGCTTTTGCCTGATATGGGTCATTTCGTGCCGGATGACGACGGATGATAAGCTAAGGCCGGGACTGATAAAAAGATAGTTAAAAAACGAAAAGGCATCATTTTCACCTGGCAACTCCACTAATTTAAAATCAGCATTTTTAGTGGTTTTGTTGGTGTGAACCAACTTCAGCAATTTGTAAACCTTCATTAACAAGTTGATCAATAACAACGCTGCTATTATTCCATAAGTAAGCAAAAAATAGTCAGCAACCCCCCATGATGTATCAGGCACAACAGCAGTTGGAGATTGATATAAACCGGTAGCAGCCGGAAGCAATATTCCTATTTGCACAGTAGGTATAATAAGTGACATTACTGTGCTTGATAGTAGAAAGAGGCGGTTTAACCGGTAGTAAGTTTCGTTTTTCAGGATCAAAAAATACATCGCATAAAAGGCCGCCAGGTATAAGTTTGCTTCTAATAAATAATATATCCAGCTCATGATCTTTGATTTTTAAGTTTTTCGGCCAGTTGGGTTATTTCCTCCAATTCCTGTAGACTCAGGTTTTTTTCTTTCACAAGGAACGATACCAGGCTTTGGTAGGAATTACTGAAATAATTGTTCATCATCTTATCAAAAGTGAATTTCTTGTACTCATCCCCGCTGACGAGTGCGAAGTAAACATGCGAGTTTCCGTACGCTTTATGGCCAATAAAGCCTTTCCCCTCCAATACCCTGATCACCGTCGATACCGTGTTATAAGCAGGCTTGGGTTCCGGCATTTTCTCGAGTACATCTTTTACAATGCCCTCTTTTAATTGCCATAGTATTTGCATCACTTGTTCTTCGGCTTTTGTCAACTCTTTCATTTTCATAGCAAACTATTTTTATAGTTAGGTGAAGGTATAAACTATTTTAATAGTTTGCAAACTATTTTTGTAGTTTTTGTAAAATTATTTTTGAATAGCATGTTGTGCAAAGATTAGATCTGTCTAATTGCTGTGTAAACCAATTATTTTAGGACTCGCGTAAAAGCTTGATGACCAAAGGGAAGAAGTCGCTGAGCGGGCTTTCTGAAAAGCAGACCTCAACCCGACAGCCGTGCTATTCGTTAATTTTCGATCCGTCATTTAAACATTACCAGCCTATGCCTGTTGTCAACATTAAAATAACTATGAGAAAACTTGCATCCATTACTGCCCTTTTTATGCTGTCTATTTCTTTATCCGGCTGTGGGCTGGTGGAAGGGGCATTTAAAGCAGGAGTTATATTCGCGCTTATCATTATCGCCATAATCGGCCTGGTTATATGGCTGGCGCACATTACAGGCAGATATATAACCAGGCGATATAACGTTTCGTGGGAAGACGATGATCGCATAGGATAAGTGCATTTTCTAAAGTATGCTAAAGTAAGGGCACATCCTTTTGTATATTGATATTTTATTCCATATCCCCGCGGGTCTCTCGCAGAGGACCCTGCTGAACTGAAAACCTTTAGGTGATAGATAATGTGGTGGAAGTGCCTGCAAGTAAGAAGAAATAACTCATGTCTCCGCAATAACTCATGTCCCCGCAGGGTCTCTCGCAGAGGACCCTGCGGAATTGAAATAACTATATTCCCTGTCCCCGCAGCGATCTCTCATAGAAGACCCCTGTGAAATGAAAGTTAATCGCCATTCGTCGATTCATAAACCGCTTCCGTCGATTCCTGCTTATCGGGCTGTAATAACCATTTGTACCCCGCGTTGTAGCGGCATCAATCGTTATTAAAATCATGGACAATCTTTTTACGCATCACAATCCGGCTTTTTATCACTTTAAGCAACCAATTCCCACCGGAACGGTTGCGCATATTTCGAAAACAGCTTTCTCCAAAAAACATGTGGTCGCAGTCCATGTGTTTTGCGGATGAGCGAAAGCATATCCTCTTAAGATACTAACGCCGGGACAAGCTATTGCCCTGGAGATGAATTTACCGGCTGTTTCACATTTATACTCTTTGAATATTGAAATATTTACTATTCCCTTTGTTTATGCTCGGCTTTACCGTAATAGCCAATGCCCAAACCACCGGGCAAATATTGAAGAAAAATAAGCTCGACAGGTTTGTGGCCCGACCGATGGACGATCTGCTCGACACGCTATCGGTCAATTACGGGCTGAGGTTCGTTTTTGAGCGCGACTCCCTGCACCGCTATGATGTGGTGGAGCGCTTTTTTAACGAACCGTTAAATAAAGTATTGGCCAAAGTTTGCAGGCAATTTGATCTGCATTACTGGGTGGACGCTTCTGGCGCTATTTATATTCTGCAAGACGTTGACGACCTGGCCCGCTTGAAACAAATTGCAGCAACCATTAAACCGCTTCCACCACCCGTTAAAACAGTAACGGCGCAGGCTGATACAACCGATGAGCAGGATGTGGAAGCGCTGTATGATAAAGACGGAAAAAGAAAGCGCGAAGTATCCCGCAAAAGAGCACAGCCACAAGCCCTTGCCGTACAAAAACCGGTTGAGCCTTTACCTTCACCGCCTGAAAATAAAGTACACCTGTTGGTTACGGTTAGCGGGAAAGTGATCAATCAAAGTTCCGGCGAGCCACTGCCGTCGGCCACGGTGCGGGTGCATGATACGCCGCTTTCTGTTTCAACCAATTCCGATGGTGCGTTTACTATATTCCGCGTGCCGTCTGATACCTGCACGCTTGATATTTCTTTTTCGGGCTTTCAGCCCTACAGTTTCAAGCTGGACCCGGGAAAGCTGGTCTTGCCGTTGGTGCTGGGCCTATACCCTTCATTAAGTACACTGAATGAAGTAACCATATTAGGGCAAAAAAGCGGTGTAATGAACACCGACGTAAAAAAAGTGGGTGTTTTACAACTATCCCCGGCCAACCTGGATAAACTGCCCAGTTTGGGCGAAAAAGACGTGATGCGCGCCTTTCAGCTAATGCCCGGCGTTGGCGCTACTAACGAATCGTCCTCGGGCGCATACGTACGGGGCGGCACGCCCGATCAAAACCTGGTCGTGTTCGACGGTTTTACGATATACCAGGTCGACCACCTGTATGGCTTCTTCAGCGCTTTTAACAGCAATGCCATCAAAGACCTGCAACTTTTTAAAGGTGGTTTTTCGGCGCAATACGGCGGGCGCCTTTCCAGTGTGACCGAGATCAACGGGAAGGAAGGAAACAAAAACAATACAATTTTTGGCGTCGACCTGAGCTTGCTTAGCGTCAATGCCTTTATGGAAACCCCTGTTACCAGCAATTCTTCCCTGGTGCTGGCTATCCGCCGGTCGTACCAGGGGCCGTTTTATGATAAAATTTTCAAGCAGTTCAACACCTCGTCCGGGTTTAGCGGCGGGCCAGGCGGTCCGGGCGGTGGACCGGGCGGTTTTGGCGAGCAGACGACGCCCGCTTCGCATTTTTACGATGCCAACATTCGTTATACAAACCATTTAGATCAAAACGATATTCTTACCTGGAGTTTCTACTCCGGGTCCGACAAAACAGATAATAGCCGGCAGTTACAGCTGCCATCGTTTCTCGGCTCGGGCACAGCGCCTGATATTACAGATTACACCAAATACGGAAATTTAGCCAGCAGTCTGAAATGGTTCAGGCAATGGAACAGCTCGGTTTATTCCAACACTTATCTTACTTATTCATCCTATTTCAACAACCGTGAGCGCGGGACGACGGGCGGCTATACCGACGACGAGGGGCAGGAGCAAAGCTTCAGTACAAGCACCGTCGAGAAAAATAACCTGTACGACATAGGTATTAAATCGGATTGGGTTTGGACAATGCAAAATCAGCTTAAATTAAAATACGGAGTGTTTGCGTCGCGCCAACATATTAACTACGATTATGTTCAGAATGATACGTCGCACTTGATAAACCAGCACAATACCGCATTGCTGGGTGGCTTATTTGCCGAACTGGAGTACGACCCCACGAATACACTCCACCTTCAACCGGGCATACGGATGACGCAATTCGGGCCTACCGGCCGTTTTTATGCCGAACCCAGGTTTTCTGCGAGTTATGTGCTGAATGATAATTATACGCTGAAGTTTGCCACCGGGCAGTTTTACCAGTTTATGAACGAAGTAACCCGCGATGACATTGCCGACGGCAACCGGCAATTTTGGGTATTGTCCAATAACAGCAGCATACCTGTGGGGCGCTCGCGGCACCTGATGGGCGGTATCAGCTACGAGAACGATCAGTTTCTACTGGATATAGAAGGTTATTATAAATGGCTTAACGGGCTTACGCAATATACCATTACGCAAACCGGGTTTGGTCCGGGCAGGGGTACGCCTGCTATACAGGAAGATTTTTATAGCGGCACAGGCCGCGCTAAAGGGATTGAAGTATTGCTGCAAAAAAAATTGGGTAATTATACAGGCTGGCTTAGCTATACGCTTGCCGATGCGGAGAATAAGTTTGCAGTGTACGGTACTAATTTCTATCCAGCCGACCAGGACATACGCCACGAGTTTAAGGCCATCAATATGTATCATTACAGCCGGTGGAATTTTGCGGCGGTATTCATTTTCAGCACAGGGCACCCTTACACCGCGCCGCTGTCCACCTATTCCATCACCAATGCGGATGGCACCCGCCAAACTTATTTTAACGTTAGCGGAAAGAATGCCGAAAGGTTACCCGATTACCATCGGCTCGACCTTTCAGCAACGTACGATCTGCTTAAGATCAACGGCGATAAAATAGGCAGCATCGGCCTTTCGCTTTTTAATGTTTATAATCACGTGAACACCTGGTACCGCGAATACTACCTTCAAAACAATGCGGCAGTTACCACCAATGTCAACTACCTCGGTTTCACCCCTAACATCACACTCAGTTTAAGATGGAAATAAGAAAACAAACATTTACGATAATTGCCTTTTTAACTTTTCTTTTCATCAGTCTGCATTCTTGTAAAAAGGATGGCGCGTCCGCCGTTTCTCTGCCTGTGGTGCAAGCCTACCTGTATGGCGGCCAAGCCATAACGGTAAAACTTTACCAGCAAAAATCGCTCACCGATACCGCAAAATACGGCAGCCCCATAATCGGGCAACAGCTTTCTATATCCGATGGCAGTAATACCATAAGTCTGAGTGAAACAGCTAAAGGTGTTTATACCTATGCCGATACTACGTTCCTGGCAGCCGGCAAAACCTATACGCTCAGTTTTCAATACCTGGGCAAAACGGTAAGTGCACAAACAGTGATGCCGCAAAAAACACAGCTATTTGCCACGCAGCATAGCACTGTAAACTACGTGTACGGGTCGGCGCCGGATATAAAGCCCGATACGCTGAATAAATTCACGTGGGACAACCCCGACTCACTTGGCCATGTTATCGTATTTAATAACCTGGATGGCAATAACTTTCCGCTGGCGGGCAGGGGAGGTTTCGGGCAGCAGTCCAACGCGTTCGAGTATGATACTGAAGGGAAATCGGTTTTTTATGTTGTTTCCAACAGTTTTCCATATTATGGCAACTACCAGGTTACTTTGCTCAGCGCTAATAAAGAGTATATCGACCTGCTGAAAAGCAATACGATTGGCGCCAATTCGCAAAACTTGCTGAACACCCCAACCAATGTGGTGAACGGCATTGGGATATTTACAGCCTTACAGGCAGATACCTTATCGTTTATTGTTTATAACAGGTAGCGGATAGATCAAAAATCAAACCGGTGACTATGGTAGTTTTTATTACCTTTAGGAAAACCAATCACCATGACCTCCAGAAGAGAATTTATACAACAATCCGGTATAGGACTAATGGCAGTAACTGCTCCCGGCTTTTTAAAATTGCCTGTTGAAGCTCATCAGCACCGCTTATCCGTGCAGCTTTACACGATAAGGGAAGCCATTGAAAAGGACCTGGAGGGAAGCTTAAAACGCCTGGCCAACATTGGCTTTAAAAATGTCGAAACTGCTTTCTGGCCCAAAAGTGTCAGCGTTCAAAGCGCAGCCGGTCATCTGAAGGAAGCCGGGCTTAAAGTATCGTCCTGCCACGTAGATATTCCGACAAAAGATAATATCAAAACCCTGGTAAATACCGCCAAAGCCTATAATGCTGAAAACCTGATCTGGCACGGCTGGCCCGAGGATAAACGATACAGCACTTTGGAGGGCACAAAGCAATTGGTTGAAATTTATAAGGAAAGCGGTAAACTGGCCAAAGATAACGGTCTGCATTTTGGCTTACATAACCATTGGTGGGAGTACCGTAACCATGTTGGCGGCAGGCTGGTATATGAAATATTGAACGAAGAACTGGATGCGGATATCTTTTTCGAAACGGACATTTACTGGGTAAAGGTAGCGGGACAGGACCCTGCAGGCATTCTGAAAAAACTTCAAAAACGTATCCGGCTTATCCACATGAAAGACGGACCGGCGGTTTACAACGATAAATTGATTAAGGACGAACCCGATCCCATGACGCCCGTTGGCAAAGGCACATTAAACATTCCCGCCATTGTAAATGCCTGCTCGGCGAACGTTCAGTGGGTGGTGATAGAATTGGATAAGGCCGCCATTGACCCGTTTGATGCTTTAAAGCAAAGCCTTGATTACCTGTCCAAATTCAAATCTATCAGCCTGGTATAAATAAATTTATTGCCGGCTCCCTGGTTTTCATCGTCCTGTATAGGGGAAACCTGCCGTCGCGTATCAAACATTATTAGCGCAAACAAGTTATCTGCATTACAATACTAAATACATCTGTTATGGCAAGCTTAAACATGACTATCCCATTCAGCATTTCGCACGACGAAGCGCTTAAAAGAATTAAAAACCTGCTGACCGAAACAAAGAAAGAGCACGGCGACAAAATTGATAACCTGAAGGAACAATGGAACGGAAACGTTGGAACTTTCAGTTTTACCGCCAAAGGCTACGATATTTCGGGCACGTTGACCGTGGGGGAGTCGACGATTGAATTGAATGGAAAGATTCCGTTTGCGGTATCTCTGTTTAAAGGGGCTATCACCAGGGCGATCGATGAAAAGGCAGCCGAATTGCTCGCATAAGCTACGCCCATTATCCCGGCTTGCAACGATCAACAGCATAATATATCACTTGGCATGTAAATTGTAAAATACATGATGAAGAAGAAAGATATTCAAAGCTCTTTTCATTTAAATAAACAGGGAAAAATGGACGAAATGCGAGATTCGGCCATTTTTTTTTGCCCCAAACTCATCAATGCAAGGCGCTTGCCTGTAATTCTGCGGTACTTCATGCAATATTCGTTACACAAAATTTCCCCAAAATATTTCTTAATAATAAAACTGTGGATAATTTTCCCCGCTTTTGCTCGGGTAGCAGGGCAAAATATCCCATAACCTGGGGAGTCACAGTAGTGGAACCGTTAGCCGGAGGAAATATCTTTGAAGTGAGACAACAATATTATCAATTGTATTAGCGGAATGATAGCGATCGGGGACTTAAAACAATACCCGTATTCTTATTAAGAATTAAAGTTTACGGTCATGACAAAAAATAAATTATTAAGAATGGACAACGTCCTCATCGTTGTTGACGACCTTTTAGTCCCCGCGGGGTCTCCTTTAGTCCCCGCGGGGTCTCCCGAAGGGGACCCTGCGGCACGGAAATGCCATAGTCTGCGGCACGGATTTTCAGTTAATGCTATATTTACCACATGGCGGTTAAAACGCAACATGATACCACAAACCAAAATACATGGTTCATCACATTTACGAATCATAGTTGGATACCTCTTTTCGAGATAACCTCGTCCTACGATCTTGTTTATAAATGGCTTAAGCTGATCGATAACAATTATGGTGTCAGAACGCTGGCTTTCGTTATTATGCCAAATCATGCTCATTTGCTTTTGAAGTTACCTGGCGGTGATATTGATCTGAATAAGCTGATTGGTAATGGGAAACGATTTATGGCCTATGAAATTGTAAAGCGACTGGATAAAATGGGCAGACAGGATGTGCTCATCAAATTGAGCTCCGACTGTACGGTCAGGGAACGGGCCAAGGGGCAGAAACACAAAGCGTTTGAGAAATCGTTCGATGCCAAGCCGGTTTACAGCATGGATTTCCTTAATCAAAAACTGGATTATATTCATCACAATCCGGTTAACGGAAAATGGAGCTTATGCGGCGACTTTGTGGATTACGAACACAGCAGCGCGGCGTTCTATGAATTGGAACGCCCTCATCCGTTGGCCGATATTACGGATTATCGTTTAAATTGGTAATTGTGCACCGCCGGGTCCTCTGCGAGAGACCCCGCGGGGACGGGAATGACCCTGCAAAACCAAAATAATCTAAAATCGTAAATAAATTCTCCATATTTACCCATGCCCGCACCCGACCAGATCGCCAAAGCATTCCCGCATGAGCCTACGCCCCAGCAGCTGGAGTTGTTCGGTCGCCTGCACGAATTTTTGCTGAGCGATAACGGCGACGAGTGCTTTATCCTTAAAGGCTATGCCGGTACAGGCAAAACCACGGTTTTGGGTGCGCTGGTGAAAGCACTCAGGTTTTATAGCTATAAATCGGTATTGCTGGCGCCGACAGGCAGGGCGGCTAAGGTGATCACCAATTACTCGGGACGAAAAGCCTTTACCATCCACAAACGCATCTACCGGAAAAAGTCGGCCATGAGCATCGACGACCCTTTCCGGCTGGCGGATAACATTGCCACGGATACGCTTTTCATCGTCGACGAGGCCTCCATGGTCTCGGACGAAACTTCATCAGGCAATAGAGATACCCTGCTGCGCGATTTGGTGAACTACGTATACAATACCAAAAACTGCAAATTAGTGCTGGTAGGCGATACGGCCCAATTACCGCCGGTAGGGGCAGATTATAGCCCCGCGCTGGACTTTAACCTGATGAAAAAGATGTTCGCGCTGGATATCTTCAGTTTTGAGCTGACGGATGTGTTGCGGCAGGAGAAAGACTCGGGTATTTTGTTCAACGTTACCGCCATGCGCGAGATCATCCGCAAGGGAAAGGTATTAACGCCGCACATCACCACCAAAGGTTATAAGGATGTTTACCGCATGACCGGCGAGCGCCTGGAAGAAGGTCTCAACTATGCCTATAATAAATACGGACATGAGAGTACGCTCATTATCTGCCGGTCGAACAAGAACGCAAACCGTTATAATCAGCAGATACGCGGCCGCATTTTATACCGTGAGGAAGAACTTACCGGCGGCGACCAGGTGATGGTGGTGCGCAACAACTATTTCTGGCTGCAGGACCAGGAAGACAGCAGTACCGGTTTTATAGCCAACGGCGATATTGCCAAGATACGCAAGGTGCGTCGCACCGAAGAAATGTACGGCTTCCGCTTTGCGGATGTTCAACTGGAATTCATCGATTACGCTGAAGACCCGGTGCTTGAATGCAAGATTTTGCTGGATACGCTCTATTCCGAATCGCCGGCCTTATCGCCGGACGATCAGAAGCGCTTCTTTGCGGAAGTAATGAAGGACTACGAGCACATAGCCAGCCGTAAAGCCAAGTTCGACGAGATGAAGTTAAATCCGTATTACAACGCCCTGCAGATCAAGTTTGCCTACGCCATTACTTGCCACAAGGCTCAGGGCGGCCAGTGGGATGCGGTTTTTGTCGACCAGGGCTATCTGACCGAAGAAATGATCAATATGGATTTCCTGCGATGGTTTTATACGGCCTGCACCCGGGCAACCAGGGAATTGTATTTGGTGAATTTTGATCAGCGGTTTTATTAAGCTATTTAATATATAACCAATCCGGTTGTATTTTACGTAACTTTGAATGTAATGAAAACATTGACTGTAAATATACCCGAGGAAGCTAACGAGAGTGAGGTTAAAATGACCATGGCCACCATTTTATTTGACAAAGGGTTACTATCGGCCGGGCAAGCTGCAGATTTTGCCGGAGTCAGTAAGAAAGACTTTTTATTGAACGCCGGAAAATATGGCGTTTCTGTGTTTGGGGAGACGATCGATGACTTGAACGCTGATCCCCTGAATGACTAAGATCATTATTTCTGATACAAGTTGTCTGATCGCTTTGAGTAGGATAGGAAGGATAGATATCTTACAAAAAGTATTTACGGTAGTATACACAACTGAAATTGTAGCCAAAGAATTTGAGGAAACTTTGCCGGATTGGATATCCATCCGTGACATTAATAATCATACCCGATTTGAGCAACTTAAACTGATTTTAGATGCAGGCGAAGCAAGTGCAATTGCCCTGGCTTTGGAAACAGATAATTCCATTTTAATTATTGATGAAAAGAAAGGGCGAAAAATAGCCTCCGATATGAACGTGATCATTATCGGGACGTTGAAAGTCTTACTCATTGCAAAAAACAAAGGTGTTATCGATTCAGTAAAAAGCCTGATCGAACAGCTACAAATACACACTTTCAGATTTAATAAAGCTATAATGGAAGAAGTGCTGCGATTGGCCGGGGAGATGTGATCAACTCAACATCCTCATACCAATGCCCAATCCCCAATGACTAATCCACCACCGGCAGCTTTATCGTAAACGTCGAACCTTTCTTTTCTTCACTCATCACTTCGATGGTGCCGTTGTGGTTTTCGATGATCTGCTTGGAAATACTTAAACCCAGACCGGTTGACTGTTCGCCGCGCACCCCCGGGCGGCGGGCTTTTGAAAAGCGTTCAAATATATAGGGCAGCATATCATGGGGGATACCCACGCCGTAGTCCCTTACCTCGATGACGGCGCACTTATCCTTTTCGCTCAGGTAAATATCTATCTTGCCATTTTCTTTGGAAAATTTTAGCGCATTGGTGATCAGGTTATCCATTACCCGCTGGAATTTCTCAGCATTTATCTCGGCAAATATTTGATCCTTCGATCCTATGAAAACGATATTGCCCTTGCCATTCTTCTGCGTTTTCCATTCATTGGCTATCCTTTTCAAAAAGTGGTTCAACTCTGTCCGTTGGGTATCTATGATGTTGATATTCTCATTATTGGCCGCATCCAGCAGGTCGGCGACAATGCCCCGTGCTTTGGCGCATGAGGCTTTGATCATTTCCAGGTTTTCGTGAGTATCCTTGTTTACTTCCTCCATCTCCATCATCATGGCAATCGTTTCAATGGCGCCTATCGGGTTCCGCAGGTCATGTGCTACCATACCCAATATCTCATTTTTAAAAGCGTTACCCTTTTCAATGGCGATATTCTTATCCCTGATGTCCATCAACTGTATAAAGTAGGTCGATTTGTAGGAATAGAAGTACCTCGAAATAAAATAGAAGCAGAAAAGCAGGGTGAAGGATATGATCTGGTCATAAACCATTTCCATTGGCTCTGCAGCGGTATAATACAGCAGATAGGTAAATACCAGTTCGGTCATAATGATCAGGATGATCGTTTCCGCACTTTCGAAAACGAATACGACGCTGATGATGCTAAGGGCAGTTAAGTATAAAGTTAACGCATTGCGCGGGTCGGACGTTGCAATAAAGCTGGAGTACATTCCGCAAAAAATGATGTAGCACGCAAAGGCGAAAACAAACATAGCCATCACCATATCTGCTTTTTTTTGCCTGTTAAAAAGATAGATGAACAGGTAGCTGCCTCCTAAAAATAAAGGCGTAATGCAAATATAAATCCAGTTGGTATAGTTAAATTCGGGGTAGTTTTGAGCCCGGGTAAGGCTTTCGGGAAACACAAAATACAGGATGCGCAGAATAATGTTAAGTATCAGGAATATAATGCTGCCTGTACGCACGGCCCCAAGGTTCTTTAGCGTATAATAATCGCGGTAGGCAGAACGGCTCTTCCCTGAAACTCTCTTATACGGCTGATTAGTCAAAACCCGTGTTTTAGATTAAAAAGGTAAATCAAAAGTATATAAATAGGTATTTAAGTGCAAACAAATCAGGTCGTTATGGCCGAAATGTTTCAATTAAGTGAATAAATGTAGACAAAATGTCTTTCTAAAACCGAAATCAAATGTCAAATTATCACTTATTCGTCAGTGGCAAACCTTTTGAAAGGGATACAGTATGAATTTTAACAACTTTACCATAAAAGCCCAGGAGGCTGTGCAGAAAGCTTCCGAGATTGCTGCTGGCAACCAGCAGCAGGCTATAGAAAACGCCCATTTGCTGAAAGGTTTGCTTTTAGTTGATGAGAACGTTGTCACCTATTTATTAAAGAAACTGAACGTTAACCTGAACAGGTTGAATGAAACGCTCGATCAGCAGATAGCGTCGTTCCCGAAGGTTAGCGGCAGCGAGATATATCTTTCGTCGGATGCCAATTCGGCCTTGCAGAAAGCGCAAGGCTATTTAAAGGAGTTCAAGGATGAATTTGTTTCTGTCGAACATATCCTGCTCGGTATCCTGGCGGCGAACGGAAAAACCGGCTCGGCTTTAAAGGATGCCGGCGTAAATGAGGCCGACCTTAAGAAAGCGATAGTTGCCCTTCGGGGTGACAGCAAGGTAACCGACCAAAATGCTGAAGCCACTTATAATGCACTGAATAAATACGCCCGCAACCTGAATGAATATGCCGAATCGGGTAAACTCGACCCAGTTATCGGTCGTGATGATGAGATCAGGCGTGTGATACAGATACTATCGCGCCGTACCAAAAATAACCCTATTTTGGTGGGTGAACCCGGTGTGGGTAAAACCGCTATTGCCGAAGGTATTGCTTTCCGTATTATCAAGGGCGACGTACCCGAGAACCTAAAATCGAAAACAGTTTACTCGCTGGATATGGGTGCGCTCATCGCTGGTGCCAAATATAAAGGTGAATTTGAAGAACGCCTGAAAGCGGTTATCAAAGAAGTTACCCAGGCTGATGGCGAGATAATCCTGTTCATCGACGAGATACATACCCTGGTTGGTGCGGGTGGCGGCGAGGGTGCTATGGATGCGGCAAACATCCTTAAACCTGCCCTGGCCCGCGGCGAATTAAGGGCCATAGGCGCCACCACTTTAAACGAGTACCAGAAATTTTTTGAAAAAGATAAGGCTTTGGAACGTCGTTTCCAGATGGTTTTGGTGGACGAGCCGGATACCCAGGATGCAATTTCTATTTTACGCGGTTTAAAGGAACGTTACGAAACCCACCACAAAGTGCGTATCCTCGACGAGGCTATTGTTTCTGCTGTCGAAATGTCGCAGCGTTACATTTCCGACAGGTTTTTGCCTGATAAGGCTATCGACCTGATGGATGAGGCAGCTTCCAAACTGCGTTTGGAAATGGACTCCGTTCCGGAAGAGGTGGATGAACTCGACCGCCGCATTATGCAGCTCGAGATCGAGCGCGAGGCTATCAAGCGCGAGAAAGACGACAAGCGTGTGAAAGAACTGAGTGAGGAAATAGCTAACCTATCGGCCAAACGCGATTCGCTGCGCGCACAATGGAAGAGTGAGAAAGATGTGGTGGACAGCATTAACCAAAAGGTTGAAAAGATAGAGAACTATAAACTGGAAGCAGAGCAGGCCGAACGGGCGGGCGACTATGGCAAGGTGGCCGAGCTGCGCTACGGCCGGATAAAAGAGGCACAGGACGAGGTTGAAAAGCTGAAAGCAACGCTGCTGGAAAACCAGAAGGAACACCGCATGCTTAAGGAAGAAGTTACTTCCGAAGATATTGCCGGCGTGGTTTCACGCTGGACCGGTATACCCGTTTCAAAAATGATCCAAAGCGAGCGCGAAAAGCTGCTTCACCTGGAAGATGAACTGCATAAACGTGTGGCAGGACAGGAAGAAGCTATCGAAGCCATCAGCGACGCCATACGCCGCAGCCGTGCTGGTTTGCAGGATAAAAAGAAGCCCATTGGTTCATTCATCTTCCTGGGTACTACCGGTGTTGGTAAAACTGAACTGGCAAAAGCATTGGCCGAATACCTGTTCAATGACGAAAATGCATTGGTACGTATCGATATGTCTGAATACCAGGAGCGCCATGCCGTATCGCGGTTAATTGGCGCGCCCCCGGGCTACGTTGGTTACGATGAAGGCGGCCAGCTGACCGAAGCTGTGCGCCGCAAACCTTACAGCGTAATACTATTGGATGAAATAGAAAAGGCTCACCCCGATGTATTCAATATCCTGCTGCAAGTGCTCGACGATGGCCGCCTGACGGATAATAAGGGCCGCGTGGTGAACTTTAAGAATACCATTATCATCATGACCTCCAATATCGGGTCAAATATTATCCAGGAGAACTTCCAGGATTTTGAGGACAGCGACAAGGATGCGGTGATAGCCAAAACCAAGACCCAGTTGTTCGAACTGTTGAGGCAAACCATTCGCCCCGAGTTTTTGAACCGGATCGACGAGATCATCATGTTTACACCTTTAAGCCGCGACGAGATAGGTGATATTGTGAAACTACAGTTCGCCCAATTGCAAAAAACGCTGGAAGAGATCGGTATCCACATGGATGCTTCGGAAGAAGCATTGGATTGGCTCGCACAGCTTGGGTACGATCCGCAGTTTGGAGCACGGCCGCTGAAGAGGGTTATCCAGAAAAAGATACTCAACGAACTTTCAAAACAGATACTGTCAGGCAAAGTGGATAAGGACAGCCGCATTAAGCTGGATATGTTCGATAATCAGTTCGTTTTCCTGAACCCTAAGGAAGCTGAACACGTATAACAAGTCCCTAATTTAATTCTGTTTTATACCCTAAGCCTCTCCGACTCGTCGGAGGGGCTTTTTTGCACATATGATCTTCCCGCAAATTTAATTCACAAGCAATACAACAATGTTGGTGCATTATCTTTATTTAATGAACGTGATGGCCCCTGTTCGGGTTTACCAAACACCTGTGGAAAAAATATTTTTCAAATATTTAATTATTATTAAAATTAGATATTAACTTGCGATTAATATTCTAAGCCACATCAATGAAAAATAAACCTTTACTTATCCTTGCGGTTCTGGGAACTGCATGCGTTACATTCTCCTCTTCCTGTAAGAAAGAATCTGTTTCAAATCAAACAAAAACCGTTCAAAACGATGCAAACATTGCGACCCTGAAGAAAGCAGGGTTCAAAACCGACGGCATTATTGACAAAGGCAGTTATTACATTATAGAAGGGGACATTATGCTGCAAAAAAATGCAGCCATATTAAACACAAAATTACCGTTGCTGGCGCTTAGCCCCAAAGAGTCCGGTCAGCGCCCGCCCGAAATTGACCAGGCGCGAACGGATTATACCGTTACCCAATCAACGGTGACGGTGAAAGTGGATGCTTCTATACCGTCCGACTTAGGTACCGACGACTGGCATGCGGCTATTTCAGCGGCCCTCGGTTACTGGAACGCGATACCAAACAACAGGATCGTTTTTTCGCTCATCACCTCTGGTACCGCTGATATCGTTATTCAGAGTGATGGCGGGCTGTTGGATGCTAATGGTTTAAACAACGTTGTCGCTATCAGTCAGTTTCCGTCTACCACCAGTAAACCCGGCAACATGATCATGATCAATCTAAACTTCAATAGCAATTATAATGTTAGCGCGGGCCAAAAAGCTTATAACATGGTTCACGAACTCGGGCATACCATCGGTTACCGGCATACCAACTGGACGGCACTGGGCGAATCAACCTATGGCACAGCAACGCTCGGTTCATACACATTTAACACTTATGGAGCTAACCTGATCAACGGAACACGGAACAGTTCTGACGGGGGCTCTGTAATGAATGGGGGAACGGCCTTGAATTCGTGGAACGGTTTTTCAGTTTTTGACATTTTAGCGCAGCGGACAGTCTACCCGCTTGATGCTACACAGGTACCCATCTACAGGTATGCGTCATCAAACAGGCACTTTTATACTGCGAGCTGGAGCGAACTTGGCCTTAGCGGGGCCGGTTTCACCTACGAAGGGCCAGCCAGTTATCTATATAACTACGCCAAAACCGGTACTGTACCTTTTTACAGGGAATACAATTCCTCAAGCAACGATCATTTTTATACAACAAGTAACACAATTCCGGTTGGTTACGGCTATGAGGGCACTTTAGGTTATGTATATACAACCCAGGTGACTGGTACAATACCGCTATACCGTTATTTCAAAACGTCCGGCGGACATTTTTACACGACTGATATTAATGAGCTTGGTGGGGGTAACAACCAGGGCTATACGTACGACGGTATAGCATGTTATGTAGTAAAATAACTGAACTTATCTTAATATTAATTAGTGGCCGGAGACTGTGGTTTTCGGCCATTTTTATACGCTGTGAGCAAGGCACTATAAAACAAGAAAGCCGGGACCTCGCGCCACGGCTTTCAATTCCTTAAATTAATTAAAAATAAAATATTTTTTACGTAGCGACAGAATATAAGTTTGAAGTTATCTATCAGTAACGCCGATGTTACAATTAGCGATTGCAATACATGGCAGTGTTTTGTTAAACTTCTCTCCGGTTAAAGTCATGCATAATCACCTTAAGCGCGATAATCTGGTTTATGTATTGATGAGCCAGCCCGGCTTATTGGGGTGGGATGCAAATAAGAACCTTTTTAAAAGGCCCTTATAGTCAGAAATACGGCTATTCAACCGTTTTATCAATAATGCGCTTGATAACATCGTCCAGCTCACCTGTTGCCGATCCAAGATGTTCCAGCAATTCCCGGTCGCCGTCAGACCGGCTGCCGGCATTCTGGTTGAACAAATGCAGTAATCCTAAAATGGTGGCCACGGGCCGCCTTATCTCGTGGGCGTTTATGCGGGCTATTTCCATCAGTTGCTCATTCTGGTGTATCACGCGCAGTTCCTGCTCTTTCATTAAGGATATGTCCTGCATGGCGCCAATCATCCGCACACCAACACCCTTTTCATTCCGGATTACAATACCCCTGTCGAGCACAAAAGCATACTCACCGTTGGCTTTTCTGAAGCGATATTCCTGCATCCAGTTTATCATTGTCCCGTATTTTACCTGGTCGGGGTAAAGAACCACGCGCTCGCGGTCGTCCGGGTGTACATGTTCAAAATAAAATGGGAGATTATCGCGGTTGTAGCCCGGCGTATGGCCGAACAAATTTTTAATATTATCAGAATAATAAACTTCGTTTGTTTCCAGGTTCCAGTCCCATATAATATCCGAAGTAGCTTTTGTAACATACTCAAACCGCTCGTTGCTTGTTTTCAGGGCATTCTCGCTCTTCTTTTTTTCGGTGGCATCACGGGCTATACCATATCTTATTTTGTCCCTGGGGTCCCATCGTGCCGACCAGGTTAACGGTACCAGCGAACCGTCTTTGCGCACGTAGCGGTTTTCGTTGTTCGTCATAGCGTTGCCCGCCATCACGCTGGCCGCCATCCGTTCTGTCTTCTCCAGATCTTGCGGGTACAGAAAATCAAACAGCGGTTTACCGACAATTTCCTCAGGCTCGTAACCTAATATAGTTCTGCATGCTGCGCTTACGCTTAATATCGTTCCCCGTTCGTCAATCGTGCAGATCATATCCAGCGACGAATCCATTATTTTCTCCAGCCGGGCCCGGGCATGTTCTAGCGCCAGCAGGTTCAACGTATCGGGGGTAATGTCTTTTGAATAACAGGCAATGCCAAAAAGGTTATTGCTTTGGTCGTACATCGGGCTTAACGAGATCAGGCTATATTGTTTGGCCTGTTTCAGCGGGTTGTAAATGTCTTCTTTTATCAGGAATTCCTCGCCATCCAGGGCCCTTTCGTAATATTGCCGCCATCGGTTTAACCTGTCGTGCCCGAACTCCTTTACAAGCACGTCGTCACCTTCCCTGATATCCCTGCCCGTTAGCGCTTTAATGTTTTTGGCAAAAGACTGGTTGGCGGTAATAATGCGAAGTTCCGTGTCGACCGACCAGATAAGGTCCTGCGTCCCGTTGATGAGCGCTTGCTGACGAAGGATAGTATCAATTAAAGCATCTCTCTCTTCCAACTCCTGCTTCGGCTTGCTTCGATCGTTTTGTAGTTCCATATTAACTTTTACTGTTCTGCGGAATCGGGTATGGCTATAAGCAACAACTTATTCCGGCGACAGATTGGTTATAAAAACGCATGTTTGGGGTAACTGTAATATTCACTACTAATCTTCAGGCAATTCTTATGTTACGGGCAGCGGAAGGGGGCACACCGTTGTTACAAAGGCATTCCGCTGGTCCCATCAAAGAGTCTTCAGCGTTTTTTACGGAGGCACCGGGGGCAATGTTTTCCCCGGCAGCAAAAATATTTATAGCCCTCTCATCTCTGCAGAAACCTACTGCTTGCACGCTTGTGAAACTTTTTAAATAAGCCATGGATCGTTGTTGCCGGTTGGCAGCCTTCCTGTTTAATGCAATATTTTTCATAGGGTCAAATAATAGTCAGAAAAGCCTCACTTGCAGTCAATTTTCTAAAAAATAGGATAAAAAAAGCGACTGAATTTTAACCATTCAACAACAAATTTAACTTTTTTAAACTAATATTTAATATTGACTTAAATATTGTTGAAAATTTGAGGCTTGGGTAATATTTTCAATTTTTACTGTTGTTGATATATTCATTAAACAACCACAATGATTCCCGTCACATAATTTATTGCTCCCCATTTCCCCCGAAGCCTCTCAAATCAGTATTTTTACCGCGGATTCAATTTTAAACACACCTGATGATCAAAACGGTTTTTATTGCCAGTACCGAGGCCCACAGCGGCAAATCGATCGTTTCTATAGGCCTGGTAAATATGCTGCTTGGCAAGGCGCAAAAAATAGGCTATTATAAACCGGTGATCAGCCAAAACCTGCTGGTAAAAAAAGACGATCATATCGATACCATCCTGACCCACTTTGATCTGCCCATGACCTATGACGACACTTTTGCCCTGACCTGGCAGGATGCTATGGGCCAGATGGAAACTGAAAGCCAGGGCGAAATGCTGGATATTATCATCCGCAAGTATAAAAGCCTGGAGGAGAAGTACGATTTTATAGTTGTTGAGGGTACGGATTACCCGGGCGAAGGGGCGGCTTTTGAGTTTGAGACCAATGCGCAGATAGCAAAGAACCTGCAGGCGCCGGTTATTGTCGTCGTATCCGGCGAGGATAAAACCATTGCCCAGGTAGTAAGCGCCGCGCTTACCGCCATTCATAATTTTGACGCGCGCGAAGTACAGGTGCTTGCCATAGTGGCAAACAGGATAAAGCAGGAACATGCAAAAGATGTAGAGGAACTGCTGCGTAACCAGCTTTCGCCCGAGATATTGCTGGCCATCATTCCCCAGGACACCCGGCTGCAAAGCCCGACATTGAAGGAAATATACGAGCAGTTGAACGGCAAATTGCTGTTTGGTGACGATCACCTTTCTAACCAGGCTGATAACTTTGTAACCGGTGCCATGCAGGTGCCCAATTTTTTAAATTACCTGACGGAGAATGTCCTCATAGTTACCCCGGGCGACCGTGGCGATATTATTATCTGTGCTTTGCAGGCCAATCTATCAACCAGTTATCCAAAAGTAGCGGGGATCGTTTTGACAGCGGGCTATCAGCCGGAAGAACCGATACTAAGGCTGATTGAGGGTTTGCAGACCGTTGTTCCCATCATTTCGGTTGAAACGGGGACCTTTCAAACCAGTAACATCATTGGCGACATCCGGTCGCAGATCACTTCGGATAATGTAAAAAAAATAAGGCTGGCTATAGACACGTTTAACAAATACGTTAATACTGCCGAACTGGATAAAAGGCTGGTAACCTTTAAGCCGTCGGGCATTACCCCAAGGATGTTCCAGTACCAGCTAACGGAATGGGCCAGGAGCTCGAAAAAACATATTGTATTGCCCGAAGGGAACGATGAGCGCATATTAAGGGCCGCTGCCCGCCTCGTCAGCCAGGAGATTGTCGACCTGACCCTGTTGGGCGACACAGCGGATATTAAAGCAGTTTTAAACAGGCTCGATATTAACCTCGACCTGGATAAAGTGCGGATCGTCAATCCGGCTTACGACCAATACTACGATGATTATGTAAATACCTTATACGAGCTGCGCAAGAGCAAGAATGTTACCCTCGAAATGGCGCGTGACCTGATGACGGACGTATCCTATTTCGGTACCATGATGGTGTACAAAGGCCATGCTGACGGGATGGTATCAGGCGCGGTACATACCACCCTGCATACCATACGTCCTGCCCTGCAGTTTATCAAAACAAAACCCGGCATATCCGTTGTATCATCCATCTTTTTCATGTGCCTGCCCGACAGGGTTTCCATATTTGGCGATTGTGCGGTAAATCCGAATCCTACGGCAGAACAGCTCGCCGAGATCGCCATATCATCGGCAGATAGCAGCCAGCGTTTTGGTATTGAACCGCGTGTGGCTATGCTTTCCTATTCCTCGGGCACGTCCGGCGAAGGCGAAGAGGTGGAAAAAGTGCGCCGCGCTACCGAAATTGTTAAACAAAAACGCCCTGATCTGAAGGTTGAAGGACCTATACAGTATGATGCCGCCGTTGATCCGGTTGTTGGCAGCAGCAAGCTGCCCGGTTCCGAAGTAGCCGGCAGGGCAAGCGTTTTAATATTCCCCGACCTGAATACCGGTAACAATACCTATAAGGCTGTACAGCGGGAGACAGGCGCCCTGGCCATAGGCCCCATGTTGCAGGGACTTAACAAACCGGTGAACGATCTGAGCCGGGGTTGCACCGTCGACGATATTTTTAACACCGTCATCATCACCGCCATCCAATGCCAGGATACCTCGCAAACATCAGAAAAACACGCCTGAAATGAATATTTTCATCATTAACTCCGGCAGTAGTTCCATCAAATACCAGTTATTCAGGATGCCGTCGTCGTCGCCGGTCTGCAGCGGCCTGGTCGATCGTATCGGGCTGGAAAATTCGGTCATTACTCATAAAACGTTTATCAATGGGGAAGAAAAAGTACTAAAACTCGCCTGGGAAATACCCGATCATGAGGCGGGTCTTAAAAAGGTTAACGAACTATTGACCGACAGCGGGATTGGTGTGATAACTGATACGGCGGCCATACAGGCAGTAGGGCACCGGGTGGTACATGGCGGCGAAACATTTACCAATACAACCGTCATCACCCCTGAAGTAAAAGAAAAACTGAAGCTTACCTTTCAGCTGGCTCCTTTGCATAACCCCGCCGGGTACCGGGGCATAGAAGTAGCCGAAAAGATATTCCCTGCCGCAAGGCAGGTTGCCGTATTCGACACCGCTTTTCACCAGACTATGCCGCCCGAGGCTTACCGGTTTGCCATTCCCAATTCCTATTATACCGACCACAACATCAGGGCCTACGGCTTCCACGGTACAAGCCACAAATACGTTTCGCACCAGGCCCAGCTTTACTTAAACAAAGGCGGTTTAAAACTGATCAGTATACACCTGGGTAATGGGTGCAGCATAACGGCCGTGAACGATGGAAGATCAATGGATACCAGCATGGGCTTTGGCCCTTTAAGCGGGCTCATTATGGGCAGCCGGTCGGGAGATATCGACCCGACAGTGATTTTTTACCTGGTTAGCCAGCTGGGTTATGATATTGAACAGGTAAGCAATTTACTGAACAAGCGCAGTGGGATGATCGGCCTTACAGGCTTCAGCGATATGCGCGATATCAGGCGAAAGATAGCAGAAGGCGACGGACAGGCAAAGCTGGCCTATGATATGTATGCTTATCGTATAAAAAAATATATTGGCGCTTATGCAGCTGCACTTAACGGGCTCGACGCTGTAATTTTCACCGCGGGGGTAGGAGAGAACGACCCTATTATACGCGAATTGGTATGCCGGGACATGGGCTATCTTGGGCTTGAATTGGACGCTGATAAAAACAATAGCCGTTCAGACGGGATTAAGGAGATCAGCAAACCCGGTTCAAGAGTGAAGATACTGGTGATACCTACCAATGAAGAACTGGAGATAGCTAACCAATGCTATAACCTTTTGAAATAGGGTATTTCTCATACATCTTTTAAACAACAGGGCTGCCGATCGGAATGCAAATTATTTATAAAACTTTGAGCTATATTTGCGCGTTCACTGTACGTTAAAGCCGCCACACCAATTTCGCAATCCTTTAACCGGCGCGCTGTGTTTCTAAAACGTATGATTATATTTACATATCAATTAAAATCTCTAACAGGTAAACCTGGCTACCACCTCAATGACCTCGTTGCATAATTCATCAAACAGCAATTATCCTTTCCTGGCAAGTGGCGGGGAAATGGGTGAACTGATCCGGTCGATCGATTGGTCGGGTACGTCGCTGGGCGATCCTGGTACCTGGTCGCCGGCACTGAAGCAAACCGTCAGCATGATGCTTACTGTAAACTTCCCGGTGCTGATATGCTGGGGTGCTGATTATATCCAGTTATATAATGATAGTTTTCGGCCTATTAACGGGATTACAAAACACCCGCACGCGCTGGCGGGCAGTGCAAAAGATACTTATGCGGAGATATGGGAAACCATCGGCCCCATGTTTGCAGAGGTTATGGCCGGCAAAACCATTGGGTTTCCCGATTTTGTGGTGCCGCTTGATCGTAACGGCTATACCGAGGATTGTTATTTTGATTTTTCCTATAGTCCTATCCGTGAGGAAGACGGAAAAGTAGCAGGTGTATTGGTTGTTTGTCTTGAAACTACCGGCAAAGTAATTTCCATCAAAAAGCTAAACACGCTTAACGACGAACTTGCATCGGCTAACGAAGAGCTTGCCGCTACTAACGAAGAATTATTGGCTGTGAACGAAGAATTAGCCGCAACCAACGAAGAACTTACCGAAAGCCAAAAAATATTAAGACGTAACGAACTTTTTTTTAGATCGATAGCTGCTAATATACCCGATTCGGTAATTGTTGTTATCGACCGCGAGCACCGCTATGTTATGGTTGAAGGCGACCTGATGGAAAGGATGGGATACCATCGGGCCGATTATGAAGGGAAGCATCCTACGGAAATAGGACAGACGGAACGCTATAATGCCTCGAAACATTTATATGACCGGATGATGGCCGGCGAGAAATTTTCTTTGGAGCGCAGAGGTCAGAACGGCGAATATTACAAAGTGCACCTGGTGCCGCTGAAAAATGAAAATGGGGAAGTGGAAGCGGGCCTGGTTATGGCAATGGATATTACCAATATAAAGAAAGGTGAAGAAAGGAGCGCCAAATTAGCCGCCATCGTGGAATCCTCGGACGATGCCATTATCAGCAAAACACTTGAAAGCGTTATCACCAGCTGGAACGATTCGGCGCAGCGCATGTTCGGTTACACTGCCGATGAAATTATTGGTGAAACCATTTATAAACTCATACCGCCCGACCGGCAGAATGAAGAACCGCTGATAATCAACCGGTTAAAGGCCGGAGAGCGTGTTGAACATTTCGAAACGAAGAGAATGACCAAGGATGGCAGGCTTATTGACGTTTCCCTTACCATTTCGCCTATCAGGGATCCGCAGGGGAATATCATTGGCGTTTCTAAAATAGCGCGCGACATTACCGAACGAAAGCTGGACGAAACTCGGAAGAACGATTTTATCGGTATGGCCAGTCATGAACTCAAAACCCCGCTGACATCGTTAAGCGCGATGATACAGGTGGCGGGGATGAGGCTTGAAGGTAATCCCGATACATTCCTTTCAGGGGCAATGGATAGGGCCAATACTCAGGTGAAGAAAATGACGAGGATGATCAACGGCTTTTTAAATATTTCGCGTCTCGAAGCCGGTAAATTGCATATTGAAAAGGATCTGTTCGACTTAAATGCACTACTGCAGGAAATATTTGAAGAAACCAAACTAATTGTAAATACCCATACGGTCACGCTGCAACAGGCCGGTATTGCAAACGTATACGCCGACCGCGACAAGATCGACTCCGTCATCTCCAACCTTATAACGAACGCGGTTAAATATTCGCCTAAGGGCAAAAGTATTAAAATTGGCAGCGAAATAAGGGGGGATAAGGTGGTTGTTTGGGTAAACGATGAAGGTATTGGCATAAAGCCGAAAGACCTGAAACAAATATTTGACCGGTACCACCGCGTTGAAAGCGACGATACAAGGCATATTTCCGGCTTTGGGATCGGTTTGTACCTTAGCGCTGAAATTATCGGGCGGCACGACGGCGAGATATGGGCCGAAAGTGAACCCGGCAAAGGATCGTCATTTTATTTTTCCCTGCCATCGGCCTGATCAGGTAGCCTTACCCTTGTGTGCCCATTGGTTTTTAACAACGCCTTGCGACGTCACAGATATTTCCCGTGTGTACCTTTCGCCTTTTATCTTTCCCGATGTATCTTTTTTCCCAATAAATAATAACACCGGAATGCCGTGGCTATCCGTTTTAAAGGCAAGGTCGAGGCCGCGGTAGCGGGTTTCGTTCACTACCAGCGCGGGATAATTTTTATCGAGTATTTTTAAAATGCCTGCTCCAAGCATCGCTTAAGCTATGTTTTTATAGTT